>Ga0126307_10000493_pt1 | contig 25450 bp, 26 predicted proteins | sample Plot28_FD_89955 | JGI IMG/M metagenome (GOLD analysis project Ga0126307, IMG submission 89955) | Serpentine soil microbial communities from UC McLaughlin Reserve, CA, USA - Plot28 | ecosystem: Environmental > Terrestrial > Soil > Grasslands | place: USA: UC McLaughlin Reserve, Lake County... | reverse complement strand
GACGCCGCAGCGGATCGTCTGACGCTTCACTTCCCCGACGGCATGACCCTCCGCGACGAGGTGCGGCTGGGCGAGGAGGTGTCGGCGCGATTCTCGAACGGGCGGAAGATCGTCCGCGGACGCGTGGTCAACGGGTCGTTCGCTTCGGCGCTCTCGGACTACGCCGGCAAGACGCTGCAACTCGTCAAGCCGGACGACTCGGCGCAGCTCCTGCGGAGCCGCGGCCCGGTGACGATCCTCGCGGATGCCTCGGTGGACGAGCTGGCACGCCAGGCCGGCCGCGAGCACGTCGACGGGCGGCGGTTCCGGATGCTGATCTCGGTCGCGGGCTGCGAGCCGCACGAGGAGGACGAGTGGATCGGGCGGAAGGTGCGCGTAGGCGAGGCGGTCGTGCGCGTGCTCGAGGAGGTCGACCGCTGTGCGGTGACCACGCAGGACCCCGAGACGGGTGTGCCCGACCTCGACACGCTGCGGACGATCGGCGTCTATCGCGGGATCCGCAAGCGGCGGAAGATCAACCGCATCGACTTCGGCGTGTTCGGCGAGGTCGAGCAGCCGGGGCGCGTGCGCGTCGCCGATCCCGTCGAACCTGTGTGATCTTCCGTCCGAAGGAACACGTGCCGCTGGCCGGAGGGCCGTGGGACGAACGGCTCGCCCGCTACGCGATCGCAGACGTCGTCGACGAGACGATCGCGGCAGGGCCGCCGGACGAAGCAGGCGTCTATGCCGGTGTCGCGGGAGCCCTGTACGCGCTGCGCTCGCTCGGCAGAGACGTCGAATGGGAGGCGGGCGCCGGCGAAGGGCCCGGGTTCGCGGACGGCGAGGTCGGGATCGCGCTGGCGTTGCGTGACGGCGAGCGCTTCCGCGCGGCGGCGCCCGCTTGCATCGCGGATCCGTGGAACGAGCTTCTTTTCGGCGCGGGCGGCGCGCTCGTGGGGGCTCGCCTGCTCGGCGCGGAAGACGTTGCTCACGAGGCGATCCGGCGTCTGTGGTCCACGTGGTCTTTCGATTCGAAGCTGCGCGCGTGCATCTGGACGGAGGCGTTCGACGGGAAGCGGCGGCAGTTCCTGGGCTTCGCGCACGGCGTCGCCGGCAACACGTACGCGCTCCTGCGCGCCGCGGCGTTGCAGAGTCGCGAGCACCAGACGGAGCTCGTTCAGCGCGTCGTCGAGACGCTCGAGCGGACTGCGGTGCGCGACGGCAACCTCGTCAACTGGCCGCCGGAGCCGGGTTCCCCGAGGACGCAGATTCGCGTGCAGTGGTGCCACGGGGCACCCGGCGTCGTCTGCGCGCTCGCCGGTGCTCCGGCACATCGCCAGCTCGACGCACTCCTCCTCTCCGCCGGCGAGCTCGTCTGGGAGGCGGGGCCGTTGCGGGCGAGCGCAGGGTTGTGTCACGGCACCGTCGGCAACGGCTGGGCGTTCCTCAAGCTCAACCGGCGCACGCGAGATCGGAAGTGGCTCGAGCGTGCGCGACGCTTCGCGATGCACGCGATCGAGCAGCGAACGGGCGAGCCCGGACTCTGGAGCGGCGACCTCGGCGTCGCCCTCTACCTGCAAGCGTGCATCGACGTCGACGACCGCCTGCCGCTCCTCGACGTCCTCTGACGACACCGCCCCGACGGCCACGGCTCCTCCGGCCAGGGCCGAGGGTCTGACCCCGGGCCGTGTCCGGAATAGGCAAGAAACCGTGCCGATTCTGTGCCGTTTTCTCCACCGGATCGCCGGGCCGATCGCGCGATCACCCGAAGCAACAGACTTGGCCGCTCCGGACTCGACCGTTCGGGTCACAGCTCGAGCTCGAGGTAGCTCGTGCCGGCGATCGGGCTCGGTCGGTACGGCTCGATCTCGCGGAAGCCGAGCGACTCGTAGAGCGCACGCGCCGCGGCCATCGACGGCAGCGTGTCGAGCCGCATCCGCCCGTAGCCGCGCTCCCGCGCCTGCGCGATCACGGCTTCCGCAAGCCTCCGGCCGAGGCCGCCGCCGCGAGCGGCGGAGCGCACGTACAGCCGCTTCATCTCGCACGTCTCCGCGTCGATCCGCCGGAGCGCGACGCAGCCGCCGTGTCCCGCGAGCAGCACGATCTCGTAGAACCCGAGCGGGTCCGCGACCTCGGCGTCGAACCCCTGGAAACCGAGGTCGACTCCGAGCGTGTCCGCGTACTCGTGGAGGAGCACCTGCACGAGCTCGGCATCGGCGGCGCCAGCGATGCAAATCGGCACCGACTCCGCGTCTACATCCGATCGAGCGTCGCCTTGCGCCGCGACTCCTCCTCGAAGTAGCGCAGCAGGAAGAACGCCGCGGCGGCGTACACGACCGCGATCACCAGCTCCGTGCGCACGAGCCCGACGACCGACGACAGCGGCGCACCGCTCACGACCTCGCGTGCCGCCTCGATCCCATGCGTCAGCGGCAGCACGCGCGAGATCGACTCGAGCCACTCCGGCAGCACCTCGACGTCGACGTTCACGCCGCAGAGGAGCAGCATCAGGAAGTAGGCGGGGTTCGCGATCATGAACGAGTCGCGCAGCCGCAGCCCGAGCGCGCCGATCACCATGCCGAAGGCCGTGCACGACGTCGTGGTGACGAGGACGATCACCGCGAGCCCCGGAATGCTCGAGCGAGGCGGATCGAAGTCGACGAGCAGCCAGCTCATCGTGAAGCCGAAGGTCGAGACCAGCAAGCCCTGCGCGAGGTTCGGCACGGCGCGGCCGAGGAAGATCGCGATCCGACTCGCAGGCGTCGCGAGGAGCGGGCCGAGCGTCTGCGTCCAGCGCTCGCCGCCGATCGTGATCGCCATCCCGAAGACGCCTGCCATCGCCGAGATCTGCACCGCGTTGCCGACGACGTAGAACGCGTCCGACTCCGCACCCACGGAGCGTCCGAGGTACGCGAAGAAGAGGATCTGGAACAGCGGCCCGGCGAGCATCGTCGGGAAGTAGTACGCCGGCCGCAGCCAGTTGAAGAGCGCCCGGTACGACGTCAGGCCTCCGAGGAAGAAGACGCGGGCCGCGGCCGTCATGCGAGCGCCAGTGTCGCCTTCGCCCGCGCGCGGACCTCGAGCACCCGCAGGAAATGCGATGCAAGGACGAGGTACACGCCGCTGAGGATGACGCACATCGCGATCTCGAACAGCGGGTTGCCGCCGAGCGCGCTCTCGCGGATCACCCGCGCCGCCCACGTCGGCGCCAGCAGCCAGCCGATCGGGCGGGTCCAGCCAGGCAGCAGCGAAGTCGCGAACAGCAGCCCGGTCACGAGCGCGATCGGGAACTCGAGCATGTTCGAGAGCGCGTTCGCCTCGCGGTAGAGCACGAACGTCGACGCGATCAGCAGCCCGAGCAGCCCCATCGCGACGACCGCGATCGGCAATCCGACCGCGAACAACCACGGGTGAGCAAGATCGAACGGGATGCCGAAGAGGAACCGTCCCCACAGGAGGGTCGCGGTCAGCGAGTAGATGCCGATGCTCGACGTCGCGATCGTCAGCGGGACGACGATCACGATCAGCGGCGGCGGCGACGCAACCAGCAGCTCGAGCGTCCCCTCCCATCGCTGCCACGAGATCACGCCGCCCGATCCGAACAGGGTCGAGGACCAGATCCCCATCACACCCGCGCCGATCGCGAGGTAGAAGAGCGCCTCGGGCTTCCCGCCGGCCTTCGCCGTATAGAAGGCGATCGTCGCCATGATCAGCGGCTCGATCAGCGACGTGAACACGAAGAGCGGCGACTGCGTGAGCTGCTTCATGTTCATCCACCAGCCGGCGCCGAAGATGCGCAGCGCGTTCCTCATGAGCTCTCCAGCGTCGCGCGCCGGCGCGCCTCGACCTCGAGGAAACGGAGCAACGAGCAGCCGATGACGGCCCAGACGACCCCGATCCCCAGTTCGGTCGCCACAAGGCCGCTCACGTCGCCGAGGCTCGCGCCGTCGGCGAGCTCGCGCGCCGCTTCGATCCCGTGCGTGAGCGGCAGCACGCTGCTGATCGCCTCCATCCAGCCGGGCAGCTCGTCGAGCGGCACGTTGACGCCGCACATGACGAGCAGGAAGCCGAAGAGGATGTTCGACGAGACGGCGCTTTCGCGCACTCTCAGTCCGATCGCGCCGTTGACCAGCCCGAGGCCGGTGCACGACACCGCGGTCACGAGGATGACCAGCGCGAGCGGCGCGAACGCGCTCGCCGGCACGTGAACGTCGAGGATCAGGCTGCCGGCGACGAAGCCGAACGCGCCCACGAGCGCGCCGTTCAGGATCACCGGAAGCGACCGCCCGAGGAAGAGCGCGAGACGGCTGGCCGGAGACGAGAGCAGGATCCCGAGCGTTTGCGACCAGCGCTCGTCGCCGAGCATGTTCGCCATCGCGAACAGGCACGGCAGCGACGTGTACTGGAGCGCGTTGCCGACGACGTAGAACTCGTCCGACTGAAGGTTCGCCGAGCGCCCGATGTATGCGAAGAGCAGGATCTGGAAGATCGGCGCGACGAGGAACGTCGGGATCAGGATCCACGGCGTCAGCCATGTGAAGAGTGCGCGGTAGCTGAGCAGACCGCCGACGAAGAAGACGCGGACGGGATAGGTCACGAGAGCTGGAGCGCGGCGGACTTCCGCGCCAGGCGCAGGACGTGGTCCGCGAGCAGGATCCCGGCGCCGAAGTACGCCACTCCGAGCCCTGCGCACGCCAGCAGGTCGGCGACGGGCGTGCCGCCGAGGGCCGCCTCTCGGATCGCGCGTACCCCGAATGTCGGCGCGAGCACCCACGAGATGGGGCCGACCCAGTTCGGAAGCAGGGCGAGCGGCACGAGGAAGCCGCAGATCAGCCAAACGGGATACTCGAGCGCGTTCCCGAGCGCCCAGGCCGAGCGATACCGGACGCACGCGACCGAGAGCAGGAATCCCAGCGCACCGACTGACGCGATCGTCACCGGAACCGCGAGCACGAACAGCAGCGGGTGCACCAGGTGCAGCTCGATTCCGAAAACGAACCGTCCCCAGAGCAGCGTCGCGATCATGCTGTAGAGCCCGATCGTCGACATCGCGACCGAGATCGGAATGAGGATGTATGCGAAGTTGGCAGGCGCCGCGGCGAGGAGCTCGAGCGTCCCGTGGCGCCGCTCGCGCTGCAGGACCGAGCTCGCCGACGTGCTCGTCGCCGACCAGATCCCCATCACGCTCGCGCCCAGCGACGCGTACACGAGTGTCGCCTCGTCTCGCCCCGCGCGGTACATGAAGAACGCCGTCGTCGCGAAGAACATCGGCCAGACGACGCTGAGCACGCCGTTGAACGCCGAGCGCATCATCACCTTCAGCTGGAGGAGCCAGCCCAGGACGAGGAGGCGGGCCGTCCTCACGACTCGCTCACGAGCGAGACGTACGCGTCTTCCAGTGTCGGCTCGCGCGCGCTCACCCGCCCGACCTGCGCGCCGTCGAGCTGCGCCAGCAGCGCGTGCGTCAGCTCGCGGCCGTCCGTCTGGACGACGAGCACCTGCGCCTGCTCGCGCGGCTCGACGTTCACCGAGTGCACGCCCTCGAGCGCGCGAAGGCGCTCGACCGAAGCGTCTTCGATGCCGAACACCTCGACCTCGACGACGCCTCCCTCGGAGACGTTCGCCTTCAACGCGGCCGGCGTCCCCTCGGCCACGATCTCGCCGCGTGCGATCACTGCGATCCGGTCACAAAGCTGGTCGGCCTCGAACATGTAGTGCGTCGTCAGCAGCACGGTCTTGCCGGCCTCGACGAGCTGCGCGATCGTCGCGCGCAGCTCGCGCGCGCCGACCGGGTCGACGCCGATCGTCGGCTCGTCGAGGAAGACCACGGGTGGGTCGTGGAGGAGCCCGCGCGCGATGTGCAGGCGCTGGCGCATGCCGCGCGAGTAGCCCTCGACGCGCTCCTTCTCGCGGCCGGTGAGCCCGACGAGCTCGAACAATTCCGCGATCCGCGGGCGCTGCTCCCGCGGCGGCACCGCGTAGAGCTCGGCGAAGTAGCGCAGGTTGTCCTGTCCGGAAAGCCGGTCGTACAGGCCCCGGTCGCCGCCGAAGACGTAGCCGATCCGCTTGCGCACCTCGCGCGCGTCCTTGACGACGTCGAAGCCGAGGACGCTCGCCGTCCCGTCGGTTGGGATCAGCAGCGTGATCAGCATCTTGATCGTCGTCGTCTTGCCGGCGCCGTTCGGCCCGAGGAGCCCGAAGAGCTCGCCCTGCTCGACGCCGAACGTGACGCCGCGTACCGCCTCGACCTCGAGCGAGCGCCGCCGGAACGTCCCCGTCGACGTCTTGTACGTCCGGCGCAGGTCCCGGGCCTCGATGACGGCCACGATCGTGAGGCTACCGACGCCGCCTCCGCCCGCTGCCTTTCGCCGCTGCGCAGGCCGGGTTGTCGTGCGCGCGTGCCGCCGGGGCCGTGTCCGAGGGACTGTCCCCGGGACATGACCGCTGCGGCGACGTGCTGCGGGGGCGTGTCCGAGGGACTGTCCCCGGGACATGACGGCTGCGGCCACGTGCTGCGGGGGCGTGTCCGAGGGACTGTCCCCCGGACATGCCGGCTACGGCCGTGCGGGTTCGGGCCTCGTCGACGGATCGTTTGCCGGCTCAGCGCCCGACGGCGTAGCCCTGGAGGCCGCGCGGATTCGCAGCCGCTTTGAGCTGTCCGTCAGGCTCGCGGCCTGCGGCGGTGACGCGGCCCAGCGACCAGCCATCGAGAACCGTGACTTCGTGGCCGCGATCGCGCAGCTCGCGAACGGTCTCGGCCGAGAAGCGACCTTCGACCGCGAGCGACCCGGGCTGCGATCGGCGCGGGAAGAACGAGCTCGGGAAATGGTCGGTGTGATGGTCGGGCGCGTCGATCGCCTCCTGCAGGTTCATCCCGTGCACCGCGTGATTGAGGAACGCGTGCAGCGTCCACTGGTCCTGCTGGTCGCCGCCGGGGGTTCCGAGCACGAGCTCCGGCTCACCTTCGCGCAGCACGAGCGTGGGGGAGAGCGTCGTGCGCGGACGCTTGCCGGGAGCGAGCGAGGCGGGCAGCCCTTCCTCGAGCCAGAACATCTGCGCCCGCGTTCCGAGCGGCCAGCCGAGCTCGCGGACCACGGGCGACGACTGCAGCCAGCCGCCGCTCGGCGTCGCCGAGACGAAGTTGCCGAACCGGTCGACGACGTCGAGGTGCACGGTGTCGCCGCGCGTCGGCTCGCCCGCCCCGACCGTCTCGTCGGCTTCTTGGCTCTGAGCCACAAACTCGGGAAGGCGCCCGCCGCCGGGCCGCAGCTCCAGCGAGGCGCTGTCCCCGACGAGCGCCCGCCGCTCGTCGTTGTACTCGGCCGAGAGGAGCCGCTCGAGCGGAACCCCGTCGACGTCGCCGTAGAACGCCTCGCGGTCGGCGAACGCGAGCTTCGCGCACTCGGTGAGCACGTGGACCCGCTCCGCGTCGCTCAGGTCCTCGAGCGGAAACCCCTCGAGGAGCGCGAGCTGCTGGAGGAACACGGGCGCCTGGCTCCACGCGCCGGCCTTGCAGACCGTGCGGCCGCGGAAGTCGAACGTCACCGCCGGCTCGATCGTGGCGTGCCAGCCGGCCAGGTCGTCTCCGCTGAGCAGACCGCCCTCGGCGGCCGAGAGCCGGTCGATCTCCTCCGCGACGAACCCGCGGTAGAAGAGGTCGCGCGCCCGGTCGAGCTCCTGTTCGCGCGAGCCGCCGCGCGACTGGTCGACGATGCGCGAGTACGTCTCCGCGAGCGCGGGGTTCCGGAAGCGCGAGCCCGGCTGCGGCGCGGGCAGGTAGAGGTCGGCCGAGGCGGGCCAGTCGCGCAGCAGTTCGGCCGTCCGCTCGATCGTGATCGTGATCCCCGCGACGACCGGATAGCCGTCCCGCGCGTAGCCGATCGCGAAGCGCAGGACGTCCTCGAGCCGCAGCGTCCCGAAGTCGCGCAGCAGCGTCAGCCAGCCGTCGAACGCGCCGGGGACGCAGGCAGCGAGCAGACCCGTCCCGGGCACGAGGTTGTGGCCGAGCCCGCGGAACCGCTCGATCGTGGCCGCGGCCGGCGCGACGCCCTGCGCGCACAGGACGAGCGGCTCGCCGCGCTCCGCGCTCCAGAAGATCACCGGCAGGTCGCCGCCCGGCCCGTTCAGATGCGGCTCGACGACCTGGAGCGTGAAGCCCGCCGTGACGGCCGCGTCGAACGCGTTGCCGCCAGCCTCGAGCGTCGCCATGCCGGCGGCCGAGGCGAGCCAGTGCGTCGACGTCACCATTCCGAAGGTGCCGCGAAGCTCGGGCCGCGTCGTGAACGTCACGCCAGCTCAGCAGGCGCGTCGGCCAGCACCGGCGCCTCCCGTCCCGCGTGGACGAGGTGGCACGCGACGAGGTGCCCGCCGCCGACGTCGAGAAGCGGCGGTTCTTCGTCGGTCGAACGAGGCGCGGACTCGCGCTCGAGCGGGCAGCGCGTGCGGAAGCGGCAGCCGGACGGCGGTGCGAGTGGGCTGGGGATGTCGCCCTCGAGGACGATCCGCCGCCGCGTTCGCTGCACCTCCGGATCCGCGACGACCGCCGCGGAGAGCAGCGCCTGCGAGTACGGATGCTGGGGCCGCGCGAACAGCTCCTCGGTGGCGGCGAGCTCGACGATCTCCCCGAGGTACATCACCGCGACACGGTCGCAGAGGTACTCGACCGTCGCGAGGTCGTGCGTGATGAACAGGCACGAGAACTTCAGGTTGCTCTGGAGGTCGCGAAGGAGGTTGAGGATCGACGCCTGCACCGACACGTCGAGCGCCGAGACGGGCTCGTCTGCGATGAGCAGTGACGGCGACACGGAGAGCGCGCGCGCGAGGCCGACGCGCTGGCGCTGGCCGCCGGACAGCTCGTGCGGGTAGCGGTGTCGCAGTTCGTCGCGCAGCCCGACGTCGTCGAAGAGCTCGCGCACCCGCTCGTCGAGCCGCTTGTCGCGCGCCAGCTTCTGCACGCGCAGCGGCTCGGCGACGATCTGCCCGCAGGTGAGGCGCGGGTTCAGCGACGAGTACGGATCCTGGAACACCATGTGCAGCTCGCGGCGGAGCGGTCGCATTGCGCGCCGGGAGATGTGCGTGACGTCGCGGCCGTTCAGCCGGATCGTGCCGGCGGTCGGCTCGAGCAGCCGCATGATGCAGTTGCCGACAGTCGTCTTGCCGCTGCCTGACTCGCCGACGAGGCCGAGCATCTCGCCGGGCGCGATCGCGAAGCTGACGCCGTCGACGGCGTGGACGACGCCGCCACCGCCCGTGAACTGCGAGCCGACGTGGAAGTGCTTGACGAGGTCGACGACCTCCAGAACCGGCTCCGTCACGAAGACCACGCCCCGCCGGGATGGAAGCACGCGACGAGATGGCCGGGCCGGACCTCGCGAAGCAGCGGCTGCTCCGATCGCGTCAGGTCGTCGGCCCGCGGGCAGCGATCGGCGAAGACGCAGGCTTGCGGCAGCTCGCGGAGCGAAGGGACGCGGCCGGGGATCTCCTGCAGCCGGCCGGCGGTGGAGGCGGATCCCGGCCGCGGCACCGCGCCGAGCAGCCCGATCGTGTACGGGTGCTGCGGCGCCGCGAACAGGTCGTGCACCGGCGCCTCCTCGACCTTGCGCCCGGCGTACATGACGAGCACGCGGTCGGCGATGTCCGCGACGACGCCGAGGTTGTGCGTGATCAGGACGATCGCGGTGCCGAGGCGCGCGCGGATGTCCCGCATCAGATCGAGGATCCCTGCCTGGATCGTGACGTCGAGCGCGGTCGTCGGCTCGTCTGCGACGAGGATCTTCGGGTCGCACGCGAGCGCAATCGCGATCATCACGCGCTGCCGCATGCCGCCCGAGAGCTGGTGCGGGTACTCGCCGACGCGCCTCTGCGGGGCGGGGATGCGCACGAGCTCGAGTAGCTCGACCGCGCGCGAGCGCGCCGCGCGCCGTGACAGGTCGAGGTGCCGTTGCAGCACCTCCTCGATCTGGCGGCCGATCCTGAGCGAGGGGTTGAGCGACGTCATCGGCTCCTGGAAGACGTACGCGATCGTGCGGCCGCGGATCTTGCGCACCCGTGACGACGACGCGCTCAGGAGATCGAGGTCGCCGATCCGCGCGCTGCCGCCGATCTTCGCCGTGTCGGGCAGGAGCTGGGTGAGCGCCATCAGGCTGACGCTCTTTCCACAGCCGGACTCGCCGACGACGCCGAGCACCTCGCTCTCGTCGAGCGTGAACGAGAGCCGGTCGACGGCGTGCACGGGGCCGTCGTCCGTGTCGAAGCGCACCGAGAGGTCGTCGACCTGGAGCAGCGGCATCAGCGTGTCGTCCGCGGATCGAGCACGTCGCGAAGGCCGTCGCCGAGCAGGTTGAACGAGAGGGAGCAGAAGAAGATCGCCAGCCCGGGCACGAGCGCAAGCCGCGGCGCATCGTTCACGTACGGCTGCGCCGCCGAGAGCATCACGCCCCACGACGGCGTGGGCGGCTGGACCCCGAGGCCGAGGAACGAGAGGACGGCCTCGCCGATGATCGCCGCGGGAATCGTCACCGTCGCCTGCACGATGAGCGTGTTGGTCATGTTCGGCAGGACATGGCGGCCGATGATCGAGGTGTCTCCGGCGCCGTTCGCGATCGCCGCTCGCACGTAGTCCTCCTCCCGCAGCGAGAGCGCCTCGCCGCGTGCGACCCGGATCAGGCCCGGCGCGGCGCCGACGCCGAGCGCGATCGTGGCATTGAGGAGCGACGGCCCGAGGATCGCCGCAAGGCCGACGGCGAGGATCAGGAACGGGAACGCGAGCACCACGTCGGTGACGCGCGCGACGATCGGGTCGAGCCAGCCGCGGAAGTACCCCGCGGTGACGCCGATCGGCACGGCGATCGCCATCGCGAGCAGCGTTGCCAGGACGCCGGCCAGGATCGAAGCGCGCGCGCCGTACACGATGCGCGAGAGGATGTCCCGCCCGAGCTCGTCGGTGCCCAGCAGATGCTCTCGGGTCGGACCCTCCAGGATCGCGGTCACGTCGAGCTCCGTCGGGTCGTAGGGCGCGAGCGCGGGCGCGAAGATCGCCATGGTCACGAACGCGAGCGCGACGAGCAGCCCCAGCACGGCAAGCGGCCGTCGTAGGAAACGCTTGCGCAGGAGCCGGCGCCGGCGCGCCCGGGGGCTCAGCTCGGTCGCCGCAGCGGTGTCGACGTAGCTCACTCGGCCCTGCCGAAGGTCAGGCGGCTCTCCCCGAGATCCGGATCCGCGGGTTCAGGTACGAGTAGATGAGGTCGACCGCCAGGTTCACGAAGACGTACCCGACCGCGGTCACGAGCACGACGCCCTGCAGCAGCGTGTAATCGCGCTGGTTGATGGCGTCGATCGTGAGCCGTCCGAAGCCGGCGATGCCGAAGATCTGCTCCGTGATCACGGCGCCCGAGATCAGTGCGCCGAGCTGGAGGCCGATCACCGTCGTCACGGTGATGAGCGAGTTCCGAAGCGCGTGCTTCCCGATCACGGACCATTCCGAGAGGCCCTTCGCGCGCGCCGTGCGCACGTAGTCGGCATCGAGCGACGTCAGCATCGACGAGCGCATCTGCCGCATCAGCACCGCCGACAGCCCCGTCCCGAGCACGATCGCGGGCATCAGCAGGTGGCGGATGTTCTCGACCGGATCGTCCTGGAAGCTGACGTAGCCGCCGGCCGGCAGCCATTGCAGGTTCACCGCGAAGACGATGATCATCATGATCCCGAGCCAGAAGTGCGGGATCGACAGCCCGACGAGCGCGAACGTCGTCGAGGCGTAGTCCGCGGGTTTCCCGCGCCGGACGGCCGCCAGCACGCCGCTGCCGATTCCGATCACCATTCCGATCAGGACCGCGAAGGCGGAAAGCTCGAGCGTGATCGGAATCCGCGTCACGATCGTGTGCGCGACCGAAAGCTCGCGCTGGTCGGTCCCGAGATCGCCCTGGAGCGCGAGCCCGAGCCAGCGCACGTACTGGAGCGGCATCGGCTCGTCGAGGTGGTACTTGTGCCGGATCGCCTCCATGACCGCGGGATCGCGGTCTTCGGCGCCGAGGGCGAGCGCCGGGTCGCCCGGGAGCGCGCGCGCCCCGACGAACACGAGCACGCTCGCGAGGAAGAGGACGATCAGGGCGGCCCCGACCTTGCGTAGGAGGAAGCCGCCCATCGTCCGTTAGTCGTTACTTGTAGTACGCGAAGTAGGTGCGGACGAGCCCGTCGCCGAAGACCTGCACCCCGCCCACCTTGTTCGTGGCCGCGTTGCGATTGACCGCGTGGTACAGGTAGATGATCGGCATGTCGCGCTGCGCGCGCTTGATGAACGCCTTGTAGTTCGTGAGCCGGGCCTTCAGCGACGCCGCCTTCCGCGCGTTGCCGAGCGTCAGGTCGACGAGCGAGTCGACGTAGCCGCTGACGTTCTGCGATCCCTTCGAGTGGTAGAACTGGTACACGTTGCCATCGGCGTCAACGCGACCGGACCACCCCACCGCGAATGTCTCGTAGTTGCCCGAGTCCTGGCGTCCGAGCGCCGTCACAAACTCCGTCGGCGCGAGGGTCACCTTGAAACCGACCCGCTCGACCTGCGCCTGCACGACGGCTCCGAAGCGCGCCGCGACGGGATCGGTGCCGATCATCATCCTCACTTCGATCGGCTTCTGCGCGCCGGAGGCGTTGACCAGCCGTTGCGCCGCCTTGACCTGCGCCGTCTTGTAGCAGGGGATTCCCTTCGCCGCCGCGTACCACGGCGTTCCGGGCGCCCACGGGAAGCAGTCGGGGACGACTGTGCCGCCGAAGACGAGCTTGTTGATCTGGTTCCGGTCGAGCGCCAGGCTGAACGCGCGCCGTAGCCCTGCGGCGCGCGCGAACGTCGTTCCGACGTTCTGGTACTGCTTGCCGAGCCCGTTCTTGTTCCCGATGTTGATCGTGATGCCCTGGTAGCCGATCGACGTCGACTTGATGATTCGCAGCGACCGGTCGCGCTTCACCACCGGGATGTCCGTCGCCTGCAGACCCTCGAGGACCTGCGCGTTCCCGGCGCGCAGGTTCTGCGTCCGCGCGCTCGGGTCGGTCAGGATCTTGAAGACGATCGACGCCAGCCGCACCTTGTTCCTGGCGTAGTACTGCTGCGACTTCGTCAGCGTGATGTGGTCGCCGGCGACGCGCTCCTTGAAGCTGAACGGACCCACGCAGACGGGGTTCGTTCCGAAGCGGTCGCCGAGCGCGGCGACCTGCTTGGGGGAGAGGATCATCCCCGCGCGATCCGCGAGCTGCGCAGTGATGGGCGAGTACCTCGTGTCGAGTCGCAGGACGACGGCGTACTGCCCCGAGGTCCTGATCGAGGTGACCGGTGCGAGCTCGCTGGCCCGGGTCGACCCGCGCAGTGTCTTGTGCCGCTCGAGCGATGCCTTGACGGCGGCCGCGTTGAACGCGGTCCCGTCGTTGAACTTGATCCCGCGCCGAAGGCGGATCGTGACCGACTGCTTGTCCGCCGAGAACCTCGGCAACGCAGCCGCAAGCTGCGGGACGATCTGCAGCTTCGCGTTCAGGTCGTAGAGCTTCTCGCACATGTGCGCGAAGACCATGCGACCGACGAAGGTGCGCGCGAGCGACGGATCGAGGACGTCGGGGTCCGCGTCGAGCGCGATCGTGAGCGTGCCGCCGCTCCTGACCGACGGCGAGAAGGGACCGCGGGTCTGCGCCGCTGCCCCCGCCGCGACCGCGCAGGCAAGGAGCGCCGCTCCGCCGAGGAGCGCCGTGCGCGCGCCGATGCTTCTCATGACCTACCCCCTTCTTGCGACGGTGAATGCGACGTGCTTCCGGAGAGGGCCGGATCACGGCACTGTAAAGTGGATGCAGTTCATAGTCAAATGGATCCAATCGTGCTAAGGTCGAGCAGCGATGGGGGGTGTCGGGACCGAGCGCCTTTCGACGCGGCCGGGCGCCCTCGACGTGCGTGAGGACGGCGCGCCGAAGGGCTCGCCGTCGCCCGAACCCAGGCGCCTCCTCGACCCGCAGCTCGTCGCAATCGGCCTCGGCGGCGGAGTCCTGTCGGGGTTGCTCGGCGTCGGCGGCGGCATCGTGATGGTGCCGCTGCTCGTCCTGTGGGCCGGCTATTCGCAGCGCGACGCGCATGCGATGTCGCTGGGCGCGATCATCCCGATCTCCCTCGCCGGCGTCGCGACCTACGGCATCGCGGGGGAGGTGCGCCTGTGGGAGGCCGTGGCGCTCGCGACCGGGGCCGTCGCCGGCGCCCGCGTCGGCGCGGGGCTGCTGACGCGCCTCGACGAGTACGTCCTCAAGCTCGTGTTCGGCCTATTCCTGCTCGGGGTCGGCGTCTTCATGGGCGTGCGAGCGTGAGCGGCGGGGCGTTGTTCGCGGTGCTCGTGCTGTTCGGCCTGCTGACGGGGGCGACCGCCGGCCTGCTCGGCGTCGGCGGCGGGATCCTGATCGTCCCGTTCCTGACCCTCGTCGCAGACCTGCCGCAGCACGCCGCGGAGGCAACCTCGCTGCTCGTGGTGCTTCCGACCGCCGTCGCGGCGACCGTCGTCCTTCAACGTCGCGGCGTCGGCGACCTCGGAACGTCGCTGCGCCTCGGCGCCGTCGGCGCGCTGGGCGGCGCAGCGGGCGCGCTGCTCGCGCTCCAGCTCTCCGGTCGAAGCCTGCGGATCGTCTTCGCCGTGTTCGTCGCCGGCATCGCGCTGCGGCTGATCCGCGACGCGATCGTCATGCGTCCCGGCCGCGCGTGACGGGGACGGTCCAGCCGCTCGTCGACCATCTCGCGGCGACGTTGCAGGCGCGCGTGTTGAGCGGCGAGATCCCGATCGGCACGCGGCTTCGCCAGGAGGCGATCGCGCAGGAGTTCGGTGTCAGCCGCACGCCGGTCCGCGAGGCGCTGCGTCAGCTCCAGGCGCTCGGGATCGCGCAGCTCGAGCACAACCGCGGCGCGATCGTCCGCGGGCCGACGCCGCGGGAGCTGCGCGAGGCATACGAGGTGCGCGCCGAGCTCGAGGGTCTCGCTGCGCAGCTCGCGGCGACGAGGATCCTCGACGACCAGCTCGCGCGGCTACACGAGGCACAGCTGCTGTTCCGGCGCTCGATCGCGACGCTCGTCTCGAGCCGGCGGAATGGCCGCGCCGCTCCTCGCTGGGACGACGACAGCGACTGGGTCCGTGCGAACGACCTCTTCCACCAGGTGATCCAGCAGGCGGCGGCGAACGCGCAGCTCCTGCGGTCGATCTCGGATCTCCACCGCAGCTTTCCGCGCGCTCTCACGTGGTCGGCACTGACGGAGAGCTCGGCGCTCCTCGAGGAGAACGTCCGCCAGCACGACGGAATCCTCGAGGCGATCGAGGCGCGCGATCCGGCCGAGTCGCGCCGCCGGATGGTGGAGCACGTCCGCTACGCGGGTGAGCTGATCGCACATCGGTTCGAACGGGCCGTCGGCGAAGCGTAGAATCGTGCGGGTGCGGCCCGGGTCGGCTTACGTAACGTCAGCGCATGCCGTGGAAGGAACGCGTGCGCCGGATGACACGGCCGAGACGCGGACGACGATCGACGCGTCATCCGGCTGCGAGCTCCTCGAGCAGCATGTGATCCGGTTCGGCCGCGGCCGCTCGGCGCCGCGGCGGAGCGCCGATCGGCAGGAAGTGCTCTACGTCGCGTCGGGACGTGGCACGTTGAGCCTCGACGGAGGGTCCCACGAGCTCGAGCCGAACGTCGGCGCCTTCGTCGCACCGGGAGAGGAGTACGTGATCGAGAACCCGGGTGACGAGCCGCTGCTGATCGTCTCCGTGACCGCGCCGCTCGGCGAGGACGGCGTCGGCGCCGACCGGAAGGTCGTTGTGCGCTACGAGGATCAGGAGCCGCTTCCCGCCTCGCCGAACCGCGAGTTCCGCTACCTCGTCAACCAGGATGCAGGCTGCCTCGACATCACGCAGTTCGTCGGCCTCATCCCGCCGGGCAAGGCGCCCGAGCACCGTCACACCTACGACGAGGTCATCTACGTCATCGAGGGAGACGGGACCTTTCACGTCGACGGTACGGAAGCCCCGATCGAGCCGGGGACCTGCATCCACCTGCCGCCGCTCGTCCCGCACTGCATCGAGAACAGAGGCGATCGCAATCTCCGGGTGATGGGTGTTTTCCACCCGTCCGGAGACCCCGCCTCGCGGGCCGGCGGCGCCAACAAAGGGGAGCCTGCGACGTCAAAGCAGACTCCGAACGGATAAGGAGGGTCAATGAAGGGCAAGGCAGGCATCGCGCTGCTTCTGGCTGCGGCCGGAGCGGCGTTCGCGGTAGCGGCCTCGACGGCCGCTACGGACGCGTCTCGGGGACCGCATGCGGCGGCGGCGCCCGACCGCACGCTGATTGCGTGCAACAGGTCGCGCGCGCTCTCGATCGGGCTGGCAGCACCGATCACGGGCCCCGCGGCATCGCTGGGCGCGCAGCAGCGCTCGTGGGCGCGTTTCTTCATCACGCGTTGGAACGCGGCGCACAAGAAGGGCTTCAAGATGCGCCTGGTCGAGGGCGACACGCAGCTCCCGAACGTCGCCGAGGCGATCAGGGTCGCGAACAACTTCCGGTCGCAGAGTGCGGTGCTCGGCGTCGCCGGGCCGGCGGGATCCCAGGAAGTGCAGGATTCGACCTCCGCGTACCGCGCGGGCGGCCTCGCGTTCGTCTCCGGCTCCGCGACACGCACCTCGCTCACGGACGGCTCGCGGCGGAACTACTTCTTCCGCGTGGTGCCGACCGACGCCGACCAGGGTGCGAGCGTCGCCAACTACATGAACAACACTCTGAAGTACCGGCGTGTGCACATCATCGACGACCAGGAGGCGTACTCGCAGGGTCTCGCCGACGAGGTCGAGCGGCGCCTGAAGGCTGCGGGCGTGAACGTCACGCGCGACTCGGTGAGCCAGCAGGCGACGAGCTTCGCGGGCCAGATCGCGAAGATCGGCAACGACGTCAGGTCCGTGTACATCCCGTGGCAGCTCAGCTCGCAGGCGCAGGCGTTCGGCCAGCAGCTCCGCCAGGCCGGCCGGTCCGCGGTGCTGTTCGGCTCGGACGGGCTGTTCGATCCGGACAACTTCAAGATCGCCGGCTCGTACGTCTCGTTCTTCCCGGTCGCCAGGACCTCGCCGATCATCACGGCGTACCGGCGCGCGCACAAGAGCAAGCCGGACTTCTTCGGGGCGCCGACGTACGAGGCGGTGCACGTGCTCGCGCAGGCGATCCAGGCCGGCTGCAGGAACGGAAGCGTGACGCGTGCCGAGGTGCGCGCTCAGCTGCGGCGGATCAACTTCCCCGCGAAGAGCGTCGTGCTGAGCGTCCCGATCAAGTTCAGCGCGAATGGTGACATCCAGCGGAGGCGGTTCGGCATCTTCAGGATCGCCACCAACGGCGCGTACAACCCGATCGGGTAGCGCCGGAGCAGTCAACGACGTCGAAGCGGCCCGTCTCGCGGCGGGCCGCTTCGCTTTGTGTGAAATTCTCGCGACGTGAACGCAACCGGCTTCTTGCGGCGGAACGGCGCGCTCACCCTTGTCGGGCTCGTCGTGCTCGCGCTGCTCGCACGCGAGGTCCGCGACAAGGGCTGGGACGTCTTCTGGCAGCTCTTCGTCGGCGGCGTGACCCTCGGCAGCGTCTACGCGCTGATCGCGCTCGGCTACTCGATGGTCTACGGGATCCTGAAGCTCCTCAACTTCGCGCACGGCGACGTGTACATGATCGGCGCTTTCATCGGTTACGGCGTGATCACGGCATTCGGCGGCGCCGCCGGGTTGTCGATCTCGGTCTGGCTGCTGCTCGGCGTGGTGTTCCTCGTCGCGATGGTCGGCTCCGGCTTCCTCGGGGTCATCATCGAGCGCTTCGCGTACCGGCCGCTGCGGGAGGCGCCGCGGATTGCGCCGCTGATCAGCGCGCTCGGTGTCTCCTTCTTCATCCAGAACAGCGCGCTGCTCCTCTTCGGCGCCTCGTTCCGCTCGTACGACTCGTACAACCTCGGCTCGGAGGACCCCGGGCTCGGGCTGCCGGGGCCGCTCTTCACGACGGTCTTCTCGCTCAAGACGGTGCCGGTGTCGGTCGCGACGCTGATCGTCGTCGTCGGCGGGCTGCTGCTGATGATCGCGCTGACGCAGTTCGTCGGGCGAACGGCGCTCGGAAAGGCGATGCGCGCGACTGCGTACGATCGTGAGGCGGCTGCGATGATGGGGATCGACACCGACCGCGTGATCGCCTCGACGTTCTTCATCGGCTCCGCGCTCGCGGGCGCGGCCGGCGTCATGTTCGGGCTCGTGTTCAGCCAGATCTTCCACTTCATGGGCTTCCTCGCCGGCCTCAAGGGCTTCACCGCGGCCGTCGTCGGCGGCATCGGGTCGATCCCGGGGGCAATGGTCGGGGGGTTGCTCGTGGGGCTCGCCGAGACCTTCGCCGCCGGGTACCTGAGCGGCAACTGGGCGAACCTGATCGTGTTCGCGATGCTGATCGTCGTGATGCTCGTGCGACCGACGGGCCTGTTCGGGAAGCAGGCGATCCAGAAGGTCTGATGGGGCACAGCGACCTTCCGGAAGCCGCCGAGCGCCTCGACACGCCGGCGATCGGGCGCGACGAGTGGGTCGCGACCCACGAGCAGCGCACGGAGGGCGAGCGCAGGGTGGCGCGGCTGTACCGCCGCGTCCCACCCTCCCTGCGCATCGGGGTCCTTGCGCTGCTGACGATCCCGATCCCGTTCGTCCTCAGCACCGGCGACCTCTACAACTTCGGCCTCTTCGCGGTGCTGTACGCACTGCTCGCGCTCGGCCTCAACGTGACCGTCGGCCTCGCTGGCCTCCTCGACCTGGGCTACATCGCGTTCTTCGGCTTCGGCGCCTACGCCTACGCGATCATGGCGTCTCCGCACTACGGCTGGCACGTGCAGAGCGAGATCGCGATTCCGATCGTCATCGGGTCGTCCGCGCTGCTCGGCCTGCTGCTCGGTTTGCCGTCTCGTCGGCTGCTCGGCGACTACCTCGCGATCGTCACGTTGTTCTTCGGGCAGGCGTTCGTGTTCTTCACCGGAACGACGAACCCGCGAGGGCTCACAGGCGGCGCGAACGGGATCCCGGACCTCGACCCGCTCAACTTCTTCGGCATCCACATCGCAACGTACCGGGCGTTCTACTGGTTCTCCTTGGGCGTCTTCTTCCTCGTGCTCGCGGGGCTGTGGTCGGTGCTGCGGTCCCGGACCGGACGTGCCTGGCAGGCGCTTCGCGAGGATCCGCTCGCGGCGGAGCTGATGGGGACGCCCGTCAACCGCCTGAAGCTGCTCGCGTTCTCGATCGGAGCCTCGATCGCCGGGCTGACGGGCTGCATCTATGCCGCCTCGGCCGGGTCGGTGGCGTCCGGCTCGTTCGACGTCCCGCTGCTGATCACGATCTACGCGATCGTGATCCTCGGCGGGATCGGCTCGCTGACGGGCGTGATCGTCGGCGCGTTCGTGATCACGGTCTCGTACGAGATCCTGCGTCCCGAGACGCCTGGAACCGCTCGCGTCCTGTTCTACCTTGCGATCATCGTCGGAGTCATCGCGTGGGCGCGTCCGTACTGGCGTGCGGCGACGATCCTCGGCGGCACCCTCGTCTTCGGCTTCGTCGTGCACGCGATCGCGGGCGCGGTCAGCGACACTGCGACGGCGGGGAGCGCGATCGAGGCGGGTCGGCTGGCAGGCGCGATCGAGAGCTGGGTCGTGATCCCCGCCGATCCCGGGCGCTGGCCGGAGTACGCCTACGTCGCGCTGATCGCCGCTGCTCTCGTCGTCTCGCAGCTTCGCGGCTGGTGGCGCACGATCGCGCTCATCCCGACGCTCTACCTCGCCGCGTTCGTCTGGGAGAACCTGCTGATCGACCAGCCGTCGGTTACGAGGCTGATCCTCTTCGGCGCGCTGCTGATGACGCTGATGATCGTCAGGCCGCAAGGGCTTTTCGGCACCTCGCGCGTGGAGATCGTGTGAGCGACAAGCCAGCGCGACGGCGTCACCTGAAGGGGCACTGACTTGTCGCCCGCGCCGCTCCTGGAACTGCGCGAGGTCTCGCTGCACTTCGGGGGGCTGCAGGTGATCGACGAGCTCGACCTCGATGTCGCGGAGAACGAGATCGTCAGCGTGATCGGCCCGAACGGCGCCGGCAAGACGACGCTGTTCAACGTGATCACCGGCGTCTACCGTCCGGAGTCGGGCGACATCCGCTTCGCGGGCGAAAGCCTCGTCGGGCTCCCGCCGTACAAGATCGCGAGCCGCGGCATCGGGCGCACGTTCCAGACGCTGCGGCTGTTCCTGAACATGACGGTGAAGGAGAACGTGATGGCCGCGGCCTACGGGCACACGCACGCCGGCTTCCTCCGGTCGCTCGTCCGGACGCCGGGCATGCGGCGCGAGGAGCGCGAGATCGAGCAGCTCGCCGAGGAGCGCCTCGGGTTCTTCGGCGACCGGCTCGTCGGCTATCGCTGGAATCAGCCCGCGTACTCACTCTCGTACGCGAACCGGCGCCGCCTCGAGATCGCACGGGCGACCGCGCTGAAGCCGCGGCTGCTCCTGCTCGACGAGCCCGCCGCCGGGATGAACCCCGCCGAGACGCACGAGATCACGCAGCTGATCGCGAGGCTGCGCGACGAAGGCGGCTACACGATCCTCGTGATCGAGCACGACATGCACGTCGTCGAGGGGATCTCCGACCGGGTGGTCGCGCTCGACCACGGGGAGAAGATCGCGGAGGGATCGTTCGAGGCCGTGGCGACGGACCCGCGCGTGGTCGAGGCGTACCTCGGGCTCCAGGCGGCGGCGACGAAGTGACAGGTCCAGAGGGCGGCAACGGCGAGCGGCCTGAGCTCCTCGAGCTGCAGAACGTCGACACCTACTACGGCGAGATCCACATCCTCCAGAGCGTGAGCCTCGGCGTCGGCGCCGGCGAGCTCGTGTGCCTGCTCGGCGGCAACGCCTCCGGGAAGTCGACGACGCTGAAGACGGTGCTCGGCATCGTCCGGCCCCGCAACGGTCGCGTCGTCTTCGACGGCGAGGACGTCACGACGTCGCGGACGAGCGAGCGCATCGGGCGCGGAATGGCGATCGTGCCCGAGAACCGCCGACTGTTCGCACCGATGACGGTGCTCGAGAATCTCGAGATGGGCGCGTACCTGAACGGCGGCGGGCGCAAGGAGGACTTCGAGCGCGTCTACTCGATCTTCCCGCTGCTCGCGGAGCGCCGGTCGCAGCTCGCGGGAACCCTGTCCGGCGGCGAGCAGCAGATGGTCGCCATGGGCCGCGCGCTGATGTCCCGTCCGAAGCTGCTGCTGATGGACGAGCCGTCGATGGGCCTCGCGCCGATCCTCGTCGAGCGGTCGTTCCAGATCATCAAGGAGGTGCACGAGGCCGGGGTGGCCGTCCTCGTCGTCGAGCAGAACGCGAACGTGTCGCTCTCGATCGCCGACCGCGGCTACGTCCTTTCGACCGGGCGCGTCGTGCTCGAAGGGAAGGCCGCCGACCTGCTCCAGAACGAGGAGCTTCGCAAGGCGTACCTGGGACGGTGAGCGTGGCGGTCGACCTCCACAAGCTCCCGGCGAAGTGCCGGCAACGCTTTCCGATCTTCGACCGGCGCGTCTACATCAACTCGTGCTCGCAGGGCGCGCTTTCCGACCGCGTGCGCGAGGCGTATGAGGACTACCTCCGCGACTGGGACGACCGCGGTGCTCCGTGGGAGTACTGGATCGAGCGGACGGAGGCGGCCCGGACGGCGTTCGCGCGCCTGGTGAACGCCGATCCCGACGAGATCGCGGTGACGACGTCCCTCTCCGCGGGCGTCGCCGCACTCGCGAGCGGCCTCCGCTACGCGGGCCCGCGCCACAAGGTCGTCCTGACGGACTGGGAGTTCCCGACGATCGGGCAGATCTGGCATGCACAGGAGGCGCGTGGCGCGCGGGTCGTGCACGTGCGCGAGGACGCCGACGGCCAGATCCAGCCGCGAGCGTTCCGTCCTTTGATCGACGAGGAGACGAAGCTCGTCTCGGTCACGCACGTCTGCTACCGGAACGGCGCGCGCCTCGACGTCGATTCGGTGGTGCGGCTGGCGCACGAGCACGAGGTTCCGGTGCTGCTCGACGCATACCAGGCGATCGGCTCGATCCCGATCGACGTGAAGGCGCTCGGCGTCGACTTCCTCGCGTGCGGGACGCTCAAGTACCTGCTCGGGTCGGCGGGCCTCGGCTTCTTCTACTGCCGCCGCGAGCTGTGGGAGCAGGCATGGCCGACGGCGACAGGATGGTTCGCGGACGAGAACGTGTTCGCAATGGACATCCATGACTACTCGCCTGCCCGAAACGCGCGCCGCTTCCAGTCGGGGACGCCGCCGATCCCCGCGATCTACGCGGGCATCGCCGGCATCGAGCTGATGGAGGAGATCGGCATCGCGGAGACGCAGAAGCACGTGCGCAAGCTGAACGAGCTGCTGATCGAGGGAGTGGAGGAGCTGGGTGGCACGATCGCGACGCCGCGCGACCCGAACCGCCGCGGTGCGCTGATCTGCATCAAGTCGACCGACGCGGAGCGCCTCGTCGGGGAGCTCGACCGCGAGGGGATCGTCACGTCGTCGAGAGACGGCAACCTGCGCGTCTCGGCGCACGCGTACAACACGCCCGAGGACGTGAAGGCGGTCCTCTGGGAGCTCGCGCGCAAGCGGCACCTCCTCGCCTAGTCGCGACGCGTCCTGTCGCGTCGGTGCCGGCTCGTCTCGTCGGGACACGACCCGGTGTCGGACACCACGCGCGCTGCGTGCCGGCTTCGTCAAAGAAGTATGGAAACGCGCTGAGAAGCGGCGATTCGCAGTTGACGCGGTATAGCAATCCTCTATCAATGCCAAGTATGAGATACCGGTCCGATGGTTCGGATCCGCGTTCAGGTGAGGCGCTCGACCGCTTGCGGCGCCGGCTCGCAGGAGCCGACCAGGGATGGTTCTTCGCGCAGATCGCGGACCAGGTGGCACAGCGGCGTGCCGAGCTCGGGCTCTCGCAACGGCAGCTCGCGCACCTCGTCGGAACGACGCAGTCCGCGATCGCGCGACTCGAGCGCGGCGGCAGGCCGCCGCGGATCGACACCTTGCTGCGGATCTCGGCGGCACTCGACTGCGACCTGCACGTCGAACTCCGCCCCCGGACCGAGACCGATGGGAGGTAACGGGCAATGGAGAGCCGTCTGGGGCTCAGCACGTTCGTCCTCTGGCTCCGCGCGGGTGCGCGCGTGTGGAGAGAGCCGCAGCGGGACCGGTGGAGCACCTCGTCCGGGAACACGAGCACGAATCCTCGCGAACGCTCGGCTCGTGAGGGTTCGAGACTCCGTTCCGCGGGCAGGAGAAGCGAGTTACTCCAAAGCGGACCAAAGCGGACCAATAACAAGGAGGCTTTTCGTGAGCATCCTCTGGATCATCCTGATCGTCGTCCTCGTGCTCGCGCTGCTCGGCTTCTTCTCGCGCGGCGCCTGGTAACACACAAGAGAGACATAGGTCCTCAGGACCCGAGAAATAGGCCGTCTGGCGGATACCGGGCGGCCCTTTTCTCGGTAACACTGTCTGGGTGCCGGACCGGTCTCTTGAGCTGCTCGCGCGCGCAGACGCTGCCTCTTCGCTCCCCCGCCTCGGCGGGATGGCGCGGCCGAACGGCGTCGTGATCGTGAGCGCGCGCTACTGGGCGTTTGCGGGCACCGATGGAACGTTGCGCGAGGGCGAAATGCCGAAGCCGCCCCCGGCGATCGAGCGCGTGCCGCTCGTTCGCGGGCTGCTTCGGCTGGGGTCTTCCCTCGCTCCCCTCTTCCGGAGTAAGGGCGTCGCGGGCCGCCGCGAGCGGCCGCTGCTGCTCGCCGCGCTGCTCGCACCCTTCTTCCTCGTCTTCGTCCCGGAGGCGTACCGGACGCCGCTCGGCCTGGCGGCGACCTTCGGGATCGCGGTCTGGTTGCTGCGGGGCGCGGCGCTGCGGCTCCATGGTGCCGAGCATCGTGCGATTGCCGCTGTCGAAGCTCGCTCCCTCGTCGCCACCTGGAGCGGCGATGCGCGCCCGACGAGATTCGCGGAGCGCTGCGGCACGAACTTCGCCGCGCTCGCATTGCCCGTGACCTTCCTCGCGGACCAGCTTTGGCCGCTGTCGCCGGAGCTCTGGACGCCGGTCGCGGTGGCGGCCGTCTCGCTCGCCGCGACGATGGAGTTGTGGCGCGCCGTGCAGTCGCGCCGTGCCCTGCGCCCGTTCCTGCTGCCGGGCCTCGCTCTCCAGCGCCTGACGACGCGCGAGCCCCGCCTCGACGAGACGCGGACGGCTCTCCGCGCCACGGCCTCGGTGCTGCGGCGCGAGCTTGCCTGACTCAGAGCGAATCGCCGCCACCGTCGTCGTCTCGACCGTCGTCGTCTCCACCTTGGGCGACTCGATCACCGAAGGTTCGCCCGAATATGACTCCCGCCGCGGCGGCGACGTCCAGTCGCAGTGGCAGCACTGGGCGACTCTGAAGCACCCCGAGCTCGAGTTCCGGAACTTCGGGATCTACGGCCAGCGAACCGACGAGATCGCCGGCCGCCTCGACGACGCCGCGCGAGGTGCGGACATGCTCGTCGTCCAGGGAGGGATCAACGACATCGCCCAGGGGCGGTCCGCGGACGAGGCGGCTCGCAACCTGCGCGCGATGGTGAGGCGCGGACGGGAGCTCGGGCTTCGCGTCGCGCTCGCGAACGTGCTGCCGTGGAACAACGGCCGGGAAGAGCACCTGGACGCGATCCGCCGGCTGAACGCGCTGATCGAGCAGATCGCGATCGAGGAGGCGGTGCCGGTGCTGCGCTTCTACGAGACGCTCGCCGACCCGGAGGACGCCGACAGGATGGCGTCCGAGTGGACGCATGCCGACGGCGACCATCCCTCCGTCGCCGGCTACCGCCGCCTGGGTGAGCTGGCCTTCGTCCTGCCCTAAGCAGCCGTCCGCTCGGCCCGGCGCAGGCCCAGCAACGCCCAGACGAGCAGCAAAGCTGCCATCGTCAGCGCGATGCCGAACGCCGCGGCGGAGTGGTACGGATCACCCGAGATGAAGCCGCGGCCGGCTTCCACGAACGCCGTGAACGGATTGACACTCGCTACCGCGTGGATCCAGCCCGTCAGCAGGCCGAGCGGCACGTAGACGGGCGCGAGGAAGAGGAGCATGAAGATCGGCGTCTGCATCAGAGGCCCCGCCTGCACCGAGCGGAAGCGGAAGGCGATCCCCGCCGCCCAGAGGACGCCGAGCATGTTCACGATCACGGCGAGCAGGTACAGCCCGAAGATGTCGACGCCGTTGCCGCCGATCTCCATCCGCGCGATCAGCGCCACGATCGTCAGCATCACCGCGACCATGCTCCAGCGGAGCAGCGCGGCGAGCGCGTAGCCGGCGACGAGGCCGCTCCGCCGCTGCGAGGCGATCAACAGCCGCCGCGCAAAGCCGCGCTCGAAATCGCGGGCGATCCCGAAG
>Ga0126307_10000492_pt1 | contig 25463 bp, 23 predicted proteins | sample Plot28_FD_89955 | JGI IMG/M metagenome (GOLD analysis project Ga0126307, IMG submission 89955) | Serpentine soil microbial communities from UC McLaughlin Reserve, CA, USA - Plot28 | ecosystem: Environmental > Terrestrial > Soil > Grasslands | place: USA: UC McLaughlin Reserve, Lake County... | reverse complement strand
TTATGAGGTCGTCCGTGCTCTGGCCGAACTTCTGCGCCAGCAGCGGCAGCAAATTTGCGAGCCGCACCTCGGTCTCGCGGGGCAGCAGGCACTTGACCAGCTCCTCGTACTGCACGAGACGCAACTCCAGTAGCGTCATCAGCTTGAAGGCGGCCCGCGGTTCTTGGCGGACGGCGCGTTCGACGAAGATCTTGGGTACCTTTGTCACCCTGCACTCCGTAACGGCCTCGGCGTAGGCGCGCTGTCTGGTCTCCCCGGCAAAGGCTAGATGGCCGAAGATATCCCAGGGCTTGAGCAAACGCAAAGTCGCCTCCTTGCTGCCCGAGTAGGGCCTGAAGAGCTTGAGTACGCCCGAGGTCAGCACGTAGAGGGCGTCACCGTACTCGCCCTGGTTGTAGATGGCGTCCCCTGGCCCATAAACCCTGTCGGCAGTGGCGATTCCCATCTCGCCAAGAATCTGCAAGAGCGCCCGACATTCCTGCTCCTGCAGCTTCGTGTACTCGGTAAGGGAAACATCAACGGCCACTTGCATCCCCTTCACTGGAATATCCGCCTGTAACGACGCCGACCCTCACGAGCCCAAGGCTGAACGTGCTACACATTGCTACATTGTACATTACGCACAGGTGGACACTAGTACGGTCCGCAGGACGGGTTTTGCGGATTGGGTTAGAATGGCGCGAAGGTTCGTGTTCGAGAGAGGAGGCGAGGTGCGGGAGCGAATCGCGTTCGGGGTCTTGATCGTGTTGCTGATCTTCTTGTTCGCCTTCACCTTCGCCGTCTTCGGCAAGGGTGAGTACGAACCGACCGGGGGGGCGCCCCATCAGGTCTCTTCGAACCTGGCCTGATCCTCAACCCGTGCCGGAAGCTTCCGGAGCACGCTCGACCTCGACCCGGTAGGAAGTCATCCTGGGGTGGCCCGTTAGCAGCCCGCTCGCTCCACCGCGTCCATGCGCTCTGGAGAATTCCTCGCTGTGAACCCACGCCTCGAAGGATTCGCGATCCCGCCAGCGCGTAACGACGAGCACCTCGTCCTCGGCGTCGGACTTCAAGACCTCCATGGAGACGAACCCAGGGAACCCTTGCACGGGTCCGCGGCTTCCGGCGAACCGGTCCACTATCTCATCGGCCGCTCCCTCTTTGACGGGCAGGCTGTTGAAGATCGCGATCACGGATACCTCCGAACTACTTGCGGGCGATTACGATGCCGCTGCCGCCGACGCGTTTTGCCATCTTGAGTGCCCTGAGGGTCTCTCCCATCAACTCCCCTGCGCCTGTTCCGTGCGCAGGATACTCGGCGATACCGACGTCCACTTCGAAGTCTGCCCCACCCTCTGCCAGGCGCTCAAGCACCCGCTCGGCCAACCGGTAACCACCCTCGCCACTCTCGCCTGGCAGTATCACACAGACCTCGTCATCCCCGAATCGGGCGAAGATGGCTCCGTGCGGGGAGGACTCCTGCACGGCTTCGGCGAGCGTGCGCAGGACCTTCCTGGCACGTCTGACCTTCCCCGCTGCGACCGTCTCGGTAAAGTCGGCGACGTCGAAGACCGCCACGGAGAACCGGTCGTGCGCCTCGATTGTCCGCGGCAGTAGGAGCCTGTTGAGCTGGTCTCTGTCGGGAAGCCCGGTCACGAGGTCGGTGGCGGCGGCCTGCCCGAGCGCCTGCTCCATCTCGCCGCGCACGATGGCGTCGAAGGCCTGGAGCCCGGTCTCGGTCAGCCAGTCAGAAGCCTGCATCAGCTTGGCGAAAAACCCTGAGACCTCGGCGCCGTGGAGCCCGGAGAGGTCGACGCCAGCCTCGACCGAGCGCCAGATGCACCGCCGCAGCACGGTGAAGTCCTCTATGACCCCGACCGCGTCCCTGCCGAGATCATGCTGGTGCTCGGCTATCCTGTGGACCAGGGCCCTGGTCGCCCCGCCCCGGGAAAAGGTCTCCACGGTCTCCATACTGCGCAGAAAGCCGACGAACACCGAGACCAACTCCTCCATGCCGGAGCGCATGCGCTCATGGTCCTCGTCCTCTCCACCCCTGCTCGCTTGCCAGCAGGCCACAATCCCGGCAACGTCATCGTTTATGCGCTCAGGGATGCTGGAGGTGTTCTCCATGCGCCCAAGTATAACCGCGCCCGCCGCAACGCACCGGAGCACGAAGACGGCCCGGTCCCATGCAACTATTCGGGGCCGACATACGTATGTATCTGTGGGCCGCCGAATAATTATGAGAACCGGCAAGGAGGGAGGCCACGAGAGGTTTAGGGGATTAAACCTCGCGGTAAACTAATAGTAGTTTCTAAAATTGATTTCCGGTAAGATGTGGGTGTAGTGAGGAGGACATTTTGAAAGCCAGTTTCGAGAAGCGGAAGGAAAATCAGAAGTTCGAGCGAGAATCGGAGACCCCCGAACTCCTCGCCAAGTACCTCGCGCACATCGGCCAGGGCAATCTCCTTACTCACGCCGAGGAGATAGATCTCAGCGTGAGGGCCAAGGCCGGCGACCGCCGGGCCAGGCAGAGGCTCATCGAGAAGAACCTGAGGCTCGTGGTCAGCGTCGCCAAGAAGTACCGCGGCTACGGGCTACCATTCGAGGACCTCATCCAGGAGGGCAACATCGGCCTGATGAAGGCTGTAGAGAAGTTCGACCCCGACAGGGGCTTCAGGTTCTCGACGTATGCCACGTGGTGGATAAGGCAGGCGGTGCAGCGTGCTGTCGCGGACAAGGGCCGTACCATCCGCGTCCCCGTACACATGACGGAGAAGATCAGGAAGGTGAGCAGGGCCATAAGCGAGCTTGCCCTGGAGATCGAACGCGAGCCCACCGAGGACGAGGTCGCAAGGCGTCTGGATTGGGACCCAGACGAGGTTCGGCTCACGATGCGCGCCATGCCCGACGCGACGAGCCTGGATCAGCCCGTGTCGAGCGAGGAGACGGCTTCGCAGCTCGGAGACTTCATCGAGGACGACAAGGTCTCGGATACTCCGGATACCGTCATGCGTGAGATGGAGACGGAGCATCTGAAGGAAGCGATCGAACGTCTCCCAGAGAGGGCCCGCTACGTGCTCGTCAGGCGCTACGGTCTCGACGACCGTGAGCCCGCCACCCTCGCCGAGCTCGGCGACGAGCTGGACATCTCGCGCGAAAGGGTCAGACAGCTCCAGAGAGAAGCGGAACGTATCCTGAAAGGCGGAGAGTACGGCCGCGTTCTGCGCGACGCCGTAGCTTAGAGCGATTTGCAGAAGGCCAGCTTCTGCAAATCGCGCATTTTAGCCAGTCAGCACCTCAGCTTGTCAATTTGCTTGCTCGTAGCTTCTCGCCAGTAGTCGAATACACGCTTCGCGGTAGGTCGGATCTTGTGGGTACCGCCCATATCGACTCCGCGGCTTCAAGAGCGCCTGGCCTTGGGGGCCAGGCGCTTTCGCATCGCCGCTTTGCTAACCTGTGAAGGCGTGAAAGGTGACGACAGGCTGATCCTGCCGCTCTCGACGGCGGCATTCCTGGTTTGCTCGGCGGCCGGCTCAGGGCTGTTTCGCCCCGTGGACTTCCTGGTACTCGACCTGGTCCGGACAGCGGATTCCACGGTCCTGGATGCGGTCGGCATGGCGACCTCCGTGGTGGGCGGGGTCGAGTTCGTCGCCATCGCCACGGCGTTGCTCGCCGCCGGTCTGCTGCTGAAAGGGCGCGGTCGTCTCGCACAGAGGCTCGTTGTCGCGTTTGTGGTCACGGGCCTGATCGAACTCGCAGCCAAGACGCTTGTGCCGCAGACGCCCGTGCCCGAGGATGTCATGCGGACGCCGGATCGCTCCCTGCTCGACGTGAGCACACCATACCCTTACCCGAGCGGGCACATCCTGCGCACGGTCCTACTGCTCGGGGCAATCTACCTACTTTGGCCGAACAGACCAGCCAGGGTCGGGCTCTTGATCTTCCTCGCCGCATCCGCCGCCAGCAGAGTCTACCTTGGAACACACTGGCTCTCGGACGTCGTCGGCGGCGCCCTGCTCGGCATCGCCGGCCTGGCTTGGGCGTTCGACGAGCGGCCAGCCGCAACAGGAGTAGGTCTACCGAAACACAACACTCGGAGAAAAGACCTGACTAGCTGAAGTACTGAAAAGCGGAGGCAAAGCCAGAGCCTGCTGACCAGCTGAAATGCTGTGACGACCGAAGGGAGGAACACATCGAGATCACCATCGTAGGATCCGGCACCGTGGTCCCTCGCCTCGAGAGACGCCAGAGCTGCGTCGTTGTGCGCGCCAGCGGACAGAACCTAATCTTCGACCTCGGTTCGGGGGCCGTCCGCGGCATGCTACGCTCGGGCTTCGATCTTTTCGCCGTAGACCGCATCTTCTTTACGCACCTCCACCCAGACCATACGGTAGACGTCGTTTCCCTCCTCTTCGCGATCAACTACGGCGCATCCGAAAAGCGTAGCCGGTCCCTCCACGTGACCGGTCCCGAACCTTTCCGCCATTTCTGGAACTCCGTGATGGAGGTCTGGGGAGAGTGGATGACCGGCGACTACCCTACGCTCCTCTCGGAGCTCCCACACACATGCGAGTCCCCCATCGACCTCGCCGGCTGCCGGCTCTCGTGGGCCCCGGCGGAGCACCGCCCGGAGAGCATCTCCTACAGGCTGGACGCTGGAGGCGGCGCGTTCGTATACACGGGCGACACCGAGTACAGCCAGTCCGTCGTCGAACTATCCCGCGGAGCCGATACACTCCTGATCGAGTGTTCCTTCCCCGACGAGGTCACAGTTCCCGGCCACCTGACGCCTTCAGGCGTAGCACGCATCGCGAGCGAGGCAGGCGTACGTCGCGTCGTCCTCACCCACATCTACCCGGCGGCGGACGAGCTGGACCTCGTCGCCGAGGTCGGTCGGGGCTACGCCGGAGAGGTGGTTGTGGGTGAGGACGGTCTGCAGTTCGAGGTCTAAGAGGCAGCGCAACTTGCGCAGCGTCCGTGGAGTGTGATCTCGTGCCAGTCCGTGACGAAACCCGTCTCCCGTTCGACCTGCAAAGCGAGGTACTCCATCAGCTCCTCGTTGAACTCGATGACAGCACCGCACTCCCTGCAGCGGGCGTGGTGGTGCACACGCTCGGTCGTAAGCTCGTAGCGCGAGTAACCCTCGCCGAAGTCATCCTTGCGCACGATACCGAGCTCGGTCAAGAGGTCGAGCGTCCGGTACACCGTAGAGAGGCCCAGCTCGGGATGCCCGCCCTTGAGCCGGTCGTAGATCTCCTCCGCCGAAAGGTGCCGCTCCCCCTCCAGCTCGCGTACGATGATCCGCCGCTGGTTGGTTAGCCTGTAACCCCTGTCCTTGAGTATCCGCTCGAAGTCCAACATCAGCCACAGTCTATCCCCACCACACAGCAGGATCAAGAATCGATCTTATCTGGTGGCTGCTCTCGTTCGGGATTTACGGATCGCCTTGGTACGGCGATCGGTCTCTGGCGGACTCGCTCGGGCCGGCGCCGAAGGTAACCTTGCGTCCTCCCGGCCACCAGTTCCAGTCGCCCAGGATACGCATGGTGGCGGGGACGAGGAGGATACGGATGATCGTCGCGTCGACGAACACGGCGACGGCGAGTCCGAGTCCAACGGCTTTGGTCAGGATGATCCCCGTGAAAGCGAAAGCCCCGGTAACCACTATGATGATCGCGGCCGCCGAGGTGATGATGCCCGCGGTCGCCACGAGACCCTTGGAGACGCTCGCGGTATTCGAGTCGCCGTTCTCGTAGGCCTCCCTGATACGGGAGAGCAAGAAGACCTCGTAGTCCATGGAGACCCCGAAGATGGTACAGAACATCAGGATGGGGAGCGTCGCGTCGACGAATCCCAGGGGTGTGAAGTCGAGGAGGCCGGAGAGGTGACCGTCCTGGAAGACGAAGACCATTGCCCCGAAGCTGGCCGTGAGGCTCAGGATGTTGACGATGACCGCCTTCAGCGGGATGAAAACGGAGCGGAAGGTGACGAGCAGGATCAAGTAGGTCACCCCGATGACGAAGGCGGCGGCGAAGGGCGCCTTGCCGTAAAGGCTGCTTATGAAGTCCTTCTGGCCCGCCGAGAGCCCGCCTACGAGGAAGCTAGTCCCCTCCGGCGCCGGGACGGCGCGTACGGCGTCGACAGCACCGTAGGCGTCCTGCGTGTAGGGGTTCGCCTCGGTCACCCCCCGCAGCAGCGTTCTCTCTCCCGCTACGTAGGAGTCCAGGATATTTCGTAGATCCTCGGACTTCCTGGCCGCCGGCAGCTCGAGAAAGTTCGCAACGCCCTCTGGCGTGACCCTACTATCGGCCGAGATTCCCTCTGGCAACCCTGGCACCTTGCGCTCGACCTCTTCTGCCACGCGCCGCTCGACCTCATCCCTTATGCGTCCCTCCGAGGCGCGCACCTCGCGCTCCACCCGCGGCTCGACCTCGGCCCGTATCCGCTCCTCGGTACCCGGCGGGATGGCGCCGTAGGAGGCCTTTATCTGCGAGAGTTGCTCCTTGACGGCTTCGTCTGTCTCCTTTTGCGTCTGCTCTTCGATCTGCCGCCGCACGAGCCCGTCCACCTTCCCCGCAGCCTCTTTCTCCGCCCGCCTGCGGGCGTCGGCGACACGCCCCGCGTAGTCCACAGCCGCTGCCTCTCCGACCGTGTAGACGCTCTCGACGCGGGAGACGCCGTCGGCGGCTCCGATCCTCTCACCGAGTTCTCTCGTGTCGGAGAGACCACGGGGGCCGAGCGGGTCTTTGTCGAGGGTGGCGACGATCTCCATCGGGTTGAGTGCGGCGTACTCGAAGTTCTTCTTCAGGATATCGTCGCCGGCACGGGACTCGTACTTCTGCGGCAGTACGGTCGCCTCCGGGATGCCGACCTTCATGTGGCCGACGGGCTGGAGCAGGGTTCCCAGTATCGCGGCCGCAAGCAGGATCACGACGAGAGGATGGCGCATCACGATCTCGGCGCTGCGGCCCCAGAACGCCGTACCAACCCCAACCCTCCGGCGCCGGATGGCGAGCCTGTTCACCCGGGGTCCGAGAACGCCCAGAAGGGCGGGCAGGAGCGTGAGCGCGGCCGTAACTGACACAAAGACTACGACAACGCCGGCCACCCCGATCGAACGCATAAACATAAAGGGGAAGAAGAGCAGGCCGGAGAGCCCGATCAGGACGGCCGTCCCCGAGAAGAAGATGGACCGTCCCGCGGTCGCCACCGTACGGGGCACAGCCTCCCAGGTAGGATAGTCCTCCAGTTCCTCCCTGAAACGGCTGACGAAGAACAGCGCGTAGTCTATGCCGAGCCCGAGTCCGAGCATCGTAGAGAGCGTCAGCGTGAACACGGACATGTCGTAGAAGCCCGTTACGAAATAGAGCGCGGCGAGCGCCGTCAACACGCTAGCGCCCCCGATCAGGACGGGCACGCCGGCGGCAACCAGCGTGCCGAAGGCGAAGATTAGTATGATCACGGCGAACGGGAAGGCGTACTTCTCGGCGTGCTTCACGTCCTCGTTGCTGGCCTCCTCGAGGTCCTGGTAGACAGCCGGCGCCCCCGTCACGTAGGTCTCGAGCTTGTCGGAGCGGACCTCGCCCCTCACCTCTTCAACCACGTTGCGGGTCTCGTCGATAGAGACATCGGAGGTGACCACCGCGTAGGACTTCTTGCCATCCTCGGAGATAAAGCGGGGGTCTTCGGAACCGGCGTAGGAGGCGACCTGGCGTACGTCGTCCAGCTCGTGTACGCCAGCGAGCGCGCGTTCCTGAGCATCTTGAAACTCCTGGCTGAGAGCCGGAATGCCGCCACCGGTAAACACGACGGTCAGGGTTGCTGGAGAGGCGCCAAATTCGTCAGACATCAGGTCCTGCACCCTCTCCGCCTCCGAGTTCGCCCCGTCGAACCCACCGCCCTTGAGCCTCCCCGAGAGCTCGGGGGCGAAGAACGAGCTCGAGATCAGGAGCACGCCCCAGAGCAGCAGGATGGCCCACCGGAAACGGTAGGCGAAGACGCCGATGCTATGAAATATACTCATCCCCGCTGGTGACCTTCTCTGACCGCCGCTCTCATCGGCGATATGTTACTCGACCCGAACAGGCGAGATGGGTGTTCGGTTACACTGACGATGACTACCCAGGGCGAACCCTGTTATCTGATGCCTGACCCTGCCTCGCGGGGCGAGGCAGGGTCAGGGCTAGGAGTAGCCCGAGCACGGGCAAGACGGCTATGACGAGCATGGTGAAGGGTAGCCCGGCGCTGTCGGCGAGGATCCCGAGCAGCGGTGCTCCAATACCGCCGAGCCCGATGGAGAGCCCCATTGTGATACCGGCCGCCAGCCCGATGCGTCCGGGCAGGTACTCCTGGCCCATGACGACGGTGACGCCGAAAGTCCCCACGGTCGCCGCCCCGACGAAGACGAGCACGACCATACCAAAGAAGGGGCCGGCGAGCGTGAAGCAGAAGACCAGGGGTCCCAGCACCAGCATCGAGACCCCGAGCACCGTGCGCCTACCGAACCTGTCGGCCAGCGGACCCATCGTCAGCGTTCCTGCGGCCCCGCCGAAGAGCATCAGCGTGAGGGCCGTGTTCCCGAGCGCCGGTGACACATCGAGCACGCGCTCGTAGTACGAGGCTACAAAGGCAACAAGCCCGAAGTAGACGAAGGAGCGCACGATGACCACCCCGATCATACGCGCGAACGGCCCCCAGTGCTCGGGCGCAGCGTCCACCCTCACCCCCTCTCTCTCGACCGCCTCGGGTTTGAAACCGAGCATCCGCGGAAGCTCGTGGAAGAGCACGGCGGCCATGACGATGGCTGGCAGCGCGAGGAACATGGCTCCCGGCAGACCGAAGAGGAGGATGAGCGGTGTGGTGAGTGCGGGGCCGAGGGCGAAACCGGCGTTGCCGCCTACAGAGAAGAAGCTCATCCCGCGCGCCCGGCCAGATCCCGAGACGTAGTTGGCGAACCTCGCCGCCTCGGGGTGGAACGCGGCGACGCCGATGCCGCTCAGGACCACGCAAAGCAGGATCAGGGGATAGCTCGGCGCTACGCCCACGAGCGCCATCCCGCACCCGGCGAGCAATACCCCGAGCGGCATGAGGGCCGGTATGGGCCTTCGGTCCGAGAAGATGCCGAACAGCGGCTGCACGATCGATGAGCTCACCGTCGCTGCGAATACCAGGGCGCCGGCCGCAGCCAGGGAGATACCCCTCTCCGAGATCAGGAACGGCAGCAACGCCGCCACAGCACCCTGATTCAGATCCGTGAACAGGTGCCCCGCTGACAGCCCGGCCATCGCCCGCCGGTCCACGCCTTTGTTGGAAATCTCGCTCAGTACGGGTTCCTTCTCGAGTAGCGACCGTCGCCGAAAATCCTATCAGTCTTCTGAGATCTCGTAGGGCGCGAGCGCCCGTACCCCGCCGGCGCGAAGCTCCGAGAGCGCCAGCCACATCTCCCCTATCGCGTCCGCGGCGCTCCGCGCGGGTTCTCCTGGGGTAGGGCGTCCGCTTCTGGGCGGGCCGACCTTCGTCAGCATCCCTGGTACGTCCCGCTCTATACCACCGAGCTCCCTCGCCTTGCCGAGCGCCTCCCTGAAACCGCCGGTCTCGTCGACGAGCCCGAGGTCCAACGCCTCGGAACCCGTCCACACCCTTCCGCCGGCGATGCCCTCGAGGTCGGAAAGCTCGATTCCGCGTCCCCGCGCGACCCGGGCCTTGAACTCGGCGTAGATGCGCCCGATCTGGCCTTCGATCACGCGTAGTTCGTCAGGGTTGGGCCTTCGGCTAGGGTCGAGCAGGCCAGCACGCGCCCCCCTATCCAGCGCGACGGGGTTGATACCGAGCTTCTCGTAGAGCCCGAGCGCGACGGGACGAATGGCAAGTACGCCTATGGAACCCGTGAGCGTACCGCGGCGGGCGACGACGTGGCTCGCCGCGGCCGAGACGTAGTAGCCGCCGGAGGCGGCCGCGTTCCCCATAAGGACGACCACGGGTTTCTCGGCGTCAACGCGCTCGACCTCGCGCCAGATAAGATCCGAAGCCAGCGCGTCCCCGCCGGGCGAGTCGACATGGAACAATACGGCGGCGACCCTCCGGTTCTTCTCGGCCACCCGCAGCGCCGCGATTACGGAGTCGCTCCCCGCCTGCTCCCCGCCGACGAAGGGCAGCGGGAATGGCAGCCTCCTGCTCCTGCCTCGCACAATGGCCCCAGAGAGGGTGATGAGCGCGACCTTCTTTCGCGGCCGCCTCCTGTAAGGCATCCGCAGGGACCCTTGCGCCCGGCCCCACTCGGCGAGGGTGGCCCGCCTTTCCTCCGCCCCTAACCTCCCGGGCAACTCGTCCTCGTAGAGGACGCCGTCGAGCAGACCTTCCGAGAGGGCCTCCTGCGCGCCGTAAGGGGCCCGGTCTATCCTGGCGCGCACCGCCTCGCGAGAGAGGTCTCTGCCATCGGAGATTGCATCGCTAACCTCCTCGTAGCGGCGGTCGAGGAGACGCCCGGCCTGCTCGCGGGACTCGCGCGAGAAGTCGTCCCTGACGAATCGTTCACCCGCGGACTTGTAAGGCGAGACGGCGACGACCTCGACCTCGAGCCCGAGGTTGTCGAGGGCGTCTTTGAGGAAATCCACCCTGGCGCGGATGCCTACGACGTTCAGATCGGCTAGCGGGGTGGCCAGGATCTCGTCCGATGCGCAAGCGAGGTAGTAGGATCGCACGTCCGCGGGGTCAGCAAGGTATGCCACGACCCTGCCGCCACGCGAGCGGAACGCAAGGATCTCACGCCGCAACTCCTCTATGGCTGCCCACCCGGCTGCCAGGTTCTTGATTCGCAGAACGACCCCGCGTGGACGTCCGTCGACGGCTATACGGTCGAGCCACAGGCGAAGCCTCTCCAGCGTCGGCGGACTCGGAGCCGGATAAAGGCGGCGCCGGAGAATGCCCACGGGCGTCTCGAACTCGGGCAGGGGACCCCAGATTTCGATCCACAGGTAATCCGGCGGCTTGCCGATTAGACGCGCGCGGGCGTTACGAAGCAGGCGCCAGAGATTGACCAGGGCGTCGGTGAGCAGCGACATCTGGCAGCTATGGTACACCGCGGCAGGAAAAACGCCGTATGATAAACTCGGGAACAGGAATGGTTACTGATCACCGAACAGCGCAGGAGAAAACGTCAAGCGTACCCGACGTCAGGGAGAAGCTACGCAGGTCCGGCTACACCCTCACCTCCCAGCGCAGGGCCGTTCTCGAGGCCCTGTCCAAGGCGAACGGACACCCTTCGGCCGAGGACGTCTACCTTATCGTCAAGCGCGAGAACCCGCGCGTGGCGCTGGGCACTGTCTACCAGGCGCTCTCCGTGCTCGAAGAGGTCGGCGTCATAGGCTCCAAGCACTGGGCAGACTCTCCCACGCGCTACGACCTCAACGTAGAGCCGCACCTGGACATCAGGTGCATCCGTTGCGGCGAGGTCTCCGAGGTTCCTGGCGTCGCACTCGGCGGCGTGGAAGAGCGTATTCGCGACAATACTCATTACAGGGTCACCCGCGCGACGATAGTCGTCGAGGGCCTGTGCCCGGCCTGCGTGGACAGCTAGTCAGCAGTTCAGCACGCGCCCTGCCGGGCGCTCCTCAGCATTTGAGCACTTCAGCTTCTCCACCGCGAGCATGGTCTTTACCGCGGGCCTGACAGGAGTTAACCTTTCGGCCAGTGTGGTGTTGTGGGTAACACGAGAGAGGCGATCATGAGCGAGGATCCCAGGGACGAGGCGGCCGGGCTCGCGGAAGGCATGGAGGCGGCCAGCGCCCTGATCGAGAGCCTCGAGCAGGAGGTGGCGGACCTCAGGAGCGACCTGGAGCAGGCGTCCGCAGCGCTGAAGGCCGCGCAGGAGGAGGTCTCCTCGCGGGCCGGCGCGCTGGAGGAAAAGGAGCGGGCCCGCGTCGAGGCCGAAAGCGAGGCGGAGGATCTCAGGGCGGAGATCTCCGTTCTCAAACAGCGGCACTCAGACGAGCAACTCCGCCTCAGCAACGAGCACATAAATGAGCTCGCCGAGGTGCGCCAGAGGCTCGAAGAGCAGCGACGAACCGACGTGGATGCGGCATCCACGGGGACCCACATCGACACCCTCAAGGAGGAGTTCAGGCGCGAGCGAGAAGCCCTGGAAGCACGCTACAAGGAAGAGATCTCAGCCCTCAAGCACGCCTCCGAGCATTGGGAGGAGCAGCTGAGGACGAGCTACCAGGAGCAGGAGGCGCGCCACGCGACCGAACTCGAGGCGGTCCGTAGTGCGGCCGCCGAAAGTGAGAACGCCCTCGAGCGTTCCTTGAGAGAAGACTTCGAACGGAGGCTGTCCGAGGAACGAAGCGCTTCCGACGATCGTCAGACGGCGGCCGTGCAGACCCTGAGGAGCGCGGCGGCAGAGCGGGAGCTGGAACTCCAGAACGCCGTTCGGACGCAGCAAGGTGAGATAGAGTCGCTACGCGAAGAGCTCGAAGCGACCCGCCGAAGCTCGGAGGATCGGCGCAAGAAGGAGCTGCGGCGAGTCAAGGCGCTCGCCGAGAGCCGCGAGAATGACCTGAGGAAGAAGCACGCGGCCAGGCTCGCCGAGGCGAAAGAGTCGGCGGACAGGAGGGTCGCTGCCATCCAGGCCCAGAGAGAGGCGGACAACACGGCGCTCAGGGCACGCCACGAGGAGGAGACCGCGCGCCTGAGGCGCGAGCACCAGGAGCGCCTCGCGGCCGAGGACGAGCGCAGGAAGTCCGAGACCTGGGCGCTCGACGAGCGGCTGAGGGAAGCGGCGATCCAGCGCGAGACCGAACTGCGCGCCTACACAGCCCGCATAAAGGAGCTCGAGGCGGCCAGGCTGGCCCAGAAGTCCTCCGCAGGGCAAGAACTCGAGCGGGTAGTCAAGCGTTTCGGGGCTGAGATCTCCGGCTTCGAGAACCGGGTCACCGAGCTGGAAGGGGCGCTGGAAGAGTCCGAGGCCCGCAAGAACGAGCTTGAGAGGATGTTCGGCGAGACCCGCGCGGGCGGTGAAGATGCGTCCGGTATCGCGGCCAGGCCCGACGACGCCACGGACGGGGAACCTGAAGGGCGTCTGGAGGATATCGAGGCGCAGAACATACTGGCCGAGGAGAAGGTCGAGGACCTCAGGGCCAGGCTCGCCGAGGCGAGAGAGGAGAGCCGGCGAAACGCCGAAGAGCTACAGAGAGCGCTCGAGAGCCTCGACCGGCTCTCCGACCCGGCGCGCCGGCTGAGGGAGGGCATAGCGCTCTTCAACGAGAGCGAGCACGCGGGGACCGTGGCCTCCATCTCGAAGGCCTTCGGCCTCCCCAGGGTCAACGCGGCCCTCGACGACACGGAGCCCGGGAAGCCGACGCTCACGTTCCTCTGGGGCGACATGGCCTGGCGCCGCTACGTCTCCGACCCGACGGAGGGGGTCGAGGAACCCAGGGTCTACCTCACTGGCACTGGCGAAGACCCCACCGAAGTCGAGGAGTCGAGCAGACAGCCCAACGCCAGGATGGACTCGCGGGGCCGCCTGATGATCGGCGTCCAGGCCCGCTAAGGTGGTGTGAGGAAGGCTAGGCCTTCCTCACACCGCGCCGTTAGCTTCCAGCCGTCAGCAATCAGCTTTGTTCTGGCTGACTTGCTGAAGGGCCAACAACCTAACGGCGGTGGCGCATGACCTTCTGGTTGTGGGCATACAGCGCCACCCCGCGCCGGGCTCCAACGTAAGAGGAGGCGGCCGAGACGACGAGGAAGACGACAACGAGCCCGACGGCCCAGGCGCCATCGACGCCGGGCAGAAATCCTTTGCCCAGCGCGAGGTTGAGCGCCGCCCCGATGACGAAGGCCACGGGGACGATTAGAACCCCGTGCAGGCGGTGCAGAGAGGGCGCCTTGTAGCTGGCGGCCATCCCCCCGAAGTAGAACGAGAAGGCGGCGGCGAAGACGAGAAAGACGAGTGGGAGGGTGGCGGGGCCGGTACGCTCGAGCCCGAAGACACGGGTGAAGACCGGCGCGAGTATCCCCTGCACCACGAGTAGGCCGAGCGCGAGCGCCAGCAGCAACCCGATCCCTACGGCCATGATGCTTCTCATGGTGGCAATTCTAGCAGTCCCCCGGGCGTGCCAGGGTGGCCGGGTTCACGGTGATGCCTCGTCCTTCCGGCTTGTAGGGCGCATGGTTGCGTAGTACCCTCATGCCTCGTGATAAAGCGCACGCTGACCCGCAGAGATTTCCTCAAGATGACCGGCGCCGGCATGGCCGGAGCTACGCTGCTCGGTGCGACGGGCTGTGACCTTACAGAGCGCATCCGCAACATCAGGAACGATCCTCCCGCCCTCAAATCAGGCACGAACGTGGTGCTGGTTATCATAGACAGCCTGAGGAAGGATCACATCGGCGTCTACGGCAACGAGGAGATCCACAGCCCCAACCTGGACGCCCTCGCCAGTGACAGCCTGCGCTTTACCCAGGCATACCCCGAATCCATACCGACGATCTGCGCGAGAAGGGCCATACATACGGGCATGCGGACCTGGCCCTTCAGGAACTGGGCACCGCCCAAGGGCGAGGACATAATCCTGCAGGGCTGGGAACCGATACCCAACGACCAGACGACGCTCGCGGAGATGTTGAGCGCGGCAGGGTACGGGACCTACTTCGTGACGGACAATATGCACCAGTTCAAGCCGTCTTACAACATGCATCGCGGCTTCGACGTCTTCGACTTCTTCCGCGGCCAGACCACGGATAACTACAAGCCGGCCTGGACGTACCCGAGAGACAAGGTCGCCCAGGCCCTCCTCAAGGGCAACGTACCCGCCATGACCGGCCAGATGCGCCAGTACTTCGCCAACGTCAAGGAGAGAAAGACGGAGGCTGACTGGTTCTCCCCCATGGTCTTCTCCCAGGCAGCGGATTACCTCGAACTCTTGAGCAAGGGCGGACCTTTCTTCCTTACCGTCGACTCCTACGACCCCCACGAGCCCTGGGACCCGCCCGAGAAGTACGTCACTTTGTACGACGACGAGCCCTACGATCTCAAGGAGCCGTTCTCGGTAATCTACGGTCCCAGCAACTACCTGCTGCCACGGGAGCTCGAGCGGATGAAGGCGCGCTACTCCGGGGAGCTGACGATGATGGACCGCTGGCTGGGGCGCTTTCTGGACAAGATGGAGGAGCTTGGCCTCTTCGAGAACACCCTCCTCATCCTCCTCTCCGACCACGGCGTCGCCCACGGCGAGCACGGCTTCACAGGCAAGCCGGACAACGTGCTCTGGCCCGAGGTCACAGATATACCGTTCCTTATCAGGCACCCCGAAGGCAGAGGGGCCGGCCAGACGAGCGACTACTACGCCTCCACCCACGACGTGGCCCCGACGATCCTCGGCTTCCTCGGGATCGAGCAGCAGCAGGAGCTGGAGGGCCAGGACCTCTCCGTCTTGCTCGGAGGCGGGGAGCCCGCAGCGAGGCCCCACTTCTCGATCGGCTACAACGACCACGTCTGGGCCCGCGACGATCGCTACGTCATGTTCAGCACCAACCAGGGCGCCGACGCCAAGCTCTACGACGTGCAGCAGGACCCTGGCATGTACAACGACCTCGCGGGGGAGGATCCCAACATAGTCAAGCGGATGTTCGAGGGCTACGTGCTCAGAGACGCCGGCGGCCCCCTGCCCACCTACGACTACGGCACCGCCGCAGGATAGCCCGCTGCTCCTCGGCAGGGATGGCGACCATCTGAGAACCTGACCCCCTCGTCAAGGCCTGTTAGTTGCAGGTCTCCTTGGGGGAGAAATAGCTGCGGGAGGCTGAGGTCAGACACGCGCAGCGGAGGTCCTTCCCTAACCCTCGCGAGGGCGTCATTACAGCTCCATCTCTCGCCATTGCCGCCCTCCCGCCATTCCCGCGAAAGCGGGAATCCACCGCGGCGAGCGCTCCGCACCCTATATTCAAGGCATGCTCGACTTCTCCCCGAGCACCCGCCTCACCCGCTCCAAAGCAGGTGGGATCACCTCACCGATCCCTGACCACACCCGCAGCGTCGCCGCCCTGTCGTAGGGGGTCTCGCCCTGGTTGACCAGGACGACGCGTGCTCCTGACTCGAGCGCCAGGCCCACGAGCGAGGCCGCCGGCTGCACCATGAGCGAGGAGCCGAGGACGAGCATCAGGTCGCAGTTGCGGGCGTGATGGTCGGCCAGCATCAACTCCGTCTCAGGCAGCGGGTCCCCGAAGTTCACCACCGAGGAGATGAGACGACCGCCGCAGTTGGCGCACGCCGGCTGGCCTGGCACCGGCTTCTGGGTGCGGTTGCCCGGGCCGAACCGGCCTCTGTCCCACCCTACATCCTGCCTACTGTAGAGTCGGTCGCAGCCCAGGCAACGCATGAGCTGGCCATTGCCGTGTAACTCCGCCAGAAGGTCGGGGCGGATACCGGAGCGGCGGTGGAGGTTGTCGGTGTTCTGCGTGACGAGGAAACGGAGCTTGCCGAGCCGCTGGAGCTCGTATAGGGATAGATGAGATGAGTTGGGCCCTACCTCACCCGGCGAGATCCGCCACCTCGGTGGCGGCAGGCCGGCGTCGCGCCGCGTCCAAACCCCATCAGGTCCGCGAAAGTCGGGGATGCCCGAGTCGGTGCTGATGCCTGCGCCCGTAAAGGCGACGACGTGTTCGGACTCGGCGATCCACCGGGCGATCTTCTCGACGTGACGCTGGAGGCGTCCGCCAGTCATGGTGTTTGCGTATCTTTGCCTGCTTCCAGGCGCATTACCAGCTCGATGGTGTGATGGTCCGGGTTTCCCGAGACGCGCACCTCGTCGACCATGTTCTCCATCAGGAAGAGACCCCAGCCCCGGGGCGTCTGCGCGCCCCCCAGCTTGGCCTGCAGGTCCGGCGCGTTCGCCGTCGGGCTCGGTGGAGGACCGCTGCCCCGGTCGATGATGCGCACCAGAAGGCGCTGCTCCAGGAGCCACACCTGGATCTCGACGGGTACATCGGGATCATACCTGTTGCCGTGCTCCATAGCGTTCATGGTCGCCTCGGCCACGGCGGTCTTGAGCCTCTCCAGACGCTGCGCCGACACACGCAGTTCCTTTACCACCTCGGCGACCTTCTCCATCGCCAGGCGTTCGTTCCCGGGCTCGCTAGAAAGAGTAAAGTGGGTGAGGATCCGCCGACCGCCGTCATGACCTGGCGTATCAGGTCGCAACAGGGTCTGGCGATCCCCCGTGCCGGCCTTCGATCTCTCCACGGTCAGCAGGGTGATGTCATCCTCCTGCTCCGAGTCCTTTCCCGCGAAACGGGCGAGCTCAGCCAGCAGATAGTCGACGAGTTCCTCGCCGCTAGCCGCGTTCTGGACCATGATCAGCTTTCGAAGGCGCTGGAAGCCGAACATCTCGCCTCTCTGGTCGTGGGCCTCTACCAACCCATCACTGTAGAACAGGATATCGTCCCCCGCGGCGATGACGGCTTCTTTCTCCTCGTAGAACATACCCGGCATCATGCCTAGCGGCATCCCCCTCGCCCTGAGCTCCTGTGCGTCGCCACCATGCTGCAGGTAGGGCAGGTCGTGTCCGGCGTTGGCGTAGACGAGCCGGCCGCTCTGCGGGTCGAGGACACCATAGAAGCAGGTGACGAACGTGCCAGATGGGATGTATGCATACAGGACCTCGTTGGCCTCCGTCAGCACCCGCCCCGGGGCGACATTCCCCCTTCGGGCGACGGCGCGAAGCACGCTCTGGGTGTTGGCCATCACCAGGGCCGCCGCAATACCCTTGCCCGAGACGTCGCCTATGACGAGGCCCACACGGCCATCCTTTAGGCGGAGGAAGTCGTAGAAGTCGCCGCCCACCTCTCGTGCGGGTTGATAGTAGTAGGCTATCTTCCAGCCCTCGAGCTTGGGCAGGTCCTTCGGAAGCAGAGCGTGCTGGATGCTCCGCGCCGTCCCCAGCTCCTGCTCGACCGAGTAGTAGAAGCTCTCCAGCTCCTTGTTGGCTACCTCGAGGTCCTTGCTGTAGCGCTCGGCTCTGGTGCGGCTGCGCACCACCAGCAGGGTGATCCCGAAGATCAGCAGGCTCATCCCAAGGCCGCTCGCCAGCACGAAGGCCGGCAGCGGGCTTTCGGCCCCCTCCTCGAAGGCCGCTAGCGTGGCAAAGTACAGGCTCCACTCGCGTCCGGCCACCTTTATCCGGCTCTCCTTGGAGAATAGGGACTCGTCTCCCTCCTTCTCGGCGCGTCTTATGCCGTCGCGGTCGTAGAGCAGCGGGCTCGACGCCGTGCTCCGGCCGTCGTAGACCTCGAAATCTATCGCCGGGTCGAATGAACCGTTGAAGATCCCCTCCAACATCTCGTCGCTTACGAACGATCCAACAATGAACCCTCTGAGCGCCCGCCGGCGCTCCCCGACACTCCCAAGCGGCTCTCCCTCTTTGTAGATCGGCAGGTAGACGACAAAACCCCTTCGCAAAGCGAGGTTCGCCGTGGAGTTGGGGGGAGCCTCACGGAACACGTAGATCATCCTTGTAGCCCGCCGCTCCCCGCTGTCGCGCGCCAGATCCATGGCCTCCCTGTGCACCCCTTCGGCATAGAAATCGTAGTTGAGCATGGTCTCGTTGGCCTCGCCAAGGGGACCGGTATAGATCAGGGGGAAATACGCGGAACGCTCCCCACCGGGGTTCAGGTCGGGCCGCATCTCGGGCAGGCCCTCATCCCGCGCCCTACGCATAAAGGACTCCCTTTGCTCGGGATCTACCCGCTGGGCGTAGCTGAGGGCTTGCAGGCCCTCGAAGCGGCTGGCCGGATCTATGCCCTTGACATAATCGCTCCAATCCTCCGGGGTGACCTCGTCGGAGGCGTAGAAAAGTCCACGGGCACCGAACATAGCATCGAGGTAGGCCTTGGTGCGGCGCTGTATGGCCTCCTGGGTAGCCTGGGCGCCCTCGTCGAAGCGGGCGCGGTTCTGCACCTCGACGTTCTGGCGCACGTAGTACCAGGCGAGGACCGTGAGCAGGAGTGCTATGAGCAGCACCCCGAAGGCCGCAGTTCGGTGGCGCAGGTAGCGCCCGAAGCGGGTGAGCCACGACCGCAGCGTTGCGAGGCCGATATCGGATCTACTCACCTCGGACCGTCCTTCGCCTGTGAGCAGTCGGTATCATCTCTGCCTACTCATTCGTCCCATCCTACACCGTCAGCGTCTCCGATTCGTTACGAGAACCGTTACGAAGCCTGGCTGCGCCTCTCGCGGGCGAGGATTTCGTGCAAGACCCCCGCCGTAACCGAAGCGCACCAGGCGTCGAAGAACATTTCTAGCGAAGAACCCGATATTTCTTGGACATTTCTGTCGGTGACTGGCTATTTGCTATTGAAATGTAACTTCCCGGTGGGAGATAGTTGCCCCGTGGACGTCGGGGCGCTATCCGCGCGCTAGGTGATCGGTAGGAAGGGTATGCGAAACTCGAGTCGAGTAACGAGCAGCGTGGGACCTGGCATCCGATGAGCTCGAGCGCACGACGTATGGGCGCACACGGGCCTGCATCAGGGGCCCGAAGGTGAACGGCTTCGAGTCAGCGCTCTCCCTATTGACGGAGATCCTCTATCTCGTAACTGCGCCAGCTGGATACGGAACGGCCATCTGGATCCTCGCGATCATCTTCGTGTGGAGCGGACTCGCCAAGCTGCGTCGACCGACTCTGGCCGCCATGGCAATGTACGACTTCGGGGTCCTCCGCCGGGTCAGGCCCCGTCTGGGTGGCGCTCTTGGTGCAGCGGAGGTATTGCTGGCCCTGGCCCTCTCTACCGGAACCCTCCCTGTGGTCTTCCTGCCCGTCACGGCGGGCTTGCTCTGGATCTTCGTACTACTCATCGCGAAGAGCCTCATTTCCGGGAGAGAGTTCTCCTGTTTCTGTTTCGGGGACGCCGACACCAGGCTCTCCCGTCTGACGCTCGTCCGCACCGTCCTGCTTGCCCTGCTCGCCTCCGCGCTGGCCGTCGCCCCGCTACCGTACGCCAGTTTTGCCCAGACCTATCTGCTTCAGGCGATCTCAGCTGCGGCGTTCGTGGGTGCAATCGCGCTTGGTAGCCAGATCCCTAATCTGCTGCGCTGGAACAGAGACCCATACAGGCTCGGGAACACGGAGGTTAACCGATGAGTTCACTCGCGATCGCGGCGCTCGTCTTGGTCTGCGTATGGCTCGGCGTCCTCACGTTGGTCGTCGTGCTCCTCGTGCGCCAGGTCGGGCTGCTGACCGTCCGTCTCTCCATGGCCACGCAGGCGATCTCGCTGGACGAGGACGGTCCCGAGATCGGTAGCAACCTACCCGAGGACGTGACCGAAGTGATGCCGGAAGGAGAATCGGCCTATCTTCTGCTCATCTCAGCGACTTGTGTCCCCTGCCGGGAGCTCGTAGGTGAGCTCGAGGGCCACCGTTTCGAGCAGAGCGTCGTGGCCCTCGTGCCGGGACCTGATGAGCAGGCGGGCGAGCTCGCATCGCTCCTCCCCCCAGACGTACGGGTCGTGTTAGATCCCGAAGCGACCCAGCTGGCCGAGTCCCTGGATCTCGAAAGCACGCCGTTCGCCCTGGAAGCCGAAGGCGGGACGGTAACCAGGAAGGTCCATCTGTACGGGGGCGCCGCAGCCCTGATCGAGTTCGTGGAATCCGCAAGCGCTCCGGCGCAGAAGGAAAGCTTTGTAGAGATCACGGATAAGGAAGCGATCGAAGGGAGGTAATCGGTATGCCTTTGGACAAGGCCCGGGTGGCCGAACTCGAGGCAGCTATCGACGACGAGCAGCTCTCGAAGGTTAGGTTCGGACGCAGCCGCTTCCTGCGCAACGCGAGTCTCGCGCTGTTCGGCCTGGCCGCCGGGCTTTTCGCGGCGCCGCCCGGAGAAGCCGAGGCCGCCCCGCCCGGGTGCTACGGGGCTCCGGAATGTCGCAGCTGCAGGGGCTCTTACTGCCGCCGTTGCCGTAGGAAAGCCTACTCGTGCGGAGGGAACCATTGCTGGAGAATCCGTATAGGCTGCAGGGTTTTCCGGTGCTGCGATTGGGTCAACGTGAATAGGCGCCTTTGCATATGCCGCGGTTTCGTGGGTTACGTGTGCTGAGAAAGCCGACGCCATTAAGAGCGCTGCTTCCCGCCGCCGGGCTTGGCGTGCTCGTCGGGCTACTCGCCCGTGGCCCCGGGGAAGTAGGTTGGATCTTCGCGTTGCTCGTCTGCTCCGCGGTGATGACGGCGATCGTCCAGCAGTCCCTCCCTTGAGGTCCCAACGCGGTCTACGGTATCGCGAGTTCCGACGTGCTTCGGAACCAGGTGGGCAGGAGCTGGATCGGTAAGGCGGCAGCCTACGCTCTGGCATCGGCTGTGGCCGGTCTCGCTACGGGCGCGGCCCTCGGCGCGGTTGGGGGGCTCCTACCCCTCGACATCCGCATTGCGGTTGGAAGCCTCCTCGCGACAGGGGCCATCGCCATCGGCGGCCTCGAGCTCTTCGGACAGCGTATACAACCCTTGCAGTTCGACTGCGAGACGCCCCACCGCTGGGTTAACAAGGGGGCGTTGCGATGGGCGACCTGGAACGGACTGACGCTGGGGTTCGGGGCCACGAGCAGGATCGGATTCTGGCTGTGGTACGCGATCCCCCTTGGAGCCTTCCTCGTCGGGGATCCGGGAGCGGGCGCCGCCATCTACGGCACGTACGCACTGGTCCGGGCCCTTGGAGCGCCAGTGATACTGCTCGGCATGAGAAAGCTGGAGACGGACGTCTCGGACCGGCTGATCGAAGGGTACGGTGCCGCCCGAGTTCTGGCAGCGGGCCAGCTCGTCTTCCTCGGAGTAGCAACCGCTATCGTCGTCGGTCTATAGGCCGCCAGCCGAACCGTCCGGCGCGTTGGCGTCAGGCAGGCCCGAGTGAGCCAACTGCCCCGCGCCCTCTCACGGTGCGTGCACTACAGGGCGGCCACGAGTTCGTGGCAGAAGGAGGGAGTGTATCGAGTGCTTGCTGGTACGGGCTGCAAGGCCCACGAGAGGGGAAGGGCGCCTAATGCGCCGCTCTCTGTAGCGTCACCAAGGTGATGTCATCTTCTTGCTCCCAGCGCTCCCCGGTGAAGGAGTAGAGCTCTTCCATCAAGAACTCCACCAGCGCTCCCCCCTCACCGTGCCCCGCGACGAGTGCTTGCAGACGGGGAAAGCCGAACATCTCGCCTTCTGGGTTATGGGCCTCTACCAGGCCGTCGCTGTAGAAGAGGGCCGTCTCGCCGGCTTCAAGGATGGTCTCCTTCTCCTCGTAGGACATGCCGGGCATCAGGCCCAAGGGCATCCCCCTGGCCCTCAACTCATCGGCATCCCCGCCACGCCTCACATAGGGCAGGTCGTGCCCGGCGTTGGCGTAAGCAAAAGCACCGCTCTTGGGGTCGAGGACACCGTAGAAGCAGGTGACGAACATGCTCGCCGGGATGCGGGCACTAAGCGCCTCATTGACTCGCAGGAGTACCTCGCCTGGCGATGCAGAGTTCTGGGCGACGGCCCTAAGCATGCCGCAGGTAGTGGACATCATCAGCGCCGCAGGCACACCCTTGCCAGTTGCATCTCCCACGACCAGCCCCAGGCGACCGTCTTCCAGCTCAAGAAAGTCGAAGAAATCTCCGCCGACCTCTCGGGCCGGTCGGTAGCGAGGAGAGATATCCCAACCCTCTAACGCGGGCACAGCCTCGGGTAGAGAAGCCTGTTGGATGCGCCGCGCCACGTGCAACTCCTGCTCGATGCGTTCGCGGGCATGTGCTTCTTGCTTGAGCCGTTGCTCACGGGCCTGGATTTCGCGCCTCATGCGTATCGCTGTCGCAACTTGCGAGACGAAGTTAGCGAGGCCCACCACAAACTCACTGTTCGCCTGGATCTGCGTGTGGGAGGCTGACTTGTTCGCCATGTTTCCCACGATCAGCAGACCTATCGGCTGTAGTGCTTCGCCGACCAGCGGGAACGCGACGTATTCAGCTAGCCCCAGAGTCTGCCCAAGCGCAAGAAGCTCGAGTTGATCACACTCTTCTGGGCAGATTACTTGATCCGCATCATCCAAGATCAAGGCAAGGGCAGGATCGTCCACCGAAAATCGTAGGCCCTTGATCTGTGCCTGACCTGCCTCGTCGTAGTATCCGTCGTACGCTTCAACGTAGAAAGCCCTAGCCTCGGGGTCGTACAATAGCGTAACGCACCGCTCGAAACCGAGCTGGTACAGGACGAACTGGGTCGCGATTTGGAGGATCTCGCCTAGATCCAGAGTCGCGTTGAGCTGCTTACCAACCTCGTACAGGTGACGGTAGATGCGGATCTGGTCGTCGAGTTGTCCTTGGAACTGATAGAGTTCGTGCTCGGTTCTGACGAGGCGCTTGATTTGTTCGGACAAGCGGCGATTTTCGTCTTGTAAATCTGTCAACCGTTGCTGGGGGTCATCGTCCTGCACGTGAGGTGTTCCTCCCCCTCCTAGCGTCAACTGAGGACGAGAACAACTGACGTGTACAGATGACGATCGTTATGCTTCTCTACAGGGCCAATCTCTCCTATGGTGTAAAAACCCGCCCACGGCACATCAGGGCCAACGGCCTGCCGAAACTGCCTGAGGAACTGCAACTTCTCCTGCTCGCGGAACATCATCTTGCCTCGGGTGGCACACTCGAACTGAAAGACGAGTTTAGGTTCGGTTCCCTCAAGTTGCTGCTTGATCTGTCGGGCCATCCGATCGAGCCCGGTGGCGAGTTTATCCTTGTCTCGGCTCGAGAACCATACGCTCGTGCCCTCCTTGACTTCCGTTTGCACGGTGATGGATCCGTCGGCCATCTTCACTCCAGGCACACCTCGTACAACGTACTCCTCGTCCTTCATGTAGCTGGGAGCCTTGAAACAGAGCGCGAGCGAAATGGCGTAACGCATCCAGTCGCGATCCTCGACGAGGGCATGCTCTGGCAGGTACTCCTTTAGTACCTCCACGGCGGGTTTACCGTCGATCTCGTAGATTACATTCCCTTGGGATCGCGTTACCTTCCGCTCGCCGCCAATCGGGATCAAGCTGTGGCTTATAGACCAACTAGCTCGTGCTCTACCTGAGAGCAGCACGTAGGAGACCCCGTCGGAAACGACTTCATCGTCGCAATATTGGTAGGTAGGCTCACCCAGATTGAAGTTGTTGGCTGCACCCCCGCCCCAGAGCGGGAGGAACCGATCGCTCGAGAGGTTCTCCTCCAGCCCCGCAAAGAAGAGATTGAGATCGTCCGTAAGCCCATCCGGGAACACAAACAGGCCAACGGCGTCAGCAGACATGCCGAACAGCAAGTCCTGGGCTACCCGCCTTCCGACGGCGCGTGAGCCGGTACTAAGCCCCGTCGCTAAACCGTTGGTCCACTGCAGATCCTCCGATGAGATCGCCGTAACAACCACGGAGAAACCTGATTCATCAGCGTCGTCTCCATTTATAGTACCCTCCGCCGAACAACCCGAGAGGGGGGCACCTCCGGTGGTCTCGCGAACCGCACGCACCAAGGAGTGTTGATCGTATCCGATTGAGGCGAACATGAAGACGAAGTCTGGCTTGACGATGCCCGCGTTTCTGAGCGCTTGCTCTGTGGCCTCACGGCCCGCGACGTCGGGATTATGGTGGTGACTCTTGCCGACCCCGGCCTTAGTTGTCACGAGCGTACCTCCTGCTTGTCAGGAACATCTTAGCCTAGAAAGGTGTGTGCGGCATCTGACTCGAGCTGGCATCCTGTCGTATGGGTCGGCCAAGAAGGGAGAGAGGGCCTACTGCTCGGTGCCTCGCAATCGCGGCAAGAACACCAACCTGCTGTCGAGCATGAGCGTCTCAGGGATGGGATCATCGCTGGCCGTGGAAGGTGCCGCCAATTCCGAGGTCTTCAAGACGTATGTGGAGCGGGTCCTAGCACCAACGTTGCGCAAAGGGCAGGTGGTAGTGATGGACAACCTATCCGCCCACGAAGGAGAGCGAGTGAGGGAGCTCATCGAACAGAGGGGATGCGAGCTTTCGTACCTGCCGCCCTACTCACCGGATTTCAATCCCATCGAAGAAGCTTCTGCAAGATAAAGGGCCTGATAGGCAAAGCCGAGGCTCGTAGCCGCGAAGCCCTCCTAGATGCGATCGGGGCGGCGATCTCGGCGCTCAGCGTGAAGGACGCCCGTGGGTCCTTCGAGCACCGCGTCTGCCGTACAATGGTTCAACCGTTTTGATCAACGCTGTAGGAGGTTCGTTCGGATGTTCTGGCGACAGAGGTGTACGCATACAGATCAAATACGGGAAGGTGTGCTCCCCTCCGCCCAGGGCTGCGAGGAGTGCCTCAGGAACGGGGACAGGTGGGTTCATTTGCGTCAATGCCTGATTTGCGGGCACGTAGGTTGCTGCGACCAATCCGAGAACAAGCACGCGACCAAGCACTTCCACTACACGGGACATCCGATCATCCGCTCCTTCGAGCCAGGAGAAGACTGGCGCTACTGCTACGT
>Ga0126307_10000490_pt1 | contig 25473 bp, 15 predicted proteins | sample Plot28_FD_89955 | JGI IMG/M metagenome (GOLD analysis project Ga0126307, IMG submission 89955) | Serpentine soil microbial communities from UC McLaughlin Reserve, CA, USA - Plot28 | ecosystem: Environmental > Terrestrial > Soil > Grasslands | place: USA: UC McLaughlin Reserve, Lake County... | reverse complement strand
GGCGAAAACGAGTCATAATCCATCCCCAGGATGATATTCACATAATAAGCCAATACAGCTGTTATATTAGCAGACAATGGATCGTTGCCTTGCACCCTGTTTTCATTGAATTCAATGGGCTGGAATTCGATGTACTTAAAGATAACATCGGCATCCTGGAAGTTTATCAGGGGAGATTCATAAGTACTATTGTAAACCGGTCTTGCTGCCTGAACGGTAAGCGTTGCTTTATAAACGTTCTGACCCAGGTCCTGGTCAATAGATAAAAGGAAATTGCATTTAATTCTTTCCTGCGGCTGATACGCTTCTGCTGTCCATTTCCGGTTATTGAGAAAATTGGTTAAAGTTTTTTGCAGAGTTTGAAAAGTCTTTTTGTCAACCTGAGTACTGACGCGGTCAGATAATACAGAAAATTTTGCCTGCAATTCCTGGCCGTTTACGCCCTGAACCAGCAGCAAAGCTGCAACGAAATAAAAGAGTCTCCCTATCATAATATTTCAGTTATAGAATCAACTATATCTTTTGCCAGGGCCTTTTTTGATTTGAGTTCAACCTGTTTTTGGCCTCCGTCTTTAAAATAAAACGTGGCTTTGTTGGTATCGTGACCAAACCCCGCGCCTTCGTCATTTAACGAGTTCAATACAATAAGGTCTGCATTCTTTTCTTTTAGCTTTTTTACCGCGTTTTCTTCTTCATTATCGGTTTCCAGAGCAAACCCCACCAACACCTGGCCGTTTAATTTGGTTTTACCTAAGCTCGCTAAAATATCTTTGGTTCTTTTTAGAGAAACCACCAATTCATTGCTGGTCTTCTTAATCTTACTATCTGATACTATAGACGGAGTGTAATCTGCAACGGCTGCAGCCATTACAGCAATATCATAATTTTTAATTTCCAGGCATGCCTGGTACATTTCATCTGCTGTAATAACGTTTACTACTTTCAAGCCATTTCCCCTAATTCCAAAATTCACAGGGCCACTAACCAGGGTTACTTCCGCACCCCTCCCAGACAACTCCTCGGCAACAGCATATCCCATCTTACCTGATGAATGATTGCCAATAAAACGCACCGGATCAATAGCTTCGTATGTAGGACCAGCTGTAACCAATGCTTTTTTACCTTTCAATTGGGCCGACTTACTAAAATACTCTTCTAAAAACATCACAATCTCTTCGGGTTCTACCATTCTTCCTTCACCGGTTAAACCACTGGCCAACTCGCCATAAGCTACAGGTAATTGTAGACAACCGTGTTGCTGAATCAGCTGTACGTTAGTTTTAGTAGTAGCATGGTGCCACATGTCTTCATCCATAGCAGGAGCTACCATAATTGGGCAAGTAGCTGACAGATACGTAGCTATGACCAGGTTATCACATTGTCCAGACGCCATTTTGCTTAATGTATTACAACTTAGTGGTGCAAAAAGCATAAGGTCTGCCCAACGGCCCAGCATCACATGGTTGGCCCAGGTTTCTGAATTAAACAAATCAATAAGAACGGGATTTTTCGAGACCGTAGACAAGGTTAACTTAGAAACAAAGTCAGTAGCAGCCGGTGTCATTAACACTCTTACTTCTGCTCCTTTTTTAATTAGCTGCCTTACAAGAACAGGCGCTTTGTAGGCTGCAATGCTCCCTGTAACAACTAACAAAATTTTCTTTCCGGCTAACATAATAAGCTAAAATACTATTTATAAAAAATAAAAGCGATCCCGCTTGGCTGGACCGCTTTATAATAAATTGAAGTATCAATTATTGAAATAAGTCATCTTCGTTCTTGCGGTAATATACTTTGCCCTCCATAAATTCCTGGGTTGCTAACAGGGCGGGATTTGGCATGCGCTCATAGGCCCTTGAAATTTCTATTTGTTCTTTATTCTCATGAATTTCTTCTAAAGAATCAGTATGACTGGCAAATTCCTCCAGTTTATTATGCAATTCCTCTTTCAGGGAGATATTGATCTGATTAGCCCTTCTACCAATGACAGAAATGGACTGGTACAAATTACCCGTTTTATTTTTTAGTTCATTTACATCACGGGTCTCTATATTATTTGATGTACTGGTACTAAGTTGACGTCTTAGCAGGCTCATTTGTATATATTTTTAAATTGTTTTGAGATTGACTTAAATATTGTTGCACTTGTTGGCTAAGAGGACTTTGAGGAAAACGGTCGATAAATTCATTGCATTCATCAATAACTTTTTCAAACCGTTCGGCTCTTTTCTCTTCTACGCTTAGTTCTGCAAAGCGATAATAGGATTTTATCGCCATCATTTTATATTCATCTGACTTATTGGATTCGGGATAAGAATTCAATAAGGTATTGTAAGCCACAGCAGCCGCACGGAACTGGCCCAGGTCAAAATAAAGTTGGGCGGCATTATAATCTTTTATTTCTAACTTCTGCCGGCAAATATCTATAATCTCCGATGCCTCTTTATTTCTTGGAGAACCAGGATGTGTATTAATAAAGGTCTGCATCATTCCCATAGCCTTAATGGTATTTGTCTGATCTAACGCCGGCTTGGGTGACTGCTTATAAAATGTATAAGCCCTCATATAATCTACCTCTTCTGCCTTTGAGCTATTAGGGTAAATTTCAAGAAAAGTTTTAAAAAGGTTTTCTGCGTTCAAATAGTCCCCTTGATAATAGCCGGTGTAAGCATATTTATAATAAATATCTTCAAACTCAGGCGCACCTCTGAAATAAGGCATGATATCCTCGTAGATCTGTTGGGCAAAATTATATTTCTTTTTGGCATAATACTGTTCTGCCATACGCAACTTATACTGTGGGTCTTTATTTTTCAGAACCTTGTTAATGCCTCCGCAGCTAAATAGTAAAATTGATAGAAATAAAACGCCGTAAAATTTCATAAAGGCTGGCAAAGTTAATCAGTTTAAGCAAATATTCTGGAAAAATGCCAAATGGGCTAATACCTGTCGTTAAGAATTATCTAAAGGTGAAGGAGACGGAAATTAAAACGTAAAATGTAAAGTAAAAATAGAGGCTTTAAGGACTTTAGTCTACTTCTAATATTTTAAATTTTTCGTTTTAAGCTTATCATTAATAAGCAATAAAAAACCCTCCATGCTGGAGGGTTTTTAAGTTATAATGAATCAGTTTATTTACTTCTCCTCAGGTTTGGATGTGGAGCAGGCACCGTAGTTTGACCTTGCTCATCCTGAGCAGCAGCACGCAGATCAACCGTATTGCAATCGCCACCTTCCTGGCCATAATTCCAGAAGAAACGATCCTGGCTGATACCTTCTTTTTCAACCATGTAATTGATAACGGCATTTACTCTATCCCAGCTTCTTTGTTGTTCAGATTTGCTGGAAGCACAATAACCAGTTACAACTATACGGCACTCAGGACTGTTACGCAAGCGGGCTGCAACCGAAGCTAACAAGCCTTGAGCATCAGTACTTAATGATACGCCATTACCGGAGAAAGTAATACTTGGCAAAGTACCTAAAGAAGTTTCACAGGCATTTACCGGTCTCCAGCCTGGGCAAGTTGAATCAGGACAAATTACAGGGCATTTACCTACACCATCTGCATCAACAGGCTGGCAGGCAGTTGGAGTAATTTTTTCTTTATCACGGGAATCAGGTACACCGTCACCATCAGTATCCAGGCTTACACCATGAGAATCAACGGGGCTACCTTGCGGGGTTTGTTCCTGGTCAAATTGGTCAGTGATGCCATCACCGTCAGCATCAGGTAATACTGGCTTTGGTAAAATCATCAGGCGGGGCTTGCGGATTTCCTGGTATGCATAATCCAAAGGATTAATCCACCATAATGGTTCTACAGCATTTTTACCGATGTTAATATTTAAACCAAGTGACAAAAAGTTATACGTGTCATGGTCTCTTGTAAGGTCTTTTTGTTCAGCCCATTGCTGACCGTCATACAAATCATCTTTTGTAATAGTTACGCGGTCTTCCAGCGCAAGATTAACCTTGTTGCTTAGTTTATAGGCTATGCCCCCACCAAAATGCAATACAGGATTTAGAGTTTTATCAAACAAGGTAGCTTTACGATCTTCGTTGTTCTCGGCAGCCGTTTCATAATCATCATCCAGGCCCTGCGCATCTTTAATATCTTTTCTATTTTCATAAGTTTGAGGAATACCCAGCGCCGTTCCAAACGCGTAGTTACCGGTTCCATTTTTTGCGTTTACTTTAGTATCATACACAGACGCACCCACTCCCACTAAAGCATACACATTCCATTTAGTCCTTGATTTATGGAACATAATATTGTTCAGAGAGAACAAGCCTTCCAAAGATAAATCCTGGATTTTCGCCTGGTAGTTATAAAATACCGGTTGTCCTCCATATGCAGACCAGGGATTCCTTGCACCTGCAGAAGTATATCCGGTAGATGACTGCCAGTTTTGGCCTTTAGCCGTTCCGTAAACATACTCTAGGCGGGCAGAAAAAAGATATCCAAATGCCTTTCTAAAATGTATCCCGAAACTTGGAAACCCAAAGAACTTTGCATCAACATCACCATTGACCTGCATAGCACCTAATTTCAAACCAATCTCCCACATGTTTCTTGGTTTTGCAGGATAATTATAAGTGCCATTCATGAATTCCGTGTGCTGAGGCATTCTTCGGGATGAGATGACGGATGAGTCTGCGGGATCGTACGCTCCGATACTACCAGTGGTAGGGGTTTGTGCGAAACTGTACGACGTTAACAGGCATAATACACCTGCCAGAAAAGAGTACTTTTTGCTTGCCATAACTATTGATTAAATTTTAAAAACAATGTCCTAATCGTTGGCAAAAATATAAATTGAGATACAATTACCAAACTTTTAAATTTTATTTACTGCAATTGCCCTCAATTATTTATACATTTTGCCAGCACCAATTCAGCAATTCTTATACCACAAGACCCGAATTATTGGTTTGCAGTTGTACCTTTCCGCCATTTACGAATGCAGCTACCCGTTAATCTGATAGAGAACGAGTTACGGATCTTTGAAGAAAAATTCAAGGAAGCCGCAAAGAGCAATGTTTCCATGCTCGATCGTATTATGCGTTACATTGTCAAGCGAAAAGGCAAGCAATTGCGTCCGATGTTTGTTTTCCTGTCGGCTAAGCTTTGCGGAGAAGTAAACGAATCAACCTATAGAGCAGCCTCATTAGTAGAACTTTTGCACACAGCTACTCTCGTTCATGATGACGTAGTAGATGACTCTTTGGAACGTAGAGGTTTTTTCTCAGTTTATGCGCTTTGGAAAAATAAAGTTTCCGTTTTAGTTGGGGATTATTTGTTAGCAAAAGGTCTACTTCTATCCTTAGATAATGATGACTTTAGAATTCTCCAGATATTGTCTGACGCAGTTAGAAAAATGAGCGAGGGTGAGCTTTTACAGATTGAAAAGTCAAGGTCACTCAATCTTAATGAGAACGTATATTTTGAAATTATACGAAATAAAACCGCTTCTTTGTTATCTTCTGCCTGTGGCGCCGGCGCATGGTCTACATCTCAGGATGAAAATTTCACAAAACGTATGAAGGAATTTGGAGAGAAAGTAGGGATCGCATTTCAAATTAAAGACGATCTTTTTGATTATGCTGCCCACGATATTGGTAAACCTACCGGCAACGACATTAAAGAAAAGAAACTCACCCTGCCGCTTATCTATACTTTAAATAAGGTTGACAAAAAAACCCGCCGCGACATCATCTACATTATAAAAAATGAAAATACCCGGAAATCTAAAGTATCTTATATCGTTGATATTGTTATAAAAGAGGGCGGTATAGAGTATACCATTGATAAAATGAATGAGTATAAAAAAGAAGCTTTACAAATCTTAAATTCATTCCCCGATTCAGATATCAGGAAAGGCTTTGAAGACCTCGTAAACTTTGTTACCGATAGAAAATATTAATGTAGCTGATGAATGCCCAAAAACGCTGGCGGCTTAGTACCGTTGATACTGATAAAGCAAGTACTTTGTTTAGGGAGTTGAAAATTCACCCTGTACTTTGTACTATCTTGGCGCAACGGGGTGTTATGACGTATGCAGCGGCCAAAAACTTCTTTCGTCCCCAACTTTCTGACCTGCATGACCCTTTTTTAATGAAAGACATGGATAAAGCTGTTGAGCGTATTCTCACCGCTTTTTCTTTCAACGAAAATATCCTTGTATTTGGCGATTATGATGTGGATGGTACGACAGCAGTAGCCTGTGTGTATCAATTCTTAAAGACAAAATATCCGCTTACAGAATTTTATATCCCCCATCGTTACAGGGAAGGATATGGTATTAGCAAAGCTGGAATTGATTTTGCGTATGAACACAAGTATACATTGATCATATCGCTTGATTGCGGTATTAAATCTGTTGAGTTAATACAATATGCCAGGGATCTGGGTATTGATTTTATTGTTTGCGACCACCACTTACCCGACGAAAAGCTACCACCAGCGGTAGCGATTCTTAATCCAAAGCAAAAAAATTGCAAATATCCATATAAGGAATTATGTGGTTGTGGCGTTGGCTTCAAATTGATCAGCGCCTTATGTCAGAAAATGGGTTTGCCGCAGGAGACGGCTTTTAAATACCTTGACCTTGTAGCTACCGCTATTGCAGCAGATATCGTTTCCATAACAGGCGAAAATCGCGTGTTAGCTTATTATGGACTAAAAAAAGCAAATACAGACCCCAACTTTGGAATCAGGGCTTTAAGCCACTTAGGAAGTTTTGAAAAGGAACTTCAAATTAATACCCTGGTATTCATTATTGCGCCAAGGGTGAATGCGGCAGGACGCATGGATGATGCCCGCAAAGCTGTATTGATGTTTATATCCGAGACTTATGACGAAGCTTTACATTGGGCAGAGCAGTTACACGCTGATAATACTAACCGCAGGGAAGCCGATTCAAATATTACCGAAGAAGCTTTGTCAATTATTCAGCGAGATGAAGTTTTAGTAAACAGGAGAAGTACGGTCTTATACCAGCCGCATTGGCACAAAGGTGTTGTGGGTATTGTAGCCTCACGGTTAATTGACCATTACTACAGACCTACTATTATTTTAACTCAAAGTGGTGATTATGTGGCAGGTTCGGCACGTAGTGTATCGGGCTTTAATGTATATGAAGCCATTCACCAGTGTAAAGATTTGTTGCTGGGGTATGGAGGGCATTTTTACGCTGCAGGAATGACAATGGAAACTACTAAGGTAGAAGCCTTCTGTCAGAAATTTGAAGAAGTAGTTCAAGCTACGATTCATCCCGAGCTATTGATACCCGAAATTGTAATTGATGCTGAAGTTTCTCTTTCTGATATCAGGCAAACCTTCTACGACATTCTTTGCCAGATGGAACCGTTCGGACCTGATAACTTGAGGCCTACGTTTATTGCCAAAAGAGTTTACAATACAGGTTGGAGTAAGGTAGTTAAAGAAGCACATTTGAAATTCTCTGTTCACCAAAATGGAACTCGTCTGAATGGTATTGGTTTTAATATGGCAGATAAAATGCCACTTCTCGAAAAAGGCCTGCCTATCGATGTTGTTTTTAAGATCGATGAAAATGAATGGAATGGTGAAAAAAGCCTTCAGCTTAAGGTTATTGACTGCCGTTTAAGTACGGAAGCATAGCCTTTTATATCCGCTTTACCTGATTTATCCACATAACGATGATTTCATAGCGAGGTACTTGGCCGGCAAGCAATTCCGTATATCTTTGACAACTTCTGAATCCAATCCTGTTTAATACCATTTGCAGTACCTGCTAATCAATTCACACAATTCGATTTTGATTATCATAACTTTTACGATTAACACCAAACGGATGAGAAAACTATTTGCACTTAGATCATTATTGCTGCTTTCCATTGTAGGATTTATAAATAGTAAAGCACAAGCACAATTGCTTACAGAAAGTTTTGACTATACACCGCATGCTACAAGTGGTTTATCAGCTCAAAGTGCGGGAGCCTGGAACATTATTAATACCGGCGATTCCATTCTTGTGCAAAGTGGAAGTTTGTCATATCCCGGGTTGGTTGCATCTACGGGAAACAGCGTTGTATATGGAGGGGCCGGAACCGATTATTATCGTTCATTCGCGAGCCAGACATCAGGCACTGTTTATTATTCATTCTTATTGAATGTTTCTTCAATAGGATCTTTAAACACTACGGGCAGTTATACCACTGGTTTTATTGATGGTACTACATCAAATTTCATTGGTAGAGTGTGGCTTAGACTAAGTGGAACCTCTAATTATAATATTGGGATAAATGCAGGTTCTGCTGTGACTAATACATCCTGGTTAGGTACGGCCCTTACCCCGGGAACAACATACCTGGTTGTAATATCTCACCAACTAATCTCAGGAACATCCAACGACGTTTCCAACATTTGGATAAATCCTACATCTTTGGGAGGAAGTGCACCAACTGTTCAGGCAACCTCTACAAATACAGGAGCGGGAGATGCAACCTCGGTTCAGCGTGTCTTTTTAAGGCAAGATGCAGCAAGTACAACTCCCGGGAGTTTAATAATAGATGAAATCAGGGTTGGAACAACATGGGCATCAGTGACTCCCGGCACTTCTGTATCCCCAACACTTACAATCAATCCTTCGTCACTTAGTTTTTCTTCCACCAATATTAATACATCATCTGCTCCCCAAACATATACACTTACCGGTACAAACTTAAGCGGCCCGGTATCAATTACTACAGCGTCTCCTTATTCTATTAGCGAAAGCGTAGGTGGACCTTATACAACATCGCTTTTAATAGCTGCAACAGATATAGCAACTGCTAAAACTATTTATGTACAATTTTCTCCAACAAATGCAGGTAGCTTTACCGGAACTGTCAACAATAACAGCACGGGTGCTGATCAAAAAATAATTGCACTTTCCGGAACTGCTGTCGATCCTAATGCGCCGGTATTAACTGTTAGCCCTGGTACGCTTAATTTTTCGTCAACAGGGGCAGGATCTGCATCGACATTAATTTATGCGCTTACAGGAGCCAATCTTACAAATGATGTAACGGTATCTGTTGCTACTCCATATTCTGTATCAACTGATAATACAACCTTTGGCACATCAATAAACGTTTTAAAAACAGACCCATCACTCACGGCAGGTAAAAGTATTTATGTCAGATTCTCTCCTTCGGCTGGAGGATTGTTTCCTGCTACAGTAACTAATGTTAGTTCAGGTACAGAAACAAAAACCGTAACGTTAGCTGGTACTGGTGTTGGATTAATAAACCTTACAATTTCTCCATATTCTGAAAATTTTGATGGAATCAGTACAGGATTACCAACTGGTATTTCCTGCAAAACCGGCGCTACATCTTCAGCATTAGGATCAGATGTTTCTTTTAATACAGCTACAGCACTTTGGAATAATACAACGGGAGGTTTTAAAAATTACGCTTCCGCTAATAACGAACAGGGCGCAGTCCAAAACACCGCTGCGGACAGGGCATTTGGAGTTCGGCAGGTGACAGCTACCGATCCGGGTGCGGCATTCATCTTCCAGGTAGCTAACACCAGTGGAAAAATAAATTTCTCCCTGGATTTTAATTTACAGTCATTGGATGCCAGCAGCACAAGAACTACAACGTGGAAAGTAGATTATGGTTTTGGCTTGAATCCTTCTACCTTTTTTGTTCCAACTACTACCGGAATTCTAACAACCGGTGGAACTACCTTTAGCAATAATGCCATACATGTTGATTTTGGAAATGCCTTGGATAACAATTCCAGCGCAATAACCATAAGAATTGTGGCATTAAACGGTTCTTCTGGCTCTGGAAACAGGGCAAGTACCGGTGTTGATGATTTTATGCTTACATGGGAAGATCCTACGGCTAAAACATTCAGCCTGAGTACTACTGCAATAAATTTCCCTGTTACAAATGTTTTTAACAGCAATACCGCAACTTATACTATAGTTAACCAGACAAATCTTGATCATCCAATAACCATAAGTACAACTGCCCCATATTCTATATCCACTGACAATACGAATTTTGGTTCCGAAATTTTGTTACAACCTGCCGATGCAATCAATAAGACTATTTATGTAAAATTCTCTCCTGCCGCTGTCGGTGTATACCAGGGTGCCATTACTCATAGCAGTGATGGTGCAGGAACAAAAATCATCAATCTTTCAGGCGAAGCTATAGACCCATCTTCTCTCAGTTTTAGTTTTAATAGTTGTACGGTTTCAAGTATCCCTGGCTCAGGGTTCCTGTCTGTTAATGTAACAGGTGCTCAAAAATGGGGATGCAGTCAATATGGAAGAAATAGCACTAACGGTGTAGATGTGAACGGGTTTTCAGGCGGCGCTGCTCAAACGAATGATGCATGGATGATTTCCCCGGCATTGAACTTAAACAATATTGTAAATCTCCCTGTTCTTAGTTTTTACAGCCGAGGTGAATTCAGCGGACCGAAACTTCAGCTTTATGTGTCGACAAGCTATAGCGGAAATGGTGTGCCCAATATTAGTGACTGGACTGAAATCACAACTGCCAACTTCCCAACGCCGACGGGTAGCGCCACAACCACCTGGACGCTTTCTGATAACATCGATTTATCGGCCTATAAATCCGCACCTAAAATATATATTGCCTTCAGGTATACATCTTCTGCAGTTTTAAATGCCGCCCGCTGGTCTGTAGATGATATAGCCATCACAGACCAATCTACTCTTTTAAATGTGAGTCCTGTTCAATTGAGTTTTGGAGAAGTGTCAGTTGGATCCAGTTCTGCAAGTCAACCCGTTAGTTTACGTGCTGTTGGAAATAACGACGTGACAATATCTGCACCGGAGGGATATCAGGTTTCTACTGATAACTCCTCATTTACAAATTCGATTTTGATCAACCAGGCAATAGCCGATGCAGGTACTATATTTTATGTAAGATTTTCACCAGTAGTGAAAGCATTGAAAGTGGAAGGGAGTATTAATGCAAGTGCTGAGGGATTAAATAAAAATATTGTTTCTGTTACCGGCTCATCTTTTCCTAAATCTGAAACTTTTGATGTGGCTTGCTATAACATTAGTTTTTTTGGATCTAATTCCACTAATAATGCAACACCGGAACAGACTGCCACGCAGATAGCTAATATTACCACGGTAATGCAACGTTTAAATATGGATGTAATAGGAATTGAAGAAATGTCTAATGATGCTGCATTAACCCAGTTAGTGAGCAATTTGCCGGGGTATGCTTCTGTTATGTCTCACAGGTGGTCTTATTCATTTGAACCCCCGGATCCAAATTTCCCTCCACAGAAAATTGGTTTTATTTATAACACGGCGACAATGACCTTATCTACTACTGAACCCCCGCGTGTCATGTTTGAAAGCATGTATGATAGTGCAAGGCTAAACCTTCCTGGCCATCGCCTCGCCGATTATCCTACAGGTACGCCGTCTAGTTTCTGGGGTTCAGGCAGGCTGCCATTCGTGGCAACATTTAATGCTAACGTGGATGGAGTCCCGCAAAAAATCAGGATTGTGGTTATTCACGCCAAATCAGGAGGCGATGCGGATGGATATACCAGGAGGCAGTATGATGTTAAAGTATTGAAGGATTCCCTGGACGTATTATATCCTAATGATAATATTATTATTCTCGGCGATTATAATGACAGGATCGTCACTTCCATTTATGTTGGTCATCCGTCGTCTTATCAGCCATTTGTAAATGATAATGTGGACTATAATATCCTGACGCTTTCGTTAGACCAGGCAGGACGAACCAGTTTTCCTAGCAGTAATGGTATGATCGACCACATTACTACTTCAAACGAACTGACAAATGAATACATCACCAATTCGGTGGGTATTGAAGATCCAAGGCTTTATATACCAAATTACAATGCCACAACTGGGTCTGATCATTTACCTGTTTATACACGTTATGTATTTTGCAAACTTACCTGTCCCTCAAACATTACAATATCCAATACTACCGGACAGTGCGGTGCAACAGTTAATTTTGATGTTTCCTCGACTATGACTTGTGGCACTGTAACGGCTGTCCCTTCGTCAGGCTCGTTCTTTCCAATCGGCACCACCACGGTAAAGGTGACGGCCAGTTCAGGTGAAACTTGTTCTTTTACAGTTACAGTAAAAGATGAAGAAGACCCAACCATTATTACTCCACAATCTATAACTGTGAATGCTGAGGCAGGAAAATGTAGTACCGCCAGGTCGAACATTTCTTTAGGTACACCAGTTTTTGCTGATAATTGTGAAGGAGCAGTTGTGATTAACAATGCACCGGATGTGTTCCCGGTTGGCGCTACAAACGTTACATGGACAGTTACAGATGCTGCTGGCAGAACAACTAGCAGATCTCAGGTGGTAACAGTAGTGGATAACCAGACACCTACAATTAGCGCCCCGGTAGGTATAACTACTGCCGCTGATCCGGGAAAATGTTATGCTACAATTACGGGTTTAGGCACACCGCTTACAGGTGACAATTGCGGCGTTGCATCGGTTACCAACGATGCCCCTGCGACATTCCCTGTGGGTAGTACCACTGTTACATGGAAGGTAACAGATGTGAATGGTAATTCAACAACTGCTGTTCAAATAGTGAGGGTTTCAGACGATCAAAATCCTTTAATTACGGCTCCGGTAACTATAACCGTTACACCAAATAACAGTTCGTGCACAGCTAAAAACCTAACACTTGGCCAGCCAGTTACGGCTGATAATTGTGGAGTTCAAACCGTATCCAATGATGCACCTGCTGTCTTTCCGTTAGGTACTACTGTTGTAACATGGACAGTAACCGATATCCATGGTAATACATCATCAGCCGCACAAAGCGTGATCGTAGCAGTTAATCCTCCATTGAATGTCACTATTCCGGATGTTTATGCAGTAAACCCTGGGGGAGAACCCAATACCATTTATTTGGGTTATGGTCCGCCTTCCATTACATTGAACGCAATAGTTATGGGAGGCGCAGGGTCCTACTCTTATAAGTGGACAATTGGCTCGTCTGCAGGACCAGCGTTAAATAATAGTTCCTCCTACACCGTAAGTCCTACAGACGCGAGCACTACTTATTTGCTTAATGTAAAGGATCTGTATGGATGTACGGTAACATACGCTACTAAAACAGTGTACGTTGCAGATGTACGTTGCGGCACCAAACTTGACAGAGTGTTGGTCTGTCAACAGGTAAAGAATAAATTTACAACCGGTTGTGTAATTCAAAAAGATGTCGCTCCGTTGTTGTCTGCCGGCTCTTACCTTGGTTCATGCGCAAATCCAGCCATTACAACCAGAACAAATGAAGAACTGAAGCTCCTTACCTCAACGCCTCTTTTATTAAACGGAGTTCCAAACCCATCTACCAACTATTTCACCATTAGTATTGAGGGAGGCGATGTATCCAAAAAACTTAGTCTCAGGATCATCGACATTATGGGAAGAATTGTTGAACAAAAAAATAACCTGACCAGCCACACTATTAAAATAGGTGAGAATTACCGGCCTGGGATATACATTGCTGAAGTAATCCAGGGAGAAAACCGTAAACAGATCAAACTGGTTAAATCCAGCCGTTAAAGGCGCCTTGATATTGAAAAAGGCAGCCTACGGAATGCCTTTCTGTTGTCTAAAAGAGAGACTGACCTCAAGACTGCTACGAAACCCAAGCGTGATAGGGATTTAACAGCCGGTTACGAAAAAAATTTAGCTCCGGATCAGTATTCTGCGTTTTGGAACTTACCTTTGCGCTCCCTTATAAATGGCAGTTTGCCAATGTAAGGTTCATTAATTATTTAATTAACAAAAAACAGGGTAATGAACAATTACGAATTGATGGTGATTTTTACCCCTGTGCTTAGCGATGACGAGTTCAAAGCAGCACAACGTAAGTACACTACACTGGTTACCGATAACGGTGGTCAGATTGTAGCGGAAAATCCGTGGGGACTAAAATCACTGGCGTATCCTATCCAGAAAAAAACCACTGGTTTATACTGGGTTATGGAATTTATTGCGCCATCCGACTTCAATGAGAAGCTGAAGATCCAGCTTCTGCGTGACGAGAGTGTTCTCCGTCACATGGCTACAAAACTCGATAAATATGCCGTCGAGTATAACCATAAAAAGAGAAGTGGCTTACCAACAGGAACCGAAAAAGTACAGGAGGCTTAATCATGCCAAGACCAAATGAAATTAAATACCTGACGGCCATTAAAACAGAAAAGCGTCCCAAAAAGTTCTGCCGCTTTAAAAAATATGGCATCCGCTACATTGATTATAAAGATGTAGAGTTTCTTAAGAAATTTTTGAACGAACAAGGTAAAATGTTGCCCCGCCGCATTACCGGTAACTCTTTAAAGTACCAACGTAAAGTAAGCGATGCGATTAAAAAAGCCCGTCAAATGTGTTTGTTACCTTACGTAACAGATCTTTTAAAATAACTCAGCCCTAATCCCGCCATTGGCGGGAGACAGTGAATTCATTTACATCATTGGGAAAAACAAATAATATGGAAATCATTTTAATTAAAGATGTTGACAACCTAGGCGGAAGAAACGAATTAGTGAAAGTAAAAAACGGCTATGCCCGTAACTTTTTGATTCCTCAGGGCCTTGCAGTTGAGGCTAATCCTTCTAACCGCAAACAACTAGTTGAAAAATTAAAGGTTGCAAAGAAGAAAGAAGACCTGATGTTGGCACAGATCAATAGTGTCATTGCTAAACTACAGGAAGGTCCCGTGAAGGTGGGCGCCAAAACCGGTACCAGCGGGAAAATCTTTGGTAGCGTAACAGCACTGCAAATCAGCCGCGCTATCCGCGACCAAAAAGGATATGATATCGATCGTAAGAAAATACATATCACTGACGACGTGAAAGAACTGGGTACGTACAAAGCATCCATCGATTTTGGTAATGGTCAGCATGCAAATGTTGACTTTGAAGTGGTTGGTGAATAATAAGTACCGCCTTTTTGAGAGTCCACACCCCGGTGTGGATTTTTTTTTGCCAGGGGTTAAGCCGGTTCCTATCTAAAATTAAAGAGACTTAAGGCAAGGAATAATTTTTTGATTCTATATAAACTTTATATTTGAGAAGACAAAATGAACTGTTAGTTGACCGGTAGCACCTTGCTTCAATTAGACAAGCGAAGCTTCATAAATGGTCATCTCGCTCATTTAAAACTTTAAAACCTATCATTTATGAAAAGAAGCTTTACTTTCTTAATTGCAATTCTTTGTCTGTTTACAAGCCTAAGAGCATTTAGTCAAACATGTACCATTCTAGCTCCCACCGTATGTACTGCTCCATCCGCTACCGTTGAATCCTTTGCTACTACTGCCGGCGGTTTTACTACAACAGGGAACATAGCTTATATTCCAACCTCCGGATCAAATGGCGGCAATTTTGAAAATCCAACTACTGCTGCAGGAACGTATTCTGCAACACTTACTTCTGGCAGCTATTTTAAAACAGCTACTTCACCGTCTACCGTGCAGGCAGGCTTTTTTCTGGCAACAGGTAATAGCGTCACCGTTAACTCAGTTACTCTAAACATAATCAGGTCAAGTGATGGTGCGGTGATTGCCACATGTACTCAAAATAACCCACCGGCAGGGCAGTTATGTTATGAGATTTTTGATGTAGATATTACCACAGGTATGTTATTCAGATACCAGTTTGTAATTGACTTTACAACAACCGGTGCGAGTGGACCTCAAAGTACCCTTTCGTTTGACAATTTTGGATATTCTGCTACAAGCAATGCGCCTCTGCCGGTGAACTTTGGCGGCATTACAGCCCTTAAAAAGGGAACTGGTGTTGAGGTTAGCTGGAAGGTAGCAACAGAACAAGATGTTATTAACTACGAAATACAACGAAGCACTAATGGAAGGGATTTTGTTAAGGTGGGCCTTGTAAACGCTACAGGAAACAGTACGTATACCTTTATTGATAACCAACCGGCTCCGGGCATTAACTTCTACCGTGTGAAAAACCTGGATATTGATGGAAGATTCAAATTCACCAATCTTGCCCGAATTAATTTAAGTAAAATCATCACCCTTAATGCTTATCCATTGCCGGTGATGGATGTTGTGAATATTGAGCATGGAAATGCATTAAGAGGTTTACTGACCATTAGTACAACTAATGGCCAGGTAATAAAAACAGTTCAGGTGAAACCGGAAGTAACGCTGACAACTATCAAGGTTGCTACTTTGAAGAGCGGCTTATATGTTGTGCGTTTTGATAACGGACAAGGCAGTATAGAAAGCTTAAAGATTGTAAAGCAATAGTTTAACCTTAACAACCCTATAAAAGCCATTCTTTTGGAGAATGGCTTTTATTTTTTGTGATAGGAACTATTAATATTATTTCATTATATTCGTTACGTTTTGTGTTCTTTCAGTTTCATAGGCCTTGAACGTTACGTTGAATGTTCATAGTTTCCTGGTGGCTGTAAACACTTTTATTTTTTTAAACACTCTCAAAATGAACATTTACGTAGGAAACCTTAGTTGGGGCCTGAAAGATCAGGATCTGGCCAACATGTTTACACCTTATGGTGAAGTAGCCTCTGCAAAAATCGTTATGGACAAATTTACACAGCGAAGCAAAGGATTTGGCTTTGTTGAAATGCCTAATGATGAGCAGGCACAGGCAGCCATTGCACAATTAAACGGTACTGAAATTGAAGGCAGAAACCTTGTTGTTAACGAATCTCGTCCAAAAGAAGGCGGCAGCGACGGCGGATATAAGAAAAGAGGTGGCTTTGGCGGCGGCGGTGGCGGCGGCTTTAAAAAAGGCGGCGGCGGCGGTTATGGCGGCGGCGGCGGTCGTGGCGGTGGTGGTTATGGCGGCGGTGGCGGTGGAAACCGTGGCGGCGGCGGCGGCGGATACAGAGATAACTATTAATCTATACCATACATTTTTTCAAAAGTCCTGCTTTGCAGGACTTTTTCTTTTGAGGAATGGCATTTGCATCTGTTTTAAAAATTCAAGGAATGCTTATACCTATTGGCGACGATAACAGAGACAGACGACTGACTCCTGTTGTTAATTATGTTCTGATTGCTCTTAATGTAATTGTCTTCATCTTTCTTCAGAACTGGGGTAATGACATTCATTTTACTTATGCTTATTCCACAGTGCCTGCAGAGATCATAACCGGGCAGGACGTAATTACAAATGCTAAAGTTTTGACTGATCCCTATACGGGACAAAGATTTGAAATGCCTGGCCTGCAGCGTACAGATATCCCGGTCTACCTGACCCTCATTACCTCTATGTTTATGCATGGCGGATTAGCCCACCTTTTAGGGAACATGTTGTACTTATGGATCTTCGGTGATAACCTGGAGAATGTAATGGGGCACCTCAATTACCTGCTATTTTATTTAATCTGCGGCATATTAGCTGGCTTGAGCCACGTATTTAGTACAGTATATTTTAACCAAAGCCAGATTATTCCAAGCCTGGGCGCTTCTGGGGCTATATCAGGAGCGCTGGCCGGATATGTGCTTCTTTTCCCGTTGCGGCGTATACATGTCTGGCTCTTCTTTTTCTTTACAATATCCGTTCCTGCATTTTTAGCTGTAGGACTATGGTTTGTTTTCCAGGTGATCAATGGAATGGGAGCTCTCGGCGGGGAAGAAGCAGGTGGAGTGGCCTACGCAGCACACATTGGAGGCTTTATAGCCGGATTTATACTGGTAAAACTTTTTGTAAAACCGCAGCGGACCATTTTAGTAAATGAAAGAAAAGCGTTTCGGTAAAATCGAAATATCAAAATTATGTTCACTTAAATATTCGCCATCAATGTGAGCGTGTAAAGGAACCGCAGAAGAGATTTCAATTTTTTGGACGTGCCTATACTGAACAAAAGGTAAATGCAAATGCTTACCTTTTTCTATAACAGGCAGATAGCGTATTCTTTTAAGCGATGATATTCTACCGACAATATTTACATCCAGCAAACCATCGGTAACAGACGCCTTCGGTGTTACCTGAAACCCTCCGCCATACCGTTGTGCATTTGCTACACTGATTAGAAAACATTCCTGAGAAATAGTTTCGCCGGGCATTTGTAGATTACAAAGCTTTTCATGATAACCAGCTATATTTTTAAGAATAGAAAGCAAGTAAGAAGCCTTGCCAGCCAACTTTTTCTTGCCTAAAAGATCTTTTACAATAGCTCCGTCAAAACCAATTCCCACTCCGTTCAAAAATAATTTGCCATTGCAAATACCTGCATCTACGGCAAAGGCCTCCCCCTTTAAAACCTGCTCCACTTGTTTTTTTATACTAATGTTGCGGTACAGCATCCAATGGAAATCATTACCGGTACCTCCTGCAAAAATTGATAGAGGAAGTTGAATATCGGGGTATTGATTGATGAACCAGTTTGTTGTTCCATCACCACCAATGATCCACGCCTCTGTTATATCCTCCCAAACCTGCGGCCAATAAGAAGTAAAGAGGGAATGCCTGATATCCATACCAGTCAATAGCAAGCTGATATCATTTGCAATGCCCAAAGCTTTTTCATTTTCTGTGGTAGGGTTGCATATAAGGGCAATATGTTTATCATCGTAAAACATAAAAAAACGAGGTGTTGCCACCTCGTCGTAAAAATAACAATTAACTACTACTGTATTACTTTGATCATTTGGGCTCCATGATACGAATGTATTTCTCCGTTATACATAGCATCAGCGCTTACAGGTCCTTGTTTAAATTGCCCTAACGACACAGCACGAACAGCATAATAATATTTTTGATTTGGATAATAGGCGTTTACAAAAAAATGTATACGGTCATCGCGTACATCCAGGGCGGTTGGTTGAGATTCATTTTTTATCCAGTCCATTCCAGGTATTTCTTTCGTTCTTGGGTTTTCAATTTCAAAACCGGCTGGTAAAAGATCTGTAAGAACAATATTTTCAATTGACGAATTAAATGCGTTCTCCAGGCTTAGTTCTACTATAACAAGGTCATTGTGCTTAAACGTATTTCCTGATATCATTCTCCCAAAGCGGTCATAAAACCGGTGGCGCACTTTTATATAACTGTCCTCTTCCTTATAATCACCACTTTTACTAATACCTTCTGCTACCCAACTATAATATAAACGCCCATTACCTTTTGCTGTGAGGTCCAGAGAATTTGATTTGAGTTCATCACCACTACCCTTCCAGTCTCTGTCAATCTTTGCCAGGATTTTTCCACTGCTTTTAATTTCTGCTGTCACGTTTGATTTTGCACCGCTCCGTGCCATTTTTCCCAGTGCTAAAAAAGAGAAGGACCTTTCCTGCGTATTTAAATAACTCTCTCTTTTTAACCGGTCACCGACATGTTTTGCCATTACAGGGATTTGTGAATTGCCAGGGTCTACCTCTATCAACGAATTCAAAGCAATTGCTTCATCACGTAATGCACTATAAAAACTTCCACCTGTTTGCTGCAAGGATTCTTCTCCGCTGAAAGCCGACGGCAGCAGGGAGTTGAAAGATCGTTTATCGCCGGAAACAGCGTATGCAGCCGACAACAAATATTTACTATCCAATGCCAATAGCGATGGATTAGCCTTGTAATAATTCATTGCCGAAACCTGTGTACGGCCAGCAAGCGATAGTACATATAAACTATATGCTACTTCTTTGGGTGCTATTTTTTTGTTTTGATTACGATTGTAATAATACGAGATGGTCTCTCTCGTTTTTAACCGGTTGGCCAGGTAAGAAATCATGGTTTCAGTCAAACTGTTGTCTACATCAAACCCGGCTTTCCTTGCTTCTAACAGAAAGTGTGCAGCATAAATGGTCGTCCACCAATCTTCTCTTCCTTCTCCGTCCCACAGGGTAACAGCACCGCTATATAACTGACGCATCTTAATTTTCCTGATCGCTTCGAGCACATTAGTATTTGCATTTTGTTTGTTAGGATTTTTCAGGCCCAACAGGTCGGCAAAATCACCATAATATAATTGGGGAAAAGCGGCTGAAACAGTTTGTTCCGTACACCCATAAGGATAGTGAACCAAATAACGGAGCTGGTCTGCAATCTCTGCAACGGGAGAACGGCTCACCACTAAGTCATATTTGAAGCTACCAGCTAAAAAATCGTTTTCCGGAATGACAATCCGTTGCGAAGAACCACCCACTACAGAACCACTTCCTGAAAGCTTTTGTAATGTAGAAGGCGGACGAACCGAGATCTCGTTTTCATCAACAAACTTCTCCCCCAAAGCATTTACATTGATGGTAATCTTTGCCACATTAATATTTGGATCAGCAATTACCCTGAAGTTGGCGGTTCCCTCACTGTTAGGATTAATAGTGATGTTTTGATCAGCGCTTCCGACAACCTTTACCGGTCCGCTAACAGTAACCGACGTTTTTGCATTTGCTACCCGGTTTGTAGTATTAGTGATAGTAACCGGTACCTGTACTGTATCACCCGGACTCATAAATCTCGGGAGTGCACTACTTAATACGATCGGGTCGGCCACTTTCATAGCGTTTTCAGAAGAACCAAATTTCTCGTCTTTGAAAGCAACGGCCATTAACCGTACTTCACCACTGAATTGAGGAATATCAAATTCAAACTCCGCAATACCACTTTCATTTGCTTTTTTTATTCCGCTCCAGTACGACATAATCTTGAAACGTTTCGCAGGCATTGGGTTTACCCTTTTGTCCAAACTCAAGTCACCGTCACCACCGGTGCTGCTTAACCTTGCTCTTAATTCAGGAAATAATAATGGATACATATCAAAAGCACTAACCTGTAACGCTTTCTTTTGGTAATAATAAGCATAAGGATCAGGTGTTTTAAAATCACTTACCTGCAATACGCCATTGTCTACTGCTGCCAGCGTAATATAACTACCTGCTATCGCTTTTACTTTTACTTTCTGGTGTGTTTTTGAACGAACAGATTTTTGTGCCGAAATCTCAACCGGTATCTTCCTGCTCTTTTCCTCCACTTTAATATTCTGGAATCCATGTGCCACTGTCAAAGGAATATCTGACACTTCGTGCGGTTTAATGAGCGTAGCAGTTACATATACGTTTGGTATATAATTATCCTCCAGCTTAACATCAAGACTTGCTGTTCTTTTGGCCACATCAAGATATTGATAAGATACTACGTGATCCGTTTCTAAAGTAACAAGCATACGTCCGCTGAAAGGAGTTTTAAATAGAAGCTTTGCATTCTCGCCACTTTGATAGCCTTCTTTATCCATTTCAATATCTACCTGCCCTTCCGTATTTACTTCGAAGGAAGAGTTATCTCCTCCCCATGAACCGTAGCTATAAAAGCGCTTGCTTACATAAGCATTAGCTCCCGGGCGAGAAACTCGTATTTCAAAATCGCCGGGCGAGCGGGGAATATAATTGAAAACAGTATTGCTTCCGATCGTCATTTGTTGCTCAGATAATATTTTGTCTTCTTTTTGTGATTCATACCGGAAGTACCTTCCATTTTTTGCTAAGACTGTTTTATACTCATGTTTAATCAGCTGCACTTGAGCGGTTGCATTAACAGGGTAGCCGTCTTTGTTTAGGGATACTAACTGGAACTTTACAGGTTGATTAATAGAATAGTAATAATAACCATCGGACCGGATGCCGTGAAAAACATCCTGGGTATAAATGTCCGTTGATACATTTCGACTCACCGGGCGCCCGGTTTCATCAAAGACGGTTGAATAAAAATTAGCCTGCAGCAAACCGGTATTAGAATACATAGCCGGCACACTATAAGTAATTACAGCAGCCCCGTTTTCATCTGTATTTCCTTCTTTTACATCTTTATCATGAAATTCTCTCTGGTTATCGAGTGAAAAGTCATACTCGGAATATTTTTTTGAAGAGAACTGTTTCTGTCGCACCCGTATCTCTGTTTCATATTTACGGTTAGCAGCAGGAGGACCAAAAAAATTGACAGCACTGATCTGCAGCGTTGCTGATTCAGATGGACGAAGAAAAGCCTTATCCAACTTTGCACTAACTTTTATTCTGTCCGGCACAAATTCCTCTATCATGAAATTCCTGGAAGCGAGTAATACATCATTGGAGCTGTATACTTCCAATGAATAACTCCCTGTAATGGCGGCAACAGACATATCCACAGTTCCATCGATGGCACCCTGTTCATTAAGCGTTTTGCGGAATGATTTTAACTCCTTACCATTCGGTAATAAAAATTTGATTTTAACCGGCACTTCACCCGGACTCTTCCATTTTTTATCACGTAACAAAACAGAAAAGTTTACTTTTTCGCCGGGACGGTAAATATCTCTTTCGGCATATATAAATGCATCCAGGCCGGTGGCATTAGCCCTTTTACCACCTACATCAAATCTTGAGGTATTAACTCTTGTGTTATTAAAAGGCAGGTATGTAAAATCATCTGCTGTTTTAGCGATTACCATAGCTGGTTTAAAGCCAGCAAAATTTCTGGAAGCAATCGGCACTTCTGCGGCGCCATTAGCATTCGTAGCTCCTGTACCCAATAATTGATTATTAGCCCCATAAATATTGACCGTAACTCCCTGAAGCGGATTGGCTGTTTTAATGGAGTTGGCAAAAACAAACATTTTATCCTGGCCTTGCCTGGCAATGAGTCCAATATCAGACAAGGAAATAAAACGGCTATCTCTTACCCAATAATCTTCCGTAGAACGGATCATCACATGATACACACCTTTTACGTCTGGCAACCTGTCTTCAAACTGAGAAATATTAAGTATCCTTCCACTACCCGATTTAGGCAGGCTACGGGTATCAATTTCTTTAGAGTAAATAACATCACCGGCTGTGGCATCAGAGTAATTGCCGTACTCTCCTTCTTCATCATAGGAAGCAAACATAGCTTCTTCATTATTTTCCCTGGGTTGATAGCCATGACGCTCAGCCATCAACAAATTGTTCTCATAAATTTTAGAGATAACAAGTTTGACCTTTTTTGTGTTGGTAATCCGAACTTCAATATTACCACCTCCCCGCCTGGATAGGTACACCCCTTTGTTGTTAGCGAAATTTATTTGTGATTCCAATTGTCCAAATGCCACACTACCATTGTAATTCTCTTTCAGTACACCTCCAATCCTGCCACGCAAACCTTTTGCAACAGCAAATGTGTAACTGTTATCGGCATCAAACTTTTCACTGCGAAGCGTTACACCATTATCGTTATACTCCACCGTGTAAGCAACAGCTGGATCAAACCTGATAAAGTTGCTTAGGCTCTGTCCAGTTAATTGCTGGCTGGTATAAATGTGAACGATGCCCTCTGTTCCATTATGTTCAGATTCCACGTTGTTTATGTTCAATACATAAGGTGAGGGAATGGATAAAACCGTTTTAATCACGTCCTGGGTACTGAGTTCTCCTTTCTCAGGTTTCAATCCTTTATCAATAACAATTTGAGCCTCGTAGTTTTTATCTTCCGCTTTAAAAGAATTCAGACGAACACTAATGGCATTATTGATGCCAATATTCTGAATGCTATAGTTTACCTGAGTACCTTCAATTTCAATCTTCAGCTTATCTTTCAATTCTTCCGCCTTTACGGGATAATTGAATCCTAAATTAATTTGCGGCACGGCAGTGCGGGTACTTTCATCCTGTAATACCCAGGTCACCTGCGCATCACTGAGTTGAAGAGAGGCGGTATGAAATTTTATTTCATCAACGTCTTTCAAATCGTTGTATTTGCTATAGCGTAATACATCGTCTTTTATTCTTGCTTTGTATTCAGTAGCTGGCAATAAAGGCTGGGCAGGAGAAAACACCAATTCGTCAGGGCCATTCCAGCGGAAACGCCCGGGGATCTTTGGCTCAAAAGAAATATAAGCAGTAGAGTCCCACGAGTTGATTAATGAATCAGGATAAACTCCTTTACTAAAACGAAAAACAAGATTGTTTAACTGGGGTACTTCACCTTTAGCATTGGTATAATCGAGGCCTACATATTTACGGTTACAGGCCGATAAAAAAATAGTCCCGCTAAATATCAGCGGGACTAAAATATTTTTGATACGCATAAAATTGTTTGTTGATAGTTTGGCTCCAAAAAGATAAGTAAAAAAGAAAGAGTTAAATTCTCTATTAATATTCCTGGTTAAATAAAGAAAACAGAAATTAGAGTGAGCAAACTAACTAAGGAGGCAGACTCGATGAGTCCATATAGATTTAGAAGATTACAACAGAAAGTTACAAAGCAAAAATCACTGTTGCTTGTTAAAAGATTTGTAATTGTAGCTATCAGTGGTTTCCTTTTGTTCCTCCTTTTCAATTTCATTTTTCCTGTTCCCTCTTCAATTGAATATTCAACAACCGTTACAGATGCAAATGGCGAACTTGTAAATGCTTTTCTTACAAAAGACGAAAAATGGCGGATGAAAACGGAGCTAAATGAAATCTCTCCCCTGCTTCGTAAAACCATTATAGCAAAAGAAGACAAATACTTTTACTACCACCCCGGCGTCAACCTGCTTGCCGTAGGAAGAGCAGCCCTTATGAATATTTTTCGAATGAGGAGGACTTCCGGTGCTTCTACCATCACCATGCAGGTAGCAAGAGCACTGGAACCACGCAAACGCAATCTCGTATCGAAAGCAATTGAAGTATTCAGGGCCTTTCAACTGGAAGTAAAATATTCTAAAGATGAAATTTTGCAGATGTATCTCAATCTTGTTCCTTATGGTGGTAACCTTGAAGGTGTAAAATCTGCTTCTTTACTTTATTTTAAAAAGAATCCAGACCATTTATCTCTGGCTGAAATAACCGCCCTTTCTATTATCCCCAACCGACCTTCCTCATTAGTGATTGGTAAAGCAAACGACCTTGTTATAAAAGAACGCAACAGGTGGTTGCAGAAATTTGCAAAGGACGGTGTTTTTTCAAAAAAAGAAATTGAAGACGCAGAAGCAGAACCATTAACTGCGTTCCGTACGTCGGTTCCGCATTTTATTCCTCATCTCGCATATAAACTAAATTCCTCTTCTACTAAAACTAACATTAGAACCAATATCATCCTTAATACCCAGCTAAAGATTGAAAAGCTGACAGAAGATTATATAAGAAACTTAAGGTTGAAAAATATTCGCAATGCCGCTGTGATAGTGATGGACAATAAAACACACAAAATTATTTCCTATGTAGGGTCCGTAGGATTCACTGATACAACAGATGGCGGCCAGGTGAATGGAGCCGCGGCTATCCGCCAACCAGGAAGTACATTGAAACCCTTGCTGTACGGACTATGTATTGATGAAGGTTTACTCACACCTAAGGCGGTTATAAATGATGTGCCGGTTAACTACAGCGGTTATGCACCGGAAAACTATGACCAGAAATTCAACGGCTATGTAACTATGGAATATGCCCTGGACCATTCCTTAAATATTCCTTCTGTAAAAGGGCTGCAGC
>Ga0126307_10000489_pt1 | contig 25509 bp, 31 predicted proteins | sample Plot28_FD_89955 | JGI IMG/M metagenome (GOLD analysis project Ga0126307, IMG submission 89955) | Serpentine soil microbial communities from UC McLaughlin Reserve, CA, USA - Plot28 | ecosystem: Environmental > Terrestrial > Soil > Grasslands | place: USA: UC McLaughlin Reserve, Lake County... | reverse complement strand
CGCATCGTTACGTCCCTCAACTCCCATGTTCATCGTGTCTCGCCCTTCGCTCGAATGGCTTTACGGACTCGGGTGAGCGGCCAGTGGAGACGAGAGGCGATCTCCTCAGGTGTGAAGCCCGCCTCGTACAGGGCGAGAGCGTCGTTAGCGTTCGTCGCGGTGGTCTTCGTCTTCGCGCCGAAACGCGAGCGCTTACCGAAGGCCATCTCACGGAGATCTGCTTTCAGTCCGGCCAGCTCTGCCGGTCGCAACTCTGCTTCAACGCCTGTCTCGTGGATGTCGTCCACGCCGAAGCGCTCGGCATGGCGGATCAGAGTCTCGTAGGTAGGGGAAGGCTCGACAGTCCGAGAACCGTCAAGTCGGAACCGCATCAGTTGAACCGGCGGCGGGACAGATGGTCTTCTTGTTTTGGAATGTGGCCGGTCGATGCTCTGAACCGTCTGGCCGAGGCAGGCAGAGCACGAGCTACAGAAGGGGCGGGTCAAAGTCGTTCTCCTAGTGGCGGGTGGGATCGGATCTGCTGAAACTGGGCGAGCCTCGCTCACGAGAGAGTCCTCGCGGCGTTCTGCTCGGCCCACTTGCGCAGGTCGGAGACGAGCACTAGCTTGCGGCGACCCTTCCTGATTCAACGTAGGTCGTCCTGGACGAAGCGCTCGAAGTGGTCTCTGCTCATGTCGAGCAGTTCCGCCGCTGGGCCTGGGCCTACTGTGATACGATCTGGATAGGGGTAGTAGGTTTCATATCACTATGGTAGCAAATAGTCGTATACCGACCGCAAAACGCCATGTAATGTGTTATGGTGCGGTGTATGAGACCATCAGAGACACTTTCCAAGCGCCTGGTGGACGCACGCGCGGAGCAGGGTCTGAGGCAGTCGGACGTAGCTCAGCGCGCGACGGAGCTAGGCCACCCTCTCGATAGGGGGACGGTCGCCAAGATCGAGCGCGGCGAACGCCGCGTTACGGTCGATGACGCGGCTGCATTCGCTGAGGTTCTAGGAGTCCCGCTCGGCTATCTGCTCGGAGCAGAAGAGGAAACGACGGACGAGGAGGGCGTCGAGCTTCGTTTCGAGGTGACGGTCAAGCTGCTGCCGTCGCGTGAGGAGGTAGGAGGAAGCGCGATTCGAGGCGTGGCCAATTCCATCATCGATGCGTGGGCTGAAAAGCAAGGTGGGTGGGAGGCGGTTCGCAAGAGGGAAAAGGCTCAGACCGAGAAGGAGTGGGAGCACGTTGAGGAGTCCATGCGGGGAGCGAGCGAGAAGCCGAGGACGAAGACCAGGCTCACCGTCAAAGACGCCAAGGTGCCGAGCAAGATGAAGCTCAAGGACGTCAAGGCGCCAAGCAAGAGGAGGTAGAAGGCATGACCGGGATTCAGGTACGCCACGCGAGAACGTGTCGCAGCAACGGCGGAGGCTCTTGTAACTGCAAGCCGTCCTATCGAGCCTGGATCTACGACAAGCGCTCGAAGACGCGCATGTTCAAAACGTTCGCCAATCAGGCGGAGGCGAAGTCCTGGCGGCACGATGCCGCGTCTGCGGTGAGCAAGGGAACGATGAGTTCTCCGACAAAGACGACCGTGCGCGAGGCCGGCGAAGCGCTCCTTGAGGGCATGCGCTCGGGAGCCGTGCGAACGCGTAAGGGGACGATCTACAAGCCCTCAGCAATCCGAAGCTACGAAGCGGCGCTCAGGGATCGCGTCTACCCAGAACTTGGAGCTCTCCGCGTCTCAGAGGTTCAGCGGCGAAACGTTCAGCGCCTCGCGGACTCCATGCTTGCCGAGCAGAGAGACGCGAGCACGATCCGCAACGCACTCATGCCGCTGCGTGTCATCTATCGCCGCGCTCTCGAAGATGAGGACGTGTCGGTGAACCCGACTACGAACCTGCGCCTCCCTGCCGTCGAGGGGAAGCGGGATCGCATCGTCAGCCCTGAGGAAGCCAAGAAACTCCTCGCGGTTCTGGCGGAGAAGGATCGTCCCATTTGGGCGACAGCTCTTTACGCTGGCCTGAGGCGCGGAGAGATCATGGGCCTGAGGATCGAGGACGTGAATCTCGCCAAAGGTGTTATCCGTGTCGAGCGCTCCTATGGCCCGAAGGCGTACGAGTTCACGCAGCCGAAGTCGAAGGCGGGCAAGCGCTCCGTTCCTATCGCCTCGGTTCTCCGTGACTACTTGATCGAGCACAAGCTGCGCACGGGCCGAAGCGAAGGATTGTTCTTCGGGCGCACGGCTGAAACCCCGTTCGATGATTCCTCACTCGCCGCTCGCGCTGCAACCGCGTGGAAGAACGCTGAGCTCGAAGGGATCACACTGCACGAGTCGCGGCACACCTACGCGTCTCTGATGATCGCTGCCGGCGTCAATGCGAAGTCGCTCCAGACGTATATGGCGCATTCGTCGCTGACCGTGACCTACGACCGCTACGGCCACCTGATGCCGGGGAACGAAGAAGAAGCTGCGGGACTCCTCGATGCGTATCTCCAACGTGCCGACACTCAGGCTCGTGCGGCACAGTTGCGGCACAGTGAGGCACAGTAGCTAGCGTTTTCATGCGGCCCTGAGCGGACAAACGTTCGTAGCACTTCAGCGCTTCGTCTCGAAGGAAGTCCCTGCATATTGGCTTGTTTAGCGGCGGGGGTGGGATTCGAACCCACGAGGCACCTCTCGGCGCCCAACGGTTTTCAAGACCGCCCCTTTCGACCGCTCAGGCACCCCGCCGGGAGGGAAGGCTAGCTAGAAGCGGAGCGCGCTAGGCCCGACTGGCGCCGAGGCCGTCGATGATCACGGCCTCGCGGGAGCTCACGACCTTGACCTTGACGGTTCCGCTGTGCACCGAGGCGAAGCTCCCGATCGAGGTAATTCTGTGCTCGACAGCCTTGTCCAGGCTCACTTCCAGGACCTTCTTGCCCTGGAGGACTCGGACCTTTCCGCACCCCGGGCAGGTGACGGCGAGGAGTGCGAGGTGCTTCGCCTTCACCCCTGTGAGCGTGAGAGTCGCACCTCGCTTCGAGGCGCTGGAGTACGTGCCCCGGTAGTAGCCCAGTTTCCCCGACCGCCTCGTCCAGCCACCGCCTGCAAGAGCGTGATCGTAGACCGGGAGTGCTGTGCACTTTTGGGCGCTGGGACCCGACGTGTTACCGGCCACATCGCCGATGCGGACGAAGAAGCAATACGTCTTGCCGGCTGCGCGGCAAAAACGTGCTCCCTGGGCCCGAGGTCGGCGCCAGAGGAGCCGCCGCTCCGAAGCCGCCGGGGTATGGAGCCTCCAGGACGTATGGCTCGTACGCGCAAACACCCGCCCAGGCTTGCCTCGTCGCGTGCTGAAGAACACTCATCTCGGGCACGACGCCCAATACAGCAAAGCACTGGGCCGGCGTTTCACCAAATGATGGCTAGCGGCGCACCGCGCTCTTGAGGAAGAAGCCGAGGTTCGCAGGGCGCTCGGCCAGGCGGCGCATGAGATACGGAAACCATTCCGGCCCGAACGGCGTTGCGACGAGCACCTTGTAGCCGCGCCCGGCGAGTTCGAGCTGGAGCTTGGGCCGCACGCCGTAGAGCATCTGGAACTCGAAGCGGTCGCGTGCGATCCCCTCTCGCTCCGTGAACTCGATCGCGTGCTCGATGAGCCGCTCGTCGTGGGTGGCGATCGCCGTGTAGCCGGACCCGCGGAGCGAGCGTTCGATCAGGCGGACGTAGGCCGCGTCCACGTCTGACTTTTCCGGATAGGCGACCTCGGGGGGCTCGAGGTAGGCGCCTTTCACGAAGCGCAGGTTCGGCTCCAAAGCGAGGAGCGACTCCAGGTCGTCCTCGGCCCGGTAGAGATACGACTGGAGGACGGTGCCGACGTTCGAGAGCCCGTCCTCGCGGAGCCGCCGGTAGATGTCGAGCGTCTTGTCCACGACGGCCGAGTACTCCATGTCGATTCGGATTAAGTTGCCGAGGGCCGCCGCCTTCTCGACCAGGCGGCGCACGTTCTCATAGGCGACGTCCTCGCCGAGGTCGAGCCCGAGATGCGTGAGCTTGAGCGCGACGTTCGCGCGGAGCACCTCGTCGTGGAGGCGCTGGAGGACGCCCTCGTACTCGGTCGCGACCCCGCGAGCCTCCGCTGCGTCCGCGACGTCCTCGCCGAGGATCGTCGTGTTCGCATGGAGCCCCTGCTCGTTCAGGCGGCGGAGGACGACGACGCATTCGTCGAGCGTCTCGCCGGCGACGAAGCGCGCGGCTCCGAGCCGCATGCCGTGCTTGCCCACGAACGACTGCACACGTGGGCTCTGCGCCCCCGCGAGGATGAGCTTGCGCGATACGCCTACGGGGCCCCGAACTCCTTCAGCGCGGCCGGTGCGCTCCAGTTCCCCTCCGCGTCCTGGGTGTTCTCCATGATCGCCAGGAGGACGCGGGCGGTCACCGCCGTCCCGTTCAGCGTGTGCACGGGCTCGAGCCCGCTCTCGGTGCGGTAGCGGACGCCGAGGCGCCGCGCCTGGAAGTCGGTCGTGTTCGACGTGGACGTGATCTCGCGGTAGCGCTCCTGGCTCGGGAACCACGCTTCGATGTCGAACTTCTTCGTCGCCCCTGAGCCGAGGTCGCCTGCTGCGACGTTGACGATCCGGTAGGGGACTTCGAGCTCCTTGACGAGCTCCTCCTCGACCGAGAGCAGAAACTCGTGCTGGTCGCCCGACTCCTCAGGGAGGCAGAACACGAACATCTCCACCTTGTCGAACTGATGGACGCGGAACATGCCGCGCGTGTCCTTGCCGGCGGCTCCGGCCTCTCGGCGAAAGCACGTCGAGTACCCGGCATAACGGTGCGGGAGTGAGGCGGGGTCGAGCACCTCGTCCATGTGGTATGCGGCGAGCGCGACCTCAGAGGTTCCCGTCAGGTAGAGGTCGTCTCGCTCGATCCGGTAGATGTTGACCTCGTCGGTCGGGAGAAAGCCGGTGCCGTACATGGCCGCCTCGCGGACGAGAACCGGCGGGAGGACGGGCGTGAAGCCTTTCTTCGCCAGCCGGTCGAGGGCAAAGCGGTAGAGCGCGAGCTCGGCGAGCGCTGCATCGCCGAGGCGGTATGCGAAGCGCGAGCCCGAGACCTTCGCGCCGCGCTCCATGTCGATCTCGCCGAGCTCGAGATGGTCGCGGGGCTCGAAGCCAAGCCGGGACGGGTCACCCGACCGGCGCACCTCGACCGCGTCCTCCTCAGTGAAGCCGTCGGGCGCGCTCGGGTCAGGAGGGTTCGGGATGCGGCTGAGGAGCTCGTCGCGCTTCGCGGACTCGCCCTCGAGAGCCGCCTCGGCCGCCTTCAGCTCCTCCTTGAGTGCGTTGAGCCGCTCGATCTCGTCCGGGGAGGGCTTGCCCTTCCCGGACGGCTTGCGAGCGGCGCGGAGCTCGTCCACCTGCGTGTTTGCGACGCGCCAAGCCTCGTCCGCCTGCAGGAACTCGTCGAAGATCTCGGCCGCGCCTTTGCGCGCAAGCGCCGCGCGCCAGGTGTCGGGGTCGGCGCGGGCGGCGCGGACATCGATCATGCGCGGGAGTCTAAGACCGCCTCGATCACCTGGGCGACTCCCTCCTCGGTCACCGGCGGGCAGACGTAGTCGGCGATACCGATCAGGCGCTCGTTGGCGTTCGCCACGGCGATCCCGAAGCCGGCCCATTCGAGGAGCTCGATGTCGTTCTCGCCGTCACCGAATGCGACGGTCCGTGCCGCCGAGAAACCGATGTGCTCGGCCAGGAACTGGAGCCCCGAGCCCTTCGTCACCTTCGGGCTCGCGATCTCGAGGAAGAAGGGCAGGGACTTCGAGATGTACAGGCGGCCAACGAAGCGCTCCTTCAGGCGCGCTTCCAGTCCGTCGAGGAGCTCTGGCTCGCCGACTGACACCACCTTCGTCGCCGGCTTCTCCAGCCAGGCGGCAAGGTCGCCGACCTCGTGGATGACGAGCCCCTGGAAGTCCGCGTACGCGCGGGCCTCGGCAGTGACCTTCCCGACGAAGAGCTCGTCGTCAACGTAGACGTTGCAGTGGAAGCCCTCGCCGACGATCGCCTCGATCGCCTCCTTGGCGAGCGCGACGGGAATCGGCTCGTGGCGGAGCCAGCGTCCAGTCTCAGGCTCGGCGACGACCGCGCCCTGGTAGCAGACGACCGGGTCGTCGATCCCCGCCTGGAGAACGTACGGGCGCACCGAGACGAACATGCGCCCGGTGGCGATGACAACGCGGATCCCGGCCGCGCGGGCTGCGCGGATCGCCGCCTCTGTCCTCGGAGGCAGCATGCCGTCCTTTGCGATCAGCGTGCGGTCGAGGTCGCAGGCGAGCACCTCGACGTCTCGCGGGAAGCCTGGTGGGAGCGTCAGCTCGACGGCTGCGTCAGGAAGGCGACGAGGTCGGCGAGCTGCTCGTCTGAAAGCGACTCGCCGAATGTGCTCGGCATGATGTTCGGCTGGAAGCCCTCGGCGACCTGCTTGTTCGGATCGACGATCGACTCGAGCACGAACTGGTCGTCCTTCCCCTGCAGGGCGGTGTCCAGGTCCGGGCCGATCGTCGCGCTCGTGCCTGCAGGCCCGTACGTGTGGCACCCGCCGCAGCCGGACGACATGAAGACCTCCTTGCCAGCCGCCGGGTCGCCCTTGCTCGTGTCTACGGTCTCGGTCGGTGTCGTTTCCTGCGGGACCGTTCCGACCACGGTCTCGGCGGTCGGACTCACGACCGTGGCGGAGCCGCAGCCGGCAACGAGGATGGCGAGCCCGGAGAGGATCCCGGTGACGGCGACAGCGCAGCGCATCGGTCGCGAAGCATAACGGCCTCGACCACGACATACCCCACCAAACCGGCGGTAAGCACGTCGTTCGGCGAGTCGTTGACGAGCAGGGAGGTCGCGAGCGCCGCCGCGAACGCGAGCGGCAGTGCGCGTCGCTCGAGCGGTGCGTCGGAGCGGAGGAGTCGGACGACGAGGAGTACGAGCACCGGCAGGCAGGCGGCCACGACGGCGGCGATTCCGACCTGCTGCGAGATCCGCTCCCACGAGAGCTCGACGCGGTCGCGCAGGTCGCCCGCTAGGCCGGACGGGCCCGAGTCGAGCGCGCGCGACACGTGGCTTTCGGGCCCCATCACCGAGTCGAGGACGAGGAGACCCGCGGCTAGGGCCAGGGCGGTCCCGACCGCGATGACAAGGCGCCTCTCCCGGAGGCCTGCGAGTAGGATCGCGAGCAGCGGGAAGGCGACGGCGAGAACGATCGCGCCTCCTCCGTCCGCGCCGAAGCGGTTCCCCGCCACCGTGACGAAGCTGAGGAGGGCAGCTCCCGCGAACGCCGGCCAGCCGAGGCGACGCCAGAGGAAAACGGCGCCGCCGAGGGCGGGCACGAGCAGCATCGTCTCGAGGAAGTTCGAGAGCCCGTAGAAGCGGGAGTTCTGGCTCGGGCCGAACGGCGAGAGCGCGACAGCGCTCCCGTCGAGCCCGAGCGCCACGAGGTAGGCCGTGACTATCCCGGCGAGGAACAGCCCGATGACGAGGTCGGAGCGGAGAGCGGGCGCGAGGAGCGGCCCACCTGCGGCCGCTGCGAGGCCGATGACGCCCAGGGTCGGCCAGAACGACGAGACCTCCGCCAGCCCGAGCGCGAGGTTGGCGAGAAGCGCGGTGCCGAATCCCAGCAATCCGGCCTTCGGCCAAAGGAGCGCGAGCGCGACGAGGATGAGGCCCGCTAGGAGGCCCGCCGGCATCCGGGAGTCGTTGTGGTCGTCGATCCGTGCGTCGAGATCGGCGAGAGTGGCGGCGGGATCGGACTCCGCCTGCGAGCTCAGCGCGCCGTCCTTGCCGAGCGCGGTCGGAACGATGTCCGCGATCGAGACGAGTCCGGGGATGCGCGTCGAGTCGGAGACCAGGATCCCGTCTCGGAGAGCTGGGCCAGAGACGAGGATCGGATAACGGCGATCATTCGGCTGCGTGCCGCCTTTGGGCAGCGAGACGATGATGTAAGGCGGCTTCGGCGGCGAGCCATACAGCTGGGCGAGATTGATCGCCTGCCCTCCATTGGGCAACGGGCCGCGCAGGGAGTTCTGGACTTCTCCGCGAAGAAGCGATGCGAGCGCGTCCTCACGGTTCGTCTCAGGGCCTGCCCCGGGAACGAGGAGTCCAGCGGCGCCCTCATCGGTCGGGAAGGCGCCATCGACCACGTATACGTTGAACCCGCCCTGTAACGCCTGCGCATCGCCCGCCAGGAGGGCGAAGACGACGAGCGCAAGTGCCGCGGCGCGGGCCATGGGCGAACTCTAGGTGCGCCGGATGCCGAGACCCCCTCGGTACACTTTTCACCATGCAACGCAAGACCTATGGACGGGACGCGGGCCTGTCTGCGCGGATGCTTCTAACGACATTCCTGCTCGGACTGCTCTACGTCATCTTCGCGGTCGTCCTCTTCAACGTCCTGAACGTGGGGCTCGTCCCGATGCTGCTCATCGTCGTCGGGCTCGCCTTCTTCCAGTACTTCACCTCGGACAAGATCGCCCTCGCCGCCTCGGGCGCGAAGGTGGTTGCCCAGGAGCAGGCCCCCGAGCTCCACGCGATGGTCGAGCGCCTCTGTGCGATGGCCGACCTGCCGAAGCCGAGGGTGGCCATCATCCCGACCGACGTTCCCAACGCGTTCGCGACCGGCCGGAGCCCGAAGCACGCCGCCGTCGCGGTCACCGAAGGCCTCTGGCGCCGGCTCGAGCCGCAGGAGATCGAGGGAGTGCTCGCCCACGAGCTTTCGCACGTGGCGAACCGCGACGTGCTCGTGATGACGCTGGCGAGCTTCTTCGCCATGCTCGCTGCCCTGCTGACGCGCGTCGGCCTCTACGGCGGCATGTTCAGCGGCGGCGGACGAAACCGGGACGGCGGCGCGCCGGCCTGGCTCATCATCTTTCTCGTCTCGATCGCGACCTACATCATCAGCTTCGTCCTCATCCGGACGATCTCCCGCTACCGGGAGTACGCGGCGGACCGCGGGGCGGCGCTCATCACTGGAGCACCCGAGCAGCTGATGAGTGCGCTGCAGAAGATCGCCAGCGACATCGTCCGCATCCCGCAGCGCGACCTGCGCGAGGTCGAGGGCATGAACGCCTTCTTCATCATCCCGACGAGCGTGAAGTCGTCGGTCGGCGAGCTCTTCGCCACGCACCCGCCGCTCGAGAAGCGCCTCGCGCGCCTCGCCGAGATCGCCCAGGAGATGGGCCGCCCGGTTCAGTAGGTGGGGTTGGGCGACGTCCTCTTCGGACGCAAAAAGCTCAAGGGCGCGAACCTCGACCGCCTCTTCGCGCTCTCGACCGCGCAGATTACCCTCGAGACCGAGCTGGGCCTGAAACCGGACCGGGTCGCGGCCGTCGTCTTCAAGCCGCTCTCGGCGGGCGAGTTCATGCAGGCCGAGCGCGACCTCGACGAGCTCCTCGGCGTCGCCGCGGCCGACTCGGGGTCGAAGGTCAGGCGCCGCTCGGACAGTCTCGGCTTCCAGTGGATCGTCATCCACGACTCCGACTTCGAAGACCTCGTCACGACGACGCACCTCGTCAGCTCGGAGCTCCAGGCGCGCGGCTTCGGAGGCCAGCTCCTCGCTGCGATCTTCAAGTTCAGGGGCGGCGACCACCCCGTCTTCCTCATCTACGGGTACAAGACCGCGACCTTCTGGCCCTTCGTCCCGACGGGGAAGGAGCAGGAGCGCGACAACGCCGAGGAACTCAAGCTCAAGGCCGAGCTCGAGAAGGAGCTTCCGATCGAGCCCGACCTTTCACGCTGGCTCGCTCTCTTCGAGGCACCGCTGGACGACTAGCCGACGCGGCGCGCGCCGTCGTAGGTCGAGCGGTACCAGTCCTCAGAGAGGCGGGAAATCTTCACGACGTCGCCGGAGTGTGGCGAGTGCACGAACTTCCCGTTTCGGACGTAGATGCCGACGTGGGAGCGGCCGTTGAAGAAGACGATGTCACCGGCCCGCAGATGCTTGCGCCAGACCGGCCGGCCCTTGCCCCAGAGCATCCAGCTCGAGTGTGGGAGCGCGATGTCGAGCTTCCCGTAGACGTACATGACGAAGCCCGAGCAGTCGAACCCTGCCGGGCTCGCTCCGGCCCATCTGTAGGGCGTGCCGAGATAGCGAAGCGCGATCGTGACGGCCTTCTCGCCGGTCGTGGGCCCCATCTCGACGGGCCTTGTCGGCCTGACTCCTTCGTCGGAGCGGTCGGGCGCGGCCGCTGCAGCCGCCGGGGAGGCGAGCAGCAGGACCAGCACGGCAAGGTGTGTGGAAAGACGACGGCACATGAGATGCGGAACCCGTCCCGGGGTGAAGTGGCCTTTCTCGGCCACCCAGCGCGAGACCTTTAGCGCTTACCTAGATCGAGGTACCTCGGCGGGGCCAAAAAGCAAAACGGCCAGGAAGGAGACCTGGCCGTTTCCTGTGCGCGAACTCTTCTGTACATAAGGAGATGCTGCTCCGGCGAAAAACTTGCCGGGAGCTGGGGCTAGTAGCGGCGGGCGCCGACGTAGGTGGCGGAATACCAGTACTCCGACAAGCTCGAGATCTTCACGACGTCGCCCGTGTGCGGGGCGTGCACGAAGCGGCCGCCGCCGATGTACATGCCGACGTGCGAGAGCCCGCTGAAGAAGACGAGGTCTCCGGGCGCTAGTTGGCTCCGCGAGACGGGAGTGCCCATCCCATACTGCATCGCCGCGTTGTGCGGCAGGTAGACGCCGACCTTCGCGTAGGCGTACATCGTCAGGCCGGAGCAGTCGAAGCCCGAGGGGCTTGCTCCGCCCCAGACATAGGGGACGCCGAGGTACTGAAGCGCGATCGCGACCACGCTCGAATGCGTCGCGGGCGGAGGAGCGGAGCCGCCCGAGGAGCCACCGGACGAGCCCGACGAGCCGCTGGAGGGAGCGGGTGCGGGCGCGGGGGCCGGCGCGGACTGCTGCTTAGCGGCGGCTTTCGCCTGAGCTGCGAGCCGGGCCTGGCGTGCCCGCTCGGCGGCCTCGAGCTGCGCGATCTGGTTTTTGATGGAGGAGTAGAGAGCTTGGCGCTCGGCGAGCTGGCTTCGGACCGACGCGCGCTGGGCCGCGCGGTCGGCGACGACTTTCTCCTGGTCGGCCTGGGCCTTGACGAGGGCCTGCTGGCGGGTCTGCACTTCGTTTCGGTACCGCTTCACCTCGGCCGCGATGCGCGCGTCTTCGTCGGCGATCCGGTTGGCCGAGTCGATCCGCTCGATCAGGTCGCCGAGGCTCGAGGCGCCGAAGATGACCGAGAGGGTGTCGGGCTCGTCCGACGTGTAGAGCGCGACTAGGCGCGCCGAGACCTGGGCGCGCGCCTTCGCGAGATTCTTCCTCGCGACCACGAGGCGGGACTGGTTGACCTGCAGGTCGTGCCTGATCTGGTCGAGGCGGACGTTCGCGGCGTTGAAGGCCTCCACCGCCTTCTCCATCTCCGCGTCCATCGCCTGGATCTGCGCGAGCACCTGCTGCGCCTCGGCGCGCTTCGAGCCGAGCTGCGTGGGCTCGGCGGAGCCCGCCGCGGTGACGGCAAGACCAAAGACGAGCGCGGATAGGAGGGCGAGTCCGTAGCGCAAGGGGAGGCCTCTCTCCTCGGAGAAGCCTGGGAGGCTACAGGACCCTACGGCGAGACGTCGGGAATAAGGCCCTGCTCAGAGAAGAACATCTTGGTCTCGGCGAGAGTCATGTCGCTCGGGGGCACGATCGCGTCGGAGGGCAAAAGTTCATCCTCGGGGAGCCGCTCCCCGTCGCGCCTGACGAGCGCGGCCATCTCGTCGAGATAGCGGTCGAGCTCGCTCTCGTCGTCGCGGTCGAGAGCCTTCTGGGCGCGCTCGTCGAGCTCGTTCAGGCGCCCGACGGCGTCGTCGCCCAGGCGGAACTGCCCCTCTCCCATGACGCGGACGATCACTGCGTTTCTTTCTCGAGCTCTTTTTGCTTCTCGCCGGACGAGAGCTCGCCCTTCAGTCGCTCGAGGTCGGCGTCAACCTGGCTCTGCGCGGAGACCTGCGCGAGCTCGCGGTCGAGCTGCGTGCCCGAAGAGGTGTAGTCCTCGAGTGTCCCCGACTCGACGAGCTCGTCGACGGCGGCTGCGCGAGCCTGCATCTGCTCGGTCTTGTCCTGGGCGCGCTGGATCGCGAGACCCGTGTCGGCCATCTCCTCGCCGATTCCGGTCGCGGCCTCGCCGATCTTCACCTGGGCCTCGGCGGCCGAATACTGGGCCTTGATGGTCTCCTTCTGCGTCCGGAAGGCCTCGACCTTGGCGGAGAGGCGTTTCTCGCTGTCGGAAAGCTTGTCCTGCTGGGCTGCCAGATCGTCGATCTGCTGGTCGAGACTCTGGAGCTGCTGCTGCGCGAACGCCTTGCGCTCGAGCGCGGCGCGTGCGAGATCCTCACGGTTGGCCGCGAGAGCCTGACGCGCCTGCTCGTCGAGCTTCGGCAGCTCCGTCTCGAGCTTCTTCGTCTGCAGCTCCAGACGCTTTTTCGCCGTGACGACGTCGGCGATGCCCTTCTTGACGTTCTGCAGAAGCTCGAGCTGGCGCTCGTAGGAGTAATCGAGAGTGACGGCCGGGTCTTCGGCCCGGTCGAGAAACTTCGAGTACCACGCCCTGACGACGGCGGACGTGCGGCTCATCAGCCCCATTGAAATCCTCCCTGGCTTGGGTCCCTGGCATCCTACCGACGCCGTGATCGTCGAACGCTCCATGGATCCGACCTGGCTCTCGAACGCCTACCTGGTCGCGGACCGAGCGGGAGGCAGCGCCGTCTTCGTCGACAGCGGGGCGCCGATCGAGCCGCTCATCGCGGCCGTCGAGCGATTAGAGGTGCAGGTCACGCACCTCCTCACGACGCACGCGGACCCCGATCACATCGCCCACCACGAGGAGCTCGAGCGCCGCTTCGGGACGACTGTCGTCGCGGATCCGGCCGAGAACGTTGCGGGCGCGGAGCCCGTCGGGCACGGCGAGATCATCGAGACAGGTGACCTTCGCATCGAGGCGCTCCGCACCCCGGGGCACAGCCCGGGCATGCTGGCCTTCTCCATGAACGGCGAGGTCTGCTTCACGGGCGACACGCTGTTCGCGGGGTCGGTCGGCGGAACGCGGGACGCCTTCGAGGATCTCCGCCGCTCGGTGATGGACGTCCTCATGGGGCTTCCGCCCGACATGAAGGTCTACCCCGGCCACACCGAGGAGACCACGATCGGCTGGGAATGGGAGAACAACCCGTTCGTCCGCGCGTGGCGCGGGGATCCGGAGGGGGAGGAGCGCGTCTACGTTGGAGGCACCGAGGCGACCCTCATCGCCTGGTCGCCGGACTACGACGGCGAGGGAAAGGGCTGGGTGCGCTTCGCGGACGGGCGCAACTCCATCATCGGAGGATCTCGGATAGAAAGGGCGCGATGACCCACGTGCTCCCCGACGAGATCGACGCCTATGCCGCCGATCACACGACTGCGTCGACCGATCTCCTCGCGCGGCTGGCCGAGGAGACGAGAGCGACCCTCGACGCGCCGCAGATGCTCACCGGCACCGTCGAGGGACGGTTCCTCGAGTTCCTCGTCTTTGCGACGCAGGCCAAGCGCGTCCTCGAGTTCGGCACCTACAGCGGCTACTCGTCGATCTCCATGGCCGCTGCGCTTCCTGCGGGCGGCCACATCGACACCTGCGAGGTTGAGGAGAAGCACGCCTCGGTCGCGCAGCGCTACATCGACGAGGCCGGGTATTCGGACCGCATCACGATCCACCTCGGCCCGGCCGTAGAGACCGTCGAGCGGCTCGAAGGCGAGTTCGACTTCGTCTTCATCGACGCCGACAAGCCGAACTACGTCAACTACTACGAGGCGGTGCTCCCGCGTCTCTCGGAGCGCGGCCTCATCGCGGCCGACAACACGCTCTGGAGCGGCCGTGTGCTCGACGAGTCCGACGAGTCCGACGGCACGATGGCGATCCGCACCTTCAACGAGCACGTGCGCGCGGATGACCGAGTCGTGAGCGTCATGCTCACCGTCCGCGACGGCGTCACGCTGATCAGGCGAGCCTGACCGTGTGAGTCTCGGCGTCGGGCTCGTGGAAGCGGACGAGCCTCTCGCCTTCCGCCTGGATCTCCTTCTTGACCTTGGCCGGCAGCTTCTCGAACGGTTCGACGAGAAGCTCGGCCTTCTTCGCCGTGCGCTTCACGCTCCACCTGCCCGCGACGGCGCCGTCCACGAGGAAGGTGTTCACCGACTGCGGTGTCTTGGTGGTGAAGATCAGCGGGCGATGCTCCTCGGCCAGGATCTCGGCGCGGCGTGCGTGCGCGAGGAGGATGGCGTCCCAGACGGGGAGAAAGCGCACCGGCGCCGGCGTCTTCGCATCGGGGAGCGGCGCTCGCGGGAGGTCCAGAAGTTCCTTTCCCTCCTCGTCCTCGAAGCGGCGCAGGTTCAGCTTCTCGGCTGCGGGCTGAAGCTTCTTCGCCGGCACGCCCGCCCAGCTGGCAACGTCGGCGAGGCGGCCGGGGCCGAATCCGGAGAGGTAGCGCTTGAGCAGGAGCTCGAGCCCTTCCTCCTCCGTCGCCTCGATTGGGCCGATCCAGTCGGCGGCCATCGCGTAGACGTCGGCCCGCCGCCGCTCCCAGGTTCCGGACGGCGGAACCCTGAGCACGTCGTAGAGGGCGTTGACGCCGTTCCACACGGTCGACGAGTCGACGAACGGCTTCAGCTCCTTACGGGTGAGCGGGCCCTTGGCGAGCGCCTTCTTCGCCGCCGCGGCCGCCTTCCTGACGTCGGCCTCCGTCGCGTGACCTTGGTGGTAGCGAAGCCAGGCGGCCCGGCGGCTCGGCCTCGTCCCGGCGGCCACGAATGGATAGTCGTCGGCAGAGACGAGGTGAATCGTGATCCGCATCATCGTCCCCTGAACCGCGCGCCTGTCCTCCAGCGCCTTCGTCAGGTCGGCCATCTCGAACTTCTTGAGCCGTGTCCAGAGCCCGACGTAGCCGCCTGTCGCGTTCTGCGTCTGCAGGCCGCCGACTGCTTCGATCGCCTGAATGACCGACTTCGGCGAGCGTTCGAGGAGGAGCTGGCGGGCCAGCAGCGACCGGTTCAGCTCGCGGGCGGTCAGCGTCTTCATGGATACACGGCTGCCTTGAGGTAGTCGGGCGGCGGGTCGGCGAGCAGCGTAGCGACACCGTCGAGCCCGACCTCGTGTGTGATCAGGCGGTGCCACGGGTGTGCGCCGCTCGCGAGAAAGGCGAGTGCGGCGCGTACCGTTGCCGGGGTGTGGTGGAAGGCGCCGCGAAGCGTGAGCTCCTCGTAGTGGAGCCTGAAAATGTCCACGGAGGCCTCGCGGCCGCCGAAGAAGAGCACGGTGCCGCCCGGGCGGACCAGCTCGAGAGCGTCGCGCCAGGCTTCCTCCGAGCCAACCGCCTCGATGACGACGTCGGCCCCCTTGCCGTCGCCGGGGCTCGCGCCGAAATCGGGCGCGAGTGCGCGGCGTTCGGGCCGGCCCCCGACGGCGACGACATTCGCGCCTGCATCGCGCGCGGCGGCGCAGAGCATGAGTCCGATCGGGCCGAGGCCCAAGATTGCCACGGTCTGGCCTGGGCCGATCTCCGCCCGGTCGATCCCGTGCAAGCAGCAGGCGAGCGGCTCGACCATCGCGGCCACCTTCGAATCGAGACCGTCCCGGATGGGGAGGAGGTTCCGCGCCGCGATTCTCTCAGGCACGACGAGGTATTCGGCGTAGGCGCCATTGAGGAGCGGCTGCAGGTTCTCGCAGAGCTCCTCCTGTCCGCGCCTGCATGGGGCGCACTGTTCGCACGGCGCCGAGTTCGCCGCGACGACTCGCCGCCCGGTGGCGACGTCCACTCCGCAGAACTCGTGCCCGAATGGGCTCGGGAGCTCGCCGAGGAGAACGGGATGGCCGCGGCGGAAGGCCTTCGCGTCGGTGCCGTCCGTGAGCGCGACCTCGATCTGGACGAGTACGTCGCCCGACCCGGGCTCCGGCTTTGGGACCTCTTCGAGGCGCAGGTCGCCTGGCCCGTGAAAGAGGAGTGCCTTCACGGGCGGAAGACGACCTTCAGCGCTTCACGGTTCCGGTAAGCGGCGAGGCCCTCCTCGAAGCGCTCGAGCGGGAGGACGAGCGGCTCAGGCAGGTCGAGCTCCGGAAGGAGCGCGACGGCCTCTTCCATGTGCCGGCGAGTGGCCGAGCGAGAGCCTGTGACGGTGATCTCTCCCCGGTAGACATCGCCGGAGTCGAGCCCGCCGGCTTCCGCGAACACCAGAATTGACCCGCCGGGCTCGACCGCCGAGAGAGCGTCGGCGCCCGCACCGGGGGCACAGACGACGACGGAGTCCACTGCGCCCGGCGGCGCAGGACCGTTCCGCGCTGGATCGGGGTCGCGCGCGTAGACCGTGTCGCCGCGCCGCCCCAGGACCGCGGCGAAGAGCTGCCCGACGAAGCCGCCACCCAGGACGAGGACGTCGCCGGGCGGAACGCGCTCAGCTCCGCGCAGCACACAGGCGAGCGGCTCGGCATAGGAGCCGAGCACGTCGTCCACGTGGTCCGGAAGGTCGACCCACCCGCCCACCGCCGTCACCCGCTCCGCGAAGCCGCCCGGCTGAATCGTCGCCGCGCCGAACTCGGCGCAGGTCGACTCGTGCCCAGCCCGGCAGCGCACGCATTCGCCGCACGGTTGGTGGTGGACGAGCGCGACGCGCTTCCCGCCCGCCTCGGCCACGACCTCGTGGCCGAGCACAGTCCCCTCGGGTGCGCTGCCGATCTTCTCGACATCGCTTCCGCAGAGGCCGCAGGCGAGCACACGGAGGACATCGCGCGCTTCGGGCTCGACAAGATCCGCCTGCTCCGGATACCCGGACGAGTTGAGGACGACTGCCCGCACCGAGGGGTATCGTAGGCGCGTGGCGATCAAGCTCTACCGCTGCAAGAACCTCTGGGTGAAGGCGGGCGGACACCCGTGCTGGCGCGTGCAGAAGGCGCTCGACGACCAGGGGATCGAGTACGAGCTCGTCACGGGCGGGTGGCCCGCGGTCGGGAAGCGCCACGACATCGAGAAGCTGAGTGGGCAGACGAAGTACCCGGTGATCCAGTTCGAGGACGGCTCGGTCTACCGCGAGGAATCGAAGGACATGGCCGAGACGATCATGGCCGGCAAGCTCTTCGACAAGCAGGGCGCGAAGCAGCCGACCGCCTGAGCCTCGCTACACTTTTACCCGCGCGGGGCTATAGCTCAGTTGGGAGAGCGCCTGGATCGCACCCAGGAGGTCGCCGGTTCGAGTCCGGCTAGCTCCATCAGAGAAAAGGCCTGCAATTCGGGATCTTTCGATCTCTTTCAAAGGCGTGTGGATAAGTCGGAACAGGGGCCATGGTCAAGTTTTGGTCACGTTGGCGGTCGAGTCCCTTGGGCTCGCCGGCTGTTACCCGGAGGGTTGTTGGTTCGAAACCGATTCGTCCGCGTCGTGGAATAGCCGAGAACAAGTAGGCGCACGCAGAGGAGGCGATGGGGAACGAGAAGGAATGGGAGTCGCTCGTCAAACGGCACCTCGACTTCCTGAGCGACTTCGGCTTTCGCCTCGATCACGTCGACGAGAAGTGGTGGGCGACGAGCGCCGTCTATCTCTCCGATCTCCTCGGCATAGAGGTGACGCGAAGCATGGAGTTCGGGCGTGTGGAAATAACGCTCTTGCGCCTGATCGAGGCGAAGCCTCCCGAGGTCGAAGTCTGGCTGAGCGAGCATCCTCTCGATCGAGTGCTCTTCGACAATGTCCTCGAAGCAAGGCCCCGGACCAGCTGCGAAGCCTTGCTAGCGGCATCTCGGATGACGAAGTTCAAGAACAGCTTTGTCGTTACGGCGAGCTCCTCGTCACGGTCGTCCCGGATTTCCTCGAGGGCGGCGATGCTGCCCTCGGCGAAGGCGAAGCCGTCATCAGAAAGCGGGCCGCGGCCAACCCCCAAGAGCTGACCGTCTGGCTGCCGAGCGATGCATCAGAGGCCGATGAGGCGGATGCGCGAGCCAAGGCCGAGCGGGCAACCCCGCCCGAGGTAAGGATCGTTGTGAGGCGCTATTCAAGGCGCTGACCGATTCCACGTGCGACCATCGAGCGCCGGGCTGGAGCGCGACGCGCTGGCATCCGTGGGCCTCGCGCCCGCGGACCCCGCGTGCAAAGCGCCTACGATGCCGTCATGACAGACGCCGATCGCGGCACCCTTCTGGCCGAGCTCGAGAGTGCCGACCGGCTGCTCGTCCAACAGGTCTTCAAGCCGATCGCGAACGAGTACCGGATCAGTCTGCCGTTGCCCGGCTCTGGCGACGAAGGCCGGTCTCTGCTCTATGTGAAGCAGAAGAAGATGAAGATCAAAGAGGACATTCGCTTCCGCGTCTCGCCCGACGACGAAGCGCACCTCTTCATGATTAAGTCGAAGTCGGTGTTCGAGTTTCGCGGGCGGCACGAGGTGCTCGATGCGGACGGCGCTGTGATCGGGGTCCTTGTGAAGGACTTCACGCGTTCACTGCTGCGCAGCCACTGGCAGGTGCGTGATGCTTCGGGCACCGAGTTGCTTGAAGCCTACGAGGCGAGTTGGATCATCGCGCTTCTCCGCCGGTTCGCCGACCTGGGGCCGGACTGGTTCTCGCTGCTGACGTGGCTGCCGTTCAACTTCGTCCTTCGCCGCGGCGAGCAGGAAATGGGCACCTACAAGCGCATTCTCGGTAAGTTTCGCGACCGCTACATGCTCGAGCTCGATCCGGAGATTCGGGACGTCGACCGGCGGCTGATCGTCGCCTTCGCGGTCGGGCTCGACGCCCTCCAAGACCGCTAAGCCCACTCGCGCTCAGCAGGTCGGTCGCCTCATCTTGGCGACGTCGAGAACTCATTCTCCGGCTCGGTGGCTCCTCCCCAGGCGAACAAGCGGCTGGCATGGCGTGCTAAAGAACTCGATCACCTGCTGGATCTCGTCTGAGACGACTGCGAAGAAGATCACTCGCCCGACCATTATGTCTTCGGTCTTTCTGGGCGGCAGGCCTCCCTTTCGCCGGGCTCGGGTTGGCCACGCGACCGTTTAGGCACCAGGGACGGGGGTAGTCCCGGCCCGTGGTCGAAGACGGTTCGCCAAGGACATTCGAGGTCCCGCCCGGAGGAGCCGACTCTGCGGGGCTCGAGGACTACGGCGTCGAGCTGCGCGGGGGCGAGAGGATAGGCACGATCGTCGGTTCGGTAGAAGAAGACGGCAAGCGCTGGCTCGTCGTCGAAACGGGCCTCCCGCCGGTGAAGCGCGACCGCCGTGCGATTCCCTGGAGCGAGATAGAGCACGTCGACCACGATGCACTGGTAGTCACTGTGGCTGCGTCCGCAGCGGGGAACCTCACCCGGCTCTCGGAGGCAGGGCGCGAGGACGATGCTGCCCCGGCGCGGCGTGTAACCGAATCTCCGGATGAGCCGAGCTACGTGCCGACGGGCGACGTGGCCGGGCCGGCAGACCGGAACGCGCTTCTCTTTGGAGCCCTGGCGTCTTTCGCGCTTGGGCTGCTCACATTGCTCGCGATCGTCGGTCTGCTCAGCCGGCGAGGCGATCACGCGCTTGTTTGGGCCGCCCTCCCGGTCCCTGCCGTCCTCCTGCTCGCCGCGGGCATCCTGGGCTACAGGTTGTGGCGCGACCCCTACGAAAGGAGACGTTGACCTGTCTTAGAACCGCGGGCAGTGACGGCCCCGACCCACAGGCGCGGCGTGGCTAGGCCATGAAACCCTTGTGTTCGCGTGCGAAGAGAGCCTCGCCTCGATCTCTCAGGCGTACATACTCGGCGAGCGTCATCGGGACTTAGAAAAGGCTCGTCAGAGTCGCGACGACGGCTTGAACGCCTGGGCGTTACGGAGTTCCCTCGGTCACGCGACGGGAGCTTCGTTGCGTGGTCATCGCACGTGCCCTATGCCCCGAAACCGACTGAAGATCTCACTGCCGCGCCCGCTTCACCGACAAGGCCCCAGGCGATCCGTGGGCTTCGCACCGCTAGACGCCGCGCGATTTTTGTCCGATTCCGTCAATAACACAGCCGCGGAAGGCGGCTTCGCGAGCGGTTTTTGCCTGTCGGCCAAACTCGAAGAGACGGGCATTCCGATCCGTCGCCTCGGGCTCTCCTTGGGGTCGGTGACTCGGAGGAGCTTGATACTTCGCGGCGCTGCGTAGGCAGCACCCGGCCCGCCGACTCATCGGGAGGTATACGATCTCACCTGTTTTGGTGGGGGATTACCGGGATCCGATTGTTTCTGCGTGAAGGGGGTGGCTCATCTAGATCCCTGGCCCTTGCCCGTCATGCACATTCACGAAAGGGGAGAGACGTGAACAGGGTGAAGCCTGTCTGGCTTTTCGTTGTCCTAGCGGCTGTTGCGTTCGTCTTCACCGCGACGGCGAGGGCCGCAACGACTGCCGAGGTAACAGTCGGCAGTCCACATGACCCGTTCCCGCGCAACAAGCAAAACGAGCCTGCGGTCGCGATCGATGCCTCGCGGCCCGACATCGTTGCCGCGGGCTCAAATGACGAGATCGACTTGGCGCCCTGCGGCACGACGATCTTCGCCACCGAGGAGGCACCGTGTCCGTTCACGCCGGGCGTGGGCGTCTCGGGTGTCCACTTCTCGTTCAACGGTGGCAAGACGTGGGTTCAGCCGACGTACACCGGCTGGTCGGCTCGTGACGGCACTCCAAGCGTTGGCCCGATCGGGACGCTTCCGTGGTACTACGAGACGGGCATCGTCTCCGACGGTGATCCTGCCGTTGCCTTCGGCCCGATTCCGAGCGGCGGCGAGTTCTCGTGGGCGAATGGATCGCGGCTCTACTACGCCAACCTGACCTCGAACTTCCCCAACGAGCTGTACGCCTCGGGTGCGGTGCCCGAGGGGCTGGAGGAAGAAGAGGCCCCGGAGCGGCAACTCGAACTCCGCGAGCAGGGATTTGCGGAGCCGGGACCCGTGAAGGGGGTTGAGGGTATCGCCGTCTCGCGTGCCGACAACGTGGACGCGAGCAACTACAACAACAAGAACGTCTGGAAGCGACCGGTGATCGCTTCGCAAACGACGTCGAACACGCAGTTCGCCGACAAAGAGCAGATCTGGGCGGATAACGCCGAGTCGAGCCCCTTCTTCGGCAACGTCTATGTCTGCTACGGCAAGTTCGTCGGCGGAGGCGCGGAGCCGCTCTTTGTGTCGGTTTCGCGGGACGGAGGGGCGACGTGGCACCAGAAGCAGGTCAGCCGGGCGGCGGCGGCTTCGCCGATCCACTTCGGCCAGTCCGGTTGCACGGTCCGCACGAACAGTCACGGGGTTGTCTACCTCATGTACCAGACGTTCCAGGCGTTCACGCCCGGCACGTCCCGACATGAGCTCGTCCGTTCCTACGACGGCGGTCGCACTTGGACGCGGCCTCGAGTCGTCACCTCACTGCTCGACAACTGCTTCGTGGTTGACCCGGTCCAGGGTCGGTGCGTTGAAGATGGAGTCGCGGGTGCCCGCAACGACCTCAGCGGCTCCCCGAACGTGGATATTGCCAATGGCTCACCCACCGGAGAGGGCGCAACCAACGCGATCGTCGACAACTACGTCACCGGACCGGCGCTGAACCAGGAGAAGGTGTACCTCACGTGGTCGTCGGCGGACGAGAGCCCGCACCGAGTCGCTCCTGGTAGCCGTGGTGCTCAGCTAAGTTGGAGCGGTCCACAGCAGGTATCGACGGGTGGCGATCGTGGCTACTACACGGCGCCGGCCTTCGAGCCCGATGGGAGCGGCCTCTATGTCGTCTACAACGCCTTCACGACACCGTTCCGGCAAACGACGTTCACCGCCCGCGGTCTCGTAGGTGTCACCCGCTGGGCTGCCTTCGATGACAGTGGCCCGTCCGGGTGGACGACGCTTCACCGAAGCCCAGTCGGTGATCCACGCGGATCGAGTGCGAACGCGCTCATCAGCGAGTTCCTGGGCGACTACGTCTACGCGGATGCGACGAATGACTACGGCGTTACGGTGTGGAACGACGCCCGCAACGCAACCGTTTGCCCAGCGATCAACGAGTGGCGGATGGACCTGCAAGAAGGTGCGGCAGAGGCAGAGGCACCGAATCCGGTCGAGGACTGCCCGGTCGGCTTCGGCGATACCGATATCTGGAGCTTCACGACGCACCCGTAAGAACCGGTTGTGGAGGGGGGAGCCGTCAGGCTCCCCCCTCCATTTTGATCCAGCGGGTGGCGGTTATGACTCCTAGCTAGCCGCGAACGTTCGGATTCAGTAGGTCGGTCCCAGGGGCTGACCGGCCCGCCGCTGCTCGGTAGCTCGTTGCCGCGGAAAGCGGCTGTGTCCATGCCGCTCCGCTGCCCAGTAGCCGCCCGAGGTTCCTTTCCTTCGGGGTTTGCCTGCGGGCCGCTCCGTGGACAGGACGCAAGGAGACCCCGCGACGCGGCGTGCGGGAACTGGGTTTGCCAATGCCCTTGCGTCCGTCGACGATCGGGTTCGCGCTGACGGGGCGGCCGAACTGCTGCTTGATGACTTCCTGAACCGGGCCCCGGAATTTGTACGCCGCGGTCATCTTCGAGGAGCCCGTCCGCCAGTCGGCGATCCCGTGTCCCGTGAACTTGAACCGCTGCGCGTGGTCGTGATTGAAGGTGACCGTTCCCTCGAACGAGAGCCGGGCAGTCCCGACGGACTCTGTCTTGAAGGCGGCGTTCGCGACCGTCTCGAGCGGGACGATGTCCCGGCCGCCGCTGCAGCCGGCAGCGAGCATGGCCGCTGCGCAGAGCGCGACTCCGGCGACCCCGATCATTTTCATGGCGTGACTATCGGCAGGCATCTCGGAGTGAGACACCCTTTCGGACTAACGTGGCCGATCGGGAGGCTCGCCGCTCAGACGCATAGGCTTAGGGCCGTTAGGGGGTGAGAGTGTTCCAACCTGAAAATCTCGTAGCCACGGGGCAGGCGGAGCGCCTGACGGAGGCTCGGAAATCGAGCGGTCGCGATCCCGGAGAGCTCGCCGACCTACTCGGGATCTCCTATGAGGCGTACCGGGATCTGGAGAGCTTCGACGAAGAGATCGTCGACACCATCTCCTTCCGCCAGCTCGTCCTCCTGGCCGGCGCGGTGCACCTCGACCTGCGGTCGTTCTTCGGGGCTGGAGAGCAAATGGAGACGTGCACGTTCCCGGATCTTGCCGCGCGCCTCAATCAGCTCGTTGCCGAAGGCGCCGTCACCCTTGCCGCGCTCGAGGACGAGGTCGGATGGGAGCTGAAAGAAGTACTCGAAAACCCGGACCGGTTCGAAGAGCTCCCCGCCGTCGCGTTGGCCGACATCGGTGGACGTTTCGGGATCGACTGGCGCAGTTTCTTGCCCGCTGCGCCCTAGCCGTGGAGGAGCGAGACATCGAGCTCCGCAACGCAACGTACGCGCTCTTCGTGGGGCTCGGTCGCGCGCCCACGCTCGAGGAGACCGGCGAGGCTGTCGGAGCCACCGCTTCTGAGGTGGAGGAGGGCTGGCGACGGCTTCACGAAACGCACGCGCTCGTGCTCGACCTTCCCCGCGCGGCGATTCGGATGGCGAATCCGTTCTCGGCCGTCCCGACTCCGTTTCGGGTCCACGCCGCGGATCGCGACTGGTACGCGAACTGCGCGTGGGATGCCTTCGGGATCTGCGTCGTCCTCGAGGCCGACGGCCATATTCAGACGTCCTGTCCGGACTGCGGCGAGGAGATCCGCGTCGAAGTCCGCGACAACCGGCCCGATGACGAAAGCCTTCTCTTCCACTGCCTCGTCCCCGCCGCGCACTGGTGGGATGACATCGTCTTCACCTGAAGCACGATGAACCTCTTCCGGTCGGAGGAGCATATCGAGCGCTGGCTCGGAGGCCGCGAACCAGGGGGGACGGTCCTCGTTGCGAAGCTCGCCGAGCTCGCGGAGGAGTGGTGGGGCGACCGCCTCGCGCCCGACTGGCACCCACACACGTTCGAGCAGAATCAGGCCATCTTGGAACGGCTCGGACTCACCGGGGACTTCTGGCGGCTCGGCTGACTAGCAGGCCCGGCGCCAGGGACCCAGCGAGAGACGCTTCTTCATCGAGCGAAGCCGAGGGCCAGGGTCTTCGGGCAGAAATCCGCACGGTCGACCTTGTACTCGACCTCGAGTACGGGCTTGCCGGCGTCGATGAAGGGCGCGGCCTTGCCGCACTCGCGGTACTGGAAACACTCCTCCGCGATCGCGAATTCCGGAGAGCGAGAAACCGCTCTTGTTCTGATAGCCGTCGATGTTGTCGGGCTCGAGGGCGTCGAACCCTTCCTTGTGCACTTCGCGATCCGCGCCTTAACGATCGGGGCGAGGACGCCGATCCCGCGGATGTCGAGCCACCGCTCGCCCGGCCACCCGTCGAGGGCACGGCCGAGCACCGAGTCCGGGAATTTGTCCTGTCGCGACGGAAGCGCTACCAGGCGCCCGGATCTTCCCCGCTTCCACCTCGGGCAGGCCATCTCCCGCGCCGACCGGGTGGGGCGCTCCACCCAGATCGCGGAGGCGTCGACGCCCTTCTGCGGCCATGTGCGTGAGGCGCTGCAACTCCAAGAAGATCTCGGGCCAGACTCGAGCCCGAGGCAATCCGGGACGACCCGAGCCGAGTAGCTACCCGAAGTGAGCCGGGCTCGGTCGAGAAGCACTGCGGCAAAACCCCTCGATGTTCGCCTCCGGGACAAGAGGCTAGAGTCCGGCTCCCTTCCATCGTACGCCGATCCGCAAGCATCCCCAGCGCTGGGAGACTGAGTAAGAAGAGGCCGCCCGGAGGCGGCCTCTTGCCGAACGATAAGCGCGATGGAAGGCTAACCTTCGAAGGCCCACCCGCGCAAATCGCCACCGACGCTATGGATTCGGCGCCGGCGGGCGGTGGGGGTAAGACCCTCAATCGTTTGCTCGATGTCTCGGATGCGGGGCAGGACTCATTTTCCGTCTTTGAGCGAGAGCCTGCGGGTGCGCCAGACGCGTTAGGGGCCGCAGGCTCGGCCCCGCTTCGAGCGAAAGTCATTCGCTCATGAAGAGAGGGGCCGGGGCCAAAATCACCCCCCGGCGGGGTGGATCTGGATTTCGGCCCGACTACTCTCGCAAAGCCTCCGGGTCAGCGGCTGTCGTTCGCTGTTGCGAGGTGCAAGCTCCTCGGACGTTCGGGAGGAGACAGCCAGACGCGAACGTCCCGCCGATGGCGATGCTCACGTCGTTCGTCCTATCGGTGCGCGTGACGTTCGCGTACGTCACCTCTGCGAGCTCGAGACCCTGCCCGGGTGGACAGCTGATGTCGCTCGGTGGCGGGCTGACCGGTCGTGCGTACTCCTACGCGCCGTGTCGCTCGGCTGCTTGGTCACCGGTCGCGAGGCCGGCGTTCGCAGCCCTTAAACAGAAGGAGGCGGCTGCGGCTCCGCCTCCTTCGGAATCCAAGTGGCGTGAGTTGCGGCCACGCACGCCATTCTCAGATCCCTTTCAACGTAGCGGCGGCACCGCGGCCAACATCCCCCGTTACGGGGATT
>Ga0126307_10000488_pt1 | contig 25512 bp, 23 predicted proteins | sample Plot28_FD_89955 | JGI IMG/M metagenome (GOLD analysis project Ga0126307, IMG submission 89955) | Serpentine soil microbial communities from UC McLaughlin Reserve, CA, USA - Plot28 | ecosystem: Environmental > Terrestrial > Soil > Grasslands | place: USA: UC McLaughlin Reserve, Lake County... | reverse complement strand
TTGAACTCGATGTCCCGGAGGTTGCTCTTGTAGTGACCCATCTGCGGCGTCGCCCTTCCGTCCGGCGGTTAGCTACTCGTCGGTAACAACGATGATGCTACTCGCCAGTAACGTTTGGCAAGGGCTTCCGCAGTCGGACCCAGAGGGCTTCCGCAGTCGGACCGGCCGAACCGGACCCGGCGCCGGGCGGGCCGGGCGTCCGCGTGCGGTCAGCCGGCGGCCTCGGCGGGACCGGCCACCCCGTCGCCGGCGGCGTCTTGCTCGGCCAGTTGACGTCGTACGTCGTCCATGTCCAGCGCCTGCACGCCTTCGATCAGCTGCTCCAGCATCGGCGCGGGCAGCGCGCCCGGCCGGGCGTAGACCAGGATCCCGTCGCGGAAGGCCATCAGGGTCGGGATCGAGGTGATGGCCGCCCGGGCCGCGAGCTCGCGCTCCTCCTCGGTGTCCACCTTGAGGAAGCGGATGTCCTCGTGCTGCTCGGACGCGGCCTCGAAGACCGGCGCGAACTGCCGGCACGGCCCGCACCAGGCGGCCCAGAAGTCGACGAGGACGATGCCGTCGCCCTCGATGAGCTCGTCGAAGGCCTCGCCGGTCGCGGTCGCAGTCGCCATGCCGGGTCCAACCGCCCGGCCGGCGGTTCTCTTCCGGTCCTCAGGTCGTCGCGGCGGCCGGGTCGGTGCTCCCCTGCGCGTCCTGCGTGCCGCGCGGCAGGTGGCGCACCGATGGCAGGGCGGCGACCACGGCAGCGGCCGCCACGCCCACGACGGTCATCACCGCCAGCGTCTCGTGCAGCCCCACGGCGGCGCTGACCAGGCCGAGCACGATGTTGCCGACGGGGATCATGCCGGCGCTGGTGAGGTAGTCGTAGCTGGCGACCCGGGACAGGGCGTGCTGCGGGACGTGCTCCTGCAGCGAGGTCTCCCACAGCGTGAAGTAGCCGGTGACGCAGATGCCGGCCAGCAGCTCGAGGCCGGCGATGCCCCACGTGCCCAGGCCGCTGCCGATGAACGCCGCCTGGCACGAGGCGCCGAGGAGCATCAGGGACGAGACGCGCAGGGCGAACCGCGGTCGCCACCGCAGCAGCAGCAGGTCGCCGAGGACGCAGCCGGCACCGAACCCGGCGGTGATGATCGCCCAGGACCGTGCGCCGTCCAGCTCGTCGGCGACGAGCACCGGGCCGAGCACGAAGATCGCCGGCAGCACGACCACGTGGTACGAGATCGAGCCGGCCAGGAAGGCGAGCACCCACGACCGGTCGCGCACCTCGCGCCACCCCTCGCGCAGGCTGGTGAGGAAGTGCGTGGTGGTGGCCTCCGGGTCCTCCCCGGAGAGCGTGTCGGCGACGACGCGGGGCCGGAGCGGCACGAGGCAGGCCACGGACACGGCGAACGTTGCGGCGTCGAAGAGCAGGGCGCCGCCGGGACCGCCCGTGAAGGCGACCAGCAGACCGCCCAGCACCGGGCCGACGATCGACCCGGTGGAGTAGCTCAGGCCGCGCAGGGCGTTGGCCGGCTGGAGGTTGACCGGCGCGACCGTGCCGGGGAGCAGCCCGGTGAACGCGGGGGCGAAGAAGGCGTCCGCCGCGCCGTAGACCGCCGCCAGCACGGCCAGGTGAGCCACGCCGGCCACGTCGGTCACCAGCAGCAGGCCGGCCGTGAGCTGGCAGGTGAACCGCGACACGTCGGAGATGATCAGGATCGGCTTGCGGTCGACGCGGTCCGCCCAGACACCTGCCGGCAGCGCCAGCACGGCGAAGGGGAGGAACTGGGCGACCGAGACCAGGGCGACGTCGCCCACATCACCGCCGACCGCGAGCACCGCGAACGGCAGGACGACCATGGTGACCCGGTCACCGAGGATCGACAGGAACTGCCCGGCGAACAGCAGCCGGTACTGCGGCTCCTCGCGCAGCACCGCCGGGACCCGTGGCACAGCGCGACCCGTTCGACCAGCGCGACCGGCGCGACCGGCGCGACCGGCGCGACGTCGGGGCGGGGAGTCGGACATGGCGCGCTCAGGGTGGCACCGGCGCCCCGGTCGCGCCACCGATCTTGCCGGGGTCCCGTGGTCAAGCGCGCCGCGGCTCGGGCCGATGACCTGAGGATGCTCGAGGACACGGTGACCGGGCCACGGGGAGCCACCGGGGTGGCCGGCTGGCACCCGGCGTCGGTCGCGACCGCGCTGGTGACCACGGTCAAGAGCGTGCTGCGCGGCCACGACGACGTCGTGGAGCTGGTGGTCGCCGCGGTCCTCGCCGGCGGCCACGTGCTCGTCGAGGACCTCCCGGGCAGCGGCAAGACCACGCTGGCCAGGGCGGTCGCCCGCAGCCTCGGCGGGTCGTTCGCCCGCATCCAGGGCACCTCCGACCTGCTGCCGGCCGACGTCACCGGCTCGGCGGTCTGGAACCCGCAGCGGTTCGCGTTCGAGGTGGTCCCCGGGCCGATCTTCGCCAACGTCGTGCTGGTCGACGAGCTCAACCGGGCCTCCGCCCGGACCCAGTCCGGCCTGCTCGAGGCGATGGACGAGCTCGCGGTCACGGTTGACGGGCGCCGGTGCCCGCTGCCCGAGCCGTTCACGCTGATCGCCACCCAGAACCCCACGGACCAGCACGGCACCTACCAGCTGCCGGAGGGTCAGCTGGACCGGTTCGCGGTGGCCCTGTCCATGGGCCCGCTGGCCCCGGCGTACGAGCGGATGGTGGTCCGCGAGCAGCTGGTCGAGCCCACGGTCGACCACCTGCAGCCGGTCGCCGACGTGCCGACCCTGCTGGCGGCCCGGTCCCGGGCCCGCCGCACCCATGTCGCCGACGAGGTCCTCGACTACGCGCTGGCCGTCGTGCAGGGCACGCGGGGGGACCCACGGGTCGCCGCCGGGGCAAGCACCCGGGCCGGGCTGATGCTGGTGCGGGTCGCGCAGTCGCTCGCGGTGCTCGCCGCGCGGGACTACGTGATCCCCGACGACGTACGTCGTGCAGCAGGACCGTGCCTCGCGCACCGGATGTCGACGGCCGGTCGCGGCGTGGTGGGCGCCGACGTCGTGCGTGACGTGCTGGCCCGGGTCCCGGTGCCGGTCCGGCGCTGAACGCCGCCGATGACGCCGACGTCCGGCCGGGCGGTCCACCGGCCCACCGGCCGAGCCGCGGCGCTCGTGCTCGCCTGCATCGTCCTGGCCCAGCTCGCGTGGGTGACCGGGAACGCATGGTTCCTGGTGCTGCTCGGCGGCTGCGCCGGGCTCCTTGCGGCCGGCGTGACGACCCGGGCCCGGTTGGACGGGGTCGAGGTCGAGGTCACTCACCGCCGCCGCAGCGAGGTCGGTGAGGAGGTCCCGGTCCGGGTGCGCGTGGCCAACCGCTCGGCCCGGCCGAGCAGCGAGCTGGTCCTGCTCGTGCAGACCCACGGGCTGGCCGACCTCGCGGTCTCCGTGGGGGCCCTCGAGCCGGGGGCGTCCGCCGACGTCACGGTGTCCCGCCTCGCCGCGGCGCGCCGGACCTCGGACCTCTCGCTCGTGCACCTGGAGTCCCGGCCCGGCCTCGGGCTGCTCGTGGCGCGGCGGCGCGTGCTCGCCCCCGACGACGTCGTCGTCCACCCCACGCTGCACGTCGTACGTCCGCCGCGACCCGCCCCGGCCGGTGCCGCGATGACCGACCCGGCCGCGACCGGCGCGGTCGTCGCCCGGCCCGGACCCGAGGTGCTCGGGGTCCGCCAGTGGCGCTCGAGCGACGACCGTGGCCGGGTGCACTGGCGGACGACCGCCCGCACCGGGCGACTGACCGTCCTCGAGCGCGGCGAGGTGGTGCAGCCGGCGGTGCACCTGGTCCTCCTGGGGCCGGACCCGGCGCCGAGCTTCGAGGCGGTGCTGACCGCCGCCGCTTCGATCGCGGACGCCGCACTGCGCGCCGGCAGCCGGGTCATGGTCGTCGCCTGGCACGTCGACGGCCCGGTGCTCGCGTCGGCGACGAGACCGGCCGAGCTGCTGGACTGGTGGGCCACCGTGCACGACACGGTGCTGCCCGACCCGGCGGTCTTCGGCTCGACGGTGCTGCGCGGCTTCGGTCCGGGCGAGCTGCACGTGGCGATCCCCCTGGAGACCCCGGCGGGCTGGTCCGCCGAGGCGGCGCGGCACTGCCCGGGGCTGGCCCTGCGGGTCCTGGAGACGGCGGGATGACAGACCCCCGCCAGACGACGTCCGGCGAGGCCCTGGCCATCGCGATCGCCGCCGGGACGACGGTGACCGCGGCTCTTGTCGCCCTCACCGCGCGGGGCCTGCTCGCCGGACCGGTCGCCGCCCTGCTGCTCCTGCTGGTGCCGGCGGCCGCCGCCGCTCCGGTGATCTGGCCGTGGGGCGTCCCCGCGCGCCGCCGGATGCGGATCGCGCAGCCGGTCGTGGTGGGCTGCTTCGTGCTGGCCGGTGTGAAGCTCCTGGATGCGAGTCGGGCCGGGGGCGGTGACCCGGCCGTGCTGGTCGACGGAATCGGGCGCGTCCTCGCGCCCCTGGTCGGCGTGGTGCTGCTGGCGCAGCTGGCAGCGGCCGTCACCTTCAGGCACCTCGGTGTCGTCATGGTGGCCAGCGGGGTGGCGTTCTTCATGGCCGTCGGCACCTCACCGGAGAAGCAGTCGCCGGACGTGACCTCGGTTCTCGGCCTGGCGCTGCTCGTCGGTTGGTCGGCCGCCGTGGTGACCCTCTGGCTGCTGCACCGGGCCCGGGAGGCGCTGCGGGTGCCGCACCGGATCGGCGGCGGCCGACAGGTGCGGCCCGGCCAGCCCGCGCTGCTGGTCGCCGGGTCGGTGCTGGTGGCGCTGCTGGGCCTGCTGCTCCCGCGGCCCGAGGGGGTCCGCCCGCCGACGTCCGGGACGAGCGCCGCCTCCGACGGGTCGACCGGCATCTCCACGGATGCTGGTGCGGTGGCGCCCCGGTCACCGCAGAGCTACCTCGAGCCCGGCATGGATCTCGACGCGCGGGGCTCGCTGCCGACCACCGGCCTGGTGGAGGTCCCGGCGGGCAGCCCGCAGCTGTGGCGGGCCGCTTCGCTGTGGACGTACGACGGACGGCGGTGGGGCCCGGCCCCGTGGCCGGTCGAGCCCGTCCAGCTGCGCGCGGACGCGGGGGGCGACTACGACCTCGACGTGCTGGGCGGACGGTCCGGCCGGGCGCACGCCGAGCGGTCGGACCCGGTCCGGCCGTTGGTCGAGGGCCTGCCGCTGCTCGCACCCGGCCGGCCGGTGGCGGTCCGCACCGGAGCCATGGTCTCGCTGTGGCCGGGCGCCATCTTCCGCGGCACCGCACCGGGCGTCGCCAGCGGCCGGGCAGCGCCGTACGTGATGACCAGCACGGCCGCGCTCCAGGAGCCGGTCAGCCCGCTCGACCTCGCCCTGCCGCCGACGGTGACCGAGCGGACCCGCGCGCTGGGGGTGCGGCTGACCCGTGGCCGGCCGACGGTGCTCGACAAGGTCGCCGCAATCGAGCGCTACCTGCGCGCTACGGCCCGCTACGACCTGGACTCCCCGGTGCCGGACGAGGGCGAGGACGCGGTCGACGACTTCCTGTTCGAGTCGCACGAGGGGTTCTGCGAGCACTTCGCGTCGGCGGAGGCGGTGCTGCTCCGGTCGGTCGGCGTGCCGGCCCGGGTGGTCACCGGGTTCGCCGGGGGCACCCCCCGGGCCGACGTGCGGGTGATGACCGGTGCCGACGCGCACGCCTGGGTGCAGGTGCACGTGGGCGACTCCCAGTGGGTCTGGACCGACCCCACGGCCGGCGCGACGCCGGCCGAGGACGAGCCGCGCGTGCCCGCACGGCTGTGGGCTCTCGTCCGGGCGCATGCATCGCTGGTCGTCGGGCTGCTGGTGACGGCGGTGCCGGGCGCCCTCGCGACCGTGCTCCTGGTGCGCCGGGCCCGACGCCGCAGCGCCGGGGCCCGGGCCGCGGCAGCGCCGCTCGACGTCAAGGTGAGAGCGGCCATGGCGGAGCTCGAGCGCGTGCTGTCGGGCACGTCGCTGGTGCGGGCACCCGCCGAGTCGCTGGAGGAAATGCGCCGGCGGCTGGTCGCCGGCTGGCCTACCGCCGACCCGCCGGACCCGGTGCGGGTCGCCAACGCCTTCGACGTCGTGCACCGGGTCCTCTACGACACCGCCCCGGTCGGGCCCGAGGACGCGCTCGCGGCCGTCGCCGTCCTCGCCGACCTGGCCGCCCGGCTGCTGGGCTGGCGTGAAAGCCTCGGAGCCCAGCATGCGTGGGCGAGAGGCTGGCGATGGACGAGGTCACCGAGGGCGCGACGTTCCGCGACGTCGACTGGTACGCCGAGGACCTCGGCGGCCGGTCATTCGTCTCGTGCGTCTTCGACGACGCCGACCTGACCGAGGCCACGTCGCGCGGCGCCCGCTTCGAGGACTGCGAGTTCCGCGGCAGCCGGCTCAACTCCTCCGTGCACGACGGCACGTCGTTCGTCGGTTGTCGCTTCCACCGCACCTGCTTCTTCGACGTGACCCTGCGCGGCTGCAAGCTGATGGGCTCGAGCTTCGTCGACTGCAGGCTGCGACCGATGACGGTCGAGGGCGGCAACTGGTCCTACGTCCAGCTCCGCGGTGCCGACCTGTCCGGCCTCGACCTTTCCGGCCTGCGGCTCGTCGAGGCCGACCTCGCCGAGGCGGACCTGAGGCAGACCGTCCTGCGCGGGGCGGACCTGACCCGGGCCACCGTGCGCGCGGTGCGCCTGGGCGACGGCGACCTCGCCGGGGCGACCCTCGAGGGTGTCGACCTGTCCGGCCTCGAGTGGCACGGCACCCGGCTGGACCCGACGCAGGCCCTGCTGGTCGCCGAGGCGGCCGGCGTGGTCGTGGTCTGACCCGGCTCGGTGGCCCGTCGCTCAGTCGTCCTCGTCCTGCTCGAGGACGGCGAGGACGTTGCCCGCCGGGTCGGTGAACCAGGCGATGGCCGGCCCGAGGTCACCTCGGGCGACCCCCTTCTCGTCCTGGCCGAACCCGTCGTAGCGCTGCATCGGGACGCCGGCCGCGGTGAGCTGGTCGACCGCCTTGTCCACGTCGTCCACCGGGAAGCTCAGGACGGTGAAGGTGGCCGGGGTGTGGTCGGGCTTCGGGTAGACCATCACGTTGCCCCCGCCGCCCAGCTGCAGGTTGAGCAGGCCGCCGGGCATGGGGAGGTCCTCGACCGTCAGGCCGAGTGTCTCGGAGTAGAAGGTGCGCGCCGCGTCGATGTCGTCGACGGCGAAGCTGGCGAAGGCCGGTGAGGTGCCGAACATGCGGGTGCTCCCGTCCGCTAGGTGGTCTGGCTGTCCCCATGGTGACCCGGCGCGAGCACCGGAGTCATCGGTGACGACGTCAGCCGCTGACCTCGTCCAGGTGCCGCAGGAGCTCGTACGCCGCATCGGCCACGTCGCGGTGCCGCCACTCGAGCGCGCGGTACACGCAGGCGATCAATCCGGACCGGTGCACCCGCCGGAGGTCCCCGTAGACGAACGCGTGCCGTGCCTTGGTCCCGTCGTTGGCCCCCTCGGTGAGCCCGAGGTGCCAGGCGGCGTAGTCGTCCCAGGAGTGGTTCTCGAGGTAGCCGTTCTGCACATCGGCCCCGGGCTGGACCTCGCCCCAGTCGCTGTCGAGGACGTACTGCCGCTTGTCGACCAGCTCGCGGCAGCGAGTCACCGCCGCCCGGTTCACGTCGTACGACGCCATGCCGGTGCTCTGCCCGGGTCCTGGGCCGGCCATGCCTCTATCCGCAGGCGGAGCAGGGCCATCGAGCGTCCGGCAGCAGCGGCTCGAAGAACAGCCGCGCCTCGTGCGGCGGGCTCCCCGGCCGGGGCGATCGCACGTCGACGACGTACGCCAGGATCCGTGACGCCACCGTCGAGTCGCGCAGCACCCGTGCGCCCCGCAGGGTCTCGACGATCCGGGCAGCACGCTGCGTGGGCATCACCGAGCACGGCCAGTCCGCCGGCAGCCGGCGGTCGCCGGGGCTGGTGCGTCCGAAGAGGCTCTCGTCCGGGACGGCGGGGGCCTCAGCGACGTTCGTGGTGGCATCCCTCAGCCCGTAGCAGACGGCGAACCTCGACGGCACGTACGCCGTCAGGCGCTCCCTACGCCAGGCGTCGGGCGGCAGCCACGAGCCCGGGTTGGTGACCCGCTCGCAGCTGCGGGAGTCGCAGGAGGTGGACGGCCGGTCGACGGCTCGCAGCCGGCCACCGACGCGCACCAGCGGACGCCGTGGACCGGTCGCGGGCCGGTCCGGCGCAGGTGCCAGGCCGGCCCCCGAGCCCGCGACGTAGGAGCGCAGCCGTTCGACGCCGGAGAGGGTGAGCTGCTGCTCGAGCAGGCCGGTCGAGGCCGGGTCGGCCCCGGTGCGGAGGTCGGAGTAGCGCAGGCTGATCAGACGGCCGTCGGCGTAGACCCAGACCCGGGCCTGCGTGGTCCAGACCTCGACGACCAGCTCGCCGCCGGCCGGGCTGCTCGGCGTCGCACCGGCGGGAGGCAGGCCGATGAAGCCGACGCCGGTCGAGGGTGCGAAGTCTCCCGGGAGCGCCGCTGTCCGCGTCGGCGTCGGTGTCGGTGTCGGTGTCGGTGATCGCGTCGGGGCGGCCGCGTCCGGCTCCGCCGGCTGTCCCAGCCGGGGCAGGACGACCACGGCGGCCAGGGCCAGCGCGATCACACCGAGCCCGGCCTGGACGCGGCCGGGCACCAGCGGCTCGCGCTCGTCGCGGCCACCGATCTCGTCCCGGCTCACCCGCACCTCCAGGTGGGACCACCTCAGGTTAGGTCAGGCTCCTTCCGGCTGGTGCGCTGCCAGGGCGAAGAACTCGGCGCGGGCGCCGCGCATCGTCATGCAGAGGTGCTCGGCCTCGACCACGACGCCGACACCATGCGGCGCCAGGTGGTCGGAGAGCCAGTCGGCGACCTGCTGGGTCAGCCGCCTGGACCTGGGGGCGCCGGGCGAACATCTCCACGACCCGGGCCAGCTCGGACAGACCGAGGATCCGGTCTCCCGGCAGGTAGCCGACGTGGGCGACGCCGACGAAGGGCAACAGGTGCTGCTCGCAGACCGAGTGCACCGGGATGCCGCGGGCCAGCACGAGCTCGTCGTAGCCCTCGTCGTTGGGGAACGTCGTCAGGTCGAAGGGCCGGGGCTCGAACAGCCCCGCGTACGCGCTCGCCATCCGGGCCGGCGTGCCCGCGACTCCCTCCGCGTCCAGGCGGAGGCCGAGGGCGGTGAGGACGCGGCTGCGGCGACCTGTGCGCCCAATAGATCCACCGGCCCGGTGTCGTGCACCATGCGCAGCGCCCGGGGTCCACTCTCTGGGTGGGCGCCCCGACCCTCCGCCAGTGCGGTCATGCCGACGGCTGGTGACGGTCGCCGGACCGGACGGCCGGGTACGCAGCGGCCAGCCGGGCCAGGGCGAGGGCGGAGACCATGAGCCCGAAGTCGCGCAGGGCGACGTCGTAGAAGCCTGGGATGAGCAGCAGGTTGCCGATGATCCCGGCCAGCCAGGCAGCCACGACGTAGCCGCCGAGACGTGGGCGCACGGCGACGAGCACGCCGGCAGCGACCTCGACGACGCCGACGGCGAGCATCGCCTGGTGCGCGCTGCCCGGCACGAGGTCGTCGATCGATGGCGCCAGGTAGCCCGACCAGTCGGTGAGGAGGTCGGCGAACTTGTCCAGCCCGAAGGCGATCGGGGCGACGGTGAAGACGGTCCGGAGCAGCAGGAACGCCTGGCGCGCGGGGTCGTGGCGGACGTCGTCGAGGCTGCGGCGGGACGTCATGTGGAGCGTGGTCATGTGCGTTGCCTCCTTATGTAACGGACAGTACGATGGACGCTAGACCGTCGGGTGACTTTCGTCAACCAATCCGTCCTTTAGAAGGGCTCAGGTGACCGAGGAAGACTTCGCCACGCGAGTGGCCGGCGTGGCCGCGCTGGCGGAGCCGGTGCGCCGTGACCTGTACCTGTTCGTCGCCGCCCAGCCGGAGCCGGTCGGCCGGGACCAGGCGGCCGCCGGTGTCGGCGTTGCCCGGCACACGGCGAAGTTTCACCTCGAGAAGCTGGTCGAGCAGGGCCTGCTGGTCACCGAGTTCCGCCGGCTGACCGGGCGGCAGGGGCCGGGTGCGGGACGACCGGCCAAGCTGTACCGGCGGGCCCCCGGTGAGCTCGCCGTGTCGCTGCCGGAGCGCCGCTACGACCTGGCCGGACAACTCATGGCAGCGGCGATCGACGAGTCGTCCCGTGGGGAGACGCCGGTCCGCGAGGCGCTCCACCGTGGCGCTGCGTCGTTCGGTGCGTCGCTCGGTGAGCAGACGCGCGCCGGGCTGCCAGCGCGGAGGTCGGTCGACGCGTCGATCGGGGGGCTGTGCACGACGTTGGCCCGCTGCGGGTACGAGCCCCGGGCGGACGCCGGTGTCGTCACGCTCCGCAACTGCCCGTTCGACGCGCTTGCTCGCGAGCACACCGACCTGGTGTGCGGGATGAACCTCGCGCTCGTCACGGCGGCCGCGGACCGGCTGGACGAGCGGCTCGCGCCACGACTCGACCCCGACCCGGAGCGGTGCTGCGTCGTGGTCGCCGTCCGTTAGACAAGGCCGCGAACTCCCAACGCCCCTTAGCGCGGCGCCCGACCCTCGAGGCAGCGGCGAGATCACGTGAGGTGGCGCGGACCTGGCGGGCTCGCTGGAGCGGGTGACGAGAATCGAACTCGCACTGTCAGCTTGGGAAGCTGATGTTCTGCCATTGAACTACACCCGCGCAGGGCGGCGAGCGCCCCGACCGGCAGCATCGTAGCGTTCCTCGCCGACGGTGCCGAGGTGGCGTGCGCCCGCCGGTAGGGTCGGCGCGTGCTGCTCTCGGACAGGGACATCCGCGCGGCCATCGCCGCCGGCCGGGTCACGCTCGAGCCGTACGACGCGACGATGGTCCAGCCGTCCAGCGTCGACGTGCGGATCGACCGCTACTTCCGGGTCTTCGAGAACCATCGCTACCCGCACATCGACCCCTCGGTCGAGCAGGCCGAGCTGACCCGGCTGGTCGAGCCCGAGGGCGACGAGCCGTTCATCCTGCACCCGGGCGAGTTCGTCCTCGGCTCCACCTACGAGGTCGTGTCCCTGCCCGACGACGTGTCAGCCCGTCTCGAGGGCAAGAGCTCGCTCGGAAGGCTCGGGCTGCTGACCCACTCGACGGCCGGCTTCATCGACGCCGGGTTCTCCGGCCACGTGACGCTCGAGCTGTCCAACGTGGCCACCCTGCCGATCAAGCTGTGGCCGGGCATGAAGATCGGCCAGCTGTGCTTCTTCCGCCTGACCAGTCCGGCCGAGGCGCCGTACGGCTCCGGGGCGCAGGGCTCGCGCTACCAGGGGCAGCGCGGACCCACGCCCTCGCGCTCGTTCCAGAGCTTCCACCGCACCGCGACCTGACCGCCGGCCCGCCCAGCCTGCCACCCGCCAGCCCCTCAGCCCCCCAGCCAAGATCGTTTGCGACGTAGGCCCGGGTGACGCGCCGATGCGCCGGCGTGTCTCTGGGCGGAACGTCGCAGACGATCTCGGGTCACGGCTGGGTGGCCGGGCAGGTGTCGGTCAGGTGCTCGACACGGCGTCCAGCACCTCGAGCCGGGCCGCCCGTCTGGCCGGCAGCAGCGCCGCGACCACCCCGCTGGCCCCGGCGATCGCCACGATCAGCGCCAGCTGCCCGACCGGCACCACCGTCTCGGCGGTCTCGATGCCCGAGGCCTTGATCGCGTAGACCAGGGCCCGGCCGATGCCCAGCCCGATGACCAGCCCGAGCACCGTGCCGTAGACCGCGATCAGCGCGGCCTCCCAGCGGACCATGCCTCGCAGGTGCGCCCGCGACATCCCGACCGCCCGGAGCAGCCCCAGCTCGCGGGTCCGCTCGACGACCGAGAGCGCGATCGTGTTGCCGATGCCGACCAGCGCGATGACGATCGCCAGGGCGAGCAACGCATAGACGACCCCCAGCATCGCGTTGAACTCGTCGACCACCGACTGCCGGACCTCGTCGCGGTCCTGGACCTCGACCGAGGCGTACGCCGCGGTGACCCCCTCGACCGCGGACCTCAGGTCGGGGGCACCCACCCCGTCGGCCCCGGTCAGGTAGACCCGGGTGTCCAGCTGGTCGGGCTGGGCCGCCGAGAAGGCCGACCGGTCGACCCACACCGGGCCGGTCCAGTCGGGGTGGTCGAACAGCGCGCGCACCGTGAAGCTCTGCGTCGCCCCGCTCGGGAAGACGACGGGCAGCTCGTCCCCGATCGCCAGGTCGTGGCCCTCGGCCCAGCGCGAGCCGAGCGCGATGCCGTCCCGGCCCAGCCCGTCCAGCGAACCCGACGAGACGCCGATGTCGAAGGCGCGGTCGACGGTGGCGGCAGGCCAGCCGCTGAGCTGGGTCACCGAGTCCCCGACCTCGGCCTCGGTCATCTGGGTCGGCACGGCGGCCGCCACCTCGGGCAGCCGGCCGAGGTCGTCGGCCATCCGCGGGCTGGCGCCGCCGTAGGTCCAGGCGCCGGTGTCGGCGACCAGGTCGCCGCGGAACTCCTTGTCGAAGGAGTGGCTGACCGACCACTTGCCGGACGCGGCGAAGACCGTGATGCCGCCGACCAGGGCGACCCCGATCATCAGCGCCGACGCGGTGGCCGCGGTGCGCCGCGGGTTGCGCAGCGCGTTCTCCCGGGCCAGCCGGCCGCGCATCCCCGCGATCCGGGGGAGCGGGGCGGAGAGGACCCGCACGACCGGCCGGGCGAGCACCGGGCTCAGGACCACGGTGCCGACGAAGCCGGCCAACGTCCCGACCAGCACCAGCGGCAGCTCGCCGCCGACGAAGCCCGCGACGAGCGCGACGGCGCTGACCCCGGCGAGCAGGATTCCCAGGCCGACCCGCACCTTCGAGGGTCGGGTCTGCTCCACGGCGACCGACCGCATGACGGCGACCGGTGCCACCTTGGCCGCCCGCCGGGCCGGCAGCAGCGCCGACAGCAGCGTCACACCGACACCGAGCGCGAACGCGATGCCGAGCGAGGACGCCTTGATCACCAGCGGGCCCTCCGGAAGGGTCACGCCGGCGCTGCGCCACAGCGCCTGGATGCCCGACGCCACGCCGACGCCGGCCAGCAGGCCCAGACCGGAGGCCAGACCGCCGATGACCAGCGCCTCGACGGCGACGCTGCGCCGCACCTGCTTGGAGCTCGCCCCGATGGCGCGCAGCAGCGCCAGCTCGCGGGTGCGCTGGGCCACCAGGATCACGAAGGTGTTGTTGATGATGAACGCCCCGACGAGCAGGGCCACGCCGGCGAAGACCTTCATGAAGATGGCGAAGAAGTCGGCGTCCTCGTTGCTGCGGCTCGCGTTCTCGGCGTCCAGCGCCGAGCCGGTGAGGACGTCCAGTCCACCTGAGCCGTCCGTGCCGACGCCGAGCCTGTCCCGGATCGCCGAGGTGACCTCGGCCTGGCTCACGCCGGGAGCCGCCTGCACGGCGACGCTGTCGACTCGGCCGTCGCGGCCGAGCAGCCGCTGGGCGGTGTCGAGGGTGAAGAGCACGGTCCGGTTTCCGGCGCGGTTGTCCGCCGAGCCGAAGCGCGCGACACCGACGACGGTCACGTCGCTCGGCCCCGCGGCGGTGAGCACGGTCGTCGGGTCGCCCGGGGCGAGACCCGCCTCGTCGGCCAGGCTCTTGTCGACGACCACCTCGTCGTCGGCACGCGGGCCACGGCCGGTCGTGAGCACGAACGGGTTCAGCTCGGCCGCGTCGGTCCAGGCCATGCCGGCCGGCGCAGCGCCCATGCTGATGTCGTCGATGGCCTCGCCGTCGGCGGCGACGACCTGCGCGTAGCCCTCGACCCGCGGCGCGACCCGCTCGACGCCGTCGACGGCTGCGACCTGGTTCGCCACGGTCTCGGGCACCGGCTGGTGCAGCGTCCCCGCGAAGCTGTCGATGGTGGACGGGCCGCGGACCAGGGCGTCGGTGCCCTGCTCGGCGTCGGTGTAGACCCCGGACAGCGTCGCCCGCATCGTGTCGGTGAAGACCATGGAGCCGGCCATGAAGGCCACGCCCAGCAGGATGGCGATGATGGTGGAGGCCAGCCGTCGCTTGTGCGTGGCGAGGCCACGCAGGGTGAGCGCGAGCACCGGTCAGCCCTCCAGGTTCTTCATGCGGTCGAGGACACGCTCCGCCGTGGGGGCGGTCATGTCGCTGACGACCTCGCCGTCGGCGAGGAAGACGACGCGGTCCGCGTGACCGGCGGCGACCGGGTCATGGGTGACCATCACGATGGTCTGCTGAGTCTCGTCGACCGAGCGGCGCAGGAAGGACAGCACCTCGGCGCCGGAGCGGGAGTCCAGGTTGCCGGTCGGCTCGTCGGCGAAGACCACCTCGGGTCGGCCGGCCAGCGCGCGCGCCACGGCCACCCGCTGCTGCTGGCCGCGGGAGAGCTCGGCGGGCCGGTGCGATAGCCGGTCCCGCAGGCCGACCACGTCGATGATGCGGTCCAGCCACTCCTGGTCCGGGCGGCGGCCGGCGAGCCGCATCGGCAGCTCGATGTTCTCGGCGGCGCTCAGCGTCGGGACCAGGTTGAACTGCTGGAAGACGAACCCGATCCGGTCCCGGCGCAGGCGGGTCAGGGCCTTGTCGTTCAGGGCCGTCACATCGGTGTCGCCGATCAAGACCTGCCCGCCGGTCACCGTGTCGAGCCCGGCCGCGACGTGCATCAGCGTCGACTTGCCGGAGCCCGACGGGCCCATGACGGCGGTGAACTCGCCGGCCGCGAAGTCGACCGAGACCGAGCGCAGGGCGTGGACGGCCGAGTCGCCGGCGCCGTACGTCTTGACGACGTCGATGGTGCGGACGGCGGGATGCGCCTGGCCACTCGGGCTCGGGCGCGGCTCGGGGCGGACGGTGGTGGCGGGGATCGTGGTCATCGGACGGCTCCTGCACGGCGGTCGAAGCCGACGGGCTTGCCGGCCGCCACCACCCTCGCCGCGCCCGCCCCGGGCGCACGACCCTGCTGGCCGGAGGCTTCAGGTGGTGCCAGCACCACCCCGGGCGCCTCGAGCGGGATAGTGACGACGTGGCGCAGCCCGTGCAGTCGGTGCAGGACGCGGTGGACAGGGCGGCGGAGGACGCCGGGTTCTCCGGCGTGGTCCGGGTGGACCGCTCGGGCCGCACCGAGCTCTGCACGGCGTACGGGCTCGCCGACCGGGCCCACGAGGTCCCCAACACCGTCGACACCCTGTTCGCCACGGCGAGCGGGGCCAAGACCCTGACCGCGCTGGTGGTGATGGCTCTGGTCGAGCGGGGGAGCCTAGCGCTCGGGACCACCGCCCGTTCGCTGCTGCGCGACGACCTGCCGCTGGTCGCCGACGACGTGACCGTCCGGCACCTGCTGTCGCACCGGTCCGGGATCGGCGACTACCTCGACGAGGCCGCTGTCGATGTCCGCGACCACGTGCTGCGGGTGCCGGTGCACCAGCTCGCGACGACCGAGGACTACCTCCCGGTCCTGGCCGGGCACCGCACGGTGTCCCCGGCCGGCGAGCGGTTCGCCTACAACAACGCCGGCTACGTCCTGCTCGCCGTGCTGGCCGAACGCGCGGCCGACGAGGACTACCACGCCTTGGTGCGCACTCTCGTCTGCGAGCCGGCGGGCATGGTCGACACCGCGTTCCTGCGCTCCGACGAGCTCCCCGGACGCGCTGCCGTCGGCTACCTCTCGGTGGAGGGCCTGAGGACGAACGTGCTCCACCTCCCGGTGCGCGGCAGCGGCGACGGTGGCGTCTACTCGACCGCTGCCGATGTCAGCGCCTTCTGGGAGGCGCTGCTCGCGGGCCGGGTCGTCTCGCCGGCGTCGCTGGCCGAGATGGTCCGACCGCACAGCGACTGGCCGGAGGAGTCCCGCCGCTACGGCCTCGGGCTCCACCTGCAGCCGACGGGGGACGGGATCTTCCTCGAGGGGTACGACGCGGGCGTCTCGTTCGCGAGCCTGCACTGGCCGTCGTCCGCGACCACCTGCACGGTCATCTCGAACTGGTCAGACGGCGCCTGGCCCGTCGTCCGGGTGCTCAGCGACCGCTTCGCCACCTGAGCCGCCCACCGGCACCACGGTGATGTTGCGCTGCACCGACTGCAGCAGCAGCTGGGAGACGTCGACGACCTGCACGTCCTCGCGGGCGCTGCCGTCCTGCTTCTTGGCGGTCACCGCGTCACCGAGCATGACGAGGCAGAAGGGGCAGGCCGTCGAGACCACGTCGGGGTCGAGGGCCAGCGCCTCGTCGACCCGCTCGACGTTGACCCGCTTGCCGATCTTCTCCTCCATCCACATCCGCGCGCCGCCGGCGCCGCAGCAGAAGCCGCGCTCCTTGCAGCGGTGCATCTCCTGGGTCCGCAGGGATGGCACGTTGGCCAGGATCTCGCGCGGCGGCGCGTAGACCTTGTTGTGCCGGCCCAGGTAGCACGGGTCGTGGTAGGTCACCAGCTGGTCGATCGGCGTCACCGGGGTGAGCCGGCCCTCCTCGACCAGGTGGTTGAGCAGCTGGGTGTGGTGGACGACCTCGTAGTCGCCGCCGAGCTGCGGGTACTCGCGGGACAGCGAGTTGAAGCAGTGCGGGCAGCTGGCGACGATGACGGTGCGCTGTGCACCGGCCTCGTTGAGCACCTCGACGTTCTGCTGGGCCAGCATCTGGAAGACGAACTCGTTGCCCAGGCGGCGCGCCGGGTCGCCCGAGCAGGCCTCGTTCTCGCCCAGGACGGCGAACTTCACGCCGGCGATGTGCAGCAGCTCGGCGAAGGCGCGGGTGGTCTTCTTGGCCCGGTCCTCCAGCGCACCGGCGCAGCCGACCCAGTAGAGGTAGTCGACCTCGGCGAGGTCCTCGACGTCCTCGCCGAAGACCGGCACGTCGAAGGGCAGCCCCCGCGTCCAGTCGAGGCGGGCCTTGGCGCCCATGCCCCATGGGTTGCCCTTGTTCTCGAGATTCTTCAGCATCGTCCCGGCCTCGCTCGGGAACGACGACTCGACGAGCACCTGGAACCGGCGCATGTCGAGGATATGGTCGACGTGCTCGATGTCGACCGGGCACTGCTCGACGCACGCCCCACAGGTGGTGCACGACCACAGGACGTCAGGGTCGATGACGCCGCCCTCTTCGGCGGTGCCGACCAGCGGCCGGTCCACCTGCGGCTGGCCGGACCCCGCCACCCGGCCGAAGCCGGACTCGGGGACGCCGTGGTGCGAGGCGCCGGGCTTCGCCGCCTCCGGCCCCGCCTCGTCGATTCCTGTCACGGCGGCTCCGTCGGCGCCGTGCCCGTTCATCGAGAGGATGGCCGGGCCCTTGGCGAAGAGGTGGTCCCGCAGGTCCATGATCACCAGCTTCGGCGACAGCGGCTTGCCGGTGTTCCAGGCCGGGCACTGAGACTGGCAGCGGCCGCACTCGGTGCAGGTAGCGAAGTCCAGCATGCCCTTCCAGGTGAAGTCCTCGACCTTCCCGCGGCCGAAGGCGGTGTCCTCGTCGAGCTCGTCGATGTTGTCGAAGTCGATCGGCTTGCCGTCGACCATCATCGGCAGCAGGGGGCCGAGCGCCTTCGGCTCGCGCTTGGTCAGCACGTTGAGCGGCGCGATGAAGATGTGCAGGTGCTTGGAGTAGACGACCAGCACGAGGAAGCCGAGCACCACACCTATCTGCAGCAGGATGCCGACCGTCTCGAGCACCTCGTTGGCGTCCTCGCCCAGCGGCTCGAGGACCTCGGCGGTCGCCTTGGACGCGAAGGCCCACCAGCCGTCCTCCTGGAACGGGAAGACGCCGGTGTTGATCTGCGCGCCGCGGTAGAGCAGCAGCGTCCAGATGACGTTGAAGATCATGAAGAGCACGAGCCATGCGGCACCGGTGTGCGACCCGTAGAACCGGGAGTCGCGCTGCTTGCGCGCGGGTGCCTGCCGCAGCCGGATCACCGCGAAGGTCGCCAGCGACACCAGCACCGCGACGGCGAAGAAGTCCTCGAGGAAGCCCAGCAGCGCCCAGTGCCCGACGACCGGGATCGCGAAGTCGCGGTCGAACAGCGCGCAGTACGCCTCGAGGATCGTCGCGGCGAGCACGATGAACGCCCAGAACGTGAAGAAGTGCGCCAGCCCGGGCACCGACCACTGCAGCAGCTTGCGCTGGCCGAACACCTCGCGCAGCTGGTCCTTGGCGCGCTGCCCGATGCCGTCCAGGCGTCCCGGTGCGGGCTGCCCGGACGAGACCAGCCGGTAGAGGTAGTGCACCCGCCGGCCGGCGATCGCCAGCGCCGCGAGGGTCATGGCCAGGCCGAGCACGAGCCGTACCAAGGAGTCCTCCCGATCCGTCCCCCGACGCTGGCGTCAGCGTAGGGCTTGCCCGATGCTACTCATCGGTAACAACAGCCTGCCCGTGCAGGGTTAGCCGGAACCCCTGCGGGGCACCGTCGGTCAGCGTGCCGTCGAACGGTCGGCGGCAGAGCACGCCCGGAGGTCATGATGACGGCTCGGCTTCGTTTCCTGGTGGCCTCTCTGGCCGTGACCGCGCTGCTGGTGGGGATCGGTGTCGCACCGGCCGGGCCGGCCCAGGCGGCCGTGGACCGGCCGACCAAGATGGCATCCCTGGGCGACTCGATCACCCGCGGGTTCAACGCGTGCGGGTTCTACTTCGACTGCACCGCCCGCTCGTGGTCCACGGGCAGCTACTCCAGCGTCAACAGCCACTACCGGCGGCTGGCCGCGGTGCGGTCGCTGGCGGCGTACAACGACGCCAAGACCGGCGCGAAGATCGGCGCGCTGCCCGGCCAGGCGAGCACCGCCGTGTCGCAGGGCGTGAAGTACGCCACGGTGCTCCTCGGCGCCAACGACGCGTGTACGTCGTCGGCGAGCACCATGACCAGCGTGGACACCTTCCGGGCCAGCGCCCGGACCGGTCTGCAGACCCTGGCCAACGGCGGGGTCCGGACGATCTTCGTCTCGTCGATCCCGAACATCTACCAGCTCTGGCAGGTGGGCAAGTCCAGCTCGTCGGCCCGCCTCGCCTGGGCGGTCTACGGCATCTGCCAGTCGATGCTCAGGAACCCCACGTCGACGCAGCAGGCCGACGTCGACCGCCGGGCGTTCGTGCGCCAGCGGGTGGTCGACTACAACACCGTGCTGGCGCAGGAGTGCGCCGCGCTCGCCGGCTGCGTCTTCGACGGCAACGCCGTCTTCGGCTACCAGTTCAGCCTCGGTCAGCTCAGCACCTGGGACTACTTCCACCCCAACACCTCGGGCCAGGCGGTGCTCGCCTCGGTGACCTGGTCGAAGGTGTCGGCGGCCACCGGCTGGTAGCGGCTCTCCGAGCGCCTTGTGGACGGAGGCCGGCGTCCCGTCCCCGGGACGCCGGCCCCTCCCCTCCTGCGTGCGTCGCTCGGGCAACGGGCGCCGGGTCAGCTCCGGACCGCGACCGCCTCGAGGTAGGTCGCCGGCACCGCGATGGCGTCGGCGTCGCCGAGCCGGTCGTACGTCGTGGCCAGCGCGACGATGTCGGCCTCCAGGGCCTGCGCTGCGGCCTCGTCGAGAGCGGCGAAGGCTTTGTAGGTCGGGCCGTACCAGGTACGGAACGTGTCGACGAGCGCCTGCGCCGAGGTGAAGCGCCAGGTGAACGTGCGCTCGGTGACCGAGAGCGACGAGATGCCCGAGCCGAAGATCTCCTGCAGGTGGGACTCGGTGCCCCACAGGATCGGCGACTGCACGCCCGCGGGCGGCGGCACGTGCTTGCCGACGGTCTTGAGCAGCTGGCCGATGAATCCCTCGGGGGTCCAGCTCGCGACGGCGATCCTGCCGCCCGGCCGGGTCACCCGGACCAGCTCCGCGGCGGCCTGCCGGTGGTCCGGCGCGAACATCGATCCGAAGATGGTCGTGACCGCGTCGAACTGGCCGTCCGCGTAGGGCAGCGCCTCGGCGTCGCCCTCGACGAACCGGATGTCGTAGCCCTCGGCGGCCGCTCTGAGTCGTCCGCGCTCGAGCAGCTCAGGCACGTAGTCGACGCCCTCGACAGCGCAGCCGAGGCGCGCTGCGGCGATCGCGGCGTTGCCGCTCCCCGTGGCGACGTCGAGCACGCGCATGCCGGCGTGCAGGTCGGCGGAGTCTACGAGCTGCTCGGCGGTGGGCTGGATGATCGCGGCGATCACGTGGAAGTCCCCGCTGGCCCACATCTGCTGCTGCTTGGCCTTGACGGCCGCCAGGTCGGGAGTGTGAGTCGTGATGGTCATGGTGGTTGAGCCTTTCCGTTGTGCGTGATGGATGTGGGTGATGCGTGATGCGGTGGCTGGGGCCGGTGGCCTCGACCGCCGGCGGGTCAGGACCGGCCGGCCGCCTTCCAGAAGACGTAGTCGGCGGTGTAGGGCACGTAGCGCGTCTCGGGGACGGAGGCGGCGGCGGCGGTGCACTCGGACGCGGCCGGCGTCAGCCCGCCGGTGGTCGCGATGCGCTGGATGTGCGTGGTCGCGGACAACCGGCCATCCGCCGGACCGTTGGGGTCCGGCGTGGCGCGCAGCAGCAGCCAGGGGATCGCGGTCGGCGAGACGACGGCCCGGTCGACGACGGCACCGACGACGGAGCTGTCGTCGCGGGCGATCCACCTCGGGCCGGGCTTGTGGTCGGCGAGCGCTTTGCCGTTGTCGTCGTAGACGACGGCGTCCGGCCCGTCGAAGCGCCAGCCGTAGCCGGTCTCTGTGGCGACGCAGGTGTGGACCTGCCAGCCGACCGCGTGGCCGACGAGGTAGGGCTTGAAGTCCCCGACGACGTCGATCGTCGACGGGACCTCCGGCCCGGCCGGCCCGGCGTGGGCGGGTGCCGCGCCCAGGACGACCGGGGCCGCGGCCAGCGCGGCGACAGTGGCGAGGACGGCCCGACGCAGGGGCGCGGGCCGGTGGGAAAGGGCGGGCGGAAAGGACATCAGGCTTCTCCGGTGGTCTCGTGGACCTCGTCGCAGGGCAGGCCTGCGAGGGCCATGGCGGTGCGGACGTGGTCCGCGGAGTCGGCCTCGTAGAGCAGGAAGCAGGTCTCGTCGTGGGGGACGAAGAAAGAGCGCACCAGACGCACCGCCCGGCCGGACCCGGTCAGGGTCTCGGCGGCCAGCCGGGCCCGCTCGCCGTCGGCGGCCGCGGCCTGGGTCTCGGTGTGTGAGCGGTACAGCTCGACGAGGAACTCGGTCATGTGTCCACCGTGCGGGCCGGCGCCGCGCGGCGAAACTACGGAAACCCTGAGTGTTAGGTCGCCGACCCCTGGCCGGGACCCTCTGGTGCCCGGGGCGTGGCGAGCCGGCCGGCGAGCTGGGAGCGCGACCGGATGCCCAGCTTTGCGTAGGTGTTGCGGAGGTGGAACTCCACCGTGTTGACCGTCACGACCAGGCTGGCGGCGATCTGCTTGTTGGCCATCCCCTGCGCGGCCAGCTCGGCCACCCGCAGCTCGGTCGCGGTCAGCTCCCCGGCCTCGGCCGGCTTGCGGGCGCCCACCCGGGAGAGCTCCTCCCGCGCGTCAGCCGACCACCCGGTGGACCCGAGCTCGTCGAACGCGGCGGCCGCGGTCTCCAGAGTCTCCCGCGCGGCACCCCACTGACGGGCCCGGCGCAGGGCCCGGCCCAGGGAGAGCAGGGTGCGCGCGGCGTCGTACGGCAGGCCCAGCGCGCCCAGTCCGTCGGCCGCCTCGAGCAGGTCGGCGGTCGCCGAGTCGTCCACCGTGCCGGACGAGAGCCGCACCGTCGCCGCGGCCCGCTGCGCGGTGACCCGCGCCCAGGGGTGGTCCTGCGCGTCGGCGAGCGCCTCGAGCCGGTCGGTGACCTCGACGGCGGTGTCCACGTCGCCGGTCTCGACCAGCGCCTCGACCAGGTCGGGGGCGACGGGGAAGACGCCGGGGTCGGCGATGCCGTGCGCCCGGCAGTGCTCCCACACCGGGAGCAGGTCGGGCACGGCCGACGCGGAGTCGTGCCGGAGCAGCGCCACCGAGGCGCGGGCGCGCTGCGCCTCGAACCGGTCCCACCGCACGCCCGTCGCGTCGGCGCGGGCGATCGCCTCGTCGGCCCAGCGCAGCGCCTCGTCGGCCGAGCCGACCCCGGCCGCGGCCAGCGCCCGGCACCGCTCGTACATCGGCCAGTGCAGGAGCCGGCTGTCCAGGGAGTCGGCCCACTCGTCGAGCAGCTCCTCGGCGGCCAGCCAGCGGCCGACCCGCAGCTCGAGCTCGCAGACGTGCAGCCGCTGCATCGCGTAGGCCCACGGCGCCCCCTGCTCGTCCGCGGAGCGCAGCATCGGGGTCAGGACCGCCCGGGCCTGCTCGACCTCGCCCCGCCAGACCAGCCGCTGGCCGGAGATGCGGTCCGGCGTCCAGGTGTGGACCCACCCCGCGGCGTCACGGGGGTCGGTCGGGATGTCCACCCGCTGCCCCTGCAGCGCCTGGGTCCACGCCAGCGCGTGCCGCGCCATCATCCGGTGCTCCGCCCGGTCCAGCTCGGCGGCAACACCCAGCAGCGCCAGCTCGTGCGCCTGGGGGACCCTCTCCAGCCGGACGACCGCCTGGTTGTCGACCATCCGGGCCAGGACCGGCGCCCGCAGCACTGGGTCGTCGCTCCCGGCGGCGAGCGCGCGGTCGAGATGCCCGCGGACGTCGTCGCTGTGCTCGATGTCACCGCTCGCCAGGAGAAGGTGGCCGCGCACCTGCTGCGCCGGTGTCCACGACGGCGCGAGCGAGTCCGCGACCAGCGTGGTCATCTCCGTCTTGTCACCGACGATCCGCAGGCTGTCCGCGAGGTCGAGGACCCGGTCCGGGTGCTCCGGCGAGCTGGTCGGGGTGAGCCGCAGGGCGTGCCCGGCGAGGACGGCCGCCTCACGCGTGGCGCCGCGGGCGCCGGCGCGGGCCGCGGCCGAGGCGACGATCGCGGACTTGTCGCCGTCGGGGTCCCGCGACCCGAGGGCCACGTGAACGGCGCACTGCTGCTGGTCGCCGAGGACCTCCGCCAGCTCCAGGTGCAGGGCGTCGACCTGCTCCTCGGTGGCCAGCGACCGGGCCGCGGCGGCGAGCAGCGGGTGCGCCGGGCGCACCCGGTCCCGCTCGACGACCACCACGCCCGACTCCACCGCGCCGCCCAGCACGTCGTCGCCCACCAGCCGGCCGAGGTCCTCGGCCCGCAGGTCGCCGTCGAGGGCCAGGGCGAGGACCAGCCGCCGCACCTCCGGGGGCCGTGCGGACAAGCGGGTGCCGAGCAGCTCCTCGATGTCACGGGGGACCGGCAGGTGGTCCCCGGTCGCCTGCTGCTCCACGATCGTGCGGCCGACGGCGAGCGCGAACAGCGGGTTGCCCTGGGTCAGCTCGTGGACCCGGCGCAGGTCGTGGCGGGACAGGCGCAGGTCGAGCCGCTGCGCGAGCAGGGCCCGGACGGCACCCAGGCTCTGCGGGCCGACCTGGACGTGGGCCAGCCCGTCCGGCAGCAGGCCGCTCTGCCAGTCGGGCACCGGCCCGGCGCGTCGTGCGTGCAGCACCCGGATCGGCGCCGTTCCCGGTCGGCGCAGCGCGAACGCGAGGACCTCCGCCGACCCGGCGTCGATCCACTGCGCGTCGTCGAGCGCGACGAGGAGCCCGCCGTCCTCGGCCATCGCGCGCAGCGCGCCGAGCAGGCCCAGCCCGATGGCGTGGACGTTGGCCGGCTCGTCGCCCGGGTCGGCCCGCAGCAGCGCGACCTCCAGCGCCCGCCGCTGCGGCAGCGGCAGGCCGCCGAGGTCGTCGAGCGACACCTCGTCGAAGAGGTCGACCACCGCCGAGAAGCACAGGGCGGTCTCGGCGCCGCTCGACCGAGCCGTCATGACCCGCATGCCGTGCTTGCGGGCGAGCGTCACGCCCGCCTCCCACAGCGTCGTCTTGCCGACGCCGGGGACCCCGTCGAGGAGGAGCACCCGGGTGCCGGGTCCGCTGTCGGTGACGAAGCCGGCGATCCGCGCGAGCTCGTCGGTGCGCCCGACGACGTCCGGCACCACGTCGCCCCAGGCGGGCTGCTCGGTGCGGGCGGCGGATGCGGACATGTCCCCTCGGCCTCGGCTCGGGCGGCTGGTCTGGCTAGAGCAAGGCCCCGGACGCCCAGCGCAGGAGCGGGACGAGGACCGGGGCCGCGATGGTCAGCATGCCGAGCACGACGAGCGCGGCCACCAGGCGCAGGGGCGCCGAGGGCTTGCCGCGGTGGTCGCGCAGGGCGGGGAGCACGCCTGCGAGCCTATGCCGCGGGCCCCACCCCGTCAGCCGAGAACAGGAGGAACTGGCTCACCTGACCGGCGGTGAAGTTGTTGTCGCTGACCAGCAGCAGCGCCCGGCTCCCGTCCGGCAGCCGCGGCCCGAGCGTCATGCCCTCGATGTTGTCGAGCGTGAGCCCCTCGCTCCCGGCGACCGCGTCGAGATCGAGGACCGGTGTCTTGCTCGCTTCGCGGACCGGTGCGGCGAGGTCGAGGTCGGCGACCCCGGAGACGTCGTCGGCACCCGCGAGGGCGTACCGGTAGAGCTTGATGGTGTTGCCGGCGCCTACCGAGAACGACCGCTCCATCGCCAGGCCGAACCGCCGGTTGAAGGGCAGCAGCTCGACGAGTCCGTTGACGGTGAACGCCCCGGCCGGTACCGGCGCCTCGGCGACCCGGTCGTCTCGGTAGACGTACTCGCCCTGCACGTCACCGGTCGTCAGCTCGATGTCGAGCAGCCGGGACGCGCTGGTGGTGGTGAGGGTGCTCGCCGGACCGTCCTGGACGAGCGCGTTCTCGAAGCCGGTGAGCAGGTGGCGGCCGTCGGGCGTGACGGCGGCGCTCTCCAGGCCGAGGTTCTGCCGGACGCCGGTGGTGGCGCCGTCCGGCGTGACGTACGGCGGCAGCGAGACCTCCCGAATCTGACGGCCGGCCAGGGTGAACTCGCGCACGAAGGGAGCCACGAGTCGCGCCGCCGTGGTCGACGTCGCCGGGACGGCGAACCCTTCGGAGGTGACGATCAGGGTGCCCTGCGCCGTCAGTGTCAGCCCCTCGGGGTCGACCGTCCCGCCCTGCAGCGGCACGCCGGCCGCGTCGGTGAGCACGGTGACGTCGACGACCTGCACGTCGCCGGCGTCCAGCGCGCCGTCGGAGGTGTCGACGGCGAGCGTGTAGAAGCGGACCGTTCCCTGGCCCAGGTTGGGCTGGGCATCCGACAGGGCGTAGTAGCGGTCCCGCGCGGCGTCGTACGTGATGCTCGAGAGGCCGCCCACGACGGTGCCCTCGAAGGTGAGGCCGGCGGCCAGCGTCGACTCACCGGCGTAGGCCAGGTGCGGCTGGCGGGCCCGGTCGGACACCGCAGCGGCCGGCGTCCCGGCCACGGCGGGCGCGAGGAGGGCGGCGACGGCGAGCGCGGCGGCGGCGGAGCGGGGCGGCAGGGTCCTCGAGGTCATCCCGCGACCCTCTCAACCAGGGCGAACCCGGGCAAGAGGTCCGGGGTGGTGCTCGGTCGACGTGGCTAGGTGACCTCTTCCATCCCGGGCGGGAGGTGCCCGGTC
>Ga0126307_10000487_pt1 | contig 25523 bp, 27 predicted proteins | sample Plot28_FD_89955 | JGI IMG/M metagenome (GOLD analysis project Ga0126307, IMG submission 89955) | Serpentine soil microbial communities from UC McLaughlin Reserve, CA, USA - Plot28 | ecosystem: Environmental > Terrestrial > Soil > Grasslands | place: USA: UC McLaughlin Reserve, Lake County... | reverse complement strand
CTCGTTCTTGTGCTTGGAGATCATGGCCACGATCTCCGGGTCTATGCCCTTCCTCGGGGTCCTGAAGAAGTACTCCTCCGGATCGCGGAAACCGTACTTGTACTCGTCGAGGCCGAGCTCCTGTATAGTCTTGTCTTCCGGCATTCTCTCGTCCCTTCCCTAGCTCTGCGCGCCCGCGCCGAACTCCTGGCGCACCCAGTCGTAGCCCTTCTCTTCCAGATCGTCAGCGAGCTCCTTGCCGCCCGAGGTCACGAGCCTGCCGTCGAGCATGACGTGGACGTGATCCGGCTCGATGTACCTCAAGATCCTCTGGTAGTGCGTGATGATGATCGCGGAGAACTCGGGCCCGCGCAGCTCGTTGACGCCCCTGGCGACGACCTGCAAGGCATCGATGTCGAGCCCGGAGTCGGTCTCGTCCATGATGGCGAGCGTAGGGTCGAGCATAAGCATCTGTAGGATCTCGTTCCGCTTTTTCTCGCCACCGGAGAAGCCCTCGTTGAGGTACCTCTCGGCGAACTTGGGGTCCATCTTCATGATGGCCATCTTCTCCTGGAGGAGCTTGTACATCTCCATGGGAGATAGCTCCTCCTCGCGCACGGAGTTGACCGCGGTCCTGAGGAAGTTGGCCACGGAGACCCCAGGCACCTCGCTCGGGTACTGGAACGCGAGGAACATCCCTAGCTTGGCGCGCTCGTCCGGTTCGAGCTCGAAGACGTCCTCGCCCTCGAAGGTTATGGAGCCTGCGGTCACCTCGTAACGCGGATGGCCCATGAGCACGTTGGCGAGCGTGCTCTTCCCCGACCCGTTCGGGCCCATGATCGCGTGTATCTCACCCTTGTTAACCTCGAGATCCAGGCCCTTCACTATCTCCTGACCGTCGATCTCTACCTGAAGATCTTCTATCTTTAGCATCAAACCCCCGCCATCAGGCGATGTAAGAACTTTGCTACAGCAAGGCTATTAAATCACAGCAACCTACCCCTAACAACGTAAAGAGTTCACGAGTAAGAACGTTTCCTGAAACGCTCGAAATCTGGATGTCTAAAGGGGTTTTGTGATCCAGGTCACGTCCCGCGACAGCTTCCCGGGAACCGTTCTCAGAACGCCCCGCGTGAGGCCGCTTGTAACATCCCCAGGACAGCGTTCCAGCATCCTGTTGACAATGATTCTCAATAACGCCCTTGAGTACGGCGCTGTAGGGCGGAGTTATCGTGATTGGGAGAGATTTTTCGGGTAGCGTCATCCGGTGCGAAGCTGTGTGCGTATGTATCGCACGGTAGAAGTTGTATTCTTGATTCGAGGAGGGAGAGTATGTCTTCGAATCTGCATGCGTGGCTTATCCACGACGTGAGATAAATGCCAAGCGCGGTCGGAGTCGAAGGATCATCGTCTGCTTGTGATCTGGCCGCCCCGCGCATACGTGTTGTTCGATCAATGTTCGATAGTTCTAAGAGGAGGAGATCCCCCATGACCGTGAGTACCCTGACGCTGCGCCGGTGGTTCGTCCTAGCGCCGCTTGTGCTGATGCTGCTCGGTGCAGTCGCGCTCGCTGACGCGGCCACCACCAACGCCCAGACGAGTCCCTGCCAGGACCAGTTCACCGTGCTGCGGGCGGATACCCAGTCCGTCCCCATCACGAGCGGCAAGATCGACAAGGAGCGCGCCGGGCTGCTGAAGCTGATCGATGATGCCCAGGCCCTCGCCTCGATCGGCAAGACCTCGGACGCCGTCACGAAGCTGAGCAATTTCACGGTCAAGGTAGATCAGCTGGAGGCAGCCGGCCGCATCAGTGCTGAGAGTGCCGGCCTGCTGCGCTCCGACGCGCAGGCGACCATTACCTGTCTGCAGGGTTCGACCGCCTCTACGGCGGTAGGGGCATAGGCGTCGTAGACGTCCGAGATCCCGGCCAAGACCACGTGGATTGCCGTGACGGCGCAGGCTCAGACCGTCGATGAGTGTCTCGTGCATTCCCCTGGTTGCTCTACGCCAGCGTTGCCGCGAGTATCTTCGCGTCCTCCGCCCTCATGGGTGCTTCGGGGTCGGCCTTACGGGTTAGGTAGCCCAGCGCGTAGCTCTTGCCATCCACCGGGAACGGGGCGACCGAAGTGAGCCAGCCGACGACATCGACCGAGGAGGTCGGGCCGACCAGCTTCTTCTCGTTTTGCAGGATCTCATTACCCGCCTCGGGCGGCTCCGTCAGGCCTGGCTCCAGTTCGAAGCGATAGAGCCTCTTGTTCGGGCTACCACGGTAGTACATCCTCGCCACGGTCTCCTGGCCTGGGTAGCAGCCTTTCCCGAAGCTCACGGCCCGCTCCAGGGAGATCTCCGACTCGCCCGGGAAGTTCTCGGGTGTGATGTCAACGCCAAAACGGGGGACGCCGGCCGCGATACGGGCGGTCTCGTAAGCGTCCTGGCCGGCGGGCGTGGCGCCGACTCCGATCAGGTGCTCGCGGACAGTGCTCAGTGAGCCCGCCGGTCCGATGAGGTCGTAACCGCCGACGGGCACAGCGACGCCCACGATGAGAACAGAAGCGCCGCCGATATCTGCCTGTATCGTCTCGTGTTCGGCGAGGCCAGGGTTTCTGAGTAGTCGTGCGGCCCGTGGACCGTAGAGGCCAAGCACCTCCCAGTCGGAGAGCTCTTCCAAGCTCACGCGGGAGAAGGGAGCGTAACGGCCCAGGATCTCCTTCGCCGCCTGTGCGCCTTCCTGTTCCGTGTCGATGAGTACCTCGTGGGTGGCTTTGACGACGCGGAGGTCCGTCTGGATCCTGCCCTTCGGATCTAGGAGCATGGCGTAGGCGCCTCGGTCTCCTTGTGTCGGCACGTCGTTCGTAACGACGGCGTTCAGCATCCCGATGGGGTCTCTCCCTGTGAGACGGAGGAGCCTTCTCTCAGGACGGTCGATTATGGCAGCGCCTTCTTGCAGTGCGGTGTAGCCTCCGAGATCGTTTGGGCCGGCGTCATTTTGGGGAACTCTCGAATACTTCATGAGTCTGATTCTAAGGCACGAGAGGAGCCTGTATGGTGAAAGTAGTCGTTCTGGACGTCGACGGCACGTTGATGGACACCAATTACCTGCACACGGAAGCGTGGGCGCGGGCGTTCGAGAGCGTGGGCCATCGGGTACCGAGGGTCAAGCTCCACAAAGAGGTTGGTAAAGGCGCCGGGCTTTTGATCGAGGAGTTCGTCGATGATGAAGAGACGATAGAGAAGATCCAGGATCTCCACAGCGAGTTCTACGAGGAGCTGCAAGAGTATGGCCACCCGCTCCCTGGGGCGAAGGAGTTGATCTCCTCGCTCAAAGAACGCGGCTACGGGGTCTGGTTCGTCACCAGCGCCAAAGACGAAGAGCTAGAACACCACATGCAAGAACTTGAAGCCGAGGATAGCGTGGATGGCGTAGTCAACTCGAGCGCCGTCGAGAACCAGAAGCCGGCGCCCGACATCTTCGAGGAGGCCTTGCGAAGAGCAGGGGCGACTGCTGAGGATACCGTCGCCGTCGGTGATGCGGTGTGGGATGTCGAGGCTGCCAGCGAAGCCGGCATACGCACCGTCGCCGTCCTCTCCGGCGGCGCCTACCACGAGGAGGAACTCGAAGAGGCCGGAGCGGTAGCCGTCTACGAAGACTGCGCCGCGCTCCTGGACTCCGATTTCCCGGAGTAGCGCCGGTCTCGCGTGAAAGCCGGGGGGTTTTGTACTAGAGTGCCTCACGCAAGTTGGAAGAGGGTCTGGTTGGTGGAGGGCATGCCCGCAAGTTTGGTCTCTGCAGATCGGACTCAGGAAGAGAAAGGCGGGCGCAAAGAGTATGGCCCAAGGAACGGTGAAATGGTTCAGCGACGAGAAGGGCTACGGTTTCATCTCCCCCGACGACGGTAGCGAGGACCTTTTCGTCCACTACACGGGGATAGAGGGTAGCGGTTTCAAGACCCTCGAAGAAGGCGCCCACGTGACCTTCGAGACATCCCAAGGTAAGAAGGGGCTTCAGGCGGTAAACGTAACGCCGGCCTGATAGCGGTTTGGGGAAGGGGCACCCTTCCCCAAACCGCACTGGTCAGCATTTCAGCTTTTTGCCGGTAAACGTCCGGGCGTTCGGCCACTGCCCGGGGAAGAACGGCGGGACTACTGTGAGGAGCTGCGATGGCAAGCTTCCGGTGCCGTTTCATTCCTTTCTTGCTGAAATGCTGACTAGCTGAAATGCTGACCGCAGCCGCCTTCGGCGGCCTTGCCGAAGGCGGCCTTCGCATCCTCGTACACCTTGAGCAGTGGGAGTCCGGTTTTCTCGGCGAGTATCGCAGCGTCGGCGTACTCGGGGGCTACGATGAAGTCTTCACCGTCGATGGTTCCCACTTTAACCCTGCACTTACCGTAAGGCAGAGCTACCGTGGCGTGTCTGCGCCCTGCGACGGTGCGTCCGACCGCGTGGTGGCGTACCCCGAGGGTTCCGGTCTCCCGCATGAGGAGCCTGGCGAGGCGCTCGCGGTCGCCGGAGAGTGCCAGGACGCACGCCTTGTAAGCGCCGCGACCGCGCTTCATCACGATGGGTTCGAGCCAGGCGTCGAGGGCGCCGGCCGCGAGGAGACGCTCCACGGCAGCCCCGAGAAGCTCGCCCGGCGCGTCGTCGATGTTGGCCTCGAGTAACTCGACGTCACCCTCGTGACCTTCGAGTTCCCCGACGACGGCGCGCAGCAGGTTCGGCGCGCTATGCAGCCGCGCCCTTCCGGCCCCGTAGCCAGTGGCGTAGAGGGTCATGGGCGGGAGCGCGTCCGTAAAGGTGCCCTCGGTGAGGGCGCCCAAGAGCGCGGCCCCCGTCGGGGTGGTCGTCTCGTGAGGCTCATCGGTCCAGCGGACGCGCGAGCCCTTCAGGATCTCCAGCGTGGCCGGCCCAGGTACGGGGAGGGATCCATGGGCCGCCTCGACGACGCCCGTGCCCATGGGCAGAGGACCACAGCTCACGGAGTCCGCATCGAGAAGATCCAGCGCCACGCAGCTACCGACTACGTCGACTATCGAGTCTATAGCCCCGACCTCGTGGAAGGTGACCTCCTCAGGATCCTCGTTGTGGACACTGCCTTCCGCGACGGCCAGAAGTCGGAAGGCTTCAAGCGCGCGTGAGGACGCTCGTCCCGGCAGTTCGGCTCCATCAATCAAGGCGCGGATCCCTCCGTAGGTCCTATGGGAGTGTTCCTGAGGGTATTCGACGTTTGCCCTCAGCGCGCCGACACCGTTCACCTCGACCCGCTCCGTGGTCAGGTCGAAGGCTATGCCGAGGCCACGCAGGGAGGCTGTGATCTCGTTCAGGGGCGCTCCCGCCGCGACGAGCGCGGCTAGGGTCATGTCGCCCGCAGCGCCGCCCACGGGTTGGAAATGAACGTGGGTCAAGAACGGTCTCCCGGTCTCGTGGTGACCGGTCTGAGGTGGGGGGTAGCAGTATTCGGGGCGAGGGGAACCGCCCCTCTAATCCTCTCGTCCGTTGGAGATCTTGCGCACGGCCATCAGGGTGACGCCCAGGCTGATGGCCAGGAGGATCAGAGGCCTCGGATCGCTCTTAACGGCGTCCGTCAAGGGTGCCGGGTTCCTCTCCCTGCCTGCCTCCCCGATCATCTTCGCCTGACGACTGGCCGATTCCCTGAGGCTCTTGCCAAAGCGGACCAAGGCACCCCTTACGCGTCCTTTGACCTTCGTCGTGACCCGCTTGGCGATGACCGGGGGCTCGGCGTGCTTCTTGAGATCCCGAACGTCCGGCGCCATGCGGCTCCGGATCTCGAACATCTCCCGTTCTATGCGCTCAGGTATCTCGCTCATTACCTCAATTGCCCCTTTATCCAGTTGATGTTCTGCTGAAGGGTGCGAATCGTCCGGTGGGGCGTGAAATCCAACCTCCTCAGTATGCTGGCTCCGGCCGCGCCGAGTATCCCACCGACCAGAAGCAGTATACCACTGACGATCAGGGCCGAGACCCACAAGGAGAGGAAGACATTCAGCGCGTAAACCCCGGTAATAGAGAGGATTATGAGGAAGACGAACATGAAGACGCCGGCAGCCGCGAGAAGGCCAGAGGCCAACCCGGCCCTCTTGGCTACAGGGGCCATCTCCGTCTTCGCCAACTCGACCTGCTTGCTGACAAGCTCCTCGAGCTGGGGCCTCAGAGCGTCGATGATTTCCTTTATGCTCCGGTCTGAAGGCTCGGGTCCCTCCCTGAGCTCCCTGCCGAATTCCGCTACCCGCTCTGGCCCATCCATCCCCACGCTCCTTTCCTATAATCCTAGAACTACGAGTTCTTTCTCATCCGTCTCACCCTCTTCGTTACCCTCGCTGCGCCCGACGTAATCCGGTAGGCCTTGTGGGGACGGCCATTCCTATCGTACACCAGATCTTAGTATCCAACATGCCATAAAGCACGCGAGGTGAATCGATGATGTAACATGAATACAGGTGTACAAAACCCATCGCCTCTTGGCGGGATGGGAGTGGTAGTGGAGTTGCACGTGGCGCTAGGGATCTCCTCGGGGGACGTGGCCGCCTTCGTCGGGGCGGGAGGCAAGTTCAGTGCGATCCTTGCTGTCTGTGGCGGGCTCACGCAGGAGGGTATGAAGGTCCTCGTGGCCCCGACGACGAAGATGTTGCTCGGCGAGGCCGATAGGGTAGGCCCTCTCGTAACCTCAGAAGACGCCTCAGGCCTGCGCGCAAAGACCGAGAGAGCTCTCTCCAGAGCGACAGCGGTGGTCGTGGGATCGGGGATGCTCTCCAAGAACAGGGTGGGCGGCGTCGACCCCGAGTGGGTGGGCGACCTCGCCGGGCTGGCCGATGTGGTCCTGGTCGAGGCGGATGGGTCGCGGCGGCGTCCGATCAAAGGCACCGCCGACCACGAGCCGGCCATACCTGAGGCCGCCACCCTGGTCGTAGCCGTAGGCAACGTCCACGCTCTCGGATCACCCGTGGACGAGGAACACGTCCATCGCCCTGCCATCTTCTCCAACCTTACCGGCATCGGCCAGGGTCAGAGCATAACCCCGAGGGCCTTCGCCCTCGCCCTCTCGAAAGGCTCCCTAGCCAGAGTGCCGCAAGGGGTCAGGATCGCCGCGCTCATAACCGGCGTCGAACCGGGTCGCAGTATGTCCGACGCCTCTGTCATCACCCGCGAACTCTGGCGCCTCGGCATCAGAAAAGTCGTCCTGGCCTCACTGCCCACGGAGTCACCGGCCCGAATCTGGATCCCGTAGCCTTCTCCTACAGACCGCTCCCACCCCGACAGCAGCAAGGATCAGGTGTCATCAGTTCCGACGGACGCTTCGCACCGAGCCCCACTGGTCCACTGCACCTCGGAAACCTGCGGACGGCGCTTCTGGCGTGGCTGTTCGCGCGCTCGGCCGGGGCGCGGGTTGTGGTGCGGATGGAGGACCTCGACCGCTCGCGGGTGCGCCCTGGGGTGGAGGAGGCACAACTCTCCGATCTCATGGCGCTCGGGCTCGACTGGGACGGTCCTGTGGTGCGCCAGTCGGGGCGGATGGAATTGTACGAGGAGGCCATGGCCAGGCTCGATGCTGACGGACTGCTCTACCCCTGCTACTGCACGCGGGCTGAGATCCGGGCCGCCGCCTCGGCGCCGCACGGCATCTCGGCTTCAGATCGTTACCCTGGTACCTGCCGCGGGCTAACGGTGGCCCAGCGCGCGGAACGCGAGGCTGCCGGACTTCCGCCGGCGCTGCGGGTGCGTTCGGAGGACGTGCGAATAACTTTCGAGGACCGGCTCCTCGGTCGCTTCGAGGAAGAGGTGGACGACTTCGTCGTACGCCGCAACGATGGCACTCCGGCCTACCAGCTCGCTGTTGTGGTAGACGATGTTGCGCAGGGGATAGGCGAGGTGGTGAAGGGTGCTGACCTCGCGGACTCGACCCCGCGCCAGATCCTGCTGTCTCGGCCGCTCGGCCTGCCAGAGCCCCGATACGCCCACGTCCCGCTCGTGCTCGGCCTTGACGGGCGGCGCCTCGCCAAGCGCCACGGCGCCGTCACACTCTCTGACCGGGCCGAGGGGCCAGACGAGGTACGCGCCTGGATGGCACGCTCGCTCGGCCTCGCCAGGGTTGGAGAGATTCCCTCCCTGGACGACCTCATCGCCCGCTTCGAGCCGGAACGCCTGCCGCGCGAGCCGACCGTCTGGGCGCCCGAGTCCACAGCCTGAGCCGCGCTCTATGGTACCTTTCCTGTGCAGTGACGCGGCGCTGTAAGGCTGATGGCTCGTCGTGCGCAAGGCTTGAGCCTGACAGTGATCAGCAAACAAGAAGCTGAGCAGCTGAACTGCTGACTAGCTGACCAGCGCGGGTTGGGGAAGGGGAACCTTCCCCAACTCGCTACGAGAGGAGACCTTGTGGACGTGTCCCAGAAGTTCGAGGGTTTGCAGCAAGAGATCGAGGAGAATTTCGGGGAGAAGATCGTCGCGCTCCGCCGCGACATCCACCGCGAGCCCGAGCTAGGTTTCGATACGGTGAAGACCGCAGAAAAGGTGCTCGCGGCCCTCGATGGTCTTCCCCTCGACATAGAGACAGGCGTAGCGCGCAACGGTATCGTCGCCACTCTCAGGGGGGAAGGGGACGGACCGATCGTGGCACTGCGAGCCGACATGGACGCCCTCCCCATGAAGGAGCAGACGGGACTGCCTTTCGCCTCGGAGACAGAAGGCAGGATGCACGCCTGCGGCCACGATGGGCATACAAGCATGCTGGTAGGCGCGGCCCATGCGCTTTCGGGGATGGGCGATCGGCTCGGCGGAACCGTAAAGTTCGTCTTCCAGCCCGCGGAGGAGGGTGGAGGTGGAGGGAGAGTCATGGTTGATGAGGGCGTCGCCGACGATGTCTCGTCCATCTTCGCGCTGCACCTTTGGCCGGGCTTGCCGTTCGGGAAGGTGGCTACCAAGGCAGGTCCGATCATGGCCGCCGCCGACGCCTTCGAGATGGAGATAAGAGGCTCCGGCGGGCACGGTGCGATGCCCCACCTGGCCGCCGACGCCGTAGTAATCGCGGCACAGGTCGTCACGGCGCTACAGATCCTCGTCTCCAGGGAGGTCGACCCGGTCGAGCCCACTGTATTAACGGTGGGGGAGATACGGGCCGGAACGGCCTTCAACATCATCCCCGAGAAGGCCCATCTCGGGGGAACGGTCAGGACCCTCAACCCAGACCTACGCGAGAGGATGCCTGAGCGCATTGAAGCCGTGGCCAGCGGCATCGCACAGGGGATGCGCGGAGACGCGAATCTGGACTACACCTTCTCTTACCCCGTCACCGTCAACGACGAAGCTGCAGCCGCCCGGGTCCTCAGCGTGGCAGAGGATCTCCTCGGCGGACAATCCGCCCTTGAGGTGCCCGACCCTTCGATGGCCGCGGAGGACTTCGCGTTCTTCCTGGAGAAGGTGCCAGGGGCCTTTATCTGGCTCGGCGTCGGTGAAGATGTCTCGGGGTTGCACACGCCCAAGTTCGCCTTCGACGAAGAGGTCCTGCCACGAGGGTCGGCGCTGCTCGCAGCACTCGCGTTAGATGCTACTCAGCAACTCAGCTAGTCAGCACGCCGCCCTACAGGCGGCTTGTCAGCCGGCCAGCATTTCAGCTTCGTCCTGACCGGCTAACACTCAGCTCCCTGGCGGATTCACAAGGAAGCTGGCGGCTTCACCGGGGCCGAGCAGGGCGAGCACCGACAGGATGACGGCCCCTAGTGGGATGAGGGTTGCGGCGGCGGCCCTGGCCCAGGTGACGTTCAGCGTCTCCTTTACGGCGACGGTGGCCACGAGGGCGCCGTATGGTACAGCAAGGAGGGGGGCGAAGGGGATCCAGAGCGCGAAGCCTATCCCGCCCGCGTAGCACAGAGAGCGGAAGAGGGGGACGAAGCCACCGCCCGATAGCGTGCCCCCTCCGAGGATGAATAGAACGACGATCGCCAGTCCGGCGACGAGCAGCGGCGCGAGCACGACCGCGACCACGAGCCCGAGGAAGGGGGCATAGATCAGGCCGAAGTTGAACTCGCGGAGCCAAAGCATCTGGAGCACCGCCTCCAGCAGCAGGTCGAGGTAGAGGACTACCGAGGCGAAGATGGCCGGCCGGATCACCCCTCCCTGCGGGTCGAGTCCCCTGAAGAAGCGGACCGGGGCGAACCAGACTCCCCGAAGAGCTCCCCAGAAGTCTTCGGGCGATTCACCACCGTATCCCATGTCTCTATATAGAGCCCTGCGGGCCATCAGGATCCTTGCTGCTTCTGTGGTTCAGAACCCTGCTCGTTCGAGTCTCCGTCCGGGGGCTCGCGTAGTACTCTGCCGACGCGTGTCTGGAGGATCAGGTCCCTCGTATCCTCGGGAGGAAGCCTGGCGATAATGTCTCCGGTCTGTACAGAGACCCGCCCCCCGCCGGAGAAACGCCCGGAGAGGGTGACCTCCCCGGCCTCTACGCTGGCTTCGAGGGTGCCAAGGATCAGGTCTTCGAGGAAGACGTCCCCCGAGCCGATCTTGAGATCCGCACCCCCTGTATCGGTGTTAACGTCGCTGACGCTGACGTCTCCTCGAGGGGTTTGGACTTTGATGTCGCCACCCACGTCCCTGACCGTCACGTCCCCGGCTTCGGCGTCGACAGTCACGTTGCCCGAGATGCCCGTGACCTCGACGTCTCCTGCCTCGGATTCGACCGTGACGGAGCCACCGGTCGGTATCCTGAGCGTATAGTCGGCCCCCGTATCCCTGCCCCCGTCCGTCTCGATGACGATCTTCGAATCCTCGCGGGAGATATCCACGGGCACTTCGGAGGCCCGCTGCTTGGCGGCGGCGGGGTCGGCGCCCATCGCATACCGCGTTGCCTCGTAATCTACGGATCTGGATCCCTTGACGCCCTCGACGCGCACCTGGCCTGCGGCGTTGGTGAGCCGGACGTGAGGTTCCGGACCGGCTGAATCTATGGAATCCCCGGTGACGCTCGTGCCTGAGACGCTCTCGCCGAGGGATCTAAAGAGAAGGACCGCGGCCACCGCCAGCAGCGCCAGGAGCACCACGGCGAGCAACCAGAGCAGCGGGGGCACGCGGGAGGGCCGCGCGCGCTCCGACCCGGTCGGTACCTGCCCGGTGGGCGCTCGCTCGCCGGGTCGGGTCTCCTCTTCGTCCCTGAAGGTCACGGGGGATCTACACCAGAACCGTCATTGCGCCACACGGCCGTAGACGTCATCGAGCCTAACGATATCCTCCTCGTCGAACTCGCCGAAGGAGATCTCCAGAATCCTTACCTCCTTCTCCCCGGTCGTGGAGAGCCTGTGCACCGTTCCCCGAGGGATGAATAACTTCTCCCCAACCTCGGGCTCGAGGACCTCTTCGCCGAGCTGTACCTGTGCCCCTTCGTCCAGTGTCACCCAGAGCTCGTCGCGGTGGTGATGGTACTGGCTCGAGAGTTTGCCTCCAGGAGCGACGGTGATGATCTTGACCGTACACGGCAGGTTGTGCGTGTACTGCTCGAATCTGCCCCAGGGCTTGTCTACCTTTATTGAGGGCGGACGGTGATCCAAGCGTGACCCCCTTTCGTGAATCGCAAGTGTATCCGATCCACTTACGGATTTGGAGACGTATAACCCCGAAAGCTCGCGGCCGGGCGTTCGCGCCTGGCCTACAGGCGTGTTTAGATGTGGCAGGTAGCTCCGTCTCTGAAGGAGGGATGAATGCCTAAGCTAGAGGTCGAGGGCGTAGGGACTTTCGACGTTCCCGAGAACAAGCGGTTGGTCTTGGCGATCGAGGAGGATGCCGGGGTGGATATACTGCACCGCTGCGGTTCTTTTGCCAGGTGCACCACGTGCCGGATAGAGTACCTCGAAGGCGAGCCCGACAAGATGACCAAGGCCGAGCTCGAAGTGCTCGAAAAGCGCAACCTCCTCGGTCAGGTCAGGCTCTCGTGTCAGACCCTAGCCGACCGTGACAAGAAGGTGCGGGTCCTGTTGACCGTGACCTCTACCGGACTCGACGGCCCTGGCCCACACCCCGAGTCCCACATCACACCCGACCCCGAATGGGTGGACAAACCAGCCTGACGTAGTAGGGGCGGGTTTGAAATCCGCCCCAACGTCGAACCCGCCCCTACCCCTTCGAGAGGGTCTGCTCGCCGTCGGCGTTGCGCGCGAGGACGAAGAGGAGATCGGAGAGGCGGTTGACGACACGGGCGGCGTAGGGATGTTCACCCGCGTATCCGCCGGCGACGAGGCTACGCTCTGCGCGGCGCGTTACGGAGCGGGCGACGTCGAGGAGCGCGCCGAGCCGGCTCCCACCCGGGAGGACGAACTCCTTGGGGATCTCTGTTCGGCCACGCCACTCCTCGAGGGCGCCGTCGACGAACTTCAGATCCTCCTCTCCGACCACGTTGTCCTCCTTCGGCATCGCCACGTCACCCATGACGCGGTAGAGGAGACGCTGCAGTTCGATCAACAGCCTACCGACCTCCTCTTCCGCCTCTACCCGGGCCAGGCCGAGGAAGGAGCTTGCCTCGTCTACGTCGCCTAGCACGACTATCCGTAGGTCGTCCTTGCCCATCCGACCGGCTCCGAACAGGGTCGTGGTCCCGTCGTCGCCCCTGCCGGTAGAGACCGGCGGGTTGCTATCTTGCTCACCCAAAGGGCCTCCTGTTCTCTTCAGAGTGCACAGGCAAGGTAGCTCGGGAGGCCGTGCAACGCAAGCCCTAGCCCTCCCCGCTGAACCGGATCTCGAACTCTTCGGCTCCCTGCGGTCTCGCCATGAAGCGCAATAGCCGCTCCCCCTCCTCGGCCAGAGCGTCGCGATCCTTCTTCGACACAGGTATGAACGGCTCGATCACGAGCGTGACTCTTCCGCGACCCCGCTCCGTCCTTTAGGTACCGCACGCGAAGCCGTCGAGCAGCACCCCGCGATGATACTGGCGAAAGAGGTCACAGGCGTTCCTTATTGGTCAGGATCGAACAAGGATAGCGATTCTTACGTCTCATCCAGACATCGGTCACCGACGAGGTTGGGTGGCGTGGGTTAGAATCTGCGGGCCATGCTTGTGAGAGTCGGTTTCCCGCTGAGATCCGAAGGCCACCTCGGCCGGGCCGCGGCCCTTGCGTCGAGGCATCCTTCCTACCACGTCGAGGGCGTGAACGGCACCGCGCGGGCCTGTGTGGACCTGGATCTCCCTTCCGACTGGCGCCTCCTCGACGACTTCTCAGGGCTTCTGCGTGGCGAGACCGACACCGAGTACGCTGCTGACGGGGACCAGCTCTCGGCGGACGAGCTCTTCGGGGGCTTGAGGTGTTTCCTTCGCAAACAGCGCTCTGGGAGGGCGGCGAGGGAATGGTGCACGCCCCTCTCCCTCGCGGACAAGCAGCTCTTTCCTTGCCGTCAGATCCGGGTCTACGACAACGACCATCTCACGAACAATTCCTGGTACGCCTTCGGCAAGATGGACGATGAGGCCGTCTTCGAAGTGGACAAAGACGCCATCACCGAGCGCGTCCTCTCGGACCTCGGCCCGTGCGTCAGGTGCCCCATCCTGGACCTCGACTCTACCGCCGAGATCGTGGCCCGCCTCCCCGAGAGGATAGACCCGAGCAGGGACCAGTCCTGGGGTTACAGGGAAGACGGCGAACTCTCGGGCTGGAAGGTCGTGAAGACGCGCGACGGACGCGAAGAGGCCACCCCGCAGGGGGAGGACAGGGAAGGTCTCATCGAACGACTCGCACGGAGCGTGCGCAGTGGAGGGGCGGGGGTCGCCGCGGCGAGCGGCACGGCGCCTGGAAGCCGCAACGTGCCGGCAACCCGTTACGAGGACGTCGGTGGGATGCGCGAGACCATAGACCTGGTCCGCGAGTCGGTGGAGCTGCCCATAACCCACCCCGAGATCTTCCGCAAACTCCACATCAGGCCGCACAAGGGAATACTCTTCTACGGGCCGCCGGGGACGGGCAAGACGCTTTTGGCGAGGGCTGTCGCCCACGAGAGCGGGGCCCACTTCGTGGCTGTCTCTGGACCAGAGATACTCAACAAGTACTGGGGCCAGAGCGAGGCGAAGTTGCGCTCGATCTTCAACGAGGCCCGCGCCAAAGCGCCGGCGATCATCCTCTTCGACGAGATAGACTCCTTCGCCTCATCGCGCGACATGATGAGCGAGAGCTTCGAGGCCACCCTCGTCTCGCAACTCCTCTCTCTTATGGACGGGCTCAACAACCTGGGCAGGGTGTGCGTCATCGCCACGACTAACAGGCCCGGCGCGCTCGACCTTGCCCTAAGGCGCCCTGGCCGCTTCGACCACGAGATCGAGATCGGGCTCCCCGACGCCGAAGCGCGGCTGCACATCTTGGGTATCCACACCCGCGAGATGCCGACGGACCCAGACCTCGACCTGGATCTGATAGCGGGCCTAACAGGCAGCTACTCGGGCGCTGACCTCGAAGCCCTCTGCCGAGAGGCCGCCCTCGTGTGCATGCGCCGCACCATAAACCTACGCGACTTCGAGAAGCGGATAGCCACCCACCAGCTCTCGGCTCTCTCCGTCACCACCTACGACTTCCGCACCGCCGTGAAACGCATCGGCCCCAGCATCCGCCGCTAACGCCGGTCGGATCGTGGCGGCACGGCGCGACCGAAAGAGGACCGGGACCCTGTAGAGTACCGGCCCAGGAGCGCTTTGTTACCAACCTCTTGCCGAATTGTTATACGGGTGTAACCCCGCGCGTGCACAATCGGTGTCAAAAGGCCCGGTGCTCCTCCCTTTTCCTTTCCCCTTTCATCACTGTGGAGCACCGGGTTTTCCGACTCCACGTAAGGGTCAGAGGGCCGGGTCCACGCATCGGGAGGGAGATGGATCGGCCTCTAGCAGATACTCACACCCCCGGTGTCGCTCTGCTCCTACATCCGACCGAGTCCGAACAACTTGCACCGACATAACGTCAGGGTTGCTCCGACGTCTACTCCGGCGAGGGCACCGCTGGCTCGTTCTCCCCGCGCATCAGGCGCCGCCGCGCCGTCTCCCGCCCGCCTACCGCCCTGACGTGCTCGGTCGCTTTCGCCAGGCCGAAGACCGGCATGTTGGAGTAGATCGCCTCATAGTTTCCCTGCTCGACTAAGAACGTCTCGTGGAAGATACCGACAGAGCCGTCCTTGCCGACCGTCCTATTGAAGTGCTGCCAGGCCGGCAAGTGAGGATCGTCCGGGTTCCTGGCGAAGCGCTCCAGATCCTCGAAGGAGCGCCAGTACTGCAAGGTGACCGGACCCCGGCTGTGGAAGAAGAACTCGGCGCCGAGGAAACCCTTCTCGGGGTGCTGGTAGAGCTCTTTGAGCATCGGGCTCATCGCGCGAAGTGTGGGAAGCCACTTCCTGATGGCGAGCGGCCTGTTTATGCGCATCCCGATAACGAAAACGACAAAGGGCTCGTCCATCCGTGCTGTATATCTGCCGTTTATTGTGCGGGTCATCGCTCTTCCCTTTCTCTGCTGATAATCAGGAGCATCAACTTGCTCATTGGCAGCTCCTTAACGCGCGTTGCGCAGATCCCGCGCCGTCGAACGCGCGGTCCGGCGTTGGAAGAACCGGGGTATGAAGCCCACGAGCGGCATCATCGCCTTGTACAGGAAGCCAGGGAACGTCCGATCCCGGAGGAAGCGCCGGTGATGAGAACGACCCAGCCGTCGATGTGTGGACGCACGCCTCTTTAGTCCTCTTCCCCTGAGAAGGCCCCAGCGCACAGAAGCCCGAGCCCCGCAACGTTCAGCGCCACTCGCAGCGTGTGCAGCCTGTCCCAGCGCTCTCTGAGCCTTGCGAACTCTTCCTGGTCGTTCTTCGGGTCCATCTCGAGCACGCGGTTGTTGATCGGGACGTTGCCTACCCTGGTGGAGACGAGCATCCCCACAAAACACGCCGCCCCGAGGAGCGTGCTCCTGAAACCAGCCGACCCGCGCGAAAGCAGCACTGCCAGAACACTAGAGGCGACGGTCGAGCCCATCCAAACGGGCATTATCGCCGCGTACCGGCGCGTGATCTCCTGCTCGGCCCTGATGCGCTCCTCCGGACCTAGCTTCCCGAGCGAGGGATGAACCGCAGCCCATGTACCGAACTCGTTCCCTGCCAGCATCCCCGCCAGCATGAGGTTCGCGAACCGGACGATACTGTATTGCATGACTCAATCTCCTTCCGTAACCACCTGTTTGGGCCCGTCTGCGGGCCTATCGCACTACCCGCGTCGGCGCTACGTCGAACCCTCGATCCGCGCGGTCTCCTGACCGTCCCCCCACATCGCGTAGAAGATGGCGCCGCCCCTGGCCCTGACCTCGAGGTGGCCGTTCTCCGCCAGCTCTTTGAGCCTCCTGTCGGCCTCGGCGACCGTAAGCGACGTCCTCGCCGCCGCTCCGGCGGCCGAGATCTCACCGCCCTCCCGAATCGCCTCAAGCAACTCCCGCTCCCGCTGCTCCTCGGAGACCCGCACGGGCCCGCCCTCACCCAGCCCCGCTATGCCGCTCGTGAGCATCCCAAACGCGGGGAAAGCGACCCAGAAGTAGGTCGTGAAGATCCACCACAGAGAAGGCACGAAAGCGACCAGGAACACCCCGGAGAGCCCGACCGGCACGAGAACCGAGAGCGCGGCCGAGATCCTAGCCCCAGAACTCATCTTCTCCACGTCCCGTCCCAAAACCTCACGCCCGCCATGATGCCGCCATTTACCGTGCCGCATCCTACGCCCCACGTGTGACCCGCCGCACATCTCTCGCTCCTTCCTCTATACTTTATGTAAATCCTGACATATGGTACTCTAAAGGCCGATGGCTTATATGTCAAGGGTGACATAACAAATATTGGAGGAATATGACGACGCTAGGGTATGCGATCCTTGGTTTGCTCTCGAGGGAGGATCTGAGCGGGTACGATCTGACGCGGAGGATGGCGGGACGGGTCGGATATTTCTGGAGTGCGAAGCACAGCCAGATCTACCCTGAGCTAGCGAGGCTGGAGGATGGCGGATACGTAACGCACAGCCTGGTCGAGCAGAGGGAGAGGCCTGACAAGAAGGTGTATAAGATCACGGCCGAGGGATTGAATGCGCTCAAGGAGTGGGTGATCCAAGTGCCCGTACCGAGGCCGACGCGAGACGAGTTGACGTTGAAGACGTACTCGGTCTGGCTGGCCGACAAAGAGGAGGCCGCACGGCTCTATCGTGAAGAGGAGCTACGGCACGAGGAGCAGCTCGCGCACTACGAGGAGCTACGGGCCTGGATGGAGAGCGAACATGGCCAGGAGCTGCGCAGCCCCGACTCTCCCTGGTTCGCAAGCTATGCATCTCTGCGCCGGGGCATCGGCTACGAGAAGGAATACGCCGAGTGGTGCCGGTGGGTGGCTGATTCACTCGAGGGACGCGAGCTTTCTGAGGAGCAAGAGGAGAGCGAGACGAACGGCGGGTGATCGAAGGCCACGCCCTTCCGGTAGAATCCGGGCGCACCCTAGAGAGCCGGAGGACAATGGAGCTACGCAGGTACCGCGAAGGGGATGTGGAGGCGCTCGCGCGCGTCGGGGTGGCGGCCTTCGGGAGCGGCGTCTCCGATTGGGAGAAGTACTTCGACCCGGCTCAGAACGCTCGTCTGGACCTCGAGCAGGTCCATGTTATAGAGGAGGATGGGGAGGCCAGGGCGAGCACCACGGTACTGCCGCTGGAGTCCTTTGTGGAGGGCGAGCCACGTCCGATGGGCGGGATCGCTGCGGTCATGGTCCATCCCGCCTACAGGCGTAGGGGTTATGCCGGGGAGTTGATGCGCGCCGTGCTTCGCGACATGCGCGAGAGGGACGTGGCCCTTTCGCTTCTCTCGCCCTTCGCCCACGCCTTCTACAGGGTATTCGGCTACGAGCTTGCCACCGAGGATATCGAATACAGGCTCAAGCCCGCCGACCTACCGACCAGCCCGGAACAGAGTCATCTCAGAGCCTACCGGGAAGAAGATTTTTCCTCATTGATGGCGCTCTACGTAGCGGAGGCCAAGGGGCATACCCTCAGTGTGCGCAGGAGCGAAGGACATTGGAAAAAGAACCTGGCCGACAAAGACAAGGACGTCGCCATCTACGAGCGGGACGGTAATGTCGAAGGGTACATCCTCTACAAGATATCCGGATGGCAAGACCGCGACCCGCGGCGCACCCTCACTGTAGAAGAGATGGTCGCAGCAACACCGCGGGCGAGGGAGGCGCTCTTCTCCTTTATGGCAGGCCTGGATCCCCTGGTCTACGGGATCGAGCATTACACCCCGCGAGGAGAGCCGCTTCACCCTTACCTGAGAAGCTCCCACGTAAAAGCGAAGATCGAACCCGACCAGATGCTCCGCCTCGTCGACGTCGAACGCGCCCTGGGGTATCTCGATCGCGTATCGGAGGTCCCGCTCGTCCTCGACATAAAGGACGACGTCATTCCGGAGAACACAGGCGAGTACACCTTCGGGGACGGCAAGATCGTTCGCGGGGCAGAAGCGGGGGAGAGCGTCTCGCTCGATGTGCGCCAGCTCGCCCAGCTCTACGCCGGGTACCTTCCGGCCAGGGATCTCGCCAGGCACGGACTCATCAAGGCGAGCTCTCCCGTGGCTCTGGATCTCCTCGAGGCGCACTTCCCCGTGGGAGACCCGTGGCTCTACGGGCCGGATCATTTTTGATTAGCATTTCAGCACTTCAGCACGCCGCCTGCGGCGGCTTGTCAGCGCTTCAGTCTGGTGGTGGGCGGCGATCGCCTGTCCCGCTGTAAACTAGCGTTCGACGGAACGGCGAATGCTTCGTCCGAAAAAGGCTGAAGTGCTCAGCGACCGAAGGGAGTGACATGAAACCAACGGGTACTATCGGCTACGCGGCGATGTTTGAGCAGTTCCACCCGACTGAGTTGCTGGAGTGGTGTAAATTGGCGGAGGAGTCGGGGTTCGGATCCGTTATGGCCTCCGACCACTTCCACCCGTGGACCCCGGATCAAGGACAGAGCGCGCTAGTCTGGTCATGGATGGGCGCTCTTGGCGCAATGACGAACCTCAGATTCGGGACGGGCGTGACCCCGCCGGGCTTCCGCTATCATCCGGCAATAATCGCCCAGGGGGCGGCGACGCTCGAAGCGATGTACCCAGGACGCTTCTGGCTCGGATTAGGGGCAGGCGAGGCGCTGAACGAACACATCGTTGGTGATTACTGGCCCGAGGCGCCGACCAGGCTCCGCATCCTCATGGAGGCCATCGAGGTGATCCGGAGGCTCTTCACTGGCAAGGTTGTCAAGTACAGCGGTGAGCACATAAGGCTCGAGAGCGCAAGACTATACACGATGCCAGATATCCCGCCCCCGATCTACGTGGCGACCGCCGGCCCCATACAGAGCCGCAGGACGGGCGAGTTCTGCGACGGCATCATCACCGTCGGCGCCCCAGACGAGAAGATAAAGCACCTGATGGAGAAGTTCGAGGAGGGGGCGCGTAGGGCCGACAAAGATCCCTCGGAGATGCCGCGCATGATACAGCTCCACGTCTCATGGGCCGAAGATCAAGACGAGGCCGAGCAGCAGGCCGTCAGGGAGTGGCCGAACGGCGGTATGCCCTTCCCCAAGGCAGACATAAGGAACCCCGAGGACTTCGCGGCGATGGCAAAGCAGGTCAGCGTCGAGGACTTCGAGAACCGCGTCCTCATGAGCGCCGACCTCGAGGAGCACTTAGATCACGTCCAGCACTACGTGGACCTTGGCTTCGACGAAGTCTACGTCCACAACGTGGGCCGCAACCAGGAAGAGTTCATAAGGGCCTACGGCGAGCGCGTCATCCCCAAGCTCCGCTGGCCGGAGAGGGAGTAGCTCGTGGGCTGGAGGAACGGCGGTTACGTAAGCGTCTTGCTCGTCGCCGTTGGGGCGGCGCTTTGGGGCACGGACGCCGTATTGCGGGTGCCCTTGTTGGAGGTGGCGTCGCCGTCCCAGATCGTGCTCCTCGAGCACCTGGTTTTACTTCTGTATTCGGTGCCGGCCGTGGTATTGGGCTGGAGATTCTTCCGCGGCCTCGGTGCGGCGCAGTGGGTCGCGCTGCTCGTCATCGGGTGGGGCGGCTCCGCTCTGGCGACACTGCTCTTCACCACCGCCTTCGCCGTGGGGAACCCGACGGTGGTGATCCTCTTGCAGAAGACCCAACCGCTCTTCGCCATCGCGCTCGCGGGCATCTTGCTGCGTGAGAGGCTGGGATGGGCGTACTGGCCGTGCTTTCTGGTGGCGATGGTGGGGGCGTACCTGATCTCCTTCGGTGACCTCGGACCTTTCATGGCCCTAGGCTCTGCCGAGGCGCTCACCGCGGTCCTCGCCCTCGGCGCCGCCTTGCTGTGGGGCTCCTCGACCGTTATGGGGCGGCTCGTCCTCAAGGACATGCCCTTCTACGCCCTGACGGGGGCGCGTCTTCTCCTGGCCGTGCCCCTGCTCGCCGGCATAGTGGTTGCACAGGGCACCCTCGAAGGGGTCGGCGCCGGATTCGCCTCCGAGCCAGGGCGGGTCGTGTTGCTCGCACTGACCCCGGGTCTGCTGGCACTTCTCCTCTATTATCGGGGGCTCTCCGGCACCCGGGCCTCCTACGCGACGCTCGCGGAGCTGGCCTTCCCGGCCACCGCCGTCGTCCTCAACTGGGCGGTCCTAGGGGTGGGGGTGAACGCGAATCAGGTCCTGGGCTTCGTCCTGCTCTGGGGAGCCGTGGTCGTGCTCGGCTACCTGAACGCCAGATCCCCGGCGCCGGACCCGTCCGCCCCGGTGGTCGGTACCGGGTAACGGCAGAGCGCGACGGTCCTGACCTTGTGGGCCGAACGCAAGATCCACTACCTCTACGTTATCGAGGAGGCGCTTTGAAGATCGCGGTCGTGGGAGCGGGGATCGTCGGTTCTTCGGTCGCCTACCGACTCTCCCAACGCGGGGCGGAGGTGGTGCTGATCGACGGGGCAGAACCGGGTTCCGGCACGACCTCGGCCAGCTTCGCCTGGGTCAACGCCAACAACAAGCTCCCCCGCGACTACTTCGAGCTGAACGTAGCCGGGATGCGCGAGCACGAGTGGCTCCGGGACGAGATCGGCGGCGACTGGCTTCACCCCACAGGAAACCTGATCTGGGCCGCCGAGGAAGAACAGAAAAACCTCGAAAGACGCGTCGAGCGCCTTCACGCCTGGTCCTACGCCGCCGAGATGCTCCCCGCCTCCACGGTCTACGAGAAGCTCGAACCGGGAGCCGTTATCCCGGACCCCAGGGTCGCGCACTTCCCCGAAGAATCCTGGGTCGACGCCCCGGCCCTTACGAGAACGCTCGTGCAAGCCGCAAGCCGCAATGGAGCAACGACGCTGATCGGGGACGCGGTTCACGGTATCGAGGTCGGAGGCGAAGGCGTGACGCTGCGACTGGAGAACAGCGATGCCGTTCACGCTGATGCCATGGTCAACGCCACCGGCGCGAGGGCCGCATCCATGGCGAAGATGGTTGGGAGAGAGTTACCACTCGACGTATTCCGGGGGCTGCTCGTCCGGGTTGCCGTCTCAGGTGAACCTTTGCGCCGCCTCATGCACACGCCACAGATCAACGTTCGACCAGACGGTCACGGCTTCGTCTTACTGCACCACGACTCCGTTGACGAACGGCTCACGGACAACTTCGCCGGGACGGAAGACCCGCTCTGCGGAGAGCTCCTGAGGCGGGCGCGCAGTGTACTTCCGGCGCTCGAAGGAGCGGAGATCGTGGAGACTAGGTTCGGGCTTCGACCGGTCCCTGCGGACGGACATTCGTGCGTTGGCGCGCTCTCCCGGATTCCAGGCTACTACGAGGCCGTGACGCACAGCGGCGTCACGCTAGGACCGCTCGTCGGACGGCTGTTGGCGCGTGAGATCTCGACCGGCGAAGTGGACCCGCTCATCGCGCCGTTCCGTCCGGATCGCTTCCCGTCAACGTGAGAGACGAGGCCCATAGACTAGTTTACAACCGGCCTACGCGGCGCCTATACTGCTCCTTTAGGAAAGGGAGGCGAGTACGCAGGGATGGCTTTCGCACAGCAGGGGTCTCTCGCCGCCAGCGGGGCGGTGCTCCCCCTGGACAAACTACCGTACTTGTGTGGGTGGAAGCTTGCTCCCATCAGAAGCGATGCCGGCTACGGTCCTGCATAGTGTCGAAAGTGGAAAGCCCAAAGTGCACTCGTACGCACGAGCTTTCGGAAAGGAGTAGGAGCGTTGGGAAAGTTACTCTTTAGCGATGGGAGGGTCGTAACCGCGGAAGGCAGCTACAGGGCCGACGTGCTCGTAGAGGATGAGAAGATAGTTGCCGTGGGAACGAACCTGGATGCGAACGGCGCCGAGACCGTCGACGCGTCTGGCAAGCTCATTATGCCTGGCTTCATAGATGCGCACACCCACATGGACATGCCCTTCGGTGGCACCGTGACGGCGGACGACTGGGCCACGGGCACCGAGGCCGCGGCGGCCGGCGGGACGACCATGATCATCGACTTCGCCCTGCAGGAAGTCGGCGGCACGCTCGCCGGGGCCTTCGATGCGTGGACGGAGAAGGCGCAGGACAAAGCGGTCATAGACTACGGTTTCCACGTCGCCATAACGGATCTGCGCGACGACATAAAGACAGAGCTGCCAGACCTCGCCGAACGAGGCGTCGCTTCGGTCAAGATCTTTATGGCCTACAAGGGAACCCCTCTCTACTCCGAGGACGAAGACCTCTTCGAGGTGCTGCAGCTATCGAAGGATGCAGGGGTGCTGGTCCTGGTCCACGCCGAAAACGGAGATGCAATCGCCAAGCTGCAGGAGCAGGCGCTCGCGCGCGGTGACACGGCCCCCCGCTTTCACGCCCTCACCCGCCCCGAGCCCGTCGAGGCCGAGGCGACGAACCGGGCGATACGGCTGGCGGAGGTCGCTGGGGCCCCCATTCTGGTCGTCCACGTCTCGTGCGCGCCCGCGCTTGAGGCCATCCACCTCGCCCACGAGCGTGGCCAGACGGTCTACGCCGAGACCTGCCCCCAGTACTTCGCCTTCGAGTACGAGGACCTCGCCAGGGAAGGTTTCGAGGGCGCCAAATACGTCTGCTCCCCGCCTTTGCGCAACCCGGCGAACAGGCCTGCGCTGTGGAGTGGCCTCAAGTTCGGGGACCTCCAGATCTTCGGCTCTGACCACTGCTCCTTCAACTACGAGGGGCAGAAGGAGCTAGGCAAGGATGACTTCACCCTGATCCCCAACGGATTGCCAGGCGCCGAAGAACGCGCCATGACGCTCTGGACGCTAGGCGTCCGCGAGGGCAAGCTCTCCGAGAACCAGTTCGTCGCCGTCCTCTCCACCAACCAGGCGCGCATCTACGGCGCCTACCCGAGAAAGGGAACCCTGGCCCCCGGCGCCGATGCTGATGTCGTACTCTGGGACCCGGAATTATCCACGACGGCGACAGTCGAGAACCGTCATGGTAACGTCGACTACACACCGTATGAGGGCATGGAGTTTCACGGCGGCCCGGTGGCGGTGTACGTGCGGGGTAATCTGGTGTACGGCGACGGCGAGGTCGTCGGCGAGCGGGGCTCGGGGAGGTTTGTCGAACGGAGCTTCACGGCGACGAAGGGACTGGAGGTACGGGTATGACGAACCCTGAGGAGCTTTTGCGACGGCACAAGGCGGCGCTGCCTTCGTGGACACCGCTGTACTACGAGCAGCCGCTCGAGCTCGCACGCGGCGAGGGCTTCAGGGTGTGGGATTCCGAGGGGAATGAGTACCTCGACTTCTTCGGCGGGATTGTCACGACCATCAGCGGGCATGCGATGCCCGAGATAACAGAGGCCATAAAGAGCCAGGTAGACAAGATATTGCACACCTCGACGCTGTATCTGATCGAGAACCAGGTCAGGCTGGCCGAGAAGCTGATGGAGCTGGCCCCGATCTCGGGCGAGAAGAAGGCGTTCTTCGTCGGCAGCGGCTCGGAGGCGAACGAGGCCGCGCTCCTTTTTGCGACGCGCTACCGCAACTCAAGCGAGATCATCGCCCTCCGTTCCTCATACCACGGCTCGACCTTCATGACGATGGGCATAACGGGCCAGAGCAACTGGAGCCCGACCTCGCGCTCGGCCCTCGACGTGGCCTACGCCCGCAACCCTTACAGGCTCCGCTGCGCGCTGTGCCGCGATGAGGGGCGCTGCAATCTCCTGTGCGCCGAGGACGTGCGCGCCGTTGTGGAGGAGGAGACCACGGGCAACGTCGCCGCGTTTATCGCCGAGCCCATCCAGGGCGTCGGTGGTTTCGTCGAGTCGCCGCCGGGATACTTCGAGCGGGTAAAGGAGATCCTGGACGAAACGGGTATACTCCTGATCTCCGACGAGGTCCAGACGGGCTTCGGGCGCACCGGCGGGCACTTCTGGGGCATCGAGGCCTTCGACGTCGAGCCCGATATGATCGTGATGGCCAAGGGCCTCGGGAACGGCCTCGCCATCGGCGCCGTCGTTGGCAGGGCCGAGGTAGTCGAGTCCGTCTCCCCGAACCTGCACCTCTCCACCTTCGGCGGGAACCCGGTCTCGACGGCAGGCGCCCTGGCGAACATAGATTACATCCTGGACAACGACCTCCAGAGGAACGCCCACGAGGTCGGCGCCCACCTCAAGGACCGTCTGTTAAAGATGGCCGAGGACCACCCGATCGTCGCCGAGGTCCGCGGGAGGGGCCTGATGCTGGCCCTGGAGCTCGTCGGGGACGGCCTCCAGCCTGACCCTGCCGCAGCCGTCAGCTTTCTCGAGGCGTGCCGCGCCCGCGGTCTGCTCGTCGGCAAGGGCGGCCTCAAGGCGAACGCCATCCGCATCTCCCCGCCGCTCATCATCACCCGCGAAGCAGCCGACGAAGCCGCAGACATCATGGACGAGGCCCTCGCTGAGGTCGGGGCCGGCACCCCTGAGAAGGTCGGCTAGTGCAGACCGAAGGGGTAGACGCCAGCCGCGCCGTCGATGAGCTCGAGGAGCTGGCCGACCTTACCGGTGGTCCCGACGGCGCCCGCCGCGTCGCCTGGACAGAGGAGTGGGAGAAGGCCAGAGAGTGGTTCAGGGGCAAGCTAGAGGAGATAGAAGGCATCACCGAGATAGAGACCGACGAGGCCGGCAACGTCTGGGCTACAGCGCCCGGCGACTCTGAACGGGCCGTCCTCCTCGGCGGCCACATAGACTCGGTACCGAACGGAGGCTGGCTCGACGGCGCCCTGAACGTAGTCGGCGCCCTCGAAGTCATGCGGGCTCTTGCTCCCCAGCAGCGTCCCGTTACGTTGCGCCTCGTGGACTGGGCCGACGAGGAGGGTGCCCGCTTCGGACGCAGCCTCTTCGGGTCGGGCGCGGCCGCGGGCGCGCTGAAACCGGACGATGTGCGCAACCTCGAGGACAGCGAGGGCGTCGCCCTGCCGGACGCGCTCCAAGAGCACGGCGTGGACCTCGACAGGGTCAACGAGGCGGGGCGGCAGCTCGAGAACGCCGTCGCCTACCTCGAGTTGCACATCGAGCAGGGTCCCGTCCTGGAGAGGATGGACCTGCCG
>Ga0126307_10000486_pt1 | contig 25529 bp, 25 predicted proteins | sample Plot28_FD_89955 | JGI IMG/M metagenome (GOLD analysis project Ga0126307, IMG submission 89955) | Serpentine soil microbial communities from UC McLaughlin Reserve, CA, USA - Plot28 | ecosystem: Environmental > Terrestrial > Soil > Grasslands | place: USA: UC McLaughlin Reserve, Lake County... | reverse complement strand
GGCCTGGTACGGCGGGGCGAGGACTTCGATGCCGCCGAGGACGCGCTGCAGGAGGCGCTCCTGGAGGCGCTGCGGGTGTGGCCCGAGCACCCGCCGCACGACCCGCGGGCGTGGCTGGCCACGGTCGCGAGCCGGCGGCTCGTAGACGACCGCCGCAGCGACGCCGCCCGGCACTGGCGCGAGGAGGCGGAGCACGCCGAGCCGCGGCCCGGCCCCACTGAGGAGGGCGACGACACCCTCTTCCTGCTCTTTCGCTGCTGCAGCCCCGACCTCACGCCCGCCTCCCAGGTGGCGCTGACCCTGCGCGCCGTCGGCGGCCTCACAACCCGGGAGATCGCCGACGCCTTCTACGTGCCGGAGGCGACGATGGCGCAGCGGATCAGCCGGGCCAAGCGCACCCTGGAGGGGCGTCCCCTGGATCAGCCCGGCGACCTCGCCGTCGTGCTGCGCGTGCTCTACCTCGTGTACACGGCCGGCCACGCGGGCCGGGTGGACTTGGCGAGCGAGGCGATCCGGCTCGCCCGCCAACTCACGCTCGCCACCGAGGAGGGGGAGGCGCGCGGGCTGCTGGCGCTGATGCTCCTCAACCACGCACGCCTCCCGGCGCGACTCGACTCCGAGGGCCGCCTGGTCACCCTCGACCGACAGGACCGCGGCCTGTGGGACACCCGCGAGATCGCCGAGGGCGTGCGCGTCCTGCGATCGGCGCTGGCCCTCGGGCGCCCCGGCCACTACCAGATCGAGGCCGCCATCGCCGCCCTGCACGACGACGCGGCAAGCGCCGAGGAGACCGACTGGATGCAGATCCTCGCCTGGTACGACGACCTCGTCGCCCTCACCGATGACCCGGTGCGACAGGACCCCGCCGCGGTGCTCGGCCGCGCGGTCGCGGTCGGCCACGCCCGCGGCGCCGCCGCCGGTCTGCGTGAGACCGACCGGCTGCGCGAGGTGCTCGGCGAGCGGCACCGGTGGCACGCCGCCCGCGGTCACCTGCACGAGCTCGGCGGCGACCTCCCTGCCGCAGCCACGGCGTACGCGGATGCCGCCGGTCGGGCCACGGACGTCGCCGAGCGCGACCACCTGGTCCGCCAGGCCGCCCGGGCGCGGGCGGCGGGGCTACCGTCGAGCGCATGACGATCCAACGCATGGACCACGTGGGCATCGTGGTCGACGACCTCGCGTCCGCCACGGCGTTCTTCGTCGAGCTCGGACTCGAGCTGGAGGGCGAGATGTCGCTCGGAGCCGACTCGGTGGACCGCCTCGTCGGGCTCGAGGGTGTCCAGACGGACTTCGCGTTCGTGCGGACCCCTGACGGCCACGGAGGGCTCGAGCTGATCAAGTTCCGGTCCCCCTCCAGCCGGGGCGGCGACCCACACGCGCCGGCGAACACCACGGGCCTCCGCCACATCACGTTCGCCGTCGACGACATCGAGGAGGCGGTCGCCCGCCTGCAAGGCCACGGCGCGGAGCTCGTCGGCGAGGTGGTGAGCTACGAGAACAGGTACAAGCTCTGCTACATCCGCGGCCCGGAGGGGATCATCGTCGAGCTGGCGGAGAAGATCGGCTGAGGGCTTACGCGCTGAGCCAACACGGCATCCTCGAGGAGGAGGGCGGCTAGGCAACGGAGTGGGCTCGCCTCTGGCCTTCAGCGGGCGACATACCCCCGGGCCGTCGTCGCCACGACCCCCAATCCCCGATACGGCGCTTCGAGGGTTCGAATTCCTCCCCCTCCCTTGAGCCGGTCACCGCCGCAGCTCGGCCGGCTGTTCAAGCCTTCCCAGCTTGTGCGGGTTGCGGATCGCGTAGATGCGGGCGATCCGGCCGTCCTCGACCGCGAAGGTGACCGCCGTGTCGAGCTCGCCGGCGAGCTCGACACGGCAGGCGGGCGCGCCGTTCAGCCACACAGTGCCGACAACCGCACCCGGCGCGAGCGTGTTGAAGCGGGAGAGGAGGGGCGCCACCCGGTCGCTGCCGACCACCGGACGCCGGACAGCGGGAACCTCGCCGCCGCCGTCAGCGACCAGCACGACGTCAGGCGCGAGCACGTCCATCAGGCCCTGGACGTCTCCCGTGGTGAGGGCTGCGAGAAAGCGCTCCACGACCTGTTCCTGTTCTGTGCGGTTCACCGACATGCGGGGGCGCCGCGCAGCGACGTGGTCGCGCGCCCGGTGCGCGATCTGCCTGACCGCTGCGGAGGATTTGTCCACGGCCTCGGCGATCTCGTCGTACGGCAGGTCGAAGACCTCGCGCAGAACGAAGACCGCGCGCTCCGCCGGCCCGAGTGTCTCGAGCACGGTGAGCATCGCGATCGAGACGCTCTCGGCGAGCTCGACGTCTTCGGCCACGTCTGGGCTCGTGAGCAGCGGCTCGGGCAGCCACTCTCCGACATACTCCTCGCGCTGCCGCTCCAGCGTGCGCAGCCGGTTGAGCGCCTGGCGGGTGACCATCCGGACGAGGTACGCGCGCGGGTGGCGCACCTCGTCACGGGCAGCGTCGCCCATTTCGTGCCACCGCAGCCACGTCTCCTGCACGACGTCCTCAGCGTCGGCGGCGGAGCCGAGCATCTCGTAGGCGACGGTGAAGAGCAGGCTGCGGTGGGCGACGAACGGTTCGTCGCTCATGCCGGGTTGCCGCTCACGCAGCCACGCGGACGCCGCCCGGCTCGGCGAGCGGCGTGAGCCCGCAGGCCGCGGAGAAGCCCTGCGACTCGACGCCCAGCGCGGTGTTGGTGCGGGTGTACAGGTTTGCCAGCGCGATGAATGCGGTGAGCTCCACCAGCGCGGATGCGCCGAGCGCGTCGAGCAGTCCGGCCGACAACTCGTCGGTGACCGTGGGCGGGGTCTGGCTCATCGCCTCGGCGTACTCCATGACATCGCGCTCCAGCGGCGTGAAGACGTCGGACTCGCGCCACCGCGGCACCTCACGCGCCTTGACCAAGTCGAGCCCCTCGTTGTGGGCCTGGAAGTAGCCGAGGTCCAGGCAGAAGCCGCACCCGACGAGCGAAGCCACCGCCATGTGGGCAAACGACTTCAGGTTCTCGTCGCACTCGTTCCACCTCTGTGCCTTGCGACCGACGCTGAACGAGAAGTTCAGCACCTTGCGGTTGTGCCAGGCCACCTCGACCGGCTCGGGAACGTCGCCCATCAGCTTGCGGGACATCCGCTTGACCATCGCGCCGTAGATGCCGGTCAGCTCTGCCCTCGGGATCCGTGTACTGCGGGACATGGTGCCTCCTCTGGCGGCTTGCTCGACATGGAGACACCGGCCGCGAAGCCGATGTGACATCCGTCAGAAGAGCGTCTGGGGGTCGCTGAGCCGCGCGAACCCGTATCTCCGTCAGCAGTGTTCAGCGAGGCGAGTCGGGTGGGCAGGCGCACGGCCCCGTGCGCCGCACGTCGGTGATGTGCCGGCTCTCGTCGAGGGCCACCTCGCAGCAGTCGGCGAGTAGCTCGTGCACCTGGGTGCGGCGCGCTGTACCCGTGCCTTCATGCCTGGGACGGAGAGCCCCACGACTTCAGCGGCCTCGACTTGCGAGAGCTTTCCGAGATCGGTCAGCGTGAGCGCCTCGCGGTATGGCTCAGGCAGCTGGCGAATCAGCGGCGCAAGGCAGCGGGCGAGTTCCTGCCGGGGCCCGTCCCCGTCATCCTGGCCGGTGTCGCCGCCCGCGTCGATGCGAGTGACCAGGTCGTCAGGCTCGACGGGTGTCTCCCTCGCGCTCGCGCGCGATCGGTAGTGGTCGATGATGGCGTTACGTGCGATGCGATAGGCGAACGCGTCGAGCCGATCCTCAACTCGGACCTCACCCATGCTCCGGTGAAGGCGCAGCAGGACCTCCTGGGCGACGTCGTCCGCGGCGTGCGGGTCGCCGATCCGCCTCCCGACGAATCCGCGCAGACGTTGGTGCAGATCCGTCCAGAGCACGTTCGCCGCGACGTCGGATGTGGTCACTGACATCCGCAGGTCCCGGACGCCGTCACGCTGCCACAGCAATCCGCCTTCTCCGATGGCTCGCAGCAGGTCGCCTGGACCTCCGGCGCACAGCAGGAAACGCTCGTCTGGCTCGGCGGTGGAGCGGGAGCGCTCTCGGTCGGCTCGTTCATCGAACTCTCCTCCTTCAACTGTAGGCGCTCCGGTAGTTGCGCGCCGTGAGCGGGAGCGCCACCACTCCGAGCAGGGCGATCGCGAGGAATCCGATCCCGATGTCGCCCCAGTCGTAGCCGCTCAGCATCAGCTCCCGCATCGGACGCAGCACATGCTCTGCCGGGTTGAGCTCGATGATCGTGCGCAGCACGCCGCTGTCGATGTGGTCGGCCGACTGGTAGGCGCTCGTCAGGAAGATCAGCAGGAACGCCATCGGCTGGATCGCCTGAACCGCAGCAGCATCCCGGGTGCGGATCGCCAGGTTCGCGCTGATCGCGCCGAAGGTGACGATTCCAAGCAGCGTGCCCATCACGATCATCAGGAGCGCTCCTGGCACCCCGGTCGCTACCTCAGCCCCGAGCGCGATCGCCAGCAGGAGCACCAATCCTGCTTGCACCGCGAGCCGCACACAGTCGCCGAGCAGTCGGCCGAGCATCACGGCGCCGACCGAAGTTGGCGTGGTCAGCAGCTTGTGGAAGTAGCCGTTCTGGAAGTCCGTTGCTAGCGCGACGCCCGCATTCCCTATGCCGGGCACGGTTGCGAGCAGGATCGCGGTGGGAGCGAGGTACTCGAAGTAATTGTCAGTGGGGAAGCCCGGCAGCTCGGCGACGCCCTCGAACAGGCCGCCGAAGACCAGGTACATGATCAGCACCGGCATCACCGAGAAGCCGAGCAAGATCGGGTTCCGCGGGAACTGCACCAGCGCGCGCTGCGCGAGCAGCAGTACCTGAGTCTGCGCGTTCATGCCGCGACCCTCGTGTCCTCGAAGGCCCGTCCCGTGTAGTGCAAGTAGACGTCCTCCAGGGTGGCGTCTTCTGCGACCGTCGCCTTCAGAGCCGCGGGCGCGCCCTCCGCGACAACGGTCCCGCGGTCGATGATCGCGACGCGCTCACAGAGCCGGTCGCCCTCTTCCATGTAGTGCGTGGTCAGCACGAGCGTGACCCCGAGCCGGCTGCGCAGGCGGTCGAGCGTGTCCCAGATTCCGCTTCGGCTGCGCGGATCGAGGCCCTCCGTGGGCTCGTCGAGAAATAGCACCGGCGGGAGGTGCATCAGCGACGCGGCCAGGTCGACGCGACGCTTGGTCCCGCCCGAGAGCGTCGCGAGCCGTCTGTCTGCCTCCTCCGCGAGCTCCATGATCCCCAACAGCAGCTCGGCCCGGGCCGCCGCCTCGTGCTTGCGGAGGCCATGGAGCCGTCCCTGCAGAACCATCAGCTCCTTGGGGGTGGCGAAGTCGTCGACGCCGGCCTGCTGCATCGCGAAGCCGATGCGGCGGCGCACCTCTGTCGGCTCGGCTAGGACGTCGAAGCCCCCCACCGACGCCCGGCCGGCGGTCGGCCTGACCAGCGTGCCGAGCATCCCGATCGTCGTCGACTTGCCCGCTCCGTTCGGCCCAAGGATGCCGAAGGACTCTCCGGCAGCCACGCGGAACGAGATGCCGCGCACGGCCGCGGTGCCGTCCGGGTAGGTCTTGGCGAGGTCCTCGAGCACGATCGCGTCGCCCGGCGGGGGTGCGCTCTCGAGCCGCTGCGTGCGCGCCGGCCCGATGAGGTGCTCCAACGGGGTGCGAGCAGTGCCCGCAGTAGGTGAGCAGTTCGTCATGCCAAGGAAGACGGACACCCACGCAAAAGGATGCAAACCGCCCTCGTGTTTGCTGCCAGATTGTCGGTTCCCAGCCTGGGAACGAACACGGCTCGGGCGCCCGGCCGAGCCGTCGCGAGTGACATAGACCACAGCGGGATACTGGGCGGGTGATGTCGCAGGAGAACGTGGAGACGATCCGCCGCCTATACGCGGCTTGGCTGGCAGACGACTACGAGACTGTCTTCCAGACCTACGATCCGGAGATCAGGCTCAACCCCGACCCGGAGGCCGCCTGGGTGGGGATCGACGACGAGTACGTCGGGCACGCGGGAGTTCGGCGCTACATGACCGCCGTCTACGAGGCCTTCGAGGGCTACCGCCCGGAGGTCGAGGACATCATCGGCCTGGCTGACGGCCGTGTCCTCACGCTCGCGGTCGAACATGGCCGCGGCCGGATCAGCGGTGCGCCGACGGAGGCCAGCCGGACCGCCCATCTGTGGACGCTGCGGGGCGGGAAGGCCATTCAAGTCGACCTCTTCCTCGATCGCAGCCGGGCCCTCGAAGTCGTGGAGCTGTCGGAGTAGGCGGTGTCCTAGGAAAACGCGGAGCTGGTCCGAGAGATCTACGCGGTGAGGGTCGCGTCTGGTCTTGTGCGGGAGTCGCCCGGAATCTATGATGAGCGGTCGCCTCCGGGAGTCCCGTAGGCCAAGGAGGAGTGGTGTTCCCTTCGTTGACCACCCGCAGTTGGGTGATCGTGGTTGCTGTCATGAGTGCCTGCGCGCTCACGCTCTCGCTCACCGGCGTGGCAGCTGCGACAAAGGTGACCGCAACACAGGCGGACCGTCCGCTGTCGACTTGCTTCTGGGTGGGGCCCTACACGACCGCGCGCGGGGAAGAGTTCAACACCGCCTTCCCCGACTCCGGCGCGATCTACTGGCCCGCGCGCTACACGCCACCCTCGGGGTCACGGCTCGTATTCCACGGCCAGTACCCGCATGCACGCTATATGTCGCTGAACTCCTACAACGCGGAGACCGCGGCGCCCACGGACGCATTGAACGACCTTCACACGAACCCGGATCCCGGCTCGTCGAACCCCTTCCTGCCAGGCGCCCTGCGGACCGACGGTGAGCACTTCTACACGACGACAGTTGTGGGCACACCTCCGCCCGACGACCCGTCGGATCGTGAGCCCAACACGCTCTACGCCGGCGTGCCCGACCAGGACGAGCAGATGCTCATCCTGCGCGTCTACGTACCGGACAAGAACCGCGACTTGACGGGCGACGTGGGCTTGCCGGAGCCCGAGCTACAGCTGGCCAACGGACGGGTGCTACGGGGAGAGAAGCTCTGCAAAGCGGTGCACGCGAGCCAAGAGGGCCTCTCCGTCACCAAGCTCCCGCTCTCGACCTACCTGTCGCTGCGCGATCAACCGGACAAGCCGTCCACGTTCCCCGCCCAAAACCCGCCGCTCTTCCGGGCCTACTACAACTCCGCGTTCAGCATCCAGTGCGCCTATCTCGGGGAGTGCGGTGGGAACCCTCCGAGGACCGGTGGGCAGTACAGCAATATCGACAACAACTACCTGTCGGCCTACGTCAACCGGGAGTTCGGGCCCGTACTGGTCCTGCGCGGGACACTGCCGACCACGCCGCCTACCTTCCAGCGCGTGCCCGTCATGCAGGAGGGCCAGCTGCGGTACTGGTCGATCTGCCAGAACGAGTCGTACGCCACCACTCGCGGCGCCGGCTGCCTGTACGACGAGCAGGTTCCTGTCGACGCGGAGGACCAGTACACGATCGTCACCAGCCTGCCCGCAGACCGACCCAGCAACGCGACCGAGCGCTGCGGCGTTGGCTACGTCCCCTGGCCGGAGAATGGCGATGGTGCCGGCCACCCGAACGACGGGTTTGTGATCGTGCGCAACATGCTGCCGGCCGCCGACTTCCACCAGGCCGTGCAGGACACGAAGCTGCCGGGTGATGAGGAACAGGTGCTGGGTCCCTACCTGCCCCGCGGCACGTACATGACCACCGCCGAATTCGAGCAGCTCGGCCGCTAGCCAGCCTCGGCGAACGTCCACTGCGCCTGATCGAATGGCCCTGGCGGTCCTGGCGATCGTGCGCCGATCGCACGGCGCCAGCGACTGTCCCGCGAGCGCTCAGCCCGCGGGCGGACGACGACAGTCTCTACCGCCGACCCTGACCAGCCGCAGGGCCAGGTCAGGGTCCGTGGGCTCCTCCGGGGGCGGCGAAGAGCGCGCATTCCGCTGGGGTCGCACAGCCACATGACCTGAGCGCGCCGTCAGGGCAGGCGATCCGAAGCACTGAGCCGACCCGACCGCTTGCAACTCATCGGGCGAATGGCGATGGTGCTGTTAGCTCACCGAACAGGAGGTAGAAAATGCCGAAGGCATCCAAAGAAACGGCTTCCGAGCATGAGACGGTGGAGGGCTACGAAGGCCACTTCGAGCACTTCGAAGATGGCTGGACAGTGGGCTTCGAGACCTACTCCCAGGACGCTGACCTGTCCCCCTTCTTCAACGGGCTGCCCAACGACCAGTGCCAGTGTGAGCACATGGGCTACGTGATCAAGGGCAAAGTTGCCTTTCGCTCCGGGGATCGCGAAGAGGTTTTCGAGGGCGGCGACGCGTACCACGTCGGACCCGGGCACACCCCGATCCTCTATGCCGGCACCGAGGTGGTCGAGTTCAGCCCCACCGAGGAGCTCGCCCGGACGATGGAGGTCGTAACCAAGAACATGGAGGCCGCGGCTTCCTGAGCGCAAGGACGGAGGGAAGCAGCGCGCCCGGGGCCCATGGATGAGACCGCCCCGGGCGCTTTCCGCGGCCCCGGTGCGCCCGATGTCCCGCACCTCTGCGCTTGTCGACTGAGACGTACGTCAGCCGACGAAGCGCCGCTGAAGGACAGCAGCGTTAGCAGACTGCCCAGCGAGTTCCCCGGTCACGCCGACCGGCCTGCCCAAGGAGTACGATGTTCTAAGGGCGCGGTAGGTCCTCGTGGGACGGCGCGCCTCTGAGTTGGGCAACAAGGGACGGTTGGCGGTCTCCCAAAGGGGCGCTTGCGGACCTTCGCGATCTAGTCATCCGAAGGAGGCGTGCTCCTCTTGCTATTTGACTGCACCCACTGTCCCGTGACCGTTCACAGTCCGTCGAGCCTAACCCGACCTGGCCAGTGCCCGCGCTGCTCCTGGCCGCTCAAGGCGAGGCCCAGTCTTCGCAGCCGACCCGAGTTCGAGCAGGCGCTCGTCAGAGCGGTCAGCGAGCGCGTCCGCCGGAATAGCGGGTCGGGCGAGCGTTAAGGACTCGCGCCAGGAATGCTGACCGGACAAACGCGTTCACAGATCGCCTCCGGCTTCGTCCGGCTGCATAGCCGCTACTACGGTCGCGGACCGACGAGGTGCAAGGTCTACGCCGAAGCTGACTTGGTCGTGGTTGTGCTCGAAGAGACTTTCACACCCGCCGAGCGAACGCTCATCGGCCACGGGCAGTCCAAGGGCATCCAGGAGATCCGCCGCAACTTCCAGAGCATCATGGCCGACCAGTTCAAGTCCCTCATCGAGCAGGCCACCGGACGCAAGGTGCGCTCCTTCACAAGCGAGACCGACCTCGAGAACGACATCGCCGTCGAGGTGTTCCTCCTCGCGGGAGACCGGACCGACATGGCCTCTTTCGAGGAGCCCGGCGAGTACCTCCCCGACGAGGAGTAGCCCCGGTCGAGCCGCGAAGTCTTGGGTCTGGTCGCATCTTTCGCCTGCCGGCCTGATAGACGCCCAAGGGCCGGGACGAGATGGGCTGACCGGCGCCGGGCAAGACGAGCCCGGCGCCGGCGGAGCCGCTCAGCGGTTTGGTGCGTTGTCCCCGCAGAGGCCCGGACTCGAGCAGCGGGAGTGGCTCAACTCGGTGAGCTTGGGGTTGCCCTCCGAGTCGCGGCTGAGCCGGAAGCTCACCCACGCCGTGTTGTTGCTCGTGTCGCTCTCCAGGAAGACGCCAGCGGGGTTCGAGACGCTGACTAGGTAGTAGACGCCGGGGGCTGCTCCCGTCACGTCCAGCTTCTGGCCCTCGAGCGACTGGTGGTACTGATCGACCCATCCGGGCGAAATTCCCTGGTAGCCACGCTCGCAGTCCCAGAAGTTGCGCTCCTTGGTGTTCGCGTTGCCGTCGAGCTTGTACCAGTCGATCAGGCAGAAAGTGGTCTTGACCGACTGAGCTTCACCTCGATCGTTCTGCACGGGCGCGCCGTAGCGCCCCCCGGAGCCGTCGTCCCGGGCCGTTCGGACCTCGAACAGGGCCACCTGGCCTATGTGCCAATGGTTGTGGGCTTCATGCCATTCGAAGCTGCCGGCGTTGTGCTCGGCCACCACGTTGCCCGAGGGGTCCAACAGCTCTTGGATGGCGGTCGTGAACTCGGTCGGCGTGCCGACCGGGGGCTCGGGACGGACCCGGAGCTGCCCCCGGCCAGTGTTCGCGATCCCGTTCGAAAAGCGGACGTATTCGCGTTGGTTTGCGTTCTGCACGCCGAGTTGGCGTGGGACGACCGTTTGCAGGTCGGGGTATAGCGGCGACGCGCCGGCGCCGGCACCGGCGCCGGGGGACGCTGCGAGCGCCACCGCGATCGCCGTGGTGAGGACGGCTACACCGGTTGCCAGGGTGGGCCTGCTTCGGAGGGTCATTGGTCTTCCCTTGCTGGTTTCGGGGACTTGTCTTCGGTGTCGAGAACCGTCAGCCGCGCCGACTACGCGCGGGTGGAGCGGCGTTCCGGCGGATGGGACGGGTGGGCGCCGGCAGCGGCAGCCCCGACGCGAACGAGCACGCCTCGCTGTGCTTCCACACATCGGATATCGGCAAGGCCCGAGCCGCCCTTGAGGGGGCGTTGCCCTCCCCGTCCGCTGACGCGGGAGCAGTCCCTGCCCCAGGGCGTTTTCGATGGCGGCGTCGACTCTCACGCTGTCTCCGTTCGCAGGTGATCCTCCGTTAGCGTGCGCGCATCGAGGTTCCAGGGGTAAGAGGGATCCGCAGCCGTGTGCAGAGGCAGAGATCCTCCAGCGGTTGCGCCGCCCCGGCGACTTCGCGGCTGGTCGGCGCTCGCGGGTCGCGGTGCGTTTCCGCCCGCGGGAGGGCGCGTCCGGCGCGCCCCAAGGGAGTCCAGTGGCTCAGAGGGTGATCGTGCTGGGTGGCGGGGTTGCCGGCATGAGCGCCGCGCACGAGCTGGCCGAGCGCGGTTTCGCCGTCACCGTCTACGAGACGCGCTCGATCCCCGGCGGCAAAGCCCGCAGCATGCCGGCGCCCGGGTCAGGGACCGGCGGCCGCCGAGACCTTCCGGGCGAGCACGGCTTTCGCTTCTTTCCTGGCTTCTATCGACACGTCCCCGACACCATGAAGCGGATCCCCTATGGCAGCCAGGCGGGCGGCGTCTTCGCCAACCTCGTACCAGCGAGCGAGGTGCAGATGGCGCGTTCAGGTGGAACGGAGATCGTCTCGCCCGCGCATTTCCCCGCTTCGCTGCGAGACCTCGAGCTGGCCTTTCGCTCGCTGCTCGCCTACGCCACCAGCGTCGGCATTCCGCTCCACGAGCAGTTGTTCTTCGTAAATCGCCTGCTCCTGCTCCTCACGACCTGCGAGGAGCGCCGCTTCGCGGACTATGAGCACCAGAGCTGGTGGACATTTTCCGGCGCGGGCAATCGCTCCGCCGCCTATCAGAAGTTCCTTGCCGACGGGCTCACCCGCAGCTTGGTGGCGGCTAAAGCACGGGAGATGAGCGCGAGGACCGGCGGCTACATCCTGCTTCAGCTGCTGTTCGACCTTTCCCGCCCGGGAGGCCAGGCTGACCGGGTGCTGAACGGGCCGACGAACGACGTCTGGATTGATCCGTGGATGGCGCACCTGCGCGCACTCGGGGTGGACTATCGCCTCGAGCACCAGGTCCAGGAGCTCCACTGTCAGAACGGTCGGCTGACCGGCGTGACGGTGGTCTCCCAAGGCCAGCCCTTCGAGGACAGCGCTGACTTCTACATAGCCGCGCTGCCTGTCGAGGTAATGCGCCTGCTGGCGAGCGATGCGCTAAAGCAGGCCGAGCCGAGCCTGACCCGGCTCCATCGGCTCCGGACCAGGTGGATGAACGGGATCATGTTCTACCTCGATCGAGACGTTCGGCTCGGGCACGGCCACACGATCTACATCGATTCCCCCTGGGCGCTCACCTCCATCTCGCAGGCCCAGTTCTGGGATCGCTTCGATCTCGAGCAGATGGGCGACGGCCGCGTCGAAGGCATCCTCTCGGTCGATGTCTCCGACTGGGAGCAGGGGGGCGTCCTGCATCCCAAGCAGGCGATGTACTGCTCGAAGGAAGAGGTCCGCGAGGAAGTGTGGGCCCAACTGACGGCCGCCCTGAACGACGCCGGGGTCGACGTCCTCGAGGAGACCAACGTCCTGAACTGGTTCCTGGACCCGAGCATCGTCTATCCCAACCCCAACGAGGCGTCGAACCTCGAGCCGTTGTTGATCAATACCGCGGGCTCGTGGGATGACCGCCCGGAGGGCGAGACTGCGATAGCCAACCTCTTCCTCGCCTCAGACTACGTGCGCACCCACACCGACCTGGCCACGATGGAGGGCGCCAACGAGGCGGCCCGGCGAGCGGTCAACGGGATCCTGGACGCCGCGGGTTCAGACGAGCCGCGCTGTGCCGTGTGGCCGCTCAAAGAGCCCGCCATGTTCGGTCCGGCGCGGGCGTTCGACCGTCTCCTGTTCAAACTCGGCCGGCCGCCAGCGCAGACGGTCCGGCTGGTCGACGGCCGTATCGAGGCCTCTCGGCTACTGCGCATCACCAGTGAGGCCGCCGAACGGGTGGCGAGGATCACGCGCTGAGGGGCGGGATCTCGCCGACGCCCAGGGGTGGCGCCGGCAAGGGAGGTGCAGCGCGGCACGAGGGGTGCGACCGCCGACGTCAGTCGTCCGAGGGTCTCATCGACGATGTCCCTCGTTACGCGGCTGCGCGGCCCCGTTGAACTGCGGCGGCTTCGACGAGTGCGCTGACGAGATCGGCCGCTTCGGTCCTGGTGATCTCTCCGCTCGCCGTGAGCGAGCGCCAGGTGTGGAAGTCGATGGCGTGGGCGATCGCGGCTTCGAGGACACGCCGTCTGCGGCCGCGGGCGCCCCAGCCCGCCGTCAGGATCTCGGCCGTCTCGCCGAGGAAGGCTTGCATCGGTGCGAGCGTCGGCCGTAGTGCTTCGACGAGTTCGGCGTCGCGCAGGACGTTGCTGACCATCGGCTCGGTGCGCTCGTAGTATGCATAGAGCTCGTCCAGCGCCGTTGCGAGTCGCCGGTGCGGGTCCCTGATCGTGCGCCAGGGCTCGCGGTCGGGCAACGGGTTAGCCGCGAGATAGTGGGCCGAGCAGGCCCCGAACAGATCGGCGTCTGTGGGGAAGTGGCGGTAGACGGTGTGGCGCTGGACCCCCGCCCGCTCGGCTACCGCGCTGAGCGTCGTGCGGGCCGGCCCGACCGTCCCGTGCAGGTCGACCGCCGCCTCGGCGATTCGCTGTCGCGTCCGGGCCATCTCGTCGGCGCGCCGCTTGAGCTCGTACTTGCGCTTTGGTTCCCTTTGGGAATGCATCACTGTGCAACGAAGCTTGACAGGTCGACGCACGCAGGTGTAGGGTCGCAACTTCCATCAACCAGTGATGGTCCATCAAAGGAGGACCGAGATGTTGACGGCCAAGACCAGCGAACTCGAGCTGATGCAGGGCTGGTTCGACAGTGACCCGGAGCACGCGCGCTCCCGGGTCACGTTCCCGATTAACAAGTGGGCCGGATCGGCCGACAGCGCGGTCGTGTACTTCGAGATCGAGTCGGGTGACCGACTGCCCGAGCACACCGACAGCGCCGAGGAGATCCTCTACGTGGTCGCCGGAGAGGCGGAGGCTCAGGTCGGCGACGAGCGCGGACGCGTCACGGCCGGCGACCTCGCGGTCATCCCCGCGATGGTCCCGCACAGCGTCGTCAACGTCGGTACCGAGACCGTCAAGGTCGTCGGCTTCTTCTCGGAGTCAGAGGTCATCTCGACATTCAACGAGCCGGTACAGCCGTTCGGCGCGGCGGTACTGAACCAAGGCGCGCCGCCGCCCGCCACCAGCGAATCGACGACTGAATCGCCGAGGGAGTCCTCGGGCGCCTTATAAGCCACGCGCGCCACGCCCGCCACGTGGCCCCGCACGCTGCCGAAGCCGGGTGCGCCGCTTCTCGGCGCTTCGCGCCCGAGCACGCGCGCCAAAGCGCGGAGGCGCCGATCCCCCCGCGCTAGCAAAGCCGGGGCGGCCCGTCCAGCCACCCCGGGACTTGCCCTGACCACCCTGGAGGGGGTGCCCTTCAGCCCTGGGCGGTCTGGTGACCCTCCCGGTCTCGCCGGACCCTCTGGGCATGAACAAATCACTCACACTCATTGCAGTCGTAGGGGCGTTGGCCCTGGGTCCCACTCAGGGGGCCTCGGCCGCCGTCCTCGAACCCGCAGCGCCCGCCGGGCCCGTGGGGCAGGAGATGGAGCACGGTGCCCCGCCCGCCGTCCTCGAACCCGCAGCGCCCGCCGGGCCGGTGGGGCAGGAGATGGATCACGGTGTCGTGCCAGGGCCGGTTCAGTTCGGCATCAGCACCTCCCCAGGCCGGGCCGCGGAGCCGGTCGGTGCGGCTCCGCCCGCTCCCGCTCCCGTGGCGGAGAAGAGCGTGGACCCGGAGAAGTGCGCGGAGCTCGCGGACGCAATTGACGAGCAGCTGGCTCTGGCGAAGACGGCCTACTACATGCACGACGTCGTTGGCGATTTCTCCAAGGTCTTCACGCTCACCGGAAACAGCGCGATGGAGATCTGGGACGAGAAGTACCAAGAGGCCGAGGAGGCGGGCTGCTTCGGCGAGGAGGCCAGCGAGGGAGAGGAGCAGGAGTAGCGGAAGGCGGGGGCTCGGCTGCTTGTCGGCGCCCCCGCACGGGCCGGGTGCGAGCCCGGGGAGACGATGGAGGGATCGCCCTGAGCGTCATTCTTGGATCTGAAGGCGGCGCGACAGCGCACCGGCGAAAGTGCCTCTCGGGTCGAGCTGGTTGCGCACCTCGAGCCACTCCTCGAGGTGTGGATAGAGCGTGGCCAACTGCGCCCTCCCCCCGAACAGCGACTGGATCTGTCCCCAGTGAGGGCGGGCCGCGAAGGGCTTCAGGGCCTCCTCGTATGCAGCCAACAGCTCCATCCCGCCCTCGGTCCGCTTGAGCTGAATCAGCTCCATCATCATCGTTGGCCGGCCCTCCATCATCGAGAGGTAGGCCGGTGAGGGGGCGACAAAGCGAAGGGCGATCGGCGCGGTGTGGAAGACGTCCCCGAGCCGGCGGTGCTGCTCGGCCACTTCGAGGACGCGCTCCATCGCCTGGACATGGCTTGCCTGCTCATCCACGGGCACGGCGATCTCTGCCGAAAAGGCGGGGAGGAGATTGGCGGTTCCGATGTTGAAGACCTTGTAGCTGTCGCTGACGTAGCGCTTGTCGGCCAACGCAGTGAGCCCGCGGTCCAAGAGCCAGGGGGAGAGGGAAGGCCAACGTCCGACGACGAAGTCGATGATCGAGGGCAAGACACGCAACGAGGCGAGGAACTCCGGGACGCTGTTCCGTCGGCGGTCGGGGCGCTTCTTGGCCGGCTGGGTGGTCGGGTGGCGAGTTGTGACCATGCAGGTGTGGTCGCCGCCGCGGCGGTGAGGGTTGACGTAGACCTCGTAGTGGCGGTGAGCCCTAAAGACTTCGCCCTCACGTAGATCGTCGGCTACCTGGCTCCACGGACGCTCGGTGCGAACCTCTTCGAGCTGGTATTCATCCTGGACTTCGAGCAGCAACGAGTAGATCGCCCCCATGCAGCCGATGCTCACCATGGCGGCTCGAAACCAGTGGTCGTCCTGGACCAGGGTGTGGTCGGGATAGCGGCGCTCATACGACGCCCGGTCGGTCGGGCCGTCCGCCGCCTCGATGCGATATACGAGCCCGCCTCCGGCGACCACGTCCAGGGAGGTCACGAAGTCGCACAGCGGCCCGAGTCCCAGCCCCGAGCCGTGGGTCGAGGTCGTAACGACGCCGGCGATCGTCTGCCCGTCGTAGCCGCCCATCTGCTGTAACGCCAGCCCGCGCTGTTGAAGATGAGCGTTCAGCTCGCGGACGCGCATACCCGACTGGACACGTACCCAGGACTTCCCGTCCGGGGCCTCGTGGCGCAGAAGACCCTGCTCTAGCTCCAGCGGGTGGGTCAGTCCCGTGGGCTCCAGCATGTACCCCTCGGTCACCGCGGCGTCAGACCACGAGTGCCCCGACCCGATGGCCCGGACGGTGGTGCCATCGGCCTCGGCCCGAAGCACGATCTCCACCAGGTCCTCCAGCGACTCGGGTCGACACAGCAGCAGCGGCGAGCAGGTGACGTTGCCGGTGTGGTTGCGCCAGACCCGACGCCGGCGGCACTTCACGGCCGCTCGGCGATCAGGTGCTCGACGTTGCGCTCGGCGAGCGCGGCGATCGTCTCGGAGGGATTCACCCCCAGGGCGGTCGGGACAATCGACCCGTCAGCCACACGTAAGCCGCGATAGCCGTGAACGCGACCGTAGGCGTCGACCACTCCCTCCTGGGCTTCGTCGCTCATCGGGGAGCCGCCCAGCGGATGAACGGTTATGTACCTGCCAAGCGGGCCGCCGTCGAGGGCGAAGTAGGGATTGCCGCGGACGGCGGCGGCGAGCTCCTCGGTGGTCTGGCGCATCGAGTCAAACAGCTTGGTGCTCGCCGCCTTCGACCACGAGACATCGAGCCGGCGCAGCAGAGGAGTCAGCCGCACGCGGCCATCAGCGGCGTCGCGGCCGATCATCAGGTAGACGAAGGAGTCGGTGACCGCAGGCCGCGAAGCCAGCTTGACGTCACGCGGTGCCAGTACCTGCTCGCCGAGTCCGGCGCGGGCGGCGGCGCCCTTGGCGCGAAGCAGCCAGCGTCGCCAACCAGCCAAGGCGTCAACGGACCGCACCACGTTCAGCAGACCTGAGAAGTTCTCGGGCAGCGCCCCGTCGGCAACCATGTGTTGTCGCTCGGAGAGCAGGTCGACCCGGCTGGTCATCACGGGGCCGATGTGCATCTGCGCGTCGGCTACCTCGGCCGCCTCCGGATCGAACGCGGCGCCGAGGGCGTCGCCGTTGCCCGAGAAGCGACTGCCCAGAGCCGGCGATAGCGCAGGCAGCCGCCGCCTGTTCTTCAGCAGCAAGCTCGTCGAGCCCAGCGTGCCCGCAGCCAGCACGAGCACCGGAGCCTCGACCTTTCCGGCGACGCCGTACTGCAGGTCTCGATAACCGATGTGCCAGTTGCCTCCGGTCGACTGAGGCGGCTCGATTCGTTGGGCCTCGTGCAACGGGCGGACCTCCGCCCCAAGCTGCTCGGCCCGGGCGATATAGGTGAGGTCGACGGTGTTCTTGGCGTGGCGGGGACAGCCAAGATCGCAGCGAGCCAAGTTGGTGCAGCCACCCTGCGCCACCCCGCTGAACGGGTTGCGTCGGTCGTCCCCGAAGTGAACGGCGAGCGGCAGGCGCTCGTTGGGGCGGTTGGCCAGGCGGGCCTGAGCGTCAAGAGCGGCCAGCTTGTGCAGCGGCGGGTTATCCGGCGTTGCCCGCGGCTCGAGTACGTCCTCGACTCGGTCGTAGTAGGGGTCGAGGACGTCGCGGGAGAGACCCCGAGGCCACCCGGCTGTGAATACCTCACCCGGCGCTCGCAGCTGGACATTGGCGTAGACCAGGGAGCCTCCGCCGACGCCGGCAGCCCCGAGCACGGCGACGTCGCGCATGAGGCGTAGCTCGAACAGGCCGCCCGGATTGGCCTTGCGGTGCCAAAAGGCACGCGGCGCCTGCTCAGGGCGCTCGGGAAAGTCGCCGCGCCCGAATCGCCGCCCGCGCTCGAGCACGCAGACGCTCCACCCTGCCTCGGCCAAACGGCAAGCCGTGACTCCCCCGCCGAAGCCCGAGCCGACGACCACGGCGTCGTACGAGCCACTCATGGGCGCTCCTGGCGCTCTCAGCTGGCCACACCCTCGGCGATCGCCCGCAGGGCGGTCAGCCCCGGAGCGAACAAGTACTCGCCACCGCGGGTGCTGACGAACGCCTTCTGGGGGGCGAGGAAGAAGGGCGGACGCCCGAAGACGGTCATCTTGCCGGTGCCGGCGGTGTCTCCAAGGATGAAGTCCTTGTCGAGTCCGAGGCCGAAGATGTTGCCGGAGTTCAGCCACTGCACCTGCACACTCTCGAACTGGCGCGAAATGCTCGCGTTGAAACAGACGAAAACGAGCCCGCGTGGTTCCTTGTCGTCCGGGGCGCCCGGGGGCAGCGGCCGTCCGTAGGGCATGCCGCGGCGAATCATGCGGTGGCGGAAGCTCAGCCGGCCCTCCCAGCCCAGCGCGTCGCGCGGATTGGATCGGCGGATGTGGGCTCCCAGCGGGCAACGAATGCCGTCCGGGTCGGGCCCGGCGTAGCGGAAGTCGTTGGAGTCGGGGCGGGTGGGGTCGAAGGGCTCGAGAGGGCGCTCCGGATGGGAAACGAGGGGCGTGCCGTTCGGCCAACGCCCGACGACCTTGGCCCGCAGCTTCTCCTCGTCGCCGTCCTCGTAGAGCTGCGCCGCGTCCTGCACCACCTGACGGAACAAGGCAACGTTCTGATGCAGCTTGCGCCAGACGACGTAGGTGCCATTGCGACCCAACGGGTCCTCGGGCGCGTTAGGCAGCCGCGCGGGGTCGTCGCGGCTGTCCTCGTCGGGATAGCCGAGGATGAACTCGCCCAGGGCCAGCGGTCGCCAGCCGCCACCGGGGATTGGCACGCCTCCGCCGTTTGCGCGCTGCTCGTTGATGCCCTCGATCGCCGGCTGGGCGAAGCCGTCGGCGTAGCCGAAGTGCTCACGCGCGCCTTCGAGCAACGCAGCGTGCTCCTTGTGCACGACCTCGAGGCCCGCGGCCTCGGCCTCCGTGTCGAGCCGCTCCAGCTCAGCCGTGGTTTGTTCGGGCGTCTGGCCGTTCACGGTGAGCATGACGTGAGCGGCGCCGGTGCCCAGGTCGCCGTCCCAGCGATCAGGGTCGCTCTCACCCAGATCGCCGAGCAGGGAGGCGCGACCGGCCATGCCCTGCTTGAACTCCTCCGAGAAAGTCTCGGCAACGCGCCCGGGCACCCCGAGGGCGAGCAACCCTTGGTGGGTGAACGCGACGTTGAGATGGGTCTTGGGCTTTGGCCCGGTCCACGACTCGTCGCTGCTCACGCGCTGCGCGACCTCTTTCAGCCACGCCCGCCCCTCGGCAGCTTCGCCAACGCTGATGAAGACGTACGACGTGCAGTCGTAGTCGTTGCCGTAGGCGCGCAGGATGTCGCCCTGGATGTCGCCTCGGTCGACGGGTGGTCCGGTCATGCGTCGGCGAATTCCGACTCAAAGGCGCCGCGCAGTTCGCTCGGCGACATCGTCTGGCCCCGCACAGCGAGGTCGGTCACCTTCGCGCGATTCTCCAGCGCGGAGCGAACGGTGGGCAGGCTCGCGTCCTTGTAACCGGAGACAAAGAAGCCCGAGTCGATCTGATTGTGGAGTAGGTAGTCCCTCAGCGCCGCGCCTGAAGGGTCGTGACACCCGATGCACCGACCCCAGATCTCCCGGGCCTCGGTGGCCAGTTCGCGGACCAGCGCGTCGAGGAACGGGTCCTGGGCGCCGTCGTAGCACGCGGTGAAGATCAGCATCGAGCAGGGCAAGACGACTGGGTCCGTTTCCCCCTCCGGCTCCAGCTGATCGACGATCACGAAGCGTCCGAAGTGGGTCCCGGGAAGCCTTGCCAATGGGCTCCTGGCTTGGGGTAAGCCCTCGAGGAAGGCCCGTAGCTCGGCCTCCTGGCCCGGCATGACCGGGGTCATCGCCATGAAGCCGCGGGCCTGACCCATGACGTTGGGGCCGTCCCTGAAGGTGCGCCAGTTGATCAGACCCAACGCTGCACCTTGGTGAGGAAGGAATTCCACTCGCGCGCGAAGGCGTCGTCGTCGAGGCCCGCTGCGCGGCGCTTGAACTCTTCCAGCTCAGCGTCGAGTCGAAGCGCACTGTTGATCATCGTGGTGGTGGCCTCGGGGTAGGCCGAGTGAAAGTGGCTGGCCTCGACCTCGTGTCGCTTGATGTATCCCTTGAACGGCCCAGTGGGTAGCGGCCTGGGGAAGCCGTAAGAGCTCCCCCAGAAGAGGTTCATGCCCCGGGTGAGGATGTGGGAGAAGGCATCGATGTACTCCTCCCAGCCACCGTTGAAGTTGCTCTCGAAGAACAGCTGCGGGTGCTTGAGCTTGCCCCTGTGCTGTGGCGGGCCGTTGTAGGGCAGCTCGCGGATGAGGTTCCAGCGGGCGAAGTGGATGAACGACAGCTCGGCCAGTGTGTGGATCTGTGCCGGATACAGGCGCGCGTAGAGAAACAGCGCCGGCAAGAAACCGCGGCCCCACCACTTCACGGCACTGAAGACCGTGATAGCGATGGCCTGACCGTCGACGTTGCGCGAAGCCGTGCCAGTCCCGGTTGCGGGACCATCGGTGAGCGGGGAAGCGGCCAGCGCAGGCGAACCTAAGCGAGGGGTCCTGTCCGGTCAAGCGCTTTCACCGCATGGACCGGTGGCGCGCGCTTGACAGGTGGCATCGAAACGCAGACGATCGCCTTCGGGCAGCGAACCTGAGCGGCGAAGGAGCTATGGCGGTCGACTATTTCCTCAGGATCGACGGAATCGAGGGCGAGAGCACCGATTCCAAGCACAAGGGGCAGATCGACGTCGAGTCGTGGTCCTGGGGAGAGACGGCGCCAAGCCCTGCGGGCGGGGGTGGCGGGGGGGCGGGCAAAGTGCATATGCAGGACTTTGCTTTCACCGCACGACTATCGAAGGCAAGTCCTGCGCTGCTCTTGGCCTGCGCCTCCGGCAAGCACCTCAAGAGTGCCGTGCTGACAGGACGCAAGGCAGGGAAGGGTCAGCTCGAGTTTCTGACCTTCTCTCTGTCCGACCTGCTCGTCTCCTCCTACCAAACCACCGGCTCCGAAGCGGACGAAGTGGGCCCGATGGACACGGTGTCGCTCAACTTCTCGAAGATTCAGGTGGAGTACAAGCTGGGTGATTCCGTGAAGGCCGGCTGGGACGTCAAGCAGAACAAGGCGTTTTAAGGCCCTCCCCTCAGCGCCGATCGACCCCTAGAGCCGATCCCCGACTCCGAGCCTTCGTCGTATGACCAGGTGCCCTACCCGGGGTACCCCTATGCCCAGACCCACCCCGATCGGCTGGCCACGCTGGCCACCCTGTTCGGACTCGAATCTCCTGCGCTCGATAGGTGCCGTGTGCTCGAACTGGGCTGCGGCGACGCCACAAACCTCGTTTCGATGGCCCTGTCGCTCCCCGACGCGAGCTTCGTCGGGGTGGACGCGGCGCGTGCGGCGGTTGACCGTGGCCGCGCGCTGATCGATGGACTCGGACTCGCCAACGTAGCTCTCGAGACGAGAACGCTCGAGCAGTTCGAGCCGAGCCCAGGAAGCTTTGATTACGTGGTCGCCCACGGCGTCTACTCGTGGGTGGCCGCCCCCGTCCGGGATCGGCTCCTCGAGCTCTGCCGCTGCGCGCTCTCTGAGCGGGGAGTCGCCTACGTCAGCTACGACGTGCTGCCTGGGGGGCGACTGAAGCAAATTCTGCGCGACATGCTGCTGTTTCACACCGCGGCCGTGCAAGACCCGGGCGAGCGGCTCGACCAGGCACGGTCGCTGCTGGCCTTCTTGATCGAGGGATGGTCAGCGGAGCACGAGTTCGGGGCGCTCATGAGCCGCCACGCCGAGCGGCTGCTCGAGCGAAGTGATGAGACCCTCTTCCACGACGAGCTGGCGGCCGACAACGAGCCGGTCTACTTCCATCAGTTCGCCGCGCACGCCGCTCGCCATGGTCTGCAGTACCTGGCGGAGGCAGACTTCTTCGAAATGCAGACCGGGGTGCTGCCCGAGCCGGCGAGCGAGGAGCTGACCGGGGTGGCCGACCCGCTCATTCAGGAGCAGTACCTCGATTTCCTCAAAGGGCGAATGTTTCGACAGACACTGCTGTGTGGGGCTGAGTACCCCCTCGACCGAAGCCCCCGGCCGCAGCTCCTCATGCACCTCGCCGTCTCGTCTCCGGCGCGTCCGGCTGGGGCCCGAGCACAAGACGGCCGCACGACGATCGAAGGCCCGTCCGGCGCAACCCTGACCACCGGTCATCCCCTCGTGATCCAAGGGCTGGAGCGCGTAGGCACGAGTTGGCCGGGCGGGGTCTGGGTGCGCGACCTCCTACCTGACGAGATCGAGGACCACGACCGGGAGGCGGTCTGCGACGCACTCCTGCGCTGCTACGCCGCCAACCTCGTGCACCTGCACGTGCGCCTCCCCATGCTCACGACATCGGCCAGCGAGCGGCCTGAGGCGAGCCCCCTTGCCCGACAGCAGGCACGGACTGGTCCCTTGGTCACCAACTTGCGACATGAGGTCGTCAGGGTCGAGGACGCGCTCGGCCGCCGACTTGTCACGTTGCTCGACGGCAGTCGCGACCGCGCGGCATTGGTGAACGAGCTGCGCGCGTACGTGCCCGAGGCTGACCTTCGGGAGCCACCCGCCATCGAGGCCGGCCTCGACCGCAGCCTCGAAGGATTGGCCTCGCTGGCTCTGCTGCGCGCCTAACGATCAGGCGACGCTCCCGGGGCTAGTTCAGTTCCGACGCCTGTCCACAACTGGTGGCTGGATGGCCCAAATGGGTCTACCGTAGGGCGCCTCAGCGCGGTTCGGTTGACACGGAGGGCCGGCCAATGTCTCGACAAGAGGTGCAGATGCTTGGCAGAAACCACGCCTACCTTGCCCGCGTGCGGTGGCGCTCTCTCATCCTCCTTGTAGGTGTTGCGCTGGCCCTGGCCGCCGCGCCGACCGCTTCCGCCGGCCGGGTGCAGACCCGCACGAAGGCCGACTACATCTATCTCGGCTCGCTCGGCTGCAATCAGGAGAGAACCGAGGCCGTCCCGCTGGGACCTCGGGTCGGGAGCGTCTGGGTCGTGCGGCCCACGGTCGGCCACGCGTTCTACGACAGGACCTACGGCGAGTACGTCGGTCGGATAACAGCGGCCGATGTGGTGCGCGCCGATGGCCGCACCAGCGTGCGCTTCCGGGGAAGAGGTGAAGGCGCGACCTGCAATCTGTTGTCGTCCAGCACGTTTCCCGAGCAGATCGGCTACCGCATCCGCTACCGCTACTCGCTCGCGAAAAGAGAGATGGCGAGCTGCGGCAAAGTGCCGATGTTCTGGACCACGGCACGGGTCAGATCCAACGGTTACGTCAGTTCCTGTAGGGCTGCACGAATCCTTGCGACCGCTTGGCGCCGACAGATGAACCGGCGCAGACGGTGCTACCTCACGAGTTGCAGACGGCAGCGCGTTCGCGGCTTTCGCTGTCGCGCCCACTCGGGTGACCACGTGCTACGAGTCAACTGCCGCCGACGCCGCAAGGTCGTGACTTGGGCCTGGGGCGCCTAGCCGCAAGACACCCGGTAGTCGCCCAACAATTCCACTTCCCGTTCAGCGCTCCTGTCGCCATAGGGAGGACTCCTCGCGCGGACCACGAAGGTCTTCCGCGATGAAGTGTCGAGTGCAGCCCGGCCGAAGCACCTAGCGGTGGTGAGCCCGTCCCAGCAGAGAGTCCTGGCGGCCTTCTTTGCCGGCCAGCTGACAGCCGGTCAGCTCATGGAGGCGCTTCAACGCGCTTCCTCAGCGACGGCGCAGTAGAACCCGTCAGTCCTGCACCCCGGCTGGGCGAGGGTAAGATGCCGCTGCCTTCGGTTATGGCTTCCCCCTCGCGGGTCCGACAATGATGCTCCCCGCGGGGTCGAGTCCCAGGGGCGACGACGCACCGGCGTCCCGGCGCCAAGCCGCTCGGCGGCGGACTATCTTGCGCCGCAGGCTGACCGCGTTGGGGATCGCGCTTCTAGTGGTCTGGGCAGTGGTCGGTCTGGCTACCGGGGGGGACGAACGCGGGCCGAAGAACGCGGTCGGCCTGCCGCCGCGCCCCGTCCGTTTCACGGTCGCGGCGAGCGGCGATCTCCTGATCCACGGCCCGGTCTTTCGCCAGGCACTACTCGACGGAGGGGGAGACCGCTACGACTTCCGGCCGATGCTCCGCTGGGTACGACGGGTAGTCGCGCCCGCCGACATCGCTTTGTGCCACCTCGAGCAACCGTTGACCCACGGAGAGCCACAGGGCGAACCCGTCTTTCGAGCACCCGCTGAGCTCGCCGGCGGCATCCGCTGGGCGGGATGGGACGCCTGCTCGACCGCATCGAACCACGCACTCGACGGCGGCGAGGACGGAATCCGCTCGACGTTGCGGGACCTTGACAAACAAGACTTGCGTCACGCTGGGACGTACGGCTCCCCGCACGCACGCCGCCCCGCTCTGCTGCAGGTCAAGGGAGTGCGCGTTGCCTTCCTGGCCTACACGCAACGCATAGTCGGAATGCCCCGGCCGCAGAACGGGTGGTCCCTCGCTATGGCGGAGCCCGATCGCATCATCGCGGACGCTCGCGCCGCCCGACGGTCAGGGGCGGGCATGGTCGTGGTGAGCGTGCACTGGGGTGACGAGTATCGCCACCAGCCAAGTCCCTTCCAACGCCGCCTGGCTGTCGCGCTGACGGGCTCGGGAGTCGTCGACGCGGTCATCGGCCAACACGTGCACGTCGTCCAGCCCATCCGGCGTGTAAATGGAAAGCCTGTCGTGTACGGGGAGGGCAACCTGCTCTCCAATCAAACCGCCGCCTGCTGTCCGGCCGCATCGCAGGATGGCCTCATCGCGCTCCTCGAGGTTCGGGCCGGTCCCGACGGCGTAGCGGTGGAGCGAGTTCGTCACGTGCCCACCTGGGTCCGTCACCCGGACTTCCGGGTGGTGGCGGCGCCGGCGGCGTCTCGCCGGCGCACAGAGGCCGTGGTCAGCTCTCCGCCGCGGTCGGGATGATGCGCTCGAGCGCCTCGTCTAGCCCGGCGTGAAGAGCCAGCGAGTCAGCCGCTCCACTCAGATCGAGGATCTCGCGCACCGGAGCCTCCCGGGGAACGACGATCCCGAGCTCTTGCTGGCGTCTCGCAACGCGCCGGGCCAGCTCGAACAGAAGAGCGACGCCGGCGCTGTCGAGATAGGTGACCTCGCGGAGGTCGATGACCAGACCCGCGGCATGGTTGGGGACCGCATCGGAGATCGTCGCCTGTAGCTCCCCGGCGTCGGACAGGTCGATCTCGCCGCTGATGCTCGCCACCGTCACTCCTTGGCGCTCGTCCAGCTCCAGCGTGGCCAGTCGGGTCACGCGACCTCGAGCGGCGCCAGGTGGCGTCGGAGTCGCACCGTGGTGCCGGTCGTCGACGGACTCACCTCTGTCGAGTCCATGAGCGCCTCCATGAGCGCGAGTCCCCGGCCCCGGTCCACCCCTCGTTGCTCCCGCCACGTCCCAGAGTCGTGGATGGCGATCAGCACGTCGTCGCCGCCGAGCGTCGCCTCCAGGCGGAAGGCGGCGTCGCCGGGGCGGTAGGCGTGTTCGATCGCGTTCGCGCAAGCCTCCCCGCAGGCCACCTTGATCGCGTAGACGTCCTCGCGGCCGGCCGCCGTCTGGTTGAGCCACCGCTCTAGAGCGGTTCGGATGGTCGCGAGCGCCTCTGGCTCGGCCGGGAACTCGAGGGTGAAGCCTTGCCTGGGCAGCTTGCAGAGGGTGAGCGCGAGGAG
>Ga0126307_10000485_pt1 | contig 25541 bp, 24 predicted proteins | sample Plot28_FD_89955 | JGI IMG/M metagenome (GOLD analysis project Ga0126307, IMG submission 89955) | Serpentine soil microbial communities from UC McLaughlin Reserve, CA, USA - Plot28 | ecosystem: Environmental > Terrestrial > Soil > Grasslands | place: USA: UC McLaughlin Reserve, Lake County... | reverse complement strand
GGCTACTGCTGGCAGGTGGCCGTCAAAGCCTGCGGGCTGCCGCCCGGGACGCGGTTCCACGACCTCCGGCACTTCTACGCCTCGGCCCTGATCGGTGCGGGCCTGCACCCCAAGGCGATCCAGGCCCGGCTCGGGCACGCCACGATCGCGGAGACGATGGACACGTACGGACACCTGTTCCCGGACGCGGAGGACCACGGCCGGGGGGCCCTGGACACGTTGCTCGGCGGGGGCTCCGGTGCCATCACCGTGCCACCGGACAGCCGCCTAGCCACTGACCCGCAGGTCAGTGGCTAGGCGACGGACGAGTCGGCCTGTACGCCGGGTTCTGTCCACGGGCGCCTTGCGGCCTCCCGATGGGCGGTCATCCATCTAGGCCTGCCGTTGCCGGCAGGCTCGAGCGGGCTACCCGCAGGCTCGGGCGGGCCGCCCTCGAACGCCTGCGCAGGACGACGGCGAACCGTCGTCCCTCTTGCCCTTGCTCCGGGTGGGGTTTACCGAGCCACACCGGTCACCCGGTGTGCGGTGGTCTCTTACACCGCCGTTTCACCCTTACCAGCAGCGAACCGCTGGCGGTCTGTTCTCTGTGGCACTGTCCCGCGGGTCACCCCGGGTCGCCGTTAGCGACCACCCTGCCCTGTGGAGCCCGGACGTTCCTCGGCGACGGGTTTCCCCGCCGACGCGACCGCCCAGCCGACTCGTCCGTCGTGCCCGTCAGTCTACGGACACCGCGCGAAATACCGTCATTCTGATTGTTCAACCGATGAGTTGAGCAAACGGCGGCGGTCGTAGGGGTGGAACCGACAACCACCGGAGGTAGCGCCATGGCACGCACGAGCATCTTCGCCGCGGTCTCGCTCGACGGCTTCATCGCCAAGGACGACGACACGATCGGCCCGCTGTTCGACTGGTACCAGAACGGCGACGTCGCGGGCACCTTCAGGGACGAGGACCGGGTCTTCCACACGACGCAGGCGACCGCGGACTTCCTGCAGGCCTTCGCGCCCGGGATCGCCGCCGGCGTCATCGGGCGACGACTGTTCGATCTAACGAACGGCTGGAACGGCGTCCCCGCCAACGGTGACCACGCCTTCGTCGTCACCCACGAGGTGCCCACCGACTGGCCCTACCTCGACACCGCCCCGTACACCTTCGTCACCGACGGCGTCCGGAGCGCCATCGAGCAGGCGAAGGCGTTCGCCGGCGACCGGGACGTCTCGGTCTCCGCCGGTCAGATCGGCGGCCAGGCTCTCCGCGAGGGCCTCATCGACTTCGTCGTCCTCAACGTCGTGCCCGCCGTCCTCGGCTCGGGCCGGCCGTTCTTCGGCGAGGGCGCCATGGCCGACCCGGTGCTCTTCGACGACCCCCGCATCGTGCCGGGCAAGCAGGTCACCCACCTGGTCTACGACGTCCGCCGATGACCGGTCAGCCCCAGTAGAGCCGGAAGCCCACGCGGCGCCTGTCGTCCTCGGTCAGTGTCGACATGTCGACGATCTGACGTGCCTGCATGTCGACAGGCTCGTCGGAGATCAGCTCGAGGTACCGGCGGTGCTCGCACAGCGACGCGACCGCCTTCTCCACCTGGTCGCCGACCTCCACCTCGTGCGGCGGGTCGAGCATCTCGCTGACGGCGATGTACTGCACCCCCGGCCACCGCGCTTCGGTCAGCTCCGGGAAGATCCATTCGTTGCCCGCGTCCGCCACCGAGTCGAGCACGGACTGCCCCAGCGCGCGGTGGTCGGCGGAGTTCACGTACGCCGGCGAGAGACCGGGCGGACTCCACGTCGCACCGAAGTAGCCGGTGACCACCATCTCCGGACGGTGCCGGCGGATCGCCCCGGCCAGGTCGCGGCGCAGCTCCGGCCCGGCCACGAGGACGCCGTCCCGGTGGTCGAGGAACTCCACCTCGGTGACGCCGACGACGGCGGCCGACCGCCGTTCCTCCTCCTCGCGCAGGGGTCCGGCCTCCTCGGGCGGAAGGCCGGCCATCCCGGCCTCGCCCCGCGTGGCGAGCAGGTAGTGGACCTCCTTGCCCGCCGCGGTCCACGCCGCCACTGCGGCCGCGAGGCCGTACTCGATGTCGTCGGGGTGAGCCGCCACGACCAGCGCGCTCTGCCAGTCGTCGGGCATGGGCTTGGTTGCCATGGGCGGAGTCTGCCCTGCTGCCCGGTGCCGCGGCAGGGATCACGGTCCCGCGCTGTGGCGCGGACGCCACGGCGACACCGCGGACCTGAGCCCGGCACACGGCGGCAGTGGTCGGCCCGCCGTAGGCTCGCGCCTCGTGTCCGCCGTCGACCTGCTGATCGCGGCGGGGGTGGCCCTCGTCGCCGGCGTCCTCAACTCGATCGCCGGTGGTGGCTCGCTGATCCTCTTCCCCACCCTGGTCGCCCTCGGCCTGGACACGGTCGCGGCCAACGTCACCAACTCGGTGTCCCAGTGGCCCGGCTACCTCGGCGGCGTGGCCGGGTTCCGCGACGAGTACGCGGGGCAGCGCGACCGGCTGATCCGGTTCGGGATCGTCGCCGCCCTCGGCGGCACCGCCGGGAGCGTGCTGCTGCTGACCACGCCGTCGGAGGCGTTCGACGTCGTCGTCCCGGTGCTGGTTCTCCTGGCCAGCCTGCTGCTCGCCGTCCAGCCGCTGCTGACCCGCAGGCTCCAGCACGAGGAGGACGGCGTCGTCCGGCGTGACCCGGCCTGGCTCTACGTCGCCCTGTTCCTGGCCGCCGTCTACGGCGGCTACTTCGGTGGGGCGCTCGGCGTGATCCTGGTCGGCGTCCTCGGCGCCGGCCTGCACCGGCTGAAACTGGCCAACGCGCTGAAGTCGGCCCTGTCCGCGGTGACCGCGACGGTCACGCTGATCATCTTCGGCCTCTTCGGCCCGATCCACTGGGGCGTCGTCGCCGTCGCGGCTCCTGCGTCGCTGATCGGCGGGTTCGTCGGCGCCCGCATCGCCACCCGCATCCCGACGACGCCGCTGCGGGTGTTCATCGTCGTGTTCGGCGTCGCCGTCTCGATCTACCTGTTCCTGCGGGTCTGACGCCGCTCAGCGGAGGTGCGCGGTGTCGTTGACCAGCCGCACGGAGGCACGGCCGTCCGACGACCACGCCACCGTCGAGAGCGAGGCGGCCTCCAGGAACACCCGGTGGACCACCTCCTCCCCCACCCCGAGACCGGCGGCCAGGAACAGCTTGATGGGTGTCACGTGACTGACGACCAGGACGGTCCGGCCCTCGTGCCGCGCCAGCAGGCGCCGTCGCGCCCGGGACGCCCGGACGGCGACGTCCGCGATCGACTCCCCGCCGGGCGCCGACACCGTCACGTCGGTCATGAACCGGCGGGCGGCGAGCGGGTGCTTCGTCGCGGCCTCCTCGAAGGTGAGGCCCTCCAGGTCCCCGAAGTCCAGCTCGACGAGGTCCTCGTCGAGCCCCACCGGCAGCCCCAACACCCCGGCCACGATCTCGGCCGTCTCGCGCGTCCGCCGCAGCGGTGACGCGACGACGACCTCGATGCCCAGCTCGGCCGCGCGCGCCGCGGCCGCCTCCGCCTCCGCGCGGCCCGTGCGCGACAGCGGCAGGTCGTTACGGCCGCTGTAGCGACGCTCCGGGGTGTGCTCGGTCTGCCCGTGCCGGAGCAGGTAGGTGATCGTGGTGACCACCGGTGAGGGCTCGGCGACCGGCTGGACGTCGTCCTCGGCGAGGGTCGGCTCCGCGGCGGCGTCCCGGTGCACGGGCCGGCCGTCCATCGCGCTGTTGGCCAGCGCGTCCGCGGCGCCGTTCTGCGCGCGGGGCACCCAGGTGTAGCGGACGCCGCCGAGCCGGCGGGCGATCTTCTGCGCCTGCAGCGCCAGCTGCTGCATGTCGGGGTGCTTGACCTTCCACCGGCCCGACATCTGCTCCACGACGAGCTTGGAGTCCATCCGCACCTCGACCTCGGCGCTCGCGTCGAGGTCGAGCGCCGCCTGCAGGCCGGCGACCAGGCCGCCGTACTCGGCGACGTTGTTGGTCGCCCGGCCGACCGAGGCGGCCCGCTCGGCCAGCACCCGGCCGGTCTCGGCGTCCCGGACGAGCGCGCCGTAGCCGGCCGGCCCGGGGTTGCCCCGCGAGCCGCCGTCCGCCTCGACGATGAACCGGCGGGTCACAGCCCGGACTCGGCGGTGCGCACGAGGATCCGGCCGCAGTTCTCGCAGCGCACCACCTCGTGCGGGTCGGCGTTGCGGACGGCGGCGAGCTCGTTGCCGTACAGCTCGATCCGGCAGCCCTGGCACTGGCGGGCCTTGAGCATGGCTGCGCCGGTCGTGCCGGTCTGCGTCCGGATCCGGTCGTACAGCGACAGCAGCGGCGCCGAGATCCCCGCCGCCACCTCCGCGCGGGCAGCCGTGTGCCGCTTGGTCTGGTCGGCGATGTCGGCGAGGGCGTCGTCGCGCTGCTGTTCGGCCCGCTCGAGGTCGGCTCGCGCCTGGCCCAGCCCCGACTGCGCCGCGGCGAGCGCCTTCTCGGCCACCTCGAGGCGCTCCATGAGCTCGAGCTCCTGGTCCTCGAGGTCGGACTGCCGCCGCTTCAGCGACTCGAGCTCGTGCTGGAGGTTGGTCATCTCCTTGGGCGAGACGCTCCCGGAGTCCAGCAGCCGCTGGTCCTTGGTCTCGCGCGCCCGCACCGTCTCCACGTCGGCCTCGAGCCGCTTCACCTCGCGGCCGAGGTCGCGCGTCTCGGTCTCGGCGCGGACGACGTCGGCCGAGAACGCCCGCTCCGCCTCCGCCGCCTTCTCCACCGCGGCGACCTCCGGCAGGGTCCGCTCGCGGTGCGCCAGCTGGGTCAGGGCGACGTCTTCAGCGGCAAGGTCCAGCAGCTTCTGCTGCTCGAAGTGGTCGGCCTTCACGCGGCCAACCTACCGGGGCGCACGGGGGGTGGCCGACGCTCGTGCTCTGCATACCCAGGGGATGCAGAGCACGAGCGTCCGGCGGTCACGTCCTGCGCCCGCTCACCCCCGGCGGCTCCGATGCGAGCGGGTCGGGCAGGTCGCGGACGGTGGGGTCCTCCCGCTCGGCGGTGTAGTCGCTGTCCGCCGTCCCGTCGACGCCGTCGGGCACGCTCATCGCCCGCAGGATCATGGTGACGACGACCGTGACGATCAGGTTGACCAGCAGCGCCAGGAACCCGGCGTAGATGGCCACCTTCGTGTCGAAGCCCAGCTTGGCCAGCGGGAACGACGAACCGCCGAAGTGCTCGCGGGCCACCGTTCCGTCGGGGTTGAGCTTCGGGATGTTGTAGACCAGCACCAGACCGGTCGCCATGCCCGCGACCCAGCCGGCGACCAGCCCGCCGCGGTGCATCCAGCGCGTGTAGAGGCCCAGCGCCACCGACGGCAGTGTCTGCAGGATGATCACGCCACCGATCAGCTGCAGGTCGATGGAGAACTGCGGATTGAGGAACAGGATCGCCGCGACCGCGCCCAGCTTGACCACCAGCGAGGCGACCTTCGCCACCTGCGCCTCCTGGTGCGGGGTGGCGTCCTTCTTCAGGAACTCCTTGTAGATGTTGCGGGTGAACAGGTTCGCCGCGGCGATCGACATGATCGCGGCCGGCACCAGGGCGCCGATCCCGATCGCGGCGAACGCGACACCGGCGAACCAGCTCGGGAACATCTGCTGGAACAGCACCGGCACGATCGTGTTTCCGTCGGTGCCGATCGGCTCCGTGCCGGCGGCGATCGCCATGTAGCCCAGCAGCGCGATCAGGCCCAGCGCGAGGCTGTAGAGCGGCAGCGCGCTCATGTTCCGCTTGAGCACGTCGCGGTTGCTGGCCGCCAGGATCCCGGTGATCGAGTGCGGGTAGAGGAACAGCGCCAGCGCGGAGCCCAGGGCTAGGGTCGCGTACCCGAGCTGCCCGGTCGCCGGCAGGATGACGCCGGCGCCCGCGGAGAACTTCTCCTCCGCCGCCCCGAAGATCGCGTCCCAGCCGCCGAGCTTCGACGGGATCACGATGACCGCCACGATGATCGTCAGGTAGATCAGCGTGTCCTTCACGAACGCGATCAGCGCCGGCGCCCGCAGGCCCGAGTTGTAGGTGTAGAGCGCCAGGATGATGAAGGCAACGATGAGGGGCAGGTCGCCCTCGACGCCCATGGCCTTGAGGATCGCCTCGATGCCCACCAACTGGAGCGCGATGTAGGGCATCGTCGCGACGATGCCGGTGATCGCCACCAGCAGGGCCATCGTCGGGGAGTCGAACCGCGACCGCACGAAGTCGGCCGGCGTCACGAACCCGCGCACGTGGCTGACCGACCACAGCCGGATGACGACCAGGAACACCAGCGGGTAGATGACGACGGTGTACGGGACGGCGAAGAACCCGGCGGCGCCGGCCCCGAACATCAGCGCCGGGACGGCGACGAACGTGTAGGCGGTGTAGAGGTCACCGCCGAGCAGGAACCAGGTGATCCAGGAACCGAAGCTGCGACCGCCCAGGCCCCACTCGTCCAGGTGCATGAGGCTCTGCGCGCGCCGCCACCGGGATGCGGCGAACCCCATCACCGTGACGAGCAGGAACAGGATGACGACGATGGTCAGCTCGACGACGTTGATCCCGTCCACGGCTCAGCCCTCCCCGCGCCGGACGGCGGCGTCCCGGGCGATGGCGTCCTGGGCGGCCCGGCGGTCGGCCGAGCTGCGCCGGGTCATCCGGTACACCAGGGCGGTCGTGGCGACCCCCAGGGCCACGAACAACAGTTGCAGCCAGTAGAACCGCGGCCAGCCGCCGATCGTCGGGTCGGTCGCGTTGTAGAGGGGGACGATCAGCGGCACCACGATCGGCACGAGGAGCAGCCAGTTCCACGGGCTGCGGTCGCTGCGGTGCGGCGCTACGTCTGCGGTTCCCGGATCGCCCGGCGGCGTCGTTGCCGTGGACATCGGTGCCCCTTTCCCCGGGCGGGCCCCGGGTGTCAGCCGGCCGATCGCCCGGCCGGAATCCCGTCGGACCCCTCGTGCCACGTCCACGGGTCGGTGCGCCGTCGAGAGACGGCCACCTCCACCCGCCCGGACAGGTCGCGGTGCAGCAGGTCCGCCGCGACCGGCAGCCAGGGCCACTCCGATGCGAAGTGTGCGACGTCGCACAGTGCGGGGCCACTCGAATCGATCATCTCCGAGACCGGGTGGTGCTTCAGGTCACTCGTCAGGAGGACGTCGGCCCCGGCGGCGGCTGCGGCGCTGGTCAGCGACCCGCCGCTGCCGCCGCAGACGGCGACCCGCCGCACGATCCGGTCCGGATCGCCGGCCGCCCGCACCCCGCCCACCGTCGCGGGGAGGACGGCAGCAGCCCGGGCGGCGAAGGCCCGGAGCGTCAGCGGCTCGGCGAGGGTCCCCACCCGGCCGAGGCCCGCACGCGGGTCGCCGGCGGCGGGCTCCAGCGGAACGGCGTCCGTCAGTCCGAGGACGGCGGCCAGCGCGTCGTTGACGCCGCCCTCGGGCGCCCGGTCGGCGTTGGTGTGCGCGACGAACAGGGCGGCGCCGGCCCGGATCAGCCGGTGCACCACCCGGCCCTTCGGGTCGTCGGCCGGGACGCCGTGCACCGGGGTGAGCAGCAGGGGGTGGTGGGTGACCAGCAGGCCGGCGCCCGCGGCGATCACGTCGTCCACGACGGCGGCGGTGGGGTCGACGGCGAAGAGCACCCGGCCCACCGGCTCGTCGGGGTCACCGCACACGAGCCCGACGGCGTCCCAGGGCTCGGCGAGCGCCGGGTCGAACCGGGCATCGAGGGCCGCGATCACCTCGCGGAGGGGAACCGGCACGTCTCCGGACTCTAGGGGCGGCGGCACGCTCAGCTCACCTGGTCATCCCGGGGACGGCGGGGTGACAAGCTTCGCGACGTGGTGGACGGGGGGCGTCGCGAGCGGTCCCTCCGCGCACCCGCCTGGCTCGAGGAACTGGTGCGCACCAGCCGCCCCCCGATCCCCTGGCGCGACGTCGTCCGCTTCGCGGTGACCCTGCCCGCTCCGCTCGCGGTGGCCATCGCCGTGGAGGGCGGGGTGCAGGCCGGACCGGCCCTCGGCGCCGGCGTCTCCGCCACGATGGGCACGCTCGCCGCCACCCTCGCGCCCCAGTCCGGGCCGCTGCGGGACCGGCTGCGGCGCACGGCAGCGGCCGTCGTCTTCGGCGCGGTCGGCCTGCTCGCCGGCCAGTTCGCCACCGGCGGCGGGTGGGCGCCGGTCGTGGTGATCGCTCTGCTGTCGGCCGCCGCGGCGCTGGTGAGCGCGGTCAACGCCGCCCTGTCCCTCGGCGCGCTCCAGTTGCTGATCTACACGGCCCTGGCCTCCGGGCTGGTCACCCCGCTGTCGACGGCGCAGGAGATCGCCTGCTTCTTCGCCGGTGCGGCCTGGGGCACCCTCACCATCGTCGTCCAGGCGCGGACCGAGGCACTCGACCCCGACCGGACGGCGGTCGCCGCCGTCTTCACCGCCATCGCCGACCTGCTCGCCGCGGCCGGTACACCGGGGGCCGAGACGAGCCGACGGTCGCTGACCACCGCGCTGAACCTGGCCTACGACCGGGTCATCCGCAGCCGCAGCCTCTCCTCGGGCCGCACCCGCGAGCTCTCGGAGCTGGCGGGGGTGCTCAACGCGGCGGCGCCGCTGGTCGAGGGGGCCGTGGCCACCGCCCGTGCCGGGGCCCCGGCCGACCCCGACGACGTCGCCGCCGTCCGGGGGCTGGCCACCGCGCTCGCCGACGACTCCGACCTCACCGACCGGCGACCGCCCCCGATGGACGACGGGCCTGCCCCGCCGCGAGCCGTGCGGCACGGGGTCCGGCTGGTGTGGAACGTTGTCGGCGACCCCGAGGAGCGCGCCGGTGCCGCGGCCGAGCGGCCGGAGGTCGACCTGCGGACTCGGCTGCGGGACCTCGTCTCCCGGACGCTGTCCAGCGCCGACAGCCGCGCCTTCGCCGTCCGCCTGTCGCTGTGCATGGCGATCGCGGAGATCGCCCGCCAGTACCTGCCGGTGCAGCGCCCGTACTGGGTTCTGCTGACCGTCGCGCTGGTGCTCAAGCCCGACTTCGGCTCCGTCTTCGCCCGGGCCGTGCAGCGCGCGGCGGGCACGCTCGGAGGGGTCCTGCTCGGCTCCGCGCTGCTGGCCGTGCTCCCGCGCAACGCCTGGGTGCTCGTCGCCATGGCCGCGACCGCCGCTGTGCTGCCGTGGGCGCGCAACGCGAACTTCGGCCTCTTCTCGGTGTTCCAGACCCCGCTGATCATCCTGTTGCTCGACCTGGCCCTGCCCAGCCAGTCGGGACTCGTCGGCGCCCGGCTGATCGACACCCTGATCGGCTGCGCGATCGTCCTCGTCTTCGGCTACCTGCTCTGGCCGCAGACCTGGCGGGCGCCGCTGGACGAGGCGCTGCACCACGCGGCGCTGGCCCTGGACACGTTCGTGGAGGCGGCGTTCACCGGCAGTCCGGCCGACCGCCGGCGCGCCCGCCGCCGCAACTACCGCGCCCTCACGGAGCTGCAGACCCAGCTCCAGCGCCGGCTGGCCGAGCCGCCACCGATCAGCACCCGGGCCGCGGCCTGGTGGCCGGTGATCGTCCAGCTGGAGCGGACCGCCGACGCGGTCACCGAGGCCGTCATCTCCCGGCGGGACGGCGACCCCGCGCCCGACCTCGCCCAGCTGGCGGTCCTCCGCCGGGCGATCCGCCGCATGGAGGAGGACGTGCGCGCCTCCCGCACACCCGACGACGCCGAGATCCTGGCCGACGGCATGCTGGCCCCCGTCGCCCGCGAGGTGGACACCGCCCGGCGGCTGGTGCGGGAGAACGCCCCGGGACGCCGCGGCTGATCCGCGTTGCAGGATGGCGGGGTGAACCCGCTGCAGCTGCCCGCGCCGGCCGGTCCCCCGCCGCCCGGCTCCCGCACCGTCGTAACCGACGACGGCGTCCCGCTGCACGTCGAGGTCGACGGACTCGGGGACCGGGCGGGTGGGGACGGATCGGCGCCCTTGACCGTGGTGTTCTCCCACGGGTTCACCGCCCGGCTGGTCGAGTGGGATCTGCAGCGGGCCGCGCTGCGCGACCGGGCCCGGCTCGTCCTCTGGGACCAGCGCGGCCACGGGCGCTCGGGCTGGACCAGGCTGACCCGGGCGACCATCGATCGCACCGGCCGCGACCTCGGGCAGGTGCTCGACGCGACCACGCCGACCGGGCCGGTGGTGCTCGCCGGCCACTCGATGGGCGGGATGAGCGTGCTGGCCCTGGCCCGGCAGCGGCCGGAGCTGTTCGGCGATCGCATCGTCGGCGTCTTCCTGCTCGCGACCTCCGCGGGCGGGCTGGTCGAAACCGGCGTCCTCGGGCTGGCGATCAAGCTGATCCGGAAGCTGCGGCTGCTGTCGCTGTACCTGCGCTTCCTCCAGCTGATCGCGCCGCTGCTGGAGCGCTTCCGCCGCCGCGGCACGGCCCTGGGCCGGCGGGTCACCCGCCGGCTGCTGTTCGGGGCCGACGACGCCGACCTCGACAAGGTCCGCCTGGTGCAGAACCTGCTGGAGGAGACGCCGTTACCGGTCGCGATGGCCTTCTACGCGACCTTCCTCGACCATGACGAGACCGAGGCGCTGGAGGTGCTCAAGCGGGTGCCGGTCACCGTCGTGGCCGCCACCCACGACCGGCTGACCCCGGCCGCGCACGGCCGCCACATCGCGGAGATCGTGGGCGAGGGGGCCGAGCTCGTGGTCGTCCCGGGGGCCGGGCACAGCGTGAACCTGACCCGCACCGCGGTGGTCGACCAGGCGTTGACCGGCCTGCTGGACCGGGTGCAGGCGACGAGGAAGGCCGGATGACTCGCCAGGCGTGCGGCGACGTGGAAACGTGATCGACGCCATCCAGGTCGGGTTGCAAGTGACCTGGAGACACGCATAGCTTCAGCGGCCACCCCACGACGTCGGAACGGCTCCCGGTGCCACCAGTGCGACCGGGCCAGGCGAGGAGCAGAACGTGGACCGGATGAGTGCCCTGGACGCGGGCTTCTTCTTCGCCGAGAGCGAGAACACCCCGATGCACGTCGGGTCGGTGGCCATCTTCGAGGGGCCGCCGCCGACCTACGGCGACGTCGTCCGCCTGCTGCTGAGCAAGCTACCGCTGGTCCCCCGCTATCGGCAGCGCGTGCGGCCCGTGCCGATGCAGCTCGGCCGCCCCGTCTGGGTCGACGACCCGCACTTCCAGATCCTGTACCACGTCCGGCACACGGCCGTGCCGAGCCCGGGCAACGACGAGCAGCTGCGCAACCTCGCGGGGCGCGTCCTCGGTCAGCGGCTGGACATGGCCAAGCCGCTGTGGGAGCTGTGGCTGGTCGAGGGCCTGGCCGACAACCGCTGGGCGATCATCTCCAAGGTGCACCACTGCATGGTCGACGGCATCGCCGGCACCGACCTCATGCAGCTGATGTTCGACCTGGAGCCCGACGCCACGCACGAGGCGCCGAAGGACTGGACCCCGCGCCGCCCGCCGTCGGGCCTGTCGCTGCTCACCGGCGCGGTCACCGAGACGGTGACGCACCCGCTCGACCAACTGACCTCCATGCCGAGCCTCGGCAACCCCTTCCGCGCGGCGAAGGGCCTCGCCGCGTCGAGCAAGACCATCGCGCAGACCGTGCCGTCGCTGGCCAAGCAGGCGGTCACCCCGACGGCGCGCTCGCTGAACGGCCCGATCGGCCCGCACCGGCGGTGGGCATGGACCGACGGCAAGTTCGAGGAGTTCAAGGCCGTCCGGACGGCGCTCGGTGGCACCGTCAACGACGTCGTGCTGGCCGCGATCACCGGCGGCTTCCGCGACCTGCTCAAGGGCCGCGGCGAGCTCTCGTCGGAAAAGCTCGTCGTCCGGTCGATGGTGCCCGTCTCGGTACGGCGGGCCGACGAGCGCGGGTCGCTGAACAACCAGGTCTCCGCCGTCTTCGTCGACCTGCCCGTCGGCATCCCCGGCGCGGCCGACCGGCTGGCCGCCGTCCGCGGGCAGATGGACGAGTACAAGAAGACGATGCAGGCCGTCGACGCCCGCTCGATCATCGCGATGGGGAACTTCGTCGCGCCGACGATGCTCTCCCTAGGGGTGCGCGCCGCGCTGAAGTCCGGCCAGCTGTGGTGCCAGGCGGTCACCACCAACGTCCCCGGCCCGCGGATCCCGCTCTACCTGCTGGGCCGGCGCATGGTCAGCGCGAACGCCTACGTCCCGATCGCCGGGGGCACCCGCTGCTCGATCGGCATCTTCTCCTATCTGAACACGATGACGTTCGGCATCAACGCCGACTTCGACGGCTACCCCGACATCGACGTCCTCGCCGGCGGGATCCGGCGCGGGATCGAGGAGCTCATGGCCGTGGCCGGCAAGACGACGGCGACGACGGGCACCGCGGCGGCCACCCCCGCGAAGAAGGCCGCTGCGGCCAAGGCTCCGGCGAAGAAGGCTCCGGCGAAGAAGGCGGCCGCGTCCCGGTGAGCCCCGGCAGACGGCGAGGTGCAGGGGCACTGGGAGAAGGGCCGCGGGGCACCGAGCCGCCCGGCGAACCGGGCGGGGACGAGTCGTCGGAGCGGCCGCTGACCGTCGCCGTCACCGGACCCACCGGCACGTTCGGCGCGGGGCTCGTGCCGCTCCTCCAGGACGACGACCGCATCGGGAAGATCATCGGGATCGCCCGCCGACCGTTTGACCCGGCCGAGCGCGGCTGGACGAAGATGGAGTACCGGCGCGGCGACGTCCGCGACGCCGACGCCCTGCTCGAGGCGTTCGCCGGCGCCGACGTCGTCGTCCACCTGGCCTTCCTGATCACCGGCAACGCCTCCCGCGAGACCGCGCGGTCGATCAACGTCGACGGCACCCTCAACGTCTTCGGTGCCGCGGCGGCGGCCGGGGCGCGCCGGTTCGTCTACGCGTCCTCGGTCGCGGCGTACGGCTTCCACGACGACAACCCCGACCGCATCGGCGAGGAGTGGCCGACCCGTCCGGCCGCCCGCCTCTTCTACGCGCAGGAGAAGGCCGAGCTGGAGGCGCTGCTGGAGCGGGAGTCGCAGAGCCACGCCGACCTCGCGCTCTACCTGCTGCGCCCGCCGATCGTGCTCGGCCCGAACGCCGTCGGCGCCAAGGACGTGCTGCCCGGGCGGCTGGCCCCGCTGGGCCGCCGGCTGCTCGGCCGGCCCCGCCGACTGCCCGTACCCCTGCCGCTCCTGGTTCCCGAGTACCCGATGCAGTTCATCCACGAGGAGGACGTCGGCCGGGCGCTGCTGCTCTGCGTCGTCGGCGCCGGGCCCCCGGGCGCCTACAACATCGCCGGCGACGGCGTGCTGACCGCCGGCGACGTGGCCCAGGAGTTCGGCGCCCTGCCGATCCGCCTCCCCGCCGGGCCGGCCCAGGCGGCCGCACGGGCGATCTCGCGGCTGCCGTTCCTGCCACCGGTCGCCGAATGGATCGAGGCGGCCAGCCGGCCGGTGCTCATGGACACCACGAAGGCTCGCGAGCAGCTGGGCTGGCAGCCCCGGTACAGCGGGCTCGAGGCGCTGCGGGACACCCTGCGCCCCAGCAGCTCCTGACCCGCCCCTACTGCGCCGGCGCTGTCACGGGCAGCCAGGCGAGGATCTCCGACGCCACCCGCTCGGGCACCTGCAGCTGCGGCACGTGCCCCACCCCGGCCAGCTCGACGTACCGCCAGTCGGGGTGCCGGGAGGAGATGTCGCGCGCGGCGGACACGGGGACGAGCCGGTCGACGTCCCCCTGCACCATCAGCACGGGAACGGCGATGCTCGCCATCGCCTCCCGGTAGCGGCGCGGGTCGACGAGCAGGCGCAGCAGCGAACGCGCGGCGGCGAGGAACGCCTTGTCCATGGCCGGCTGGTCCTCGCGCTGTTCGATCAGCGCCACCGAGCGGTCGATGGTGTGCGCGGGCAGCGCATCCGGGTCGACCCCGCACAGCCGCATCGTGTCGCGCACCTGGCGCAGCGGGGTGGAGCGCTGGCGCCGCATCCAGAGGAAACGCTCCCCCACCAGCGGGACCGCGTACAGCGCGAACGTGAAGGCCACCAGCGGGTCCAGCGCCCGCCGGGGACCGGGGACGGCGGCGTCGAGCAGGACGAGCCCGCTGACCTTCTCCGGCGCGGCCGCCGACTCGAGGATCGAGATCATGCCGCCCATCGAGTTGCCCACGAGGACGACCGGCGTCCCGACCACGTCGGCCAGGAAGCGGTCGAGCACCAGCACGTTGTCGTGCACCGTCGTCCGGCGCTCCCCCGGCTCACTGCGGCCGAATCCGGGCAGGTCGAGGGCGAGGACCCGGGCGTGCGGACGCAGCAGCGGGGCGAGCAGGTCCCAGTTGAGGTGCGACCCGCCCAGGCCGTGCACCAGCACGATCGTCGGGCCGTTGTCGGGACCCCCGAAGTCGACGTAGTGCACCGGACCGCCGAGGTCCACGGTCCTGCTCTCGCCGTACGCGGCGTGCTGCTCGGTCACCCTCGGTCCTCCGGCTGTCGGTGGTGGCTGGCGTCCGTACGGTGACACGTCGGCAACACCGCCGCCCCGCCGGGTTCATCCGCGACCCCACCTACCAGCGGAACGTGAATGACACATATGACGCAGGACACATTTGGGCAACATCTGCCCGCGCTTCCCTATCGACCGGGTGTGAGCCCAGGGCCATCTTGGTACAGGTCCGTACCAACGAAGGTCGGCACGCGGAGGACGATGTGGCGCTACGGCAGGACGACGGACCCGCACTCCCGCTCTATCTGAGCGAGCCCGGCCGCGCCGTCGCCGACTACGGCCTCTACCTCGCCGCCCGCCCCCTGATCCAGCGCCTCCCCCGCGGCGACGGCCACTCGGTGCTCGTGCTCCCGGGGCTCCTGGCCGACGACGTCTCCACCCGGGCCCTGCGCACGGTTCTCCGCCGGATCGGCTACGACGTCCGCGGCTGGGGGCTGGGCCGCAACATCGGCCCGACCGCCGCCTGCGTGAAGGGCATGCGCGATCTCGTCGACCACCTCGCCGACAGCTCCTCCAAGCCGGTGACGCTGATCGGCTGGAGCCTGGGCGGCATCTTCGCCCGCGACCTGGCCCGGCGGACCCCCGAATCGGTGCGCCAGGTCATCACTCTGGGCAGCCCGTTCCGCCTGGCCCGCCACAGCCAGAGCCGGGCCACGAAGGTGTTCGACCGGTTCTCGCACCTGCACGTCGAGCAGCGCACGCTGCCGCTGGAGTCGGAGGCGACCCCGCTGGGCGTGCCCGCCACCTCGATCTACTCGCACTTCGACGGCATCGTGCACTGGCAGACCTGCCTGGACACCCCCGGCGAGCGCTGCGAGAACATCGCCGTCATGGCCAGCCACCTCGGCCTCGGCCACCACCCGGCCTCGATCTGGGCGATCGCCGACCGGCTGGCCCAGCCGGAGGGCACCTGGGCACCGTTCAAGGCGCCGCTGTTCCTCCGGCCGGCCTTCCCGAAGCCGGCTTCACCGGCGGCGACCAGCCCGATGAGTGCGGAGACGTCCGCCGCCTGACCTGCCGGTCGTTGTGCGGAGATCCACCTCGCGACGGCTTCCGGCGGTGGATTCGTGCACAGTCGCGTGCGCATTACGCGCGGAGTGCAACCACCCCGCTGCCTGAGAGCCACCGTGGACGCGATACGTCGCCCGAGCGGGTGACAGGTCCAGCAGGAGGGGGGTGAATCGCGGTTCCGCCACGCATGAACGGCGGAGGAAGGGTCATCGTCGCCCGGTGATCTTCACGCGGACGGTCTCGGTGCCCTGGGACGACCTGGACGAACAGGGCTGTGCCGAGGACGGTGCACCCGACTGGACGACGCTGATCGTCACCGGCCCCACGAGGAGGCGCGATGCCCGCGGGCACGTGTCCCTCGAGTGGACGGTGACGGCCCAGTGCCGCCCAGCGGTCCGCACACCGCATGAAGCCGTGACCTCTGACAGGAGAACTACATGATCATCCTCGGTATCGTCCTGCTCCTTCTCGGCCTGCTCCTCAAGATCTCCATCCTCTGGACGATCGGCATCATCGTGCTGGTCATCGGCCTGGTCCTGCTGGTCGCGGGCTCGATGGGCCGGGCGGTCGGTGGGCGGCGCCACTACTGGTGACCGCGCCCTGACGCGTCGCAGGCCGGTGTCCCAGCGTGGGGACACCGGCCTGCGGCACGCCGTGCCGGGAGACAGCGGTTCCGGAACGCCCCGGGACCTTCGGCCGTGTCGCCCCGCAGCGGCCTCGTTGGGTTGAGGTGCGACCGATTCGCACGCCCGAGAGGTCGCATCATGGATGAGCCCAGCGGAACGAGCGACGTGAAGGTCGTCCAGCTCTCCGACGAAGAAGCCCGCGCCATCCGGTCGGTCCTCCTCGACAACAGCGAGGTCGACCCCCGGTACCGGATCCTGATCCTCGTAGATCCGCCAGGCGTCTGCATTCCGTGGAACTGACCGCAGCGACCGCGCCGAGTGTCGGATGGTTGTCGTCTCGACGGCGCTGAGACGACGACGAACCAACAGTCGACGGCGGGAGACGCCGGAAGTGGGCGCGGCAGGGTTCGAACCTGCGACCACTCGCTTGTAAGGCGAGCGCTCTACCGCTGAGCTACGCGCCCCGCCCGCCCAGGGTAGGGGGGTCTCTGTCCTTCCTTAGGCGGCGTTCTCCTGGCTGAGCTTCTGGACGGCTTCCTTCCAGCCCGTCTGCTCGCGGGCGTCGCCGACCCCGTTGACCTCGGCGAAGGCGATGGTGCCCTCGGCATCGATCAGGAAGGTGCCGCGGAGGGCCATGCCGGCCTTCTCGTTGAACACTCCGTAGGCCTGCGCGGTGGCGCCGTGCGGCCAGAAGTCCGAGAGCAGCGGGAAGTCGAAGCCCTCCTCCTCGCGGAAGGCCTTGAGGCTGAACACCGGGTCGGTGCTGACCGCCAGCACGCGCACGCCGGTGCCCGTGTACGCGGACAGCTCGTCGCGGAGCTGGCAGAGCTCACCGGTGCATATGCGGGAGAAGGCGAAGGGGTAGAAGACCAGCAGCACGGGCGTGCCCCGGAGGTCTGCGAGGGAGACGACCTGCTTGTCCTGGTCGGGAAGGCTGAACTCGGGGGCGAGGTCGCCGACGGAGAGGCTCATCCCCCGATCGTCCCTCAGCGGCGGGAGCGGGCCGCCTTGGGGGTCACCAGGCGGATGCCGGACCAGTCCTTGGCCGCGGAGATGCTGCTCGTCTGCGAGAGGCCGGCGGTGGGGGCCGCCTCGGTGACGTCACCGGGCTCGACGTGGCCGGGGCGCCCCGACTTCGGCACCAGCAGCCAGACGACGCCGTCCTCGGCCAGGGAGCCGATCGCGTCCATCAGCGCGTCGACGAGATCGCCGTCGTCCTCCCGCCACCAGAGCAGGACGACGTCGGCCACCTCGTCGGTGTCCTCGTCGACCATCTCTCCGCCGGAGAGATCGACGATCGCATCGCGCAGGTCCTCGTCGCAGTCCTCGTCCCAGCCGAGCTCCTGCACGACCATGCCCGGCTTGACGCCCAGCCGGGCCGCCATGCCGGTGCTGTCGACGCTCATCCCTGCTGCTCCTCCATGGGTGGGCCTGCTGCTGACGGATCGTGGGGTGCATGGTGCCCTGTCGGGCCCCCGGACGCGCGCGGACCGGTCACGGGCGGTCGCCGATGTCGCGCAGGGAGAGCCGAATCGGGCGGAGGCTGCCGACGGCGGACACGACCAGCGGGAGCGTTCCCCGCAGCCTGGTCATGTCACCCCTCTCGCTCCTGCCGGCGCCCCGCCGCCCGGTGCGGGCCTGCGGTTACGCGGCTCCTACCACCGAGCCACGCTGGCGGAAGCGTAGGGCATGCCGTCGCTCGCGCAAGCGCCGCGCGGCCGGGTGGGCGCATGGAGGACGATCAGCGGGGAGACACCCACGCGCACTGGCGACTCGACGTCGTACCCGCCGGTAGACGTGACGACAGGAACGGCGACGGGAGACGATGGAGACATGAGCGCACCGCAGCAGACGGGCGGCGACCCCGCCCGCGACGCAGGCCAGCCCCGTCCGGTCATCACCAGCGGGCTGCCGAGCCAGCTGATCGACACCGACCCCGACGAGACGCAGGAGTGGATCGAGTCGCTCGACGCCGTCGTCGACCACGCCGGCCGCGAGCGGGCCCGCTACCTGATGCTCCGCATGCTCGAGCGCAGCCGCGAGCAGCAGGTCGGCGTCCCGTCGCTGCGGAGCACTGACTACATCAACACCATCCCGCCGCAGCGGGAGCCGTGGTTCCCCGGCGACGAGCACGTCGAGCGCCGGATCCGCGCTTACATCCGCTGGAACGCCGCGATCATGGTGCACCGCGCGCAGCGGCCCGGGATCGCCGTCGGCGGCCACATCTCCTCCTACGCGAGCTCGGCCTCCCTGTACGAGGTGGGCTTCAACCACTTCTTCCGTGGCAAGGACCACCCCGGCGGCGGAGACCAGATCTGGTTCCAGGGCCACGCCTCCCCCGGCATCTACGCCCGCGCCTTCCTCGAGGGCCGGCTGACCGAGCAGCAGCTCGACGGCTTCCGCCAGGAGGTCAGCCACCCCGGCGGCGGGCTGTCCTCCTACCCGCACCCGCGGCTGATGCCGAACTTCTGGGAGTTCCCGAGCGTCTCGATGGGCCTGGGGCCCATGAACGCGATCTACCAGGCGCGGTTCAACCGCTACCTGCACGCCCGCGGCTTCAAGGACACCTCCGACCAGCACGTCTGGGCGTTCCTCGGCGACGGCGAGATGGACGAGCCCGAGTCGCTCGGTGTCATCGGCCTGGCCGCCCGCGAGGAGCTGGACAACCTCACCTTCGTCATCAACTGCAACCTGCAGCGGCTCGACGGCCCGGTGCGCGGCAACGGCAAGGTGATCCAGGAGCTGGAGTCGTTCTTCCGCGGCGCCGGCTGGAACGTCATCAAGGTGATCTGGGGCCGCGAGTGGGACGCCCTGCTGGCCGCCGACCGCGACGGCGCGCTGGTCAACCTGATGAACCAGACGCCCGACGGCGACTACCAGACCTACAAGGCCGAGGACGGCGCCTTCGTCCGCGAGCACTTCTTCGGCCGCGACCCGCGCACGCGCAAGCTCGTCGAGGGCATGAGCGACAAGGAGATCTGGAACCTCTCCCGCGGCGGGCACGACTACCGCAAGGTGTACGCGGCGTTCAAGGCGGCGCAGGAGCACAAGGGCCAGCCCACGGTCATCCTCGCCAAGACCATCAAGGGCTGGACGCTGGGCAGCCACTTCGAGGGCCGCAACTCCACGCACCAGATGAAGAAGCTGACCGCCGAGGACCTCGCCGCCTTCCGCGACCGGCTCTACCTGGACATCCCCGACTCCGCGCTCGACAAGACCCTGCCGCCCTACTACAAGCCGCAGCCGGGCTCCGAGGAGCTCGAGTACATGCTCGAACGGCGCCGGCAGCTCGGCGGCGCCGTCCCGCGGCGCCGGTCGGAGGCCAAGTCGCTCAAGGCACCGGACGAGAAGGCCCTCGAGGTCCTGCGCCGGGGCTCCGGCAAGCAGGAGGTGGCGACGACGATGGCGTTCGTCCGCCTGCTGAAGGAGCTGCTCAAGGACAAGGAGCTCGGCCCGCGGTTCGTGCCGATCATCCCCGACGAGGCCCGCACCTTCGGGCTGGACAGCCTGTTCTCCTCGCACAAGATCTACAACCCGGCCGGGCAGCGCTACACGTCGGTCGACCGCGAGCTGATGCTGGCCTACAAGGAGTCCGAGCAGGGCGTGATCCTGCACGAGGGCATCAACGAGGCCGGTTCCACGGCGTCGTTCACCGCCGTCGGCAGCTCCTACGCCACGCACGGCGAGCCGATGATCCCGATCTACATCTTCTACTCGATGTTCGGGTTCCAGCGGACCGGCGACGGGTTCTGGGCGGCGGCCGACCAGATGGTCCGCGGCTTCGTCCTGGGCGCCACCGCTGGGCGGACGACGCTCAACGGCGAGGGGCTCCAGCACGAGGACGGGCACTCGCTGCTGCTCGCCCACACCAACCCCGCGGTGGTGTCGTACGACCCGGCGTTCTCCTTCGAGGTCGCCCACATCACCCGGGACGCCCTGGTCCGCATGTACGGCGACGACCCGGGCGCGCCGCTCGGCGGGCACCGCTCGCCGGACGTCATGTACTACCTGACCGTCTACAACGAGCCGTTCCAACAGCCGGCCGAGCCGGAGAACCTCGACCTGCAGGGCCTGCTCGCCGGCATGTACCGCTACGCCGAGGGGCCGCAGCTGGACGGGCCGAAGGCGCAGGTGCTGGCGTCCGGGGTCGCGGTGCCGTGGGCGCTGCGGGCGCAGGAGCTGCTCGCGAACGACTGGAACGTGTCGGCCGACGTCTGGTCGGTGACCTCCTGGGGCGAGCTCCGCCGGCAGGCCGACGCGGTCGCCGAGCACAACCTGCTGCATCCCGAGGAGGAGCCGCAGGTCCCGTACGTCACCTCCCGGCTGCAGGAGGCGCCGGGCCCGGTCGTCGCGGTGTCGGACTGGATGCGCGCGGTGCCCGACCTGATCGCGCCGTACGCGCCGCACGGGATGCAGTCGCTGGGCACCGACGGGTTCGGCCTGTCGGACACCCGCCCGGCGCTGCGCCGGCATTTCCACGTGGACGCCGAGACGATCGCCGTCCGCACGCTGGCGTCCCTGGCCGATTGGGGTCACCTGGACCGGTCGGTCGTCCGGCAGGCCGTCGAGAAGTACCAGATCCGCGACGTGCAGGCCGCCCCGGCGGACGAGCGGTCCGACCCCAGCCCCGCGACCTGAGCGAGGACGCCGTCCGCGGCGCCGCGGACGTCAGCGTGGTCGGCGGCGGCGTCGTCGGGCTGACCTGCGCGCTGGAACTGGCCCGCGCCGGCCACCGGGTCACGGTGCTGACCGCCGACCCGGTGGAGGCGACGACGTCCGCCGTCGCCGCCGCGATCTGGTTCCCCTACCGGGCGGCGCCCGTCGACGCCGTCCTCCGCTGGGCCGCCGACTCGCTGGTCGCGTTCACGGGGCTGGCCGCCGACCCCGCGACGGGGGTGGCGCTGCGGCCCGGCGTCATCGTGCACCGGACGCCGGGGCCCGACCTCTGGTGGGCGCCCGCCGTGACCGGGCACCGGCCGGCGAGGGCGGACGAGCTGCCGCCCGGAGCGCCGTCGGGCACGCGGTGCACCCTGCCGGTCGTGCACATGGGCCGCTACCTGCCGTGGCTGCGCGACGCCTGTGTCGCGGCCGGTGCGGAGGTCGTCGCACGCCGCATCATTGGGCTGGCCGAGGTGCCCGGCGACGTCGCCGTGGTGGCCGCCGGGCTGGGGTCCGGTCCGCTGCTCGGCGACGACTCCGGGATCGCCGTCCAAGGGCAGGTCGTGCGGCTGGCCGACCCGGGGCTGACTGACTGGCTGCTCGACGAGGACAACCCCGCCGGGCTGACCTACGTGGTGCCGCGCGGCTCCGACGTCGTCTGCGGCGGCACCGCTGTCGAGGGCGCGACCGGCACCGAGCCGGACCCCGCCGTCGAAGCCGCGGTGCTGGAGCGGGCCTGCGCCCTGGTGCCGGCGCTGCGCGGGGCGCCGGTGCTGTCCCGCGCGGTCGGGCTGCGGCCGGGCCGCCCGACGGTGCGGCTGGACCGCATCACGGTCGACGGCCGCCCGGTCGTCTCCTGCTACGGCCACGGCGGCGCCGGCGTGACGCTCTCCTGGGGCTGCGCCGCCCAGGTCGCCGATTTCGTCGGGGACCTCGCGGTCCGCTGAGTTCCCGATGGTTCAGGCCGACCCCTCGCGGTGCCGGCGGATGACGTCGGCGTAGACGTGGGCGCTGTCCTTGGGCGTGCGTCGTTGGGTCGCGTAGTCGACGTGCACGAGACCGAATCGCTGCGCGTATCCCCGCGCCCATTCGAAGTTGTCCATGAACGACCACGCGAAGTACCCGCGGACGTCCGCGCCCTCGGCGACGGCCGCCGTCACAGCCTGCAGGTGCGCGAGCAGGTAGTCCGTCCGCCGGTCGTCGTGGACCTGCCCGTCGTCGGTCACCTCGTCGGGCCAGGCCGACCCGTTCTCGGTGATCACCAGCGGCAGGCCCGGCGCCTCGTCGCGGAGCTGGAGCAACAGCTGCGTCAGCCCCTCGGGACTGACGCCCCACCCCATGGTCGTCGTCGGTCCCGGGGGGTCGAGGTCCTCGACGTCGGCACATCCGATGAACGGGTTGGGCCGTCCGTTCGGGACGGCGTCGCCCCGCACCGTCGAGCAGAAGTAGTAGTTGACCCCGAGCCAGTCCAGTGGAGCCGCGATCACCTCGAGGTCCCCTTCCTGGACGGGCAGCGGCGCACCGGCGGCAGCCAGGTCGGCGACGACGTCGTCGGGGTAGGCGCCCCGCACGACCGGCTCGAGGAACATCCGGTTCTGCTGGCCGTCGAGGCGGCGGGCCGCGTCGCGGTCCACCGGGCTGTCGCTCGCGGGCGTCATCGGGGTGAAATTGAGGGTGAGGCCGAGGTGGTCGGCCCCCTTGTCACGCAGCACGCCGGCGCCCAGCCCATGGGCGAGCAGCAGGTGGTGGACGGCCCGGGCCGCGGCCACCGGTTTGCGCTTCCCGGGCGCGTGCTGGCCGGACTGGTGACCCAGGAGCGCACTGCACATCGGTTCGTTTAGCGTCGACCAGTGCCGTACGCGGTCGCCCAGCGCGTCGAAGACGACACCGGCGTAGTCGGCGAAGCGGGCGGCCGTGTCCCGCTCGGCCCAGCCTCCCCGGTCCTGCAGCGCCTGCGGCAGGTCCCAGTGGTAGAGCGTGAGCCAGGGCTCCACGTCCCGGGACAGCAACTCGTCCACCAGGCGGCGGTAGAAGTCCAGGCCCCGCTGCTCGACGCGTCCCGCTCCCTCGGGCAGCACCCGGGACCAGGCCACGGAGAACCGGTAGGCCGGCAGTCCGAGGTCGGCCATGAGGGCCACGTCCTGCCGGTAGCGCCGGTAGTGATCCGCCGCGACGTCGCCCGTGTGGCCCCCGAAGGTCCGGCCCGGCGTGTGGCTGAAGGTGTCCCAGATCGACGCGCCTCGACCGTCGGCCTCCACCGCACCCTCGATCTGGTAGGCGGCCGTGGCGGTCCCGAAGGTGAATCCGGCCGGCAGCGCGAGGCGGGCGGCGCGCTCCGGGCGCACGTCGGTCGAGGTCACGAAGCGACTCGCAGGCCGGTGGCGGGGTCGAAGAGGTGCAGGCAGTTCTCGCGGACGCGCAGCCAGACGGTCCGGCCGGGCTCGACGGCCTGGCGGGCATCGCAGCGGATCACGACGTCGGACGGGTTGAGGGGGTCCTCCGTGCTCTCGCCGGCGAGCTTCGAGTAGAGGTAGGCGTCGGACCCGAGCTGCTCCACGACGGTGACCACGACCGGGAGGCCGTCGCCCGGGCCGGCCAGCTCGATCGCCTCCGGGCGGAAGCCCAGGGTCACCCGCCCGCTCCCCCCGGAGGCGCGGACCAGGTGATCGCGGGGCACGGGCAGCACTGCCGACCCGAGCCGCACGCCGCCGTCGACGACCTGCCCGGTGAGGATGTTCATGGCCGGCGAGCCGATGAACCCGGCCACGAAGACGTTGACCGGGCAGTCGTAGAGGGTCTTCGGGGCGGCGCACTGCTGCAGGACGCCGTCCTTGAGCACGGCCACCCGGTCGCCCATCGTCATCGCCTCGACCTGGTCGTGGGTGACGTACACCGTGGTCGTGCCCAGCCGCTGCACCAGGGCTGCGATCTGGGTCCGGGTCTGCACCCGCAACTTGGCGTCGAGGTTGGACAGCGGCTCGTCCATGAGGAACACCTGCGGGTCGCGGACGATGGCCCGCCCCATGGCCACGCGCTGCCGTTGACCGCCCGACAGTGCCCTCGGCCGCCGCTGGAGCAGCGGCTCCAGGTCCAGGATCTTGGCCGCCTCCGACACCCGCCGGGCGATCTCGGCCTTCGGGACGTGGGCCAGCTTCAGTGCGAAGCCCATGTTCGCCTCGACCGTCTTGTGCGGGTACAGCGCGTAGTTCTGGAACACCATGGCGATGTCGCGGCTCTTCGGCGGCTCGTCGGTGACGTCCCGGCCGCCGATCAGGATGGCGCCGGAGTCGACCTCCTCGAGCCCGGCCAGCATGCGCAGCGACGTGGACTTGCCGCAGCCCGAGGGGCCGACCAGGACCAGGAACTCACCGTCGGCCACGTCGAGGTCGAGTGCGTCGACGGCCGGCCGCTCGGTCCTGGGATAGGTGCGGGTGGCGTGCCGGAAGGAGACGGTGGCCATCGGTCAGACCTCTCTTCGGGAGCAGCGGTGGAGGCTCGAGGGACACGCCCCGGGCAGGGTCATCCCTTGACCGCGCCCTGCATGATGCCGCCGACGATCTGCCGTCCCAGGACGACGAAGACGACGAGGACGGGCAGGGTGCCGAGCACGGTGCCGGCCATGATGATCGAGCGCTGCGGGACGTATCCGGTGCCCAGGCCGGCGAGCGCGACCTGGACGGTCGGGTTCTCGGTGGTGAGCGCGATGATCGGCCAGAAGAAGTCGTTCCAGGCGGTCAGGAATGTGAGCATCCCGAGCACGGCCATCGCCGGCCGGGCGATGGGGACCACGATCGACCAGAAGATGCGGATCGTCGACGCGCCGTCGACGCGGCCGGCCTCGAGGAGCTCGTCGGGCAGCGCCTGAACCAGGTACTGGCGCATGAAGAAGACGCCGAACGCACTGACGAGGGTCGGCAGGACGACCGCTTGGAGCTCGTTCACCCACTGCAGCTTCGCGATGAGGATGAACAACGGGATGATGGCCAGCTGCGTGGGCACCATCATCGTGCCGATGACCAGCGCGAGCAGGAATCCGTTCCCGCGGAACTTCAGCTTCGCGAAGGCGAAACCGGCGAGGGTGCAGCAGAGCACCGTGCCGATCGTGACGCAGCCGGCCACGATCACCGAGTTCACGATCGCCGTGCCGATCGGCGCCTGCTCCAGTGCCAGCGCGAAGTTCTCGAACAGGTCGGCGCTGGGCAGGAACGGCGGCGGCGTCGAGGCGATCTCGTTGTTGGTGTGCGATCCCGCGACCAGCGTCCAGTACAGCGGGAAGATCGACACCAGGGTCGTTACGATGAGCAGGAGATAGGTCAGCGGGCCGGCGGACGAGGTCCGACCGCCCCTGCCGCGACGACGCGAGGGCCCCGGGCGCGCCTCGGGGAGGTCCACGTGAACGGGAATGATCGTGGCCATGGCGGCGGCCCTACCGCTCGGCCCGGGCGCGGAGCCGGCCGATCACGGCGTAGCTCCCGACGAGCACGAGGATGATGAGGAACATGGCCCACGCGGTGGCGGCGGCCTGACCGAGGTGGAAGTTCGTCCAGCCCTGGTTGTACATCAGCAAGCCCAGCGTCTGGTACTGCCGCGATGCCCCGCCGGTCGTCGTCCCGTTGCCGGCGAACAGCAGCGGCTCCCCGAAGAGCTGGACCGCTCCGATGGTGGAGACCACGACGGTGAACAGGATCGTCGGCCGCAACGACGGGATGGTCACGTGGAGGAACTGCTGCCATCGGCTCGCGCCGTCGAGC
>Ga0126307_10000484_pt1 | contig 25581 bp, 21 predicted proteins | sample Plot28_FD_89955 | JGI IMG/M metagenome (GOLD analysis project Ga0126307, IMG submission 89955) | Serpentine soil microbial communities from UC McLaughlin Reserve, CA, USA - Plot28 | ecosystem: Environmental > Terrestrial > Soil > Grasslands | place: USA: UC McLaughlin Reserve, Lake County... | reverse complement strand
GTGCGCGGATCCTCGGCGTAGAGCCTCGCCTCGACTGCGTGCCCGTCCGGCTCTCGCGCCTCGAGCTCCAGAGGCTCGCCCGACGCGATGCGGAGCTGTTCTTCGACGAGGTCGAGACCGGTGACGAGCTCGGTGACGGGATGCTCGACCTGAATGCGTGCATTCAGCTCGAGGAAGAAGAACTCGCCCTTCGTGAGCATGAACTCGGCGGTGCCCGCGCTCTCGTAGCCGACTGCTCGCGCGAAGGCCACGGCCGCCTCACCCATCTCCGCTCGCAGGTCGGGCCCGACAGCCGGAGACGGGCTCTCCTCGAGGATCTTCTGGTGACGGCGCTGCACCGAGCAGTCGCGCTCGCCGAGGTGGACGGTCGTCCCGTGGGCGTCCGCGAGAAGCTGGATCTCGATGTGGCGCGGCCGCTCGACGTAGCGCTCGCAGAAGACCCGATCGTCGCCGAACCCGGACGCGGCCTCGCGGCGGGCGGCCTCGAGCGCCTCCTCGAGCTCCTCCGGCGAGCGTACGAGCCGCATTCCGCGGCCGCCCCCGCCGGCCGCCGCCTTGACCATTAGGGGGAAGCCGACCTCCTCGGGATCGCCACTTCGGACGACCGGAACGCCGGCCTTCGCGGCGAGCCGCTTCGCCTCGAGCTTGTCTCCTGCCGCGCGGCTCGCCGCCGGAGACGGGCCGACGAACCGGAGACCCGCCGAGGTGACCGCTTCGGCGAAGCCGGGGTTCTCGGCCAGGAAGCCGTAGCCGGGGTGGACAGTGTCCGCACCGGCGTGCGCCGCTGCGGCGACGATCCCCTCGATGTCGAGGTAGCTCGGCACCTCCTCGACCTCGGCGGCGCGCCGCGTGTGGAAGGCTCCCGCGTCGTCGGGCGCCGCCAGGGCTACGGTCGCGACCCCGAGGCGGTCGCAGGTGGAGAAGATCCGCGCGGCGATCTCGCCGCGGTTCGCTACGAGGAGTTTTCGGATCTCCATGCGGGCCTGCGCTTCTCGAGGAAGGCGCGGAGTCCGTCCTGGCCCTCCGGGCTCGCCCGCCGCCCAGCCGCGATCTCGGCAGCCGCCTGCCCGCCAGGGCGGTCGCGCACGAGCTCCTTCGCAGTGCGCACCGCCTCGGGGCCACTCGCGAGCAGGTGGCCGAGAACGTCGTCGACCCGCTCGTCGAGGTCGCCGGCTGCGACTTCGCTTACGAGCCCGATCCGGAGGGCGACGTCGGCGCAGAATCGCTCGCCGGTGAGGAAGTAGCGGCGCGCGTGCGCACCGATCCTCGGAAGAACGAAGGGGGAGATGACCGCGGGAACGATGCCGAGCCGGACCTCCGTGAAGCCGAAGACCGTCTCGGTGTCGGCGATGACGATGTCCGAGCACGCGACCAGCCCGCTGCCGCCGCCGAGCGCGTAGCCGTGCACGCGGGCCACGACCGGAGCGGGGCAGCGGTCGATCGCCTCGCACATCGCGTAGAGCCGCAGCGCGTCGGCCACGTTCTCCTCGTAGCTCAGCTCGATCGAGGCGCGCTGCCACTCGACGTCAGCTCCTGCGCAGAAGGCTTCGCCCTCTCCAGCCAGGACGACCACCCGCGCGTCGCCGACGCCGGCGAACGCCTCCGTCAGCTCGGCGATCAGGGCGGCGTCGAACGCATTGCGCCGCTCGGGGCGGGCGAGCGTCACGCGCAGGACGGGCCCATCCTTCTCCAGGCGCAGCGCGGTCATCGCACGGGAGCTTAGGGTTCCACCATGATCCACGGTGCCCTGGCAGCGGCGGTGACGCCTCTTCGCGACGGCGGTACGCGCCTGGACGAGGAGGCGTTCGGGCCTGTCGCTGACTTCCTCGCCGGGGGCGGGCTCGACGGGATCCTCGCGCTGGGGACGACGGGGGAGGGGATCTTGCTCACCGCCGAAGAGCGGCGGCGGGCTGCGCAGCTCTACCTTGAGGCCTGTCGCGGGCGGCTCGAGGTCGCCGTTCACTGCGGTTCCCAGACGACCGCGGAGACTGTGGAGCTCGCAGAGCACGCGGCCTCGGCCGGAGCCTCGGCAGTGGCGGTCATCCCGCCGCCCTACTTCTCCCTTTCCGAGGAGTCGCTGTTCGAGCACTTCCGTGCCGCCGCGGAGGCCTGCGCGCCTGTTCCCTTCTTCCTCTACGAGTTCGAGGCGAGGAGCGGCTACGCGATCCCGCAGCCGGTGATCGAGCGCCTGCGCGAAGCAGCGCCCAACCTCGCCGGCCTCAAAGTCTCGGATACGCCCTTCGAGCGCGTGCAGCCCTACCTCCTGGAGGGGCTCGACATCTTCATCGGGTCGGAGCCGCTCCTCCCACGCGGCCTGGCCGAAGGCGCCGCGGGAACGGTCTCGGGGCTTGCGGCCGCGTTCCCGGAATACGTCGCTGGGCTCAATCGCGACCCAGAGGCAGACGGCGCTGTCGACGTCGTCGCGGCACTCCGCGATGCGCTACAGCAATTCCAGTTCAACGCGGCGGTGAAGGCCGCGCTCGCGTGGCGCGGCGTGCCGGTCATGGGCGACGTGCGCGCCCCCCTGCTTCCCCTCGATGCCTCCGAGCGCGCGGCGCTCGAGGCGCGCCTCGAAGAGCTGACCGCCTAACCGCGAGGGTCCAGGTCGTCGGCCTCTTCGGCGGCTCCGCCGACTTTCTCGACGACGACGTAGCGCTCGCTTCGCTCGACGACGCTTTCGACGCTTATGTCCTCATGTCCAGGAAGGACGAAGAACCTTGTCGAAGCGCGCCGTACCGCCTCGTACTCGTCGATCGAGATCGAGATCGGTTCCTTGCACTCCTCGCGGCTGCACTCGCAGAGGAACTCGGAGCGGCCCTCGACCTGGAATGTCTGGTTGACCTCCGCGATGCGCTCGTTGACCTCGCGGAAGAGCGATTCGTTGCGGCCTTGTCGTTCTGCGCGTGTGGTCATAACCCCAGTTGTAAGAAAGTCAGGCTAACACGCTTGAGAAGTGCGTTTAGAAGGCATAACGCATCCGTGGACGCGGATCGCTCTTTCGAGCGGATCTACCGTCGGCACCGGCGCGAGGTGTACGGGTCGGTGCTGCGCGACGTGCGCGATCCGGACGAGGCCGAGGACGTCACGCAGGCTGCGTTCCTAAACGCCTTTCGGGCCATGCGCCGCGGCGACACGCCTGAGAAGCCGCGCGCCTGGCTTCTTACCATCGCCCGCAACGTCGTCCGCCGCCGCGCCCGGCTTCGTGGCGAGCGGCCGCAGGAGGTCGAGCTCGACTCGGAGCTCCTGCTCACCCTGGACGATGACGACGGCTCGGCTTCGGCGGACATCCGTGCAGCCCTCCTGCGTCTCACCGACGCGCAGCGTGAGGCAATCCTCCTCCGCGAGATCCAGGGGCGCTCCTACGCCGAGATCGCGTTCGAGCTCGGGTTGTCGCTTGCGGCCGTCGAGGCACTGATCTTCCGCGCCCGCCGCGCGCTCGCCGAGGAGCTCGAGCTCGTCGATCGGGTACCCATCGTCCGCCCGCGCCGGCGCCTCAGCATCCTCGGGCTTCCAGGCCTGGCGAAGGCGGCGTCTTTCGGCTTCTCCTTCGGCCGGGTCGGGTTCGCCTGCCTCGTCGGCTGCGCGGTGCTTGGGACCGTGCCGGTCGGGGACAGCTCAGCCACGGACGTGCCCGCCGCCGTGGCCAAGGCGCGCACGCCGGACGTTGTCGTGTTCCAGCTTCCCTCCACGAACCCGCCTCACCCAGGGGCGGCGAAGGAAAGGAAGGGCAAGGACGGCTCGTCGGGGAGTGGCAAACCGCATCATCAGGCGCAGTCCACCGGCGAGGAAAGCGACAAGCCATCGGATAGCGGCTCGCTCTTGCCCGTCGAGCTCCCACCCGTCGAGCTCCCACCGGTCGAGCTTCCACCGGTCGAGCTTCCGCCCGTGGAGTCGCCGGTGCCCCTTCCGTCCGTCGATGTTCCGCCGCCTCCTCCGGTGCCGGAGATGCCGGACCTGCCTCCGCTCCCGTCGCTTACATCCTGAAGACGCCGAAGGTCGTTTCCGGGATGGGAGCGTTCAGGCTCCCAGCGATACCGAGCGCAAGCACGCGCCGGGTGTCCATGGGGTCGATGATGCCGTCGTCCCAGAGCCGCGCCGTCGAGTAGTACGGATTGCCCTCGGCCTCGTACTTCGCACGGATCTCGTCCGGATCGGAGCGGCCGACAGTGGAGAGCACCGACGCCGCCTGCTCCCCGCCCATCACGCTGATGCGGGCGTTCGGCCACATCCACAGCTGTCGCGGCTCGTACGCCCGGCCGCACATCCCGTAGTTTCCCGCCCCGAAGGAGCCGCCGATGATCACCGTGAACTTCGGCACCTGCGCGCAGGCGACCGCGGTGACGAGCTTGGCGCCGTCCTTGGCGATGCCGCCGGCCTCGTACTCCTTGCCGACCATGAAACCCGTGATGTTCTGCAGGAAGACGAGCGGGACGCGCCGCTTGCAGGCCAGCTCGACGAAGTGTGCCCCCTTTAGCGCGCTTTCGGAGAAGAGCACGCCGTTATTGGCGAGGATCCCGACCGGGAAGCCCTCGATGTGGGCGAAGCCGCAGACGAGGGTCTCGCCGTAGAGCGCCTTGAACTCGTGGAAGTCGCTGCGGTCGACGATGCGGGCGATGACCTCGCGGACGTCGTAGCCCTTCGCGTAGTCGGCGGGGATGATCCCGTAGAGGTCGGCCGGGTCGTGCAGCGGCTCGGCCGGCGCCTCGCGCTCCCACGGAGCCTCGGGCGGGCGCGAGCTCAGGTTCGCGACGATCTCGCGGACGAGCGCGAGCGCGTGCTCGTCCGAGACGGCGTAGTGGTCGGCCACGCCGGAAGTGCGCGCATGGACATCGGCACCGCCGAGCTCCTCCGCGGTCACCTCCTCGCCCGTGGCCGCTTTCACGAGTGGCGGGCCGCCGAGAAAGATCGTGCCGGTGCCCTTCACGATCACGGTCTCGTCGCTCATGGCCGGGACGTAGGCGCCTCCGGCGGTGCAGGAGCCCATGACCGCCGCGATCTGGGGAATCCCCACCGCGGACATCACCGCCTGGTTGAAAAAGATGCGCCCGAAGTGCTCTCGGTCCGGAAAGACCTCGTCCTGCATCGGCAGGAAGGCGCCGCCGGAATCAACCAGGTAGATGCACGGGAGGCCGTTCTGCCGCGCGACCTCCTGGGCGCGGAGGTGCTTCTTGACCGTGAGCGGGTAGTACGTGCCGCCCTTCACCGTGGCGTCATTGGCGACAATCACGCACTGTCGTCCCTCGACGACGCCGATCCCGGTGACCATCCCTGCCGCGGGCGCGTCGTCGTCGTAGAGGCCGTTCGCGGCGAGCGCGTTCAGCTCGAGGAACGCCGACTCGGGGTCGAGGAGTCGGTCGACCCGCTCGCGGGCGAGGAGCTTCGCGCGAGAACGGTGCTTCTCGACCGCGTCGTCGTCTCCGCCGCGCGCCGCCTCGGCCGTGCGCTCGCGGAGCTCCGAGACGAGCGCCTCCATGCGCTCGCGGTTTGCGCCGAATTCAGCGGCGGCCGAGTCGGCTCTCGTCTCGAGAATGGCCACTAAGCGTCGGCGGAGGGCAGCTTGGCGAGGAGCTCCTTCAGCCTGCGCAGCACGTCGGCTTCCTCGTGCCCGAAGTCGTCGAGGTAGGAGTGGAGCGCCGCACGGACCAGGGTGAGTTCCTCTTCGGTGAGCTCGATTGTGTGCATGGGCCTAGCCTACGGCCGCGCGCGGATTAACGAGACCTTTACGGGATTCGTATATCCGGCCTCACGCCGGCGGTGCTGCCGTGACATCGCCCTCCTGGGCCCAAACGTCGCCCGACAGCTCAGGAAAGCGAAGCCTGCCTCGGCGGGCTTCGCCGCGTCAGGAGGACGCCGCGAGCTCCTGCAGCCGGTCGAGCGGGAGCTCGTAGGCTCTCGCGCCGCCGGCGCCGGTGAGGGTCGTCGCGGCGCAGAGTGCGTTCACGATCGCTTCCTCGGTGGCCTCGACGACGGCGTCGAAGAGGGCGGTGATGTAGTTGTTCGCGAGCATCTGGACGGGAATCGTCAGCGGCGCATCGGCGTCGACGTCGGCCGATGGGAGGCCTCGGTTGCCGGACGCAAAGGCCAGGAAGAGGTCACCGCTCGAGTGCTCGCCGACTCCGCCGACGCGCGCGATCCCGAGGCCCGCGCGCTGAGCGAGGCGCTCACACTGGATGGGGAGGAGGGCGGCGTCGGTCGCGACGATGGCGATGATCGACCCCGCCCCCGGCGGCACACGGCAGTAGGGATCTGGGATCTCCGTCACCGGGATCCCTTCGCCGACCGGGATCCCGTTCACCCGCAGGCGCTCCCGCCGTCCGTGGTTCGCCTGCACGAGCACGCCGACGACCGCGCCACCAGCGCCCTCGACCACCCGGGACGACGTGCCGATCCCGCCCTTGAAGCCGTGGCAGATCATCCCCGTGCCGCCGCCGACGTTGCCCTCCGCGACCGCGCCGTCGGAGGCCGATGCGAGCGCGGCCTCGACGTGCTCCGGGCGCACGTGCATCCCGTTGATGTCGTTGAGAAGGCCGTCCCACGTCTCGCCGACGACGGGGAGGCTCCAGAACTCCCGCTCGTCCGACCGCGAGGCGATCTCGGCTGAGACGAGCGCGTCGCGAACGACGCCGACCGAGTGCGTGTTCGTCAGGGCGATCGGCGAGCAGAGCATCCCGGACTCGCGGATCCACTCGAGCCCGGTCAGCTCGCCGTTCCCGTTCAGGCGGTGCGCGCCGGCGAAGACGGGCTCGTACCAGGGGCTCGCCTCGTGCGGCTGGATCACGGTCACGCCCGTGCGGACGTCTTCGCCCTCGATCAGCGTCGTGTGCCCGACCCGCACGCCGGGGACATCGGTGATCGCGTTCCCTTCACCGGTCGGCAGAGTGCCGATGGCGATGCCGAGCTCCCGCGCCCGCATGGCGGCAATCCTAGTGCGTGGGTTTGGGGGAATGTTCGGCCGGTCATGCTCGCACTACCTCATGGACCATGACGGCCTCCCGGGGCCCCTCGATCTCGGCGACGCCCGGGAGGCGGTCGCCAGCGCCGCGGAAGAGTGCGAGGCATCCTGCTTGAACGCGATCGGGAGCGCGGGAAGTCCGCCGGCGTCCTCCGGTCGATCGCCGGCGTAGCATCGATCACGGCCGAACGGGCGCGACTGGACGATGCGGGCGACCTCATGTCCGTCGTTTCGCTCTGCGCGCGGATGATCGAGTCGGCGGCGGGCGAGCTCGACGGCCTGAGCGAGCTACCCGGAGGCCTTGAAGCCGCAGTCGCCGCGCGCCGCTGTGCGGAGGTGTGCCAGCGGGCGCTCGTCGCGCTCTACGACACTTCGTGAGAGACGAGGTCAACGGCCTCGCGTAAGGACCCGACGTAGCGTTCGAGGCCCGAAGGGCCGTCCGACTCGGCCACCTCGACGGCTCGGCTTCCGACGACGATGCCGTCGGCGAGCTCTGCTGCGGCGGCGGCCTGCTCCGGCGTCGAGATCCCGAAGCCGGCGAGCAGCGGGACGTCGGTCACCGACCGTGACCGCTCGACGAGCCCGCCGAGCTGGCCGGACACGGAGGCCCTCGCCCCGGTCGTCCCGGTGAGTGAGACGAGATAGAGCCAGCCGTCGGTTCGTTCTGCGGCGAGACGGATCCGCTCGTCGGGGGTCGTGGGCGCGACCAGCTGAACCCGCGGAAGGTCGGGTGCTGCCTCGAGCGGGAGGTCTGCGACGATGAAGCTCGTCGCCCCGGCCGCCACGGCGTCCTCCCGGAAGCGCGTGTACCCGTACGCCTCGAGGATAGAGGCGTAGGTCATCGGGATCAGCGGGACGTCGACCTTCGCCCTCGTCTCTGCAAGACATTCGAGGCACGCCTCCGTTCGCATCCCCTTTGCGAGCGCCCGCTCGCCCGCGAGCCGGATCACGGGCCCGTCCGCAAGGGGGTCCGAGAAGGGAAAGCCGATCTCGAGGAGGTCGGCGCCCCCGGCCACCGCTGCTGCGGCGAGCTCGGGCGTCTTCTTCCCCGCCATCAGGTAGATGGAGACCCGCTTCATCGCGAAAGCACGGTGGCGAGGTCTTTGTCGCCGCGGCCGGAGAGTCCGACGAGGACGAGCTCTGAGTCGAGCTCGAGGGCGCGCGCGAGCGCGTGCGCCGGCTCGAGGGCAGGAATGATCCCCTCCCGCTCGGCGAGGAGGTGGAACGCGGCAAGCGCCTCCTCGTCTGTTGCCGGCAGGTACTCCGCGCGCCCGGAGTCCCGGAGAAAGGCATGCTCGGGGCCGACGCCCGGGTAGTCGAGCCCGGCCGAGATCGAGCGCGCGTCGACGATCTGCCCGTCGTCGTCGGCGAGGAGTGAGGAGCGGGCGCCGTGCAGGACTCCCGCCCGTCCCGTGCCGAGGCTTGCTGCTCCGGCCGCCTCGACTCCGATCAGGCGCACGCCCGAGTCGTCGACGAAGCCGGCGAAGAGGCCGATGGCGTTCGATCCGCCGCCGACGCAGGCGACCACGGCGTCCGGGAGCCGGCCTTCGGCGGCGAGGATCTGCTCGCGAGCCTCGCGCCCGATCACGCCCTGGAGCTCGCCGACGAGCTCCGGATACGGGTGCGGGCCGACACAGGAGCCGATCATGTAGTGGGTCGTCTCGACGTTCGTGATCCAGTCGCGGATCGCCTCGCTCGTCGCCTCCTTGAGCGTGCGCGTGCCGAACTCGACCGGGCTCACCTCTGCGCCGAGGAGTCGCATGCGCTCGACGTTGGGCGCCTGCCGTGCCATGTCCTCCGAGCCCATGTAGACGACGCAGTCGAGCCCGAAGCGCGCGCAGACCGTGGCCGCCGCGACGCCGTGCTGGCCCGCGCCGGTCTCGGCGACGATGCGCTGCTTGCCGAGACGGCGTGCAACGAGCGCCTGGCCAAGCGCGTTGTTGATCTTGTGCGCCCCGGTGTGGCAAAGGTCCTCGCGCTTCAGGTAGACGGACTTCCCCTCGGCGAGCCGCTCGGTGCGGTAGAGCGGCGTCGGGCGGCCGACGTAGTCGCGCTGCAGCCCTGCGAGCTCAACGGCGAAGCCCGGATCGTCCTTGACCTCCCGCCAGCCGCGTTCGAGCTCGTCGAGAGCGGGGACCAGGGTCTCGGGGACGTAGCGGCCGCCGTATGGGCCAAAGTAGCCGGCGCCCACAGAGGTCACCTGGCGGCCGCCACGAATGCGCGCACGCGGTCGTAATCCTTGATCCCCGGGGAGGCCTCGAGGCTGCGGCTCGCGTCCACGCACCAGGGGCGCACCGCCTCGATCGCCGAGCGGACGTTCTCCGGGCCGAGGCGGCCTGCGAGCAGGACACGGCCCTCGGTGCACGCTGCCTGCTCCCAGTGGCCGTCGTCCTCCTCGAGCCAGGGGAGATCCTTTACCTGCGCGACGACTTCGTCCCCGCGAAGGAGGACGCCGTCGCGCGCCCGGTGGCCGTTCTCCTGCGCGTAGAGCTGGGCGAGGTCGGTGCCGGCCTCCTCGGTCTCGCCGACGAAGACGCCGACGGAGAGCATCGTGTCCGGGACCGGAAGCGGTGCGTCGGCGCGGCGAGGGCTCTCCGCGAGGACGAAGCCCGCGAAATCGGCGCCCGCCTCGGCGGCGACGGCGACGTCCTCCTCACGTGTGAGGCCGCAGACCTTCACGTACGGGCGCCTCAGCAGGTCGGCCAGCGTCGCGGCCGGGTCGTTCGCGCGCATGAGCGCGGAGCCGACCAGCACGGCATCGGCGCCGGCGAGCTCCGCCGCGGCTCCGTGACCGCGGTTGAGGATGCCGCTCTCGGCAACGACGATCCGGTCGCGCGGGGCCCCAGCGACGAGCCCGAGCTGCGCGCGGCGGTCGATCTCGAACGTGGCAAGGTCGCGGGCGTTCAGGCCGATCACGGGGGCTTCGAGCGCGGTCGCGCGCGCGAGTTCCTCGGAATCGTGGGCCTCGACGAGGGTGTCGAGGCCGAGCTCGGCGGCGACGCCGAGTAGCTCCCGCAGGACCGCATCGTCGAGGTCGCGAAGGAGCAGAAGCACTGCGTCGGCGCCGCTCGACCGCGCCGTCTCCAGATGCTCCCTCGTCGAGAAGAACCCCTTGGCCAGGAGCGGGAGCGACGCTTTCGCGCGTGCGGCGCGCAGGTCGTCCCAGGTGCCCGCGAAACGCTCGTCCACGAGGACGGAGACCGCCGAGGCGCCCGCGCCTTCGAAGGCGGCCGTCAGCTCGGCGGGATCGGCATCGGGCCGGAGGTCGCCTGCCGACGGCGAGCGGCGCTTCACCTCGGCGATGGCTCCGAGGCCTGGCTGTGCGAGGGCATCGCGGAAGCGGCCCATCAGGCGACCGCCTCCTTCTCCTGCGAGAAGGCGACGAGCTGGTCGAGCCGCTCTGCCGCCCCTCCCGAGTCGAGCGCCTTCTGTGCAATCCCGTATCCCTCGGCGAGGTCCTCGGCGTGGCCGCCGGCCGCGATCGCGCCGCCTGCGTTGAGGAGGACGGCCTCGCGCTTGGCGCCCTTCGAGCCGGCGAAGATCTCGCGGATCGCCGCGGCGTTCTCCTCGGGGGAGCCACCGGCGAGCTCGCCCGGCTTGCAACGCGGGACGCCGAAATCGAGCGGGTCGATCTCGCGCCGCCGCACCTTCCCGTCGGCCACCTCGCAGACGAGGTTCGAGCCGATCGGCGATAGCTCGTCCACGCCGCCCGCTCCGTGGACGACGAACGCACGCCTCGAGCCGAGCTGGGCGAGCACCTCGGCGATCGTGGGCACCAGCTCCGGTGCATAGACGCCGACCACCTGCGCCCGCGCGCCTGCCGGGTTCGTGAGCGGGCCGAGCACGTTGAAGACCGTGCGAGCTGCGAGCTCGCGCCGCACCGGGGCTGCGTGGCGCATGGCAGGGTGGTGGGAGGGGGCGAAGAGGAAGCCGAACCCGAGCTCGTCGATCGAGCGCTCGATCCGCTCAGCCGGCTGCTCGAGGTCGAAACCGAGAGCCTCGAGGACGTCCGCCGAGCCCGACGACGAGGAGACCGCGCGGTTGCCGTGCTTCGCGACGCCGGCCCCCGACGCCGCTGCCACGAGCGCTGCCGCCGTCGAGATGTTGAACGTGCCTGCGCCGTCGCCGCCCGTCCCCGCCGTGTCGACGAGATCATCGCGCTTCGGGTTGACCGAAAGTACGTGTTCGCGCATCGCCTCGGCGCAGCCTGCGATCTCGTCGGCGGTCTCTCCTTTGAGGCGGAGCGCGATGAGAAACCCGCCGATCTGCGCAGGGGTGGCCGAGCCGCTCATGATCTCGCCCATGACCGCGCGCGCCTCGTCACGGCTCAGGTCGTGGCCCTCGAGCAGCCGTGCGAGACCTTCCTGGATCGTCATCGCTTCCCCTCCAGGAAGTTCTTCGCGAGGGCCGGGCCGTCGGGCGTGAGCACCGACTCCGGGTGGAACTGGATGCCCACGACTGGCAGCTCACGATGCCGGACCGCCATCACTTCGCCGTCCTCCGTCGTCGCGCAGACCTCGAGTGATTCGGGGACGCGCGTGGCCGCGAGCGAGTGGTAGCGGCCACTCTCCAGTGGATCGGGCAGGCCCGCGAAGAGACCTTGGCCGTCGTGGGCGACAGGGCTTGCCTTGCCGTGCATCAGGCGCTTCGCCTGGCCGACTTCGCCGCCATAGGCCTCCACGATTGCCTGGTGCCCGAGGCAAACGCCGAGGGTCGGCACCCGCTCGCCGAGCCTGCGGACGATCTCCAGGCTCGCCCCCGCGTCGGCCGGCCGTCCCGGCCCCGGGGAGATGACCAGGTGGCTCGGCTCGAGCCTCTCCGCCGCGTCGGCGTCGATCTTGTCATTGCGGACGACCGTCACCTCGGCGCCGAGCTCTTGGAAGAGGTGCGCAAGGTTGTACGTGAACGAGTCGTAGTTGTCGACGAGGAGGATCACGCGGATTCGGCTTCCTCGAGCGCCGCTTCGAGCGCGGCGAGCTTGCGCAGGCACTCCTCGTGCTCGGCCGTCGGGTCGGAGTCCGCAACGATGCCGGCGCCGGCCTGCAGCCGCGCCAGCCCGCCCTCGAGGACAACGGTGCGGATGGCGATGCAGGTGTCGAAGGAGGCGCCGGGAAGCGCGTAGCCGACCGCGCCCCCGTACGGGCCGCGGCGGTACCCCTCGAGCTCGGAGATGATCTGCATCGCACGGACCTTCGGCGCTCCCGACACCGTGCCCGCGGGGAAGCAGGCGCGCAAGAGGTCGAACGGGCCGGTCCCGGGGAGGAGCTCGCCGGCGACCTCGGAGACGAGGTGCGTGACGTGCGAATAGCGCTCGGGCTCGAGGAACTTGCCGACGCGGACCGTGCCCGGCCTGCACACGCGCGAGAGATCGTTGCGGCCGAGGTCGACGAGCATGATGTGCTCCGCGCGGTTTTTCTCGGAAGCGAGGAGTTCCTCGGCGTCGCCCTCGCCCGGGCCGGTCGTCCCTGCGATCGGATTGAGGCTCGCCCGCGTTCCCTCCAGCTTCACGAGGGTCTCCGGGGAGGAGCCGACGAGCGCGATGTCGTCGAGGTCGAGCAGGAAGTGGTACGGCGAGGGGTTGATGCGGCGGAGCGACCGGTAGAGCGCAAGGGCAGACACGTCCGTCGGTCGCTCCGCCCGTTGTGAGACCACTATCTGGAACGCGTCGCCGTCGCGGATGTAGTCCTTCGCGCGGCGAACGCTTCGCTCGTAGTCGTCCTTCGCGGGGTGGCGGGTCGTTTCGCCGTGCGTCGCGGATGCCCGCTTCGGCTCGCTTCGCTCCCCCGAGGGAAGCGTGGCGACGGCGTTCCGGTCCCCGTGAAGCACCTCGGCGACGCTCGCGGCGTGGTCGAAGCGCACAAGGGTGTCGGCGACGACGAAGCGGCTCTCCGGAAGGCCGGCGCCCTCGTCCGGGAGCGGCACGGTCGGCTCCAGCTCTGCGATGTGGTCGTAGGCGAGGTAGCCGACCACCGGGTTCCCGGCGGCGAGCGCGCTCTCCGCGGCGGCGAAGTCCACGATCCGCGTCCCCCGCCCGACGAGGCTGTAGCGCCCGAGGCGGCCCTTCTCGACAGATTCGAGCAGGAAGGCCGCGCCGCCTTCGGCGGCCAGCCGGAGGTAGGCCCCGAGCGGGGTGATGAGGTCGGCGTGGATGTCGCTAGCGATCGTCATGGCAACCAAAAAGACCTTCCGAGGGAAGGTCTTCGAGCGGAACGGGGATGTCGACCCTTCTTCAGCAGGCGACGCTCCCGCTCCGCTCGCGGCGCCAGGCCCACCAGGTGCGGACGGGAGTCATCTCCTCAGAGGGTAGGACACGGGTCCGGGGACCGTCAACTGCTCTGGCATTAATGCGGGGTTGAATGGTCTTCGAGCCGCCGCCCACCGAACCTCCTGCACCGTGGGAGCCGGTCGAGCAGCCGCCGGATCCGAACCGCCACCCGATCCGGGTCGTCGTCACGGACGACCTGCACCGCTGGCGTCTTACGGTGGGCTTTCGCCTCCTCCTCTCGATCCCGCTTTGGATCTGGCTCTTCATCTGGTCGATCGGCGTCTTCTTCGCTGCGATCGTCAACTGGTTCCTGACGCTGATCAAGGGCCGCTCGCCACTCAGCCTGCACGACTTCTTCGCCTCGTACATCCGCTTCACGACGCATCTGCACGCCTACTTCTTCTTCGCCGCCGATCCGTACCCCAGCTTCACGGGGAAGCCGGGCTATCCAGTCGACGTCGAGATCGACCCACCCGAGCGGCAGAACCGCTGGAAGACGCTTTTTCGCATCTTCCTCGTCATCCCCGCCGCGCTGATCGCGGGGACCCTCGTCGGGGCCCCCGGCGGTGGGGGCAACAACTCGAGCTACGACGATCAGAGCTCGAGCTCGTGGCAGTACGGCGCCACCTTCGCCTCGGGCTTCTTCCTGATCTCCGTTCTCGCGTGGTTTGCGTGCCTCGCACGCGGGCGGGCGCCGCACGGAATGCGTGACCTCTTCGCGTACGGGCTTCGCTACTCGGCCCAGACGTGGGGCTACTTCTTCCTCCTGACGGACCGCTATCCGAACTCGGACCCGGCGGAGCCGGCGGCCGACATGCCCGAGGAGCCGCGGCCCGTTCGGCTCGAGGTCGACGACGACCTGCGCCGCTCGCGCCTGACCGTCTTCTTCCGCGGCCTTCTGTATCTGCCGCAGCTCGTGTGGCTTATCCTCTGGGGCATCGCGGCCGCGGTGGCGCTGATCGTGAGCTGGTTCGCCACGCTCGCGATGGGCCGCACCCCGAGCGCGCTACACCGCTTCCTCGCCGCCTACGTCCAGTACATCGTGCACGTGACTGCGTACGTGACCAACGTCGCCAACCCGTTTCCGGGCTTCGTCGGTACGCCCGGGACGTATCCGGTCGAGGTCGAGATCGACGGGCCCGAGCGCCAGCACCGCCTGAAGACGCTCTTCCGCCTCTTCCTCGCCTTCCCCGCGTTCGTCATCGAGGCCACGCTCACCGGGGTGCTGTTCTTCGTCGCCATCTTCGGCTGGTTCGTCGGGCTCTTCCTGGGGCGCATGCCGCTCGGGCTTCGGAATCTGGGCGCGTACGCCATCCGCTATGCGGCCGAGACAAACGCGTACCTGTTCCTCCTGACCGACGTCTATCCGTACAGCGGGCCGTGGGACTTCGCCCCGCCTCGACCGGCGCTTCCGCCGCACGAGCTCGAGCCGGAGCCGGAGACCGCGTTCACATAGCCAGGCGCTGGGGGATCGGGGTCGCGCTTGCGGCGGCGGTGGCCGGGTGGCTCGTCGCGGCCTACTTCCTCTGGCAGAGCGTCATACCGGACGGCCTGAAGCTCCCCGACGTCAAGGAGACGTCGCTCTTCCCGACCTCGACGCTCTCGGACGCCGAGAGCTATGACCGCTTCGTGCGCTCGGACTTCGTCCTCGCGCAGGTCGTCGTCATTGCCGTCGTCGCGGTCTACGCCCGGATCGGCCCGAAGTTCGTGCGCGAGTCCGCCGCCGGCCCGATCGGGACGGGGATGCTCCTCGCAATGCTGGGGCTCGGGCTGGTCTGGCTCCTGCAGCTTCCATTCGGGCTCGCCGAGCTCTGGTGGCAGCGCCGCCACGACGTGACGCTCGCGTCGTACCAGGAGTGGATCGTGAGTGGCTGGTTCGGCCTCGGTGCAGAGTTCCTCTTCACCAGCCTCGCGATCCTCATCGTGGTCGGGCTCGCCCAGATCATCGGCGACTGGTGGTGGCTTCCGGGCGGCGCGGTGTTCGTCGCGCTGGCAGCGCTCTTTGCGTTCCTCCTCCCGTACCTGATCCCCGGACAGCAGCCGCTCCGCCAGCCGGCGCTCCAGGCGTCGGCGAACTCCTACGAACGACAGCTCGGCCTCGATGACATCCCGATCAAGGTCCAGGACGTGGGCGGAGAGACGACCGCTCCCAATGCCGAGGCGGTGGGGGTCGGGCCCACCCGGCGCGTGATCCTTTGGAGCACGGTGCTGCGCCCGCCGTTCACGCTCGACGAGAAGGAGGTCGTGGTCGCGCACGAGCTCGGCCACCACGCGCGCAAGCACATCTTCAAGGGCGTCGCCTGGTACGCGCTCTTCGCCATCCCGGGCGCGTTCCTCATCTCGCGGATCACCCGTAGACGCGGTGGTATGCGGAATCCGGAGGCGGTCCCGCTCGGCCTGCTCGCGCTCGTCGTGCTCTCGACGGTCGCGCTCCCTCTGCAGAACGTGATCACGCGCCACATGGAGGCCGAGGCTGACTGGGTCGCTCTCACACTCACGCAGGACCCGCAGGACGCCGAGGGCCTCTTCAAGCGGTTCACGTACGCGGCGCACGCCGATCCCAGTCCCCCGACCTGGTCGTACATCCTTCTGGAGACGCACCCGACTGGGCTGCAGCGCATCGAGATGGCTCGCGCCTGGCGGGCGCGGGAGCAGTCAACTCCCTGACAGGTACGCTCTTTTCATGGCACGCGCGGTCATCGTCTCGGCGGTGAGGACGCCCTTCGGGAAGCTCGGAGGAGCGCTCAAGGACTACGAAGCGCCCGAGCTCGGCGCGGTCGTGATCCGGGCCGCCCTCGACCGCGCGGGCGTTCCGGACAGCGACGTCGAGTACGTCACGATGGGCCAGGTGCTGCAGGGCGGCGCGGGCCAGGCGCCGGCCCGGCAGGCCGCCGTCGGAGCCGGGCTCCCGGTCGAAGTGCCGGCGGACACGATCAACAAGGTCTGCGCCTCGAGCATCCGCGCGGTCCAGATCGCCGACCAGATGATCCGCTCCGGCGACCACAGCGTCATCGTCGCGGGCGGCATGGAGTCGATGACCAACGCGCCCTACATCCTCAAGAAGGCGCGCTTCGGCTACAGGCTCGGCGACGGGTCGCTCATCGACCTCATGACTCACGACGGTCTGACCTCGACCTTCGACCAGAAGCACATGGTCGAGCAGGCGTCCTTCGTCTCGCGCGAGCTCGGCATCTCCCGCGAGGACCAGGACCGGTGGGCGCTGCGCTCGCACGAGCGCGCGGTGCACGCCATGGACAACCACCTCTTCGACGACGAGCTCGTGCCCGTCGGGGACATGGCCGCAGACGAAGGGCCGCGGCGCGAGACGTCCTACAAGAAGCTCTCGTCCCTCAAGCCCGTTTTCGACCCCGAGGGCACGACGACGGCGGGGAACGCGCCCGGGGTCAACGACGGCGCGGGCGCCCTGGTGATCACGAGCGACGAATACGCCAAGGCGCATGGGCTCGAGGTGCTTGCCACGATCGTCGCGCAGGCGTACGTCGCCGACGAGTTCGCCTATCTTGCGCGCACGCCCGCGAAGGCGGGGACCAAAGCGCTCGACAAGGCAGGGAAGACGATCGGGGACGTCGAGCGCGTGGAGCTGAACGAGGCCTTCTCCTCCGTAGTCGTCCATTCGGCCGAGCTGCTCGGCGCCGATCCGGAGCGCGTCAACGTGAACGGGGGCGCGGTCGCCCTCGGCCATCCCATCGGCGCCTCCGGGGCGCGCATCCTCACGACGATGGTGCACGAGCTGCGCCGAAACGGCGGCGGGCTCGGCCTCGCCGCGATCTGCTCGGGCGGCGGCGGCGGCGACGCCGTTCTCATCGAGGTCTAGGACACTCCGCCAACCCAGCGTGTTCTCGCGCTCACGCCGGGGTAGGGGAGACCCGTGGCAATGAGAGCAGATTCCATCCGCACGAGCAACCTGCGCGCGACCGCCCACGACGTCGCCGAGTGCTTCGCCGAGCACGGCCTTCTGACCTACGCGTCGGCGATCGCGTTCCGCGCGCTCGTCGCTCTGGTTCCGCTCACCCTGCTCGGCCTCGCCCTCCTCGGGGCCTTCGGGCTCGAGGACGTCTGGACGGACACGATCGCCCCGGCGCTCAAGAGCCACCTGACCCAGCCCGTCTTCAACGGGATCGACTTCACCGTGTCGCAGATCTTCACGACCGACAAGTCGTCGCTGATAGCGCTCTCGATCACGCTCGTCATCTGGGACATGACGTGGGCCGTGAACGCGGTCACACAGGCGCTGAACCGGATCCATGACGTCGAGGAGCGCCGCTCGAAGCTGCGGCGTGTCCTGGTCGCGGCCGGCCTCGGCCTCGCGGTCGTCCTGTGTCTGATCGCCGCCGTGCTTGTCCAGTCGGTCGCCCCGTCCATCACCGACGGCGCACTCGACACCCTGCTCAGCATCCTTCGCTGGCCGGTCTCGATCTTCTTTCTCTGGACCGCGGTGGCGCTGCTCTTCCGCTTCGCGCCCGCCGAGAAGCCGGAGTTCCGCTGGGCGAGTGGCGGCTCGGTCCTCGTCATCGGCACGTGGCTCATCGCGTCGGCGCTCTTCCGCGGCTGGGTCACCGAGGTGGCTGACTTCAAGAGCGCGACGGGAAGCCTGACCGTCTTCCTCGTCCTCACCTCGTACGTCCTCATCTCGGCGACGATCTTCCTCATCGGCGCCGAGCTGGACGAGCTCGCGCGCAAGAAGAACCGGCGCTCGTAAGCTAACCGGATGAACTTCGAGCACGTCCTCGTCGTCGGCGCCGGCCAGATGGGCGGCGGCATCGCGCAGGTGCTCGCCGCATCGGGGCGGCGGGTCTCCCTCCACGATGCGGCCCCGGGCGCGGTGGAGCGCGGGCTGGCAGCGATCGGGAAGAGCCTCGAGCGCCTCGCGAAGGGTGCCGACATCGACCCGGGCGACGTCCTCGGCCGCGTCACGGCGGTGGACGGGATCGTTTCTGCGGACCTGATGATCGAGGCCGTCGTCGAGGATCAGGCCGTCAAAGAGGCGATCTTCCGCGAGGCCGACTCGGTGCTCCCCGTGGAGGCGATCCTCGCGTCCAACACCTCCTCGATCCCGATCGCCTCGCTCGCTGCTGCGACGAGCCGGCCGGACAAGGTGATCGGCATGCACTTCTTCAACCCGGTGCCGGTGATGGCGCTCGTCGAGGTCGTGAGCACGAAGGAGACCTCGGGCGAGACGAGTGCGGCGGTGGTCGAGCTCGCGCAGAAGCTCGGCAAAACCCCCGCCGAGGCGAACGACTTCCCCGGTTTCGTCTCGAACAGGATCCTTCTGCCTTTCATCAACGAGGCCGTGTGGGCCCTCCACGACGGCGTCGCCGAGCCGGAGGCGATCGACACGATCGCCAAGCTCGGGTTCAACCACCCGATGGGGCCGCTTGCTCTCGCCGACTTGATCGGCCTCGACACGTGCGTCGCGATCCTCGAGGTTCTGCGGGACGGTCTCGACGACGAGCGCTACGAGCCGTGCCCGCTCCTTCGGGAGCACGTGGCCGCCGGGCGCCTGGGACGGAAATCCGGCGCCGGCTTCTACGCGTACGACACCCTAAAGAGTTAGGCCATCTGGCCCGATAAAGAGGGCTACTGGCGAACTTCGGGGGATTTTCTGGCGCGATGCGCATCCTGCTCGTCGACGATGACGCGGGCTTGAGAGCGGTACTGAGGACGACGTTCGAAGCAGTCGATGTCGACCTGGAAGAGGCCGACGACGCGCCTGCCGCGACAGAGGCCGTCCGGAGGCATCGCCCCGATGTCGTCGTTCTCGACGTGCGCATGCCGGGCGGAAGCGGCCTCGACCTCTGCCACGACCTGAAGGCCGATCCGGCCACGCGCGGCATTTCGGTCGTCCTCTTGACCGGCTCGAACGGCGGCACCGCCGAGGCCGCCGCCGCGGCGGGCGCGGACGCGTTCATCCGCAAGCCGTTCAGCCCGCTCGAGCTCCTATCGATCGTGGAGCGGCTGGCAGGCGGGCTGCACCCCGTCCCGTTCCGCGCTTCGCGCGCCGAGAGCATGCCCGAGCAGCTCCAGCTCTACGCGCGCGATCTCCGGCACCTCCTCGAGATCGAGCGCGGCCAGCGCCTGCTGCTCGCGGAGGGCTACCGGGAGACGGTGACCGCGCTCGCGACGGCGCTCGAGACCAAGGACAGCGGGACAGCCGTTCACTCGCAGCGCGTCCAGCACTACGCCGTCGAGCTCGCCCGCGCGCTTGGGAGCGAGCTCGTGGAAGACCCCAGCGCCGAATACGGCTTTCTCCTCCACGACGTCGGCAAGATCGGGATCCCCGACCACATCCTCCAGAAGCCCGGGCCGCTGAGCCCGGAGGAGCGGGCGCTGATGCAGACGCACACCGTGCTCGGCGAGCAGATGCTCGGTGGCGTCGCCTTCTTGCAGGGCGCCGGGCTCGAGGTCGTCCGCTCGCACCACGAGCGCTGGGACGGCGACGGGTACGCCGACGGGCTCGGAGGAGAGGACATTCCCCTTGGGGCGCGGGTCTTCGCGGTCGCGGACACGCTCGATGCGATGACGAGCGACCGCCCGTACCGGCGCGCGCTTCCCTGGGCCTCGGCCGGGGCCGAGATCCTGCGCCAGCGCGGCGGCCAGTTTGATCCGGCGATCGTGCGCGCGTTTCAGGGTGCCGAGCCGCGGCTCAAGGCCGTGCACGCAGAGCTCGTCACGGCCTGACTCACCCCATTTGGGTATCCGTCGGATGGCTCTCAGAGCCGATTCTTGTGGCATGCGGCGCTTGCTCGCACTCCCGCTTCTCGTTTCGGCCACACGTCGGCAGGGGGAACAGGGGTCTCGCCGATGCGTCCGACGTCCTCGGAGACATTCGCGCCGTCCTCTACGTCTCGCAGACGACGCAGCTGCCCATGCGCACGTTGATCGACATGCCGATGAAGATTGCGGGCCAGACGATCGTCATGCACATCGACCTTGTCATCACCGCGGTCAACCGGCCGGTCGCCATTCCCTCGGTCGGCTAGACCGGTCCGCGCGGCGGCCGTATCTATACTCGCCGCCCGATGAGCCGAAGCCGTGACGAGCCCGTCCGCCTGACGAAGATCTACACCCGCGGAGGCGACAAGGGGGAGACCAGCCGCGGGGACGGAAAGCGCGTGGCGAAGACCGACCTTCGCATCGCCGCCTACGGGACGGTCGACGAGCTCAACTCCCTGCTCGGCCTCGCGCTGGCCGCGGACGACCTTCCAGACGAGTTCCGCCCGTGGCTCGAACAGGTGCAGAACGACCTCTTCGACGCCGGCGCAGACCTCTCGGTGCCTCTCTCGGATGAGCGCGAGCGGCTGCGCGTGGATCAATCCCAGGTGGACAGGCTCGAGGAGCTCTGCGACCGGGTGAACGAGCGTCTCGAGCCGCTGAAGAGCTTCGTGCTTCCCGGCGGCGGAGAAGCGGCGGCTCGGCTCCACGTGGCGCGGGCGGTCTGCCGCCGCGCCGAGCGCAAGGCGGTCGCCCTCGCGGAGGCCGAGGACGCGAGCCCCATCGCCCTCGCCTATCTGAACCGCCTCTCCGACCTGCTCTTCATCCTCGCCCGGGCCGCGGTGAGCGGCGAGGAGCCCCTCTGGAAGCCTGGCGCCTCGCGCTAGCGGCCGACGGGCCCGAAGGCGCGGCGGATTGCGGAAGCCGTGCCGCGGAGAAGGCGCTCGTCCCAGAAGAGGATGGGGCCGTCCACGTTCTCAGCGGCGGCCATCGGCGCGATCAGCCGCCGCCTCGCGCGGAGCGCCATCGCGCCGGCTCCGAGGAAGAGGCACGCCAAAAGGGCGAGGCCCGCCGTGCGGCGGGCACTCGAGACCCTGGTCGCGTTGAACCTCTCGGGCTCGGGCTCCGCCTCGCCGGCGCCCCCGGTCGCTTCCGGCTCGGGCGGCTGGCCCGCGTCGGGCAGCGGGGTGTTGGTCGGAGGAGGCGTTGTGGGCGGCGGATACGTCGGGGGCGGAGACGTCGAGGGCGGGTAGGTCAGCGGGGGAGTCGTCGTATCGCGAGAGTTCGAGTGGGTTGCCCGACCCTTCGAGACCGCGAGCGGGACGGCCGAGCCGCGGATAGCGAGCCCGCTCTTCCCGGCGGAGACGACGGACCCCTTTGGGACACTCGTGGAGAAGACGTAGCTGATCTTGCCGGTCTTCAGTCCGCGCTTCGAGAGGGCCGTCTTTGCCTTCGCGAGCGAGAGCTTGGTCACCTTGGGGATGACCACCAGAGCAGAGGTCTTGCCGCTGACGTTGCCGGCCGCATCCCGCGCCGCGACCTGGAACGAGCGCTTGTCGCTCAGCGAGAAGGCGCCCATGTCGGCCGAGAGCTGCGACCCCGGGACGGTCTGGCCGACAGTGCCGTTGACGTAAACGAGGTAGGCGTCCACGAGGCCGCTGTTGTCGGTCGAGGCCTTCCAGCTGAGGACGAGCCGGCCCGAAGCGTTCTTGCCCTTGAAGCTCTTCGGCTTGTTTGGCTTGGCCAGGTCGTGCAGGAGCGTAAAGCTGCCGGCGCCGCGGGTGAGGACGTGCACCGTGTCTCCGTCCTTATAGAAGCCGCGCTGCGCGCCGCCCGGGAGGCTCGTGCCGTCCACGCGCGGGATCGGCTGCCAAGCGGAGCCGTTGAGGAAGGCGGGGACGACGGTGCCCGCGCCGTTCGTCAGCGTCAGGTCGACCGCGCCGTCGAAGCTCGTCACAGCACCGCCCGCGAGCGCCCAGTACGCGGAGATGTCGTAGATGTCGCCTTCCGGTGCGAAGCCCGCCGAGGCGGCCTCTGCCGGGCGCGGATCGATCTTCGCGACGAGCCAGTCGCCGACCGGCGCTCCGCTCCAGGCACCGGCCGGGACCCGCAGCTGGCCGACGCCGTTCGTGGCCGCCACGGTCATCGCCGAAGAGGCGAAGGAGTTCTTCTCGATGTAGGGATAGTCGCCGCCGGTCGTGTTCCAGACGGTGAAGTGGACGCGGATCGGCGTGTGGTTCCCGGCCAGGTCCTCGAGCTCGCCGCTCAGCGTGTGCGGGCCCGCCGCGAAAGGCTGCGTGAAGGTGACCGTGCTGCTGGAGACGGCGCCCGCTACCGCCCCGCCGTCGATGCTCGAAGCGAAGACGTCTCCGAGATCCTCGTTCGCGCTCACGGAAAGCGAGCCAGCCGACGGGACCGTCGCGCCGTCCGACGGAACCGACGAGGAGAGCGTCGGCGCGGTGTTGTCCACGCGACGGTCGTCGACAGAGGCCGAGGTCGTGACGGTGCCCGCGTTGTCGGTCACGCGGACGCGCAGGTCGTAGAGGCCGTCGGGGACGCCTGTGGTGTTCCACGTCGCAGAGACGTTCGTCCACGTGCCCGCGCCGGCCGGCGAGAGCTGGTAGGTGACCGTCGCGACGCCGGAGCCTGCATCGCCCGTGGTCGAGGTCAGGTTGACCGTGCCACTGAGATACGAGCCCGGGTCGTCCATGACCGCGGTCGGGTCCGTGTTGTCGACCAGGCGGTCCTCGACCACCGTGGAGGCGAGCGTGTTGCTTGCGTTATCGGTGACGAGAATCCGGAGGTCGTAGAGGTCGTCCGCGACCCCGGTGGTGTCCCAGGACGCGGTGTACGGAGAAGTCGTGTCGGTCGCGATCGGGCTCCACGTGCCGGCGCCTGCGGGGGAGGACTGGAAGACGACCTGTTGGACGCCCACGCCGGTGTCGCTGGGCGACGCAGCGAGGTTGACCGTGCCGCGCAGCGGGCTGCCGGGGTCGGCGAGGCCGCCGCCCGGTGCCGTCACGTCCACCGTCCACGTGAAGATCGCCGCGCTTGCATCCGTGTTTCCGGCCGCGTCGGTCGCGCGCACACGGAAGGTGTGGCTGCCGTCGGCGAGGCCGGTGTAGGACGCCGGGCTCGTGCAAGAGGCGAACGAGCCGCCGTCGAGCCGGCACTCGAAGGAAGACGAGCCGCCTTCGGTGGAGGTGAAGCTGAAATCGGCGCTCGAAGAGCTGCTCGGATCCGCCGGCGCGGCGGTGACTGACGTGTCGGGGGCGGTCGTATCTACCGTCCAGGTGTAGCTCTGCGGAGCCGCCTCGGCATTGCCGGCGGCGTCAGTCGCCTGGACGTCGAAGGTGTGGGGGCCCTCGGCGAGCGAAGAGTAGCTCTTCGGGCTCGAGCAGGCTCCGAACGAGCCTCCGTCGAGGCGGCACTGGAAGGACACGCCGCCCTCGCTCCCGTTGAAGTCGAAGCTCCCGTCCGTCGCGCTCGTCGGGTCGGCCGGGGCGGAGTCGATCGACGTGACCGGGCGCGTCCGGTCGACGGTGACGTTCACGATGTCCTCGCCGGTGTTCGAGCCGACGTCGGTGGCGACCGCGCGGAGCGCCGCGTTCCCGTCGGCCGGGAGCGCCCACGAAGTGGTGTAAGGCGCCGCCGCGTCGGTGCCGAGGGAGACCCAGCTGCCGGTCGAGCAGTCGTTGCTCGCGTCTGTGCAGGCGAAGAACTCGACACCGGAGACGTCGCCGTCGGGGCTCGTCGCGGTGACCGTGAACGGGTCCGCGTCGGCGAGATTGACGAAGCCGGTCGGCGCCGTGACGGAGACGCCCGGGGCGCCCGCGTTCACGGCCCAGGTGTAGGAGGCCGGAGTCGAGTCGGTGTTCCCGGCCTGGTCGGTGGCCCGCACCTCGAAGGTGTGGCTGCCGTCTGCGAGGCTGGGGTAGCTCTTCGGCGACGAGCAGGACGCGAATCCGCCGCCGTCCAACTCGCACTCGAAGCTCGAGCCACCCTCGGTCGCCGAGAACTCGAAGGACGGGCTCGGGCTCGCATCCGGGTCGGGCGGCACGACGTCGATGGTGGTGTCGGGAGCCGCCGTGTCCACCGTCCACGTGGACTGCGCCGGCGAGGCGTCCGTGTTCCCGGCCTGGTCGGTGGCGCGCACCTGGAAGGTGTGGCTGCCGTCGGCAAGGCCGGAGTAGCTCATCGGCGACGAGCAGGACGTGAAGCCGCCGCCGTCGAGGTCGCATTCGAACGTCGAGCTGCCCTGTGTCGAGGAGAACGTGAAGGTCGCCGCGGTCGCGTTGGTCGGGTCGTTCGGCGTCGAGCCGATGGAGGTGTTCGGCGCGGTCGTGTGGCTCGTCCATGTGAACTGCGCGGGCGAGGCATCGGTGTTGCCGGCGACATCGGTCGCGCGAACCTTGAAGGTGTGGCTGCCCTCGGCGAGACCTGCGTAGCTCTTCGGAGTCGTGCAGGAAGAAAAGCCGCCGCCGTCGAGCTCACACTCGAAGGTGGAGCCGGTCTCGGTGGCAGAGAACGTGAAGGTCGCGCCGGTCGCGTTGGTCGGGTCGTTCGGCGTCGAGCCGATGGAGGTGTTCGGAGCGCTCTGGTCGACCTTGACGACGTTCGCGGACGTGTAGACGACCTCGTTCGAGACGTGGTCGGAGACGCGGTAGCGGTACTGCGCGCAGGTGTCCGTCGCGATGGTGTCGGGGCTCGACGCGGCCGACCAGCCGCCCGAGAAGCCCGCGCACGTCCCGTCGGTCAGCGCCGAGGTGCGGCGCTCGAGCACGCCGGTCGAGGCGTCCACGCCGGAGAGCGAGTCGGTGCCGTTCGCGGTCGAGACCAGGATCTGGCCGTCCGCGTCGTAGCCGCCCGTGTACGTGACCGAGCCGCCCGAGGGCGCAGCGTCGTCGGTCGTGACCTCAAAGGTGCTCGATGACGTGTTGCCCGCGTTGTCGAAGGCGGTGACGGTCTGCGTTCCCGTGAGGTCGTCGAGCGCGTAGATCGTCTGGAACGGAGAGACCGAGTCGTCGACGCCGCCCGGGAAGCGCATCTTGTCGATCCCGGAAAGCGGGTCGTTCGAGGTCGCAGCGACGGTGTACGTGCCGGTCTGGCCGCTCTTCACGTACATCGTCGTGCCGGCCACGTGGGCGAAAGCGCTCGACTCAGAGAGCGTGAGCGCGGAGGCCGGCGGGTTCGTTATGTCGACGCGGATTTGCGTGCCGGCCGTCTGGACGGTCTCGGCGTTGCCGACGCGGTCGACCGAAAAGTACTTGATCGTGTAGACGCCGTTCGACGTCAGGTCGACGCTTTTGCCCTGCGAGGAGCTGGTCGTCGGGGTGGAGCCGTCGGTGGTGTAATACGTCGCGGCAAGGCCCGCGCCGCCGTCGCTGGGGCTGAGCGTGACCGTTACCGGAGAGCTCCGCCACGCTGAGCCGATCGTGCCCGTGTCGTCGGTCGTCGTCGGGTCCGTCGTATCGGGCGTGACCGTGAAGGTGTCCGAGGCGGTCAGGCTGGCGCCCGAGTAGGCCGTGACCGTCTGGGAGCCGGAGAGGGCGCCGAAGCCGTAGCTCGTCCCGTACGGGCTCGAGGTGTCGTCGATCGAGCCGGGGAAGCGGACCTTCTCGATCCCCGACTG
>Ga0126307_10000483_pt1 | contig 25583 bp, 21 predicted proteins | sample Plot28_FD_89955 | JGI IMG/M metagenome (GOLD analysis project Ga0126307, IMG submission 89955) | Serpentine soil microbial communities from UC McLaughlin Reserve, CA, USA - Plot28 | ecosystem: Environmental > Terrestrial > Soil > Grasslands | place: USA: UC McLaughlin Reserve, Lake County... | reverse complement strand
GGGCACCTGGAGTGAAGGTGTCGAGCGGCGCACCGGTCCTCGTCCTTGGGCGCGTACGTGATGCCGGAGAAGAACTGGAGAACCGCCGGGCACCGACTGACTTAAGTGTTGGTTGCTGTCGCGGCCTGATGGAGGGTGCGCACGGTCAGCAGCGGGACGCCGAGGTCGCGGATCCGATTGAGGACGCCGTGCAGTTGCGCCTGGTCGACGACCGGGCCGGTCAGGCTGGTAGTGCCGTCGTCGAGGCGGACCAGGGTGAGGTCGCCGAGCGTGGCGGCCCAGTGATCGTCGAGGTGACCGGCGACCCGGATCTCGTACATCGCGGTGTCGGTCGCCGCCGGGCCGGTCCTGCCGGGGCCGGCTGGGTCGGCGATGGGTCGGGTCACGTCGGTGCTCCTGCTGGTGCACTCTGGGTTGTGGCGATGCTGCGGGGGTCCCGGCGGTTGCGCCGGCGAGCGGGGCGGCGCATGACGCACTCGGCGACGGCGACATTGATGATCCAACCGGCGCCCTTGGCCAGGTCCGAACGCAACTCACCGGTGCCGAAGACGGCCCCGACGATGCCCTCGGTGAACGCCTCGGTGCCGGCGGCCAGACCGATCGCGTAGGCCCGGATCATCCAGGCTCGGTGGGCGGTGATATCGCGGCGGCGGATCGCGGTGACCCGAGGAGCAGGCTGGCGGCCATCGCGGAGGGGAACACGAGCCGCAGGACGTAGAGCAGGTCCCCGCTGCCGGGCTGGGCCTCGTAGAAGAGGGTCAGCCGCAGGGCCGACCCGGCGACAGCCAGCCCCGCCCCGGCCACGAGACGACCGGCGCGGCGGTGCCACGTGCGGTGGGAGCGGCGGAAGCGGGGCATGAACTGGAAGGCGCCGACCAGCGCGACCACTGCGGCCCCGACGATGTGGAGGACGAGGGCGGCCGGGAAGCCGGTGAACCGGTCGTCGGCCGGCAACAGGTCGGGTCCGCCGGCGAGCTGGACGAGCCGCAGCGAGCCGGCCGTGAGCGGGATGGCGGACAGCGCGACCAGCGCGGCCGGGACCGGCCAGCCCCGAGGCTGGCCGGCCCGCTGGTCTCGTGGGCGCTGTGACCCTCCACCAGATGAGGTCAGGTCGGCGGGCGACCGGGCGGCCCGTCGCTGGATGGTCATCGGACTGCGGGCTGCTCGACCGGGCTGACGGGCATCGCGTTCGCGGAGGACGTCGCGGGGGTCGGCTGGTGGCTGTCGCGGGGGTTGCGCCACAGGGAGATGCCCAGGGCGATGAGCGCGATGCCTTCGGGGACGGCGAGCGGCCGGTTGAATGACTCCGGCAGGACTGCGAGCGCGGCCGTCGCCACGGTGCTGACGGCGAGCAGGGCGGCGGCCCAGCGGGCGAGGATTCCGGCACGGAACAGGGCGATGCCGAAGAGGAGGCCGCCGAGGATGTAGCCGGCCCCCACGACGTTGAACAGTGTCTGCAGGCCGCCGATGTCACCGTTCGGCGTTGCGCCGGCAGCCGCGCCGACGACGTCGTTGACGAACCCGGGCTCGCTGTCGACCAGGTTGGGCAGGACGGTGGCGGCGATGACCTCGACGGACAGCATGGCCAGGTACCCAGCGGCGAACATGAGGTAGCCGACCAGGCCGAGGAGGCCGGCCTTGCGGTACTGGCGCAGGTACATGCCGGTGATGCCCACGAGTGCGAGCGCGGCCATCCCCGATTTGGCGTAGCTGCGTGCCACCCACTGCGTGGTCTCGGTGGTGAAGGAGCCGGTGGACGGGTGGCCGATCTGGACGGCGATGAAGATGGCTCCCGCGACCGCGGTTGCGGCGGCGGCGGCCTTGGTGAGGCTGGTAACGGTGACGGTCATGACGGCTCCTGGTTTCCCGGTGCCGGACGGGTATCCGGCGATGTGGTGGACGCTAGGAGCGGGCGTGGTGAGTCCACATCGCATGACCATGTGACCGTGTTGGTGATTTCGCTGTGGTGACTCGGCGTCGTGATCTCCAGCTGCCGGAGGGGCCTACAGCAGGTCCAGCTCCGCTGCGCGGCTGACCGCGGCACGCCGGGTATTGACGTCGAGCTTGGTGAAGATTTGCAGGGTGTGGGTCCGGAACGTGTTGACGGACATGAAGAGCCGGCCCGCGATGTCGGGGCCGGTCAGGTCGGTCGCGAGCAGCCGGAGCACCTCGACCTCCCGCTCGCTCAAGGGTCCCTCGCTGCCTGGCGTTGCTGGCCGAGTACCGGCCGGTGCATGGTGCTGGTGCTGGGCCGCCTGGAGCAGCGCCGCCGCCTCGTCCGAGCCAAGCAGGTGGGGACGACCGGCGGCCGCCCGGAGCAGCTCGCTCATCGCGGGTCCTTCGTCGAGGAACAGTCGGCGGTACCCGACTGGGACGCCGGCGCGCAGGGCGCGGCCCAGGTCCGCGAGCGCGGCGTCCAGGTCGCCCCGGGGGCGGCCGAGGGCCCGCACCAGCAGGGCCTCGACGAGGCTGCCGCCGCGATCCGCGGCTTCGGCGGCGGCCACGATCCGGTCCAGCAGCGAGAGGGCGTCCTCGAGGCTGTTCTGCGGTGGGGCGGTGCGGTGTCGCGCGATGATCAGGCGGGCGAGTGTGAGCTGCTCGTACTCGGCGAGGTAGGTGGCCGGGTCGTCGGGGGTGACCTGGTGGTCGCGTGCCCATACCGCCGCGTCCTCCAGCCGCCCCTGCGCGATGCTGACCCGCGCCCGGATGGCGGGGATGGGACGGACGTCGGGGAAGTAGCCGGGCCGGTACAGCCGCTGCGCCTGGTCGAGCAGGCCGACGGCGCCGTCCAGGTCCCCGGATGCCATCAGCAGCCCGGCCATGGCGGTGTACCAGCGGTGCCGGTTCTCCGGCAGCGACGCGCGTTCGCCGAGCTCCCGCGCGGTCTGCAGGTGCGCCGCCGCGGCGTCGAGGTCGCCTTGTTCTCGTAGCACGTCCGCGAGGCCGACGTGCAGGTCCCCGGTGGTGGACAGCACGGGGCCGGGCTGGGCCTCCGCCGTCGCGAGGGCCCGCTCGTAGAGTCGCCGCGCCCGGTCAGGCTGTCCGCGGGCCAGCCACATGGTGGCGAGCACGACGGTGGTGCCGAGCTCGTCGGTGAGGTTCCCAGCGGCGTGCAGGCTGCGCACGGCCTCACCGAAGGTGTCCACCGCTGCGGGGAGGTCACCGGCCGCCCATGCGGCCAGGCCGAGGAACCTGGCGCCGCCGGACCGGGCGACGTGATCCGCCGGCCCCGCGAGGTCGAGGGCGCGGCGGGCGTGCGCGATGGTCCCTTCGACGTCACCGCGGGCCTGGGCGAGTGCGGCGCGGTACACGGCGGCCTGCGCCGGCAGACCCCGAAGCTCCTTCTCTCGGGCACGGGCCGCCTCAGCCAGACGACCTGCTCGCGGCAGGCCCGCCGGTGGTTTCAGCGTCGTCGTCCGCAGTGCCTCGTCGGCGTCGTCGAGCCAGCGCTCGGCCCCTTCGACGTCGCCTTCGGAGAGTCGCGCCGGCCCCATCTGCGCCGCAAGGAGCGCGCGTCCGCGGAGAACGTCGTCGGGCAGAGCGTTCAGCCAGTCGCGCAGTGTCCGGTCCTGTCGCCGCTGGCGGGCTTCGGACAACGCCAGTTCCAGGAGGTCGGCCATGTGCTCGACATCGCCCGCGGCGAGTGCGTGGCTGATGGCGTCGGTCAGCGTGCCGTGCTCGGCGTGCCAGTCGCTGGCAGCTCGATGCAGGCTGTCGACCCGTCCGGGATCCTCCGCCACGAGCCGGGCGCGCAGCGCGTTGGCGAACAGGTGGTGGTAGCGGAACCATCGTCGCTGGTCGTCGAGCGGGACGATGAACACGTTGCCGCGTTCCAGGGTCTCGAGCAGGTGTTACCCGTCGCTGCCGCCGGTGAGCGCGTCGCACAACGGCCCGGTGAGCTGCTCGAGGACCGACGTGTCGAGGAGAAAGGTCCGCACCTGCTCGGGTTGGGTGGCCAGGACCTCCTCGACCAGGTAGTCCAGGACGAACCGATGGCTGCCGGTGAACGCCTCGACGAACGCCGCGACCCCACCGGATGCCGGGTCGCCGAAGCCGGTGGTGGTGGTGTGGCCGCGGGCCGACAGGGCGGCAAGCTGGAGGCCGGCCGCCCAGCCCTCGGTCCGGTTCTCCAGGGCCGCCACCTGAGCGGGCTCGAGTCCGAGGCCCATGACCCGGTTGAGGAAGACATCGGCCTCCTCGGCGGTGAACCGCAGGTCGGCGGCGCGGACCTCGAGCAGCTCCCCACGGGCCCGCAGGCGTGACAGCGGCAGGCGCGGGTCCGCACGGGTGGTCATGGCCACGGTGACCTGGGGCGGCAGGTGATCGAGCAGGAACGCCACCGCCTCGTGCACGCCGGGGTCGTCGATGACGTGGTAGTCGTCGAGGGCGAGGACCGTCGCGCCGGCGAGCGCATCGAGGTCGTTGACGAGGCTCGCCACCACGTCCTCGCCCGGCAGGCCATGTTCGGTGTCCAGCAGCGTCTGCGCCTCGGTCCCCACGTCACGGCCGACGGCCTGGAGTGCAGCCACGAGATGGGTGAGGAACACGCGCAGATCGGAGTCGGCCGAGTCGAGGGACAGCCATGCCACCCGCATGGCATGCGGCCTACTGCCCTGGTCGCGGTCCTCGGCCGGCCGCGGCGTCAGCTCACTGTCAGCAAGGTCGTCTTCCCGAACCCGGCCGGGACCGAGACGAGCACCAGCCGCGGCATCCTCGTGGAATCCGCGCGGAGCTTGTCGACCAGCCTCTCTCGGGGCACGAGCTGACGCCGCGGACTCGGGGCGCGCAGCTTGGTGCCCAGCAGCGGCATCCGGCCAGCGTAGGTGCGCGGTGAGCAGCAGCGTCAGGAACGCGGCCGGACCGACAATCTCTTGGCCTCGTACATTGCGGCCGCCCCTGGTTCAGCGGACATACCGTCCGACGTATGGACGGTCAACGAACTGCGTGGACCGGAGGATGGTTGCCGCTCCGGCGACGGCGTAGCCACCCGCGACGGTGAACTGTGCCGTCGGTTCCGGATCAGCACCAGTTCCGCCGCAGCGGCATGGGCGCGAGTCGTTCCGGCGGCTGTTCGCGATCCAATGGGCACGACCTGCAGCTCTGGCGAGTGTGATGCTGGGCCAGCCGAGGGTCCGCTCGACGACCCAGCGGTGGCCCCCGAGGCGGGCGCTGGAGTCACGGGCGATGCGGGCGATCCGGGCAGCGCCCCGGCGGCGCAGGTAGCGGCGGACCCGCGGAACGTCGTAGGCCCTTGTCGCGGGCAGCTTGGTTGGCCGGCGACGAGGATGGCCGCGGCCGACGCCCTTGATTGCCGGCATCGAGCCCAGGATGGGCTCGACCAGCATGCTGGCCTGAACCGCCCCGGAATTGGCGGACGCACTGACCCCACCGGCGCCTGCACAGCGCCTGCGGCGACGTCCCGCCCGTCGAGTTCGAGGACCACTCAGGTGGAGCGGGTGACGGGAATCGAACCCGCACAGTCAGCTTGGAACGCTTGGCACCCTCAGCGCCAATTCGCTGGTCAGCACGGAGTGAGGCGGATGGCGTGCCTTCCCCGTGCCTCAGCGCCAGATGTGGTGGCCGGAGGAGCGGCTCCGGGCTTTCGCTCGGCCCGTCCCCAGTCGAGTGCCGCGGTTCACGGATGCAACTGGGCCGTGCCGTGGGCCGCGGACGCGGCCGGAGTACCGCGGCCGTGGCGCTGCGCTACAACGTGCTCCTGCGAGTGAGGAGCGGGGCTGAATCTGGCGATGTCGTTGGCCATCGGCGGGGACTGCCTGGCCGACGTCGCCCAGATGCGGGCGGCGCATCCACAGGTGTTCGGTCCGGTGGCCTCGGATCCGACGGTGTCCCGGCTGATCGACACGTCGGGACGGAGTCCCCTTACGATGGCGCCTGCGCCCGGGATCGGGACAAGGAGTCGACGGTATGGCGAAGGAAATCACGTATATCGAGCTTCTACAGGCCGACGGACGTCCTGGTGTGCACATCGTCGACGAGGTCGAACGCTGGCGAGTCCGGATCTATCCGAACGGCATCACATCGGCCGATCTCCAGCAGCCCCCGAGCCAATGGAGCTGCAGCGGCGAGCTCCTGAGCCAGTCTGCGGATCTGAGCGAGGCCGAGATCCAGTGGACCGAAGCCGGAGAACAGTGGGTGGGCATGTGGGCTTCACTCCCCGGCCAGGCGTCGTGGAGCGTCTTCGTGAACCTCAAGGTGAAACACACACGCCCGAAGCCAACGCCAACCCCGACGCTCCCGGCCCTCGTCGACCCGCTCGGCTTTCCCGAGGTCATCCCGGACCGGGCCTTTGTCTCGACAGTCGGCGACCAGGACTTCCTTAATGAGGCGGTTGAATTCCATAGCGAATGGGAAATCCCCGTTACCCGCGTTGGGTCCTTTCAGGAGATTCTCGAGGGCGTGGCCAACATGGGATCGACGACCACGCTGCGAATCGTGAGCCACGCCCTTCAGTTCGCGGTCAACCAAGACACACTTGTGGGTCTGCTCGAACTGCCCATGTTCCGTGGTGCCGAATTCCCTAGTCTCGACATAATAGAGACTCCAGCCGCGGGGCCGATGACTACCAAGCTGCCACCGGACCTGTTACTCAGTGCGCTGGCCGAGAGCGAGGTCGCGCTGGTCGAGACCCTTCTCGGTTACCCCCTTCCGGCCGACAAGGAGGTCCAGGGCGGCGGGGGTAAAAAGCTAGCCGACCTCGTCGTCGGGCTCGTTCGGGCACACGTACATGGCGGCGCAGCCCTGGCTCCGTTCGGGCTGCAAGCCTCCGGATCACCGAGAGGTGTTGTCCGGGAGCTAGTGGGGCGGGCAGTCGAGCTGGCCGCGCTGAAGAAATCTGACCAAACAGGACCCGGCATCACAGATCAGTACGATGCGGTGAACTTCATCCTCGACGCCCGTCACGAGGGTTCGTTGAGGGATCGGGTGGCGGCGGAGGCGACGGTGTCGATCGACGCTGTCAGGGAGCTCGAAAGGGCGATCGGCACTAGGGTTGTCGTCGGCGCGGACCAGCTTGTCGATAAACTCACTATCCCGCCAGGATCGCTGAATAGCGACAACGCTGAGGCGGTGGCGAACGCGGTGCGGGCGTTGCGTCCGCGCGGCCGCCAGTCGATCCGCTCGCTCATCCGCGAGTGCAGGAGGGTGTTCCGCACCCCTGGACGCATTGACGTCCGGGGATGCGACATCGTGGGTAAAAAACACGGAAAAGCCTTGCTGGTGGCGATTCGCCAGATATTCGATCCGGACGAAGCGGCGGAGATCTCCGGGGCCACTATGGCTCAGTCCTACCCGAGGATCGATGTCGGGCTGGCGACCGACGTACGGCTCGATGTTCTCGTGCAGGATGGCGCCCCCGAGATCTCGGAGGAGTTTGATCACTGGGCGTTCATTTCCGGCGCCATCCGCCGCATGGGCGGCATCCTCGAGTGGAACTCACGGCCGTTTCCCGCGCGTGGCCTCGGGCTGCTCGATTCGGGCGTTCCCGTCCCGATCCTGGACCGCAGCGGATCGCCGAAGCGTGCGGTCATGTTCTCGTTGAGCGATTCCATAGGTCAGGCGGGGACGGCACGGGATGCGGCCCGCCGACTTTTGACGGCGATGTGGGTGAATAAGGACGGGTCGCGACCGGATTTGTTGATCAACCGCAACCTCGACCGCTGGGCGGCCGGCCAGCCTCCCCGCACGGCTATGCTGACGAATCCGTTTGACCCAGACGCTTCCTCGGCAAGTCGGATCTACTTCCAAGGCGACCCAAGGTTCGCGATAGATGGAATCGAAATCCTACCGCCCGTCGGCCGTGGCAATCCCCGGCATGAGCACAGGACCCGATAGCGACGAGCGCAACTGGCCCGGAAGGGTGGGATTGCAGGTCCGTCTGACAGGACAGCGCGGCAGGCCCAGCGCTATCGTCACCGGGCAATGGTCGTCAAACATAGCCGGTCGTCAAATATAGCCGTGAAGTAACTCGTCCTACATATCTCTGGACGCAATGGGTCTGACCTCTTCTCCGGCAATGTCCACCATCTCGTCGAGGGAAGCCGGTTCGGAGTCGCGCTCCGCCAGCCGCGACAGTGCCTTTGCGAGGTCGGAGGACCTCCGGCCGGTCAGGATGATCGATGGGGGTGAAGCGGACGGCCCTGCAGTAGGTCCCATCGCGGTGTGGAGCCGCCCAGTGTCCCTATTGCTGGCAGAAAGGTGGAGGCGGGCCGGGGGAGCTGTGGCGCGGCCGACTGGGTAGGTGGCTACCGCTGACCCGGACACGTTGTCCGCGTCTAGCCTGCGTTCGTCGTCCTCCGAGTCGCCCTCCGTTCGCTGCAGGAGCCGGCCAGTCAGCCGGCGAGCCAGTCGAGCAGGGCCCTCCTCGTGGATGGGTGGGCAAAGTAGGAGCAGTGCCAGACGCGGTCGGTTGCGTGCAGCTCCAGGGCCTGGGCTGCCGGCACGGATACGCCGTCGAGGAGGCCAACTCCGGCGCAGGGGACGGCGACGTCGTTGGCCGCATTGGCGAAGACGCGGTCGATCAGCGTGTCCGGTAGCCACATCATCGAGGCCAGGCTGCCTTGCGGTTCGAAGTTCGCGTGGAGGGCGTAGTACTCGGGTGCCGCGCCGTTGGCCGCGTTGAGCGTGCGCATGAACTCGCTGTCCTCGTACATGGACATGAGGCCGGGTAGGCCCCCAGCAGCGCCGGACCCGACGACCTTGACAATCTCGAGGACGGCGTCCATGACGTCCGTAACCATCGACCAGGGCCCGGGCGGAACGAGGTTGAGCAGCGCCGTCCACCGGTTGACCAAGTCCACCAGGTAGCGGCGGTCCGCGAGTGGCGTGCCGTTGTTGGGCGTCCCGACGAAGACGATCCGGCGGACGGTCACCCCCCGGCACCGGGCTCCCGGTCTCGCCGGCGATCACCCGGGCGACCAGGCCACCGCGGCTGTGGCAGACAACGTCGAGGTCCAAAGTTGTGCCCGAGGGCAGGCTCTGGGCGAAGATCTGAGCGTTCTGTTCCGGGTCCACCGAAGTGGTGGGGTGGTCGAAGGCAAGGACGCGGCCGCCGTAGGCCCGGTGGAGCTGCTCGAGGGTGGCGTCGTCCAGGCCGCCGAAGGAACCCGCGCTGGTCGAGAAGATCCCGTGCAGGAAGAGGAGCGCTCGTCCACCGGAGAGACGCTCCCAGTCCGCCGACGTCAGCTCCGGGACGTCACGGCGTCGGTGGTCGCCGGGGGGAAAGCCGCGGAAGCGGTACGGCCGGGCCCGGCGTTCCCAGGCCGCGGCGATCTCGCGAGCGGCCCGCCCGATAAGCGGGTCGATGATCGGATACACGAGCACCGACAGGATCTTCTTGCCGATGGCCGTGATCAGTGAACGGTCGGCCGGGTCGATTCCCGTCGTGGCCGGCGGAGCCACCTCTCGGGGCACGGTGAAGCGCAGGACCTCGCCTGCGCCGCGGGTCGCTCCGGGCCCGCCCGCCGGGGGCTCGGGGAAGTGCCAGGTCAGGACCCCCTGCTCGTCAGCCAGCAGCAGCACCTGCCCCCGGCCGGGGCCCAGCGCCGGGACTTCGAGCGCCAGCCCGGCGCGGCCGTCATCGGCCCGGACGTCGTCCCCGAAGGCACCTGCGACCTCCTGGGCCTCGATCTCGACTGTCTGCGCCGGGACCATGTCCGCGCGCGCCAGCGCCTCGGCCAGCTGACCGGGGAGGGCGCCATTCCGCGCCTCCCCGAGCAGGCCGGGCGCCTGCAGGACGGTGCCGTCATCGAGGACGACGGGGGTGCTGGATGCGTCGAGTTGGACCACGGGTCGACCGCCTGCCTGGAAGGGAGTGTCAGCTGGAGAGCACGAGAGCCGGGTGCCCGTAGAAGACGTAGGCCAGCGGCGTGGCACTGCCCGGCGCCCACGCGGAGTCGAAGCGGCTGCGCAGCTCCCGCAGCACGTCCGCCACCGGACGATGCCGCTGGAGCGTCTCGCGGTAGAACTCGGTGGCGAAGGCGCGGGCGACGTCGTCGTCGACGTCCCACAGCGGGGCCAGGTACCCCCGGCACCCCTCCGACAGGAACGCACCCGGCATGCCCGCGTAGGTGCTCAGGATCGAGCCGGCGGTGCCGACCTGGCAGGCGTTGAGGAAGACGAATGGCTGCGCGACGTCGAACTTCGAGCCGAGCACGGTGATCGGGCTGATCCGCTTGCCGGCGCTGGAGAGCACGATGCCGCTGTACTGCTGCGCGTTCGGGCTGACCTGGCCGTGGGCCGCGACGTGGAGGACGTCGGGCCGGAAGTGCTCGCCGTCGCGGGTCAGCCGGTCGCCGAGCAGCTGGTCCATCGAGGCCTCGTTGGCGACGATGCGCAACGCGTCGTACGTCAGGGCGAGGTCGTTGCCCTCGGCCGTCGCCTCGGGCAGCTCGCGCAGCCGGGTGTCCGACGCGTAGTCGCCGACCGCCACAACCATCCGATGGACGTCGATCTTTGTCGACGGCGGCTGGGGCGGACGGTCCCCGCCGCGGGGCGTGGGGGTGGGGGTCACCCACCGGCCCACCGACCAGAACTCGCCCAGCCACCCGCCGTCTGCACCCGCGGGCAGGAGGGCGGGGTCCACGAAGTGCTGGTCCAGCCAGGCCAGTTCCCAAGGCACGTAGGGCTCGTTGGTGGTCAGCAGCAGCTGTGGCTGCTCTCCGGCATCGGCGGCCCTGGTCCAGGCCTCGCCGAGCAGCGTCCAGAACTCAACCGGCAGGACGGCGGTGATGGCGTTGCCGACGCCCTCGAGCGTGCTACGCAGCAGTGGGGAGCGCCGCGCGCCTGTGATCTCGGCAGCCAGGAGGATGGCGAACTCCTGGGCCGACTTCTCGGTGAGCTGGGTGGTGACCTTGCCGGTCGGGAAGGGCAGGTCCTGATAGCGGGAGTGGAAGGTCCACTCGAGCTCCGCACCGCCCTGGCGGTTGATGACGTCGACCCCGAGGTGGGGAGCGGGCGACGACGGGGGCGGCTGGATCCCCGTGCCACCGGTCAGGACCGGCGTCACCGCTCGTGGGGGCTCCGTCGGCCCGATGAATACCTGCCGCCAGGCGCGGCCGCACACGTTGCCCTCGTACTCGTAGGACACCTCTAGCACCCGCGTCACGTCGGTGGCGACGGGTTCGGCCCGGACCACGAACCGCACCTCCGCGCTCTTGGCGTCGGGGTCATTCCGGGGAACGACCAGCTCGTCTCGGACCCCTAGTGGAAACTGGAAGCCGAATCCCGCTACCTGGACGACGAAGCGCAGGATCTCCGGCGGGGAAGGGACCAGCACGGGCGTCGCCGACGCGGTCGCGTCCCTCGCGGACAAGCGCACGACCAGGTCGAAGTCCGCGCCGCTGGCCACGGACTCCGGCGCGGACAGTCGGGGGAAGGCCCGGAACAGCCCGCCGTCGGCCGGTGCGCGGGGTGCGGGGGCTGTGTCCACCTGCTCCTGGAACGGCGGTGGGGGCAGCGTGAACCCGCCGCCTCCTCCTGCTCCTCCGATGGACCCGGTCCCGCCCCCGCTCCAGCCTCCCCGATCGATCCCCCCGCCGACCCGAGGCGGGAGCTCCTCGTCGAAGTCCTCACCGGTCGGACCCCCGCCGACCGGCCGCCCACCGCTGCGATCACGGGCGCGGGCCGGAGGACGCCGAGCAGCTGATCCCCCTCGACGAGCACGGCCGGCCCCCTGAGCACCACCCCGGCGGCCTCGCCCAGTCCGATCGACGGAACGGTCTGCCACTCGTGCAGGCTCAGGGCCACGCCCAGCGGCAACTCGGGATCTCGCGCGGCCGCCGCCGCCACTGCTTCGGCGGAGAAGACGTAGTGGAACACCTCGCCGCGGAACTCCCGCCGGACCACCACGGTGGCGTCAGCCGGAACCCGTCTCAGGCGGCGCGCGACGTCCTCGGCCGGTGCGTCCGCAAGCAGCAGCAGTGCGTCGTCTAGTTCCATGTCCCGCTCCCAGCGCGGTTGCCGAGAACGGGGATCCTCTAGAGCGGATCGCACGCCGTACAGGCCTGCGTCCGTGGTCGTGTTGTTACACGGAGTGTTGGCGGCGCGCAGCGACGCTTGGTCACTGATCGCATACAGCTGAGCTGTTCGGGCACAAGACCCCTTGGCACCAACGCTCTCTGGCAGTCGGCGCCCACATCCTCATGGCGTGGTTGTTTGCGACGGATCGGAGCGCCTTCGGACCGGCGAAGACCGCTCCTCGTGCCCCGACAGAGCCAGTCTCGTCGGGGTCGTGCGTCAGCGGTCCGAGCGTCTGTGAGGCAGGTTCGCTCCGATCTGAACCGTCCCGGTGAGTCCGGAGACTCCAGTCCCTGAGGAGCTGTTCGGTGCGCTGGTAGCCCAGCGCCGCGGCGGGGGTGAGACATGCCCGAGCCGGTGCATTAGCCGTGTGGTGGCTCCATGCCGGGCGATGGTGGCGCCTCAGCCGGGCGGGCTCATCAAGAACCGGGCGGTACGACCCAGGACTGCCAGCCACTGACCCAACGTGAACGAGGTCGCGGGACACCAGTGAACGGTGTCCCGCGACATCCCCCGGTGGAGCGGGTGACGGGAATCGAACCCGCACAGTCAGCTTGGAAGGCTGGGGCTCTACCATTGAGCTACACCCGCGAGACGGTGAGAGAGCACGCGCGGGATCCCGCCCGCTCCTCGTGAGAGACCCCGCTGATCACGACCAGAGGGTCCCTCGGTCCCGGTCGAGAGTAGCGCGCGGCGGATCCCGGACTGCACGGGCGCTCCACCCCGGGCTTCGTGCCGGCCATATGCGGCCCGGCCGATGACATAGTGCCTGCGTGGCCGGCTGCTGCGATCCCCGCGGATGCGACCGCATGTTCGACGACCGGTTCGCGAAGCGGATGGCGGCCAGCTACCGCCGGCGCGGCCTCAGCAGGACCGCGGGCCGCCTGGTCGACCTCCTCGCTCGGCGCGGGATCGACGGCGCCACGGTCCTGGAGATCGGCGGCGGCGTCGGGGAGATCGGGATCGAGCTGCTGCGCCGGGGCGCGGCGACGGCGGTCAACCTCGAACTCTCGCCGGCCTACGACGCGGAGGCAGAGGCGCTGGTCGCCGAGGCCGGACTGGCCGGCAAGGTCTCGCGCCGCCATCTCGACATCGCCGCTGAACCGACCGCGGTCGAGCCGGCCGACGTCGTCGTCCTGCACCGGGTGGTCTGCTGCTACCCCGACTACGCCGGGCTGCTGGGCGCCGCAGCCGACCACGCCCGCCGCCAGCTCGCGTTCAGCTTTCCGCCGCGCAACGCGATCTCGCGCGCCGCCGTCGCCACGCAGAACGCGCTGCTCTCGATGTCCGGCCGCGAGTTCCGCACGTTCGCGCACCCACCGGCCGCGATGCTCGCCGTTCTCGCCGAGCACGGGATGCACCCCACCGCCGCGCCGTCCGGGCGGATCTGGCAGGTGGCGGCGGTCGCCCGCTGAACGGCCGCCGGTCACTCGTGCGCGAGCCGGGCGGCGCCGTCCGCCACGAGCCGCATCCCGATCTCCTGCGCCACGGCGCGCGCCTGCACCGCCTCGGCGGCGGCCTCCGCCCGCGCGCCCCGCGCAGCGAGCAGCTCGGCCAGCGCGAGCCGCGCCTTGGCCAGCGGCGGGCGGAACCCGTGCCGCTCGGCGACCTCGATCGCCTCCCGCAGGTGCGCCTCCGCGGACTCCCGCCGTCCGGCCGCCGCCTCCACCCGCCCCAGGTAGACGCCGACCGGACCCAGCGCGCCGATGCCGCCCTGGATGGCCAGCTGCTCCGCGAACGGCAGCAGGTCGTCGGCGAGCCGGTCGAGGAGTCCCTCCTCGAGCCGGACCTCCGGAAAGACGGCCAGGTCCGAGGCGATCTGCGCCTGCCAGCAGGTGAGCGACAGCCAGTCCCACTGCATCGGCATGCGGGCGAACGCGTCCCGCTCGGCCATCACCGCCGCGGCCTCCACCGGCCGGCCCGCCTGCAGCAGGGTCAGCGTCGTCAGCAGGGTGTCGCCCCCGCCGCCGTCCGGCCCGGCGGCGTCCGGCGAGACGGACGCCATCCGCTCGGGCAGGCAGCCCTGGTCGATCCAGACGAACGCCCGCATCACCACCTCTTGCCAGGACTGGGTGTAGAGCTGGGTCCGCTGGTTGAGCGCCGATGCGCGGTCGATCAACTCCATCGCCAGGTCGAACGAGCCGGCGAGCATCGCCCGCGCCGCCTGCATGGAGACCAGCTGCGCGTGGATCAGCGGCAGCTCGTGCCGCCCGGCCAGCTCCCACGCGGCGGCCAGGTCCTCGGCGTCGCCGTCCACGTCGCCGAGCGCCAGCCGCGCCACCCCACGCCGGGAGAGGGCCTGCACCGCAAGCTCGGGCCGCTCATCCTGACCGGTGAGCGTCAGCAGCTCGGTCGCGGTGGCGATCAGTTCCCGCTCGTGACCGGGCAGCCACAGCGCCGCGAGCTGGGCGGTCAGTGCGGTCGCGATGAGATCCGGGCGGCCGGTCCGCCGGGCGATGGCCAGCGCGCGTGCGGCGTCCCGGACGCCGCGCCCCCGGTCGGGGCCGTAGTGGCACAGCGTCGCGAGCGTGGCCAGCGTGCGCACCCGAGCCGGACCGTCGACGTCGCCGATGGCGGCCAGCAGCGCCTCGAGCCGCGCGATCAGGTGCTCGGGATAGGTGTTGTAGGTGACCGGGAACCACAGGCCGCCGATGCCCCACAGCTGATCGGCCGCGAGCGCGGCGGTGTCGACGTCGTCGCGCTCGAGCGCCGAGTCGATGACCGCCCCGAGCAGCTGCTGCGCCGAGGCGAACGATCCGGCGCGGGCCATCGTCGTGCCGGCCCGGAGCAGCAGCTCCTGGCGCAGTGCCGGCGGCTCGCCCGCCGGGTCGGCGTCGAGGGCGGCGAGCGCGCGTTCCCACCACCGGGCGGCGCTCTCGTGTGCGTGGTCGGCCGCGGCCCGCTCGGCGGCCGCCGCGCAGGCCGCGACCGTGGCCCGGGCGTCGGTGAACGGCCGCCCCGACACCAGGTGGTGGGCCCGCGCGAACGGGTCCGCGTGCTCCGCCAGCGCCGCGGCGACGCGGGCGTGCAGCCGGCTGCGCCGCAGCTCCGGGGTCTCGGCCAGCAGCGTCTCCCGCACCAGCGCGTGGGCGAAGGCCAGCCGGCCCCGTCCGGCCGGCCGGATCAGGTCCGCCTCGCTCGCGGTGTCGAGCGCATCGGCGAGCGCATCATCGTCCCCGGGGTCGCCCGCCCGCTGCAGGAGCGACACGTCGAACCGCTGGCCGACGGTAGCCGCGAGCCGCAGGACGGCGCGGGCGTTCTCGGGCAGTCCGGCGAGCCGCCGGTCGACGACGTCGCGCACACCCGGCGGCACCGCGGGCGAGTCGTCGTCAACCCCGAGCATGCGGGCCAGCTCGGTGGCGAAGAACGGGTTCCCACCGGACCGCTCGTGCAGGTCGGCGAGCGCGCCGTCGTCCAGGCCGTTCCCATCGCCGACGATGCCCTCCACCAGCCGGCCGGTCTCGGCCGGCCCGAGCGGCCCGAGCCGCAACTGCAGGAAACCGCTGGTGCGGGCGAGCGTCGCGCGCACCCGGCCCAGGGCGGGGTCGCGCACCTCCGCGCGGCAGGTGGCGAGCACCGCGACCGGGCCGTGCTGCAGCTCGACGGCGAGGAAGGACAGCAGCCGCAGCGACGCCGGGTCCGCCCAGTGCAGGTCGTCGACGACGACGACCACCGGGCCGCGGGCCGACGCCGACACGAGGGTCTGCAGCACGCGCTCGAACGCGGCGAACGCCCCGTCGTCGGTACCGCCGAGCCGCTCCGCCGTCCCGGTCAGCGCGGAGACGATCTGCTGCCACGGCCAGAGGGCGGGGGCGTCGTCGTCCTCGTGGCAGCGCCCCCAGGCGACCCGCGCACCGGCCGCCGCGGCGGCGGCCGCGGCCTCCGTCGCCAGGCGGGTCTTGCCGATGCCCGCCTCGCCGTCGAGCAGCACGAAGCGCGGCCCGGAACGGGGGAGTGCGGCGAGCAGGTCCCGGAGGACGGCGACCTCCTCCGCCCGCCCCACGAGGCCCGGTCGAGCCGGGGCGGCGGGGTCGGGGCGGGCGGGCGGCGCCGGGACGTCGGGCGCCTCGTTGCGGAGGACCCGCGCCTGCGCGGCGCGCAGGGCCTCGCCCGGCTCCACCCCGAGCTCCTCGTCCAGCAGTCGACGGACCTGCGTGTAGCGGGCCAGTGCGTCGGCCGCCCGGCCGGCCGCGTGCAGCGCCTCGATCAGCAGCACCCACGGCCGCTCGCGCAGCGGGTGCACCGCCACCAGCCCCTCGGCGTCCGCCACCGCCTCCGCGGCGCGGCCCAGCCGCAGCAGCGCGGTGATCCGGTCCTCCTGGCAGGCGTCCCGGAGGGCGTCCAGCCGGGTCCGGACGGCGACGGCGAACTCGCGGTCGCCGGCGTCCTCCAGCGCGACCGGCCCCCGCCAGAGGGCCAGCGCACGGTCGGCTGCCTCCACGGCCCGGGCGGGGTCCCCGGCCGCCAGGAGGTCGTGCGCGGCGGCCGCCAGCTCGGCGAACTGCCCGGCGTCGACGTCGCCGGGCGCCACCGCCAGGCGGTAGCCCGACGGCGTGCGCTCGACCACCTGCGCACCGAGGGCCCGGCGGAGCCGGGAGACATAGGTCTGCACCGAGGCGTCGGGGTCGGCCGGCGGGGCGTCGCCCCACAGCTGGTCGACGATGCGGTCGAGCGACACCGGCCGCCCGGGCTCGGTGAGCAGCAGACCGAGGAGCACGCGCTGCAGGGGACTGCCCAGCTCCAGCGGAGCGCCCGCGGGCGCGGGCCGCGCCTCGACCGCGCCGAGCACGCCGAACTGCACGGTCCCACCTCCGTCCCCGGCTGCCTCCCGGGCTGGCCGTTCAGCAGGCGTTCAGCAGAGGTCCGGCCGAGGCCAGGGAAGCGTCGCGCCGCGTCCCGCGGCCGTCAAGCGACCCGGCGCACGGTTCGCCCGTCGCCCCACCATCCCGGTGCGGGACCGAACCAGAAGGAGGACGCCATGTCCCGCATCCTGTTCACCACCATGCCGATGGCCGGCCACCTGCGCCCGGGCCTGCCGATCGCCAAGGAGCTGCTGGCCGCCGGCCACGAGGTCGCCTGGTACAGCGGCGCCAAGTACGCCCCGCTCGTCGAGCGGCTGGGCGCCCAGTTCTTCCGGATGAGCCCCGAGCTCGACTTCGACGACGCCCGCGTCGACGATCAGGTCGACGGTGGGATCGACAAGCCGGGCCTGCGCACCCTCAAGCGCGCGATCCTCGACCTGTTCATCGCGCCGATCCCCGACTGGGCCGCCGAGATCGACGGCGTCATCGACACCTTCCGCCCGGACGTGGTCGTCGCGGAGCAGGGCTTCATGGCCGGCCCGGTCGCCGCCGAGCGCCGGGGCATCCCGCGGGTGGTCTTCAACGTCTCGCCGCTGGGCATCTCCAGCGTCGACGCCGCCCCCTTCGGCACCGGCCTGATGCCGTCGTCGTCCCCTCTCGGGCGGCTGCGCAACCGGGCGCTGAACTGGGCGATCCGCAGCGTCGTCTTCGCGGAGTGCCAGCGGGCCGCCGAGCAGGTGCGCGAGCGGCTGGGCCTGCCCCGCCTGGACGGCTACTTCATGGACTGGGGCGCCGCCGTCTCCGCCCGCTACCTCTGCCCGAGCATCCCGGAGTTCGAGTACAGCCGCAGCGACCTGCCCGGCACCGTTGAGTTCGTCGGCCCGTTCCTGCCCGAGGGCATCGACGACTTTCCGCCGCCGGACTGGTGGGCCGACCTCCTCGACGCCCGCGCGGCCGGCCGCCCCGTCGTCCTGGTCACCCAGGGGACGATCGCCACCGACCCGGCCAACCTGGTGCTGCCCGCCGTCGAGGGACTCGTGGAGTCCGAGGCGTTCGTCGTCGCGACCACGGTGGGCTTCGACGCCGACGAGGTGCTGCCGCCCGCCACCCGGCCGGCGAACGTCCGCCTGACGCCGTTCGTGCCGTTCACCGAGCTGCTCCCGCTGGTCGACGTCATGGTCACCAACGGCGGCTACGGCGGCGTCCAGATGGCGCTGGCCCACGGCGTCCCGCTGGTCGTGGCGGGGCTGACCGAGGACAAGATGGAGGTCTCGACCCGGGTGACCTGGTCGGGCACCGGCGTCGCGCTGCGCATCGACACCCCGACCGCGCGCCAGGTCCGCGAGGGCGTCGACGCCGTCCTCGCCGTCCCCGCGTACCGCGACCAGGCGCGCGAGCTGCAGGCCGCGTACGCGGGCTACTCGGGCGCGCGCCGGGCCGCCGAGTCGATCCTCGAGGTGGTCGGGGTGCCGGTCGCCTGATGCGGAAGCCGGACCGGCCGTCGTCCCCACAGGGACGGCGGCCGGTCACTGCCCGCCGGGTTGCACGACGCCGTTCTCGTAGGCGTAGATCACCGCCTGGACCCGGTCCCGCACGGCGAGCTTCTGCAGGATCCGGGCGACGTGCGTCTTGGCGGTCGCGTCGCTGATGAACAGGCGGGCGCAGATCTCCGGGTTGGACAGGCCCAGCAACAGCAGGTCGAGCACCTCCCGCTCCCGGGGCGTCAGCTCGGCGAGCGCGGCCGGCGGGTTCCGCCGGACCTGCGGCTGCCGGGCGAACTCCTCGATGACGGCCCGGGTGACGGCCGGGGCGAGCAGCGCCTCCCCGCTCGCGACGATCCGCACCGCGCCAGCGATCTCCTCGGGGGCGGCGTCCTTGAGCATGAAACCGCTCGCGCCCGCGCGCAGCGCCTCGTAGACGTACCCGTCCAGCCCGAACGTCGTGAGGATCAGCACCTTGCTCTCCGGATGGGTGGCAGCGATCCGGCGGGTGGCCTCGATGCCGTCGAGCACCGGCATGCGGATGTCCATCAGGACGACGTCCGGGTGCAACCGCGCCACCTGCCGGACGGCGTCCGCGCCGTCGCCGGCCTCCCCGACCACCTCGGTGTCCGGCTCGAACTCGAGGACCTTGCGGAGCCCGACGCGCACGAGGGCCTGGTCGTCGGCGATCAGTACGCGTGGCACGGCGACCTCACCGGGTGGGCAGGAGGACGCGCAGCCGGAACCCGCCGTCGGCGGCGCGGCCCGCCTCCAGCTCTCCGCCGTAGAGGGCCACCCGCTCGCGGATGCCGACGAGTCCGTGGCCCCCGCCGGGGACGGCCGCGGACTCGGCCCCGCTGCCGTGGTCGGTGATCTCGAGCTCGAGCGAGCGGGGGCCGTAACCGATGCGCACCGCGACCTTCGTGCCGTCGGCGTGCTTCAGCGCGTTGGTGAGGCCCTCCTGCACGACCCGGTAGGCGGACAGCTCGATGCCGACCGGGAGCTCGCGCGGCTCGCCGTCGATCCGGAGGTCCACCGGCAGGCCGGCGTCCCTCAGCTGGGCCACCAGGGTGGGGACGTCGGCGATGCTCGGCTGGGGGAGCAGCGCGTCGGGCTGGTCCGTGCGGAGCATGCCGACCAGCCGGCGCATCTCGGTGAGCGCGCCGCGGCCCACGCGCTCGATCGTCGACAGCACCTCGCGGGTCGACTCCTGCGCCGGGTCCAGCACCCGCCGCTCGGCGCCGGCCTGCACGACGATCACCGAGACGTGGTGCGCGATGGCGTCGTGCAGCTCCCGGGCGATCCGCGCCCGCTCCTCGACGACGGCCTCCCGCCGGGCGAGGTCGCGCTCCCGCTCCGCGACCTGCAGCTGACGGTCGCGGCGCCCGACGAGCACGCGCAGGAACACCATGACCAGGACGACGACGGCGGTGAAGTTGCCGATCTCGCGGACGGCGACGGTGTCCCCGAGCGTCGGCAGCATGTCGGTCAGCACGAACCACGCGAGTCCGGCGAGGAACCACCGCCACGTCGTCCAGACCGCCAGTGCGTAGAGCGCGCAGAACCAGGCCGCCGTGACCGCCCCGGCGGGCAGCGTGGCGAACCGGCCCTCGAGCACCAGCAGCCCCTGGACGACGAACCCCACGGCCGCCGGCCAGCGACGGCGGACGGCCACGGACGCAGTGACGATCCCGGCCACGACGGCCTCGGACACGGCGGCCCATCCGGAGACGTCGTTGAACGCGACCTGCACCTCGGCGACGACGAACAGCGCGGCGGCGAGGACGGTGTCCAGCCGCTCCGGGGACAGCCGGACGCGCATGGAGGAACGGTAGGGCGCGCTGGTCGGTGCTGTCGTCGGCCGATCGGCTGACGCCGAGATCGAACCGTCGGGCGACGACGCGGCGACCTCGGCGTCCCTACCTTTCCGTCCGTCACGACGCGACCGGTACGGAAGGACCTGACATGACACTCCCCACCTCCCTCGACCGCCGCGGGGCGGCCCTCGACCGCTTCGCCCCGCTGAGCGGCGTGCTGTTCGCGGGGCTCACCCTCGGCGGCAACCTGCTCATCGGGCCCTTTCCGGAGGGGTCCACGCCGGCCGGCGACCTGCCGGCCTACTACGACACTCACGCCGGTCATGTCACGGCCGGGGGCTACCTGGCCCTCGTGGGCGCGATCCTCGGTGCGGTGTTCGGGGTCTCGGTCTGGTCGCGGCTGCGCGACCGGTCGGCGCCGCCCATCGTGCTGGGCGCCGTCCTGGTCGGCGTCGCGGTCCAGACGGTCGTGGCGCTGCAGAACGCGGCCACCTGCGTCCTGCTCGCGGAGCTCGGCCGCGATCCGCACGTCGACCCGGGAGCGCTGCAGGCATGGCAGATCGGTGCCTCGCAGTTCGGGCCGACCGGCGGCTTCGGGCTCGTCCTCCTCGCGATCGCCGCCGCGGGCATCGCCTTCCGGCTCGTCCCCGGGTGGCTCGCGTGGGCCGCACTGCTGCTCGGGATCGCCCAGTTCACGCCGGTCGGCTTTCTGGCGTCGCTGCTGGTCACCGCCCTCGCCGCGGTGGCCGGGATCGTGCTGGCCGTCCGCCCGGGAGCTCCCGTGCCGAGGGCGGACTCGATCGCGCTCCGGGTCGGCTGACCAAGCCGTCCGCGCCGGCCGTCGTCCGCTGGGGACGACGGCCGGCGCGCATCACCGGCTGCGCAGGATCTCTGCGACCGCGGTCTGGCCCCTCACTTCGGCGTGCTGGAGCGCCGTCCGGCCGGTCGCGTCGCGGATGGCCGGGTCGGCACCGGCGGCCAGCAGGATGCGGACGATCTCCTGGTAGGGCGCGGACCCGTCGCCGTGGACCACCGCCTCCAGCAGCGCCGTCCAGCCCGGGTCGTTGACGTGGTTCACGTCGATGCCGGTCGTCACCACGCGCCGGACGTAGTCGACGTGTCCGCGCTCGGCGGCGGGGATCACCGAGACGCCGCCGAAGCGGTTGCGGATCGTCAGGTCCGGACCGGCGGGCAGCAGCGCCTCCAGCATCGGCACGCTGCCGGTCACGCCGGTGACCAGCCACGGGGTGTCGTGCCGGTCGTCCAGCGCGTCGGGGTCGGCGCCGAGGGCACCAGGAGGCGGGCGACGTCGAGCCGGTCGTCGGCCGCGGCCAGCAGGAGAGCGGTGCGCTGATGCCCGTCCCGGGTCTCGAGGTCGGCTCCCGCGCGCAGGGCGACGGCGGCTCCGTCGGCGTCCCCGGCCGCCGCGGCGGCCAGGAGCGCGGCGGCCGGGTCGGCGGGCGGCGGCTGCTGTACAGCGGTGAGGACGGCGTACTGCGCGGCGCCGGTCACCCGCGAGGCGTCGGCGCCCCGGGCCACGAGCACCCGCACGGTGTCGATCGCCGCCCCGCTCGTCACCGCGGCCTCGAGCGCGGTGCGGCCGGCGCCGTCCACCTCGTCGACCGCGGCTCCGGCCCGCAGGAGACGTCCCACCAGCGCGGCGTCGCCCCGCTCGGCGGCCTCGACCAGCGCCGTGCTGGTCTGCGCCGGGGTGCTCGCCGCAGCGCTGGTGGGGGAGGGGGCGGGGTCCGGCTCGGGCTCGTCCGCAACGCAGGCGGTGAGGACGGCGGCGGCGAGCAGCAGTGCCCCGGCGAACGACCTCACGCGGGGCCACGGTAACCGCCGGCGGCGCGCGCCTAGACTCGCCCTGCCACGGGGTGTGGCGCAGCTTGGTAGCGCACCCGCTTTGGGAGCGGGGGGCCGTGGGTTCAAATCCCGCCACCCCGACGTCTCGGCGTGCTGCGGGCTCACATCCCGCCACCCCGACCGTTCCGTGCCGTCTCTAGACTCGGAGCCAATCCCGCGTCGTCCATGCCCGTCGGCGCCCGTTTGTCCGCAATCCGAGGAGCACTGCCGCTGTGAAGAGCACCATCGAGGAACTGGGCCCGACGCGGGTCCGGATGGCGATCGAGGTGCCCTGGGGGGACCTGGACCACGCCTTCGGTGAGGTCTATAAGGAGCTCGGCAAGCAGGTGCGCGTGCCCGGCTTCCGCCCCGGCAAGGTGCCCAACCGCGTGCTCGACCAGCGCATCGGGCGCCCCGTCGTCCTCGAGCAGGTCGTGCAGCACGCGATCCCGGAGGTCTACTCCGAGGTCGTCCGCGAGAACCAGGTGCGCGTGCTCGGCCAGCCCGACATCGAGGTGACCCGCCTCGACGACAACGACACCCTGGCCTTCACCGCCGAGGTCGACGTCGCCCCGCAGCTGGAGCTGCCGTCGCTGGAGAACCTCGCCGTCACCGTCGACGACGTCGAGGTCACCGACGAGGAGATCGACCAGCAGATCTCCGTGATGCGCGAGCGCTTCGGCATGCTCACCGGCGTCGAGCGGGCCGCCGAGGACGGCGACTTCGTCTCCATCGACCTCGAGGCCAAGCTCGACGGCGAGGTGCTGGAGGACGGCTCGACCACCGGCATGTCCTACGAGGTCGGCACCGGCCAGCTGATGCAGGGCCTCGACGAGGCGATCCGCGGGCTGTCGGCCGACGAGTCGACGACGTTCCGGACCGCGCTGCTGTCCGGCCCCAACGCCGGCGAGCAGGCCGACGTCACCGTCACCGTCCGGTCGGTCAAGACCAAGGAGCTCCCGGAGCTGGACGACGAGTTCGCCCAGACCGCGAGCGAGTTCGACACCCTGGCCGAGCTGCGGGAGGACGTGCGCACCCGCCTGGCCCGCACCAAGACGCTGCAGCAGGGGGCGCAGGCCCGCGACAAGCTGGTCGACCACCTGATCGAGGTCGTCGAGGTGCCGGTCCCCGAGAACCTGGTGGAGCGCGAGATCGAGTGGCGCAACCGCGCCTTCGAGCAGGAGCTCCAGCAGGCCGGCATGGACTGGGACAGCTTCCTGTCGATGTCGGGCGCGGAGAACCGCGAGGCCTACGACGCCGACCAGCGCAAGAACGTCGAGCAGGCGGTGAAGACGCAGTTCATCCTCGACGCGATCGCCGACGCCCGTGAGGTCACCGTCGACAACGACGACCTGTCGGCGCAGATCATGGCCCAGGCCCAGCGCAGCCGGATGAGCCCCGAGCAGTACGCCCAGCAGCTGCAGCAGGGCGGCAACATCGCCGAGTTCGTCGCCGACGTCCGCCGCACCAAGACGCTCGCCCAGCTGCTGGAGCAGACGACGATCACCGACGCGTCGGGCAACGTCGTCGACCTGGAGGCGCTCCGTCCGCAGACCCGCGCCGCCGCGCCGGCCGAGCCCGCTGAGGACGACGCTCCCGGGCCGGTCGAGATCACCGACGACGAGGCCGCCAAGGCCTGAGCCGCCCCGGCCGAACGCACCTGACGCCGTTCCACCCCCGCCCGGGGTGGGACGGCGTCGTGCTTCCCGGGGCGTTCTCCGGACGAATCGCGCTGCGCCGTCGGCGAACACCGCCCCGATCAGGACTGCGTGGTCGGGGGTCCGCGTTAGGGTCGACAGGACTCAGGCGACCGTCTGGGGGTACCGCCCCCGGAGCGCCGTCGTGGCCCGTTCCACCCGCCCACCGAAGACCGACTGTCACAGTCCTACGGAGGTCACCGCACCCGTGAGCACCACCGACCCGAACCTCGCGAGCGCGCCGCTGCTGCGCGCCTCCGCCGGGGGGATGAACCTCAACGACTCGGTCTACGAGCGCCTGCTGCGCGAGCGCATCATCTTCCTGGGCAGCCAGGTGGACGACGTGATCGCCAACCAGCTGGCGGCCCAGATGCTGCTGCTGTCCGCCGAGGACCCCAAGCGCGACATCCACCTCTACATCAACTCGCCCGGCGGCTCGGTGACCGCGGGCATGGCCATCTACGACACGATGCAGTTCATCGACTGCGACGTCGCCACCTACGGCATGGGCCTGGCCGCCTCGATGGGCCAGTTCCTGCTGACCGCCGGCACGCGGGGCAAGCGGTACGCCCTGCCGCACGCGCGGATCATGATGCACCAGCCGTCGGCCGGCGTCGGCGGTACGGCCTCGGACATCGCGATCCAGGCCGACCTGTTCCGCCGCACCAAGCGGGAGCTCAACGAGCTGCAGGCGCAGCACACCGGGCAGAGCATCGAGCAGATCGAGAAGGACTCCGACCGCGACCGCTGGTTCACCTCGCAGGAGGCCCTCGAGTACGGGTTCGTCGACCACGTGGTGAGCAAGGCGGCCATGACCGACCCGACCAACCCCGTCACGGACAACTGACGGTTCGGAGGAACGAGAAGATGAGTTTCCAGATGCCCTCCAGCCGTTACGTGCTGCCCTCCTTCGTGGAGCGGACCAGCTACGGCATGAAGGAGTCCAACCCTTACAACAAGCTCTTCGAGGAACGGATCATCTTCCTCGGGGTGCAGATCGACGACGCCTCGGCCAACGACGTGATGGCCCAGCTGATCACGCTGGAGTCCACCGACCCCGACCGCGACATCACGATCTACATCAACTCGCCCGGTGGCTCGTTCACCTCGCTGATGGCCATCTACGACACGATGATGTTCGTCCGCCCCGACATCCAGACCGTCTGCATGGGCCAGGCCGCCTCGGCCGCCGCCGTCCTGCTTGCGGCCGGGACGCCGGGCAAGCGCCTCGCCCTCCCGTACTCGCGCGTGCTGATCCACCAGCCGTCCAGCGAGTCCGGCGGCCAGGTCTCCGACCTCGAGATCCACGCGGCGGAGATCCAGCGGGTGCGGTCGCAGATGGAGGAGATCCTGGCCCGGCACACGGGTCAGACGGTCGACCAGGTCCGCACCGACATCGAGCGCGACAAGATCCTCACGGCCCAGGAGGCGAAGGCCTACGGCATCGTCGACGAGGTCATCGCGAGCCGGAAGCTCAACGCCCTTCCCGCGCTCGGTTGACGGCGGGGCCGGGGGCGCGCGTGTCGTGTCCCCGGCCCGTACCGTCGTCCGGTACGAGGGGCTCAGGGCGCCGGCGGTACAGAAGTGGGACGGCCGGCGGAACCGGGTGAGTCATTGCCCGAGGACGTCGGAGATGCGGGTTACGGTCTTCGGACGCCCGATCCTCGGCTCCCACGCCGGGAGGATGGCCTCCCGGAAATCAGTCCGGAAACATGAGGCCGAGCAGGGGCCGACCAGTCAGAATCAAGGCGCAGGCTCCTGACGCGGGACCGGCGATTCACAGGTGGAGGTCAGCAGGTGGCACGAATCGGTGAGAGCGGTGACCTGCTCAAGTGCTCCTTCTGCGGGAAGAGCCAGAAGCAGGTCAAGAAGCTCATCGCGGGCCCCGGGGTCTACATCTGCGACGAG
>Ga0126307_10000482_pt1 | contig 25591 bp, 26 predicted proteins | sample Plot28_FD_89955 | JGI IMG/M metagenome (GOLD analysis project Ga0126307, IMG submission 89955) | Serpentine soil microbial communities from UC McLaughlin Reserve, CA, USA - Plot28 | ecosystem: Environmental > Terrestrial > Soil > Grasslands | place: USA: UC McLaughlin Reserve, Lake County... | reverse complement strand
GGGCCCGGGAGGTGCTCGCGCGCTGGATGCCGGTCGACCAGTACATCGGCGGCGTCGAGCACGCGATCCTGCACCTGATGTACGCCAGGTTCTTCACCAAGGCCCTGGCCGACCTCGAGCTGCTCGACGTGCAGGAGCCCTTCGAGGCGCTGTTCACCCAGGGGATGGTCACCCGCGGCGGCGCGAAGATGTCCAAGTCGAAGGGCAACGTGGTCTCGCCCAGCGACTACGTCGAGCGCTACGGGGCCGACACCACGCGCTGCTACATCCTCTACGTCGGCCATCCCGCCGAGGGCGGCGACTGGGCCGACGAGGGGATCGAGGGCATCCATCGCTTCCTGTCACGGCTATGGCGGGCGGCCGAGGAGGCGCCCGAGGGACCCGACGAGCCCGAGGGCGAGCCGAGCGACCTGGTGCGAAAGGCTCACTGGGCGATCGACAAGGTGACGCGCGACCTGGGCGAGCGCCTCGCGACCCACACCTCGCTCGCCGCCGTGATCGAGCTGGTCAACGACCTCTACCGCCTGCGCGAAGAGGTGGACCCCTCGCACGTGCGCTTCGCGCTGGCCACGGCCGCCTCGCTGGTCTTCCCCTTCGCGCCGCACCTGGGGTCGGAGGTCTACGAGCGCATCGCCGGCGACCGTGTCTGGGAGCAGCCTTGGCCGCAGGCGGACCCCGACCTGCTGACCCACGACGAGATCCAGCTGATCGTGCAGCTCAACGGCAAGCTGATAGACCGCCTGATGGTGCCCGCGAGCGCGACGCGCGAGGAGCTCGAGCAGCACGCGCGCGGCTCCGAGCGCCTGGCGTCACGCCTGGACGGCGGCCAGATCGTGAAGACCATCGTCGTGCCCGGCAAGCTCGTGAACTTCGTGGTCGACTGAGGTGCCGCCGAGCGGCGGTGCCGGGCCGGCGAGTGCCCGGCGTGCACCCCGGCGCCACGTCCCCTACGTGGCGGTGGTCGGCTCGTCCGAGCAGGAGCCCGAGGCGGCCGAGCAGGTAGGCAGGGAGGTGGCGCGCGCCGGCGCGGTGCTCGTCTGCGGCGGCGGGGGCGGCGTGATGGCGGCGGCGTGCCGGGGTTCGAAGGCCGAGGGCGGCACCACGCTCGGCATCCTGCCCGGCGCCGACCGCGCCGCGGCCAACAGGTGGGTCGACGTGGCGGTGGCCACGGGCCTGGGCGAGGTGCGCAACGCGCTGGTGGTTCGCGCGTCGGATGCCCTCATCGCGGTGTCGGGCGGCTACGGGACGCTCTCGGAGATCGCGCTCGCGCTGCGCGACGACGTGCCCGTGATCGGGCTGGGCACGTGGGAGATCGAAGGGGTCGTCGAGGGCGCCTCCCCGGCCGACGCCGTGGCCCGGGCGCTGGCATCGAAGACCTAGACTCGCTCCGTGTCCGCCTCCTGGGCGCAGTCGAGCACCATCGACGACCGCCGGCCGCGCACCGTTCGCGTGGTGGCGGGTTGAGCACGTTCGCCGGGCTGCCGCTCGCCGAGCAGCCCACCCGGGCCGGCGCAGTGGTGCTGGGCGCCGAGGACCTGCGCCGGGCGTCGGCGGGGCTTCGGCCCTGGCACCCGACGCTCGCCTTCGACGTCCTCGAGGACGCGGTCGACGGGGGCGCGGGCGACGCAGGGCCCTGGCTCGACGCGGGGGCCGTTGCGCTCAGCGTGGGAGGCGGCACGCTCGGGGCTCACGCCGCGCGACACGGACCGCTGGCGCTGCTCGCACTCGACGCGCACCCCGAGGCCGACCGGCTGGCGGAGTGGGTGCGAGGGGACACGGTCGACCCCGACCGCTCGGTGGTGGCCGGCGCCCGCGGGCCGCTGCCCGCCCCCGAGGAGCTCGACGCCGTGCGCGAGCTCGGCTTCGACCTGCTCACCGGCGACGAGCTTCGCGCCCAGGGGCCCGGCGAGTACTCGCAGCGCGTGCTCGCCCGCACCGCGGGGGCGGCCGCCGTGCTGCTCGTCGACCTCGATGTGATCGACCCCGCCTTCGCGCCCGCCGTCGCCGCCCCCGAGGTGGCCGGCCTGCTCCCGCACGAGGCGATCACGCTGCTGCGCTCGCTGGCCGGGACGGCCTTCGCCGGCTTCGAGCTGACGGGCTACGCCCCCGAGCGCGAAGGGCCCGCGCAGACCACGGCGGTGCTGGCCTCGAACCTGGTATGGGAGATGCTCGCGCTCCGGGTACTGTCCGCGCCATGAACGATCAGAGGGTGCGCCGCCGGGTGGTGGCCCACGGACAAGTGCAGGGCGTGTTCTTCCGCGACACCGTCAGCAGCGAGGCCGAGAGCCGAGGCGTTGCCGGGTGGGTGCGCAACCGCGACGACGGCACCGTGGAGGCCGTTTTCGAGGGCGACCCCGACGCCGTGCAGGCGATGGTCGACCTCTGCGGCAGCGGCCCGGACAGTGCCGAGGTGGCCAAGCTGGAGGCCGGCGAGGAGGAGCCCGAGGGCCTGTCGGGCTTCGAAGTCCGGTAGTCGCCGCTAGCGCCTGCAGCGCACGGTCTTCGTGCGCCGCGGCAGGCGGCCGTCGCGCAGCCGAGCCACGATCCGCACCCGCACGCGGCGCGGCGTGCGCCGCAGCTTCCAGCGGATGCGGAAGGGCGATTTGCGGTCCGTCCTCGTGCGCTTTCGCACCGCGATGCGCGCCCGCAGGACCAGGGGCTCGTCGATGCCGGCGAGCCGGCCGCGCACGCGGCGGTTGCCGCAGCGCGCCTTGACCTTCAGCCGCGGCCGGCGCGGCAGACGCGGAGGCGTGGAGTCCCGCAGGGCGATCAGCCCGCCGAGCGCACCCACGTAGGCCGTCCCGTTGTCGGGTCCGATGGTGACGGGGGCGTAGTTGTTGTTGTGGCCGAGGCCGTACCCCGCAAGCTGCTTCCACACGGTGCGGCCGTTGCGAAAGTTCAGCGCAGTGAGGTACCACGGGTCGTCGCTGCGGCCGGGGGGCTTGGTGTAGGTGTAGACCAGCCCGCCGTCGAGCGAGACCTTGGGTACCACCGACGGCGCCCGCTCCTCCGACCTCCAGATCTTCGGGCAGCGGCGCAGGCCGCGCCGCACGTCCACGCGCTCGAGCCCCGGCTGGGTCGTGCGCCCGGATTGCACGGACGGCGGCCCGGTGTAGCCGTAGTTGTTCTCGGCGATGAGCGACCGGTTGACGGCGATCAGCGACTGGTCGTCCGAGCTGGCGCCCTTGCTGAACACCGGCGTGGCGCACACCGTGCGCGACCGGCCGCCCGTGCTTCGCCCGCGCCGCATCACCACGACGCGGATCGGGTCCGCGTTGTCGGTGATCGCCGCCAACCCGGGGCCGAACAGGGTGGGCGTCGTGCCCGAGCCCCGCTGGGTCTGGCCCGGCTTCTTTTGATCGTCGTTGGCGTAGCCCTCGCGCCAGACCGTGTCGATGCCGCCCGGGGTCGCCTCGAAGCGGTACAGCGCCTTGTCGGTGACGATGTAGACGCCGTTCTCCTCGTCGACGGCGAAGGAGTTGCCGATCGGCTCGCCCAGCGCACGGCTGCGCACGGCTCCGGTCCGCGGGTCGACCCAGCCGACCACACCTCCCTTGGTGGCGAACCACAGGCGTCCCGACCAGTCGGGCAGCGTCGAGATGACGCCGTCCCCCGACGGCACCGCGCCGCGGATGTCGTAGGAGGCCTGGACGTCCCGCGCCCCGGCGACCACGAGGATGCGCCGGTCGGTGGTAGCAAGGACGGCCCGGTCGCGGTTGTCGAGGTAGAAGTAGCCGCCGCCGGTGAAGTCCTGGAACGGGTTGGCGCTGGGCTGGCGGAGCGGCAGCGGCATCTCCTCGATCGCCGCCAGCGAATTGGGGTCCATCACCACGAGGGTGGGCCGCAGGAACCCGACGCAGACGGTCACGATGCGCCCGCGCGAGTCGAAGGTGACCGAGCCGCAGTCCGCCGTCTTGAGCGTCGAGGTCTGGCGCATCCCGTGGCCGAGCGGGCCCAGGCCGCGCGAGGTGTCGGTTTGGTAGGCGTCCTGGTGTAGGTTCGAGCGGTCGTTCCGCGCCATGAACGGGTGTCGCGGCGGGGCGGGGGAGCGCAGCGGCCGCGAGTCGAACGGCGCGCCGCTGAAGTCCGACGCCTCTCCCCTGGGTCCGTCGGGGATGGGGGCAGCGGCCGCCGACGCGGGCGCTACGACGGCTAGCACGGTCAGGGCCACGAGGGTCCGGCGCACCGCGCCATTGTGACGCTTTTGGCCTACTCGTAACCCCGTTCACCCTCGGCGCACGGACGCCGCCGTAGCTTCGCCGCCGTGGTCGAGCTCACCCGGGGACAGCTGGTCGCCTGGGCCGTGGCCGCGGCGATCGCGGTCTTCGCGGCGGTGCGCCTGCTGGCCCCTGGCGGGGGCTCGCCCTCGCAGCCGCCGCCGGTAAGGGTCGGCCCCTCGTCGGGCCCGGCGAAGCAGGGCCTGTACGTACACGTCGCAGGAGCGGTGCGCCGGCCCGGGCTGTACCGGCTGCCGGGCTCCGCGCGGGTGGGGGCGGCCCTTGAGCGGGCGGGAGGCCCACTCCGCCGCGCGGACCTCTCGGCCGTGAACCTGGCGGCCTCGGTCGAGGACGGGCAGCAGATCAAGGTGCCCAAGGTGGGGGAGAGGCCGGCGGGAGCGCCGGCCGCGGCGCCCGGCGACGCCGCGGGAGCCGCCGCGGGCGGAGCCGGCGGGTCCGCCGGCGCGAAGCTCAGCCTGGCGTCGGCGACGGTCGAGCAGCTGGACCAGCTGGACGGAATCGGCCCGACTCTCGCCAAGCGCATCGTGCAGTTTCGCGAGCGGAAAGGAGGCTTTCGCTCGGTCGAGCAGCTGCGCGACGTCGAGGGAATCGGTGAGAAGCGCTTCGCTGCGCTGCGGGAGGCGGTGGGGCCCTGAGCGCCGCCGAGGGGCCGGCGCGGGCGGTCGCCGGCGATGCGCCGCCCCGTCGATCGCCGCGCGGGGCGCCGCCGCGTCGGTCGGCGCTCGATCCCCGCCGGCGGCCCGCCCATGCCGCGCTCGCCGCCTTCGTCGCCGGCCTGCTCGTGTGCGGGGCGCCCGCCGAGGCGCTGGCGCTGGGCGCCGCTCTCCTGATCGCCGCCGGGGCGGGGCTGCGCGCGGAGGGCCTGGCGGTGGCGTTGGCCGCCGCCCTCGTCGCCGGCGCGGCGTTCGGGTCGCTCCGCCTGGCCGCGGTCGACCGGGCCGGCGAACGCCTGGCCGAAGGCGCTCGCATCGAGGGTCGGGCGCACCTGCTCGAACGCCCGCGACGCTCGGCCTTCGGCAGCCGCGCCGCGGTCGAGCTGATTGCCGGTTCGGGCGCAGGGATGCGGTTGCAGGCCCGCTCGCACCAGTATCTGCGCTGGCCGGCGGGCGCCGATCCCGGCTGGGAGCTGCGAGTACGAGGACGGTTCGCTTCCGTCGCGGCCGTGAGCAGGCGCCCGCGAGGCACGGGTGGCTTCGACGCCGGGGCCTACCTGCGCTCGCGCGGGCTCGCGGGTGAGCTGCAGCTGGACGCGGTGGCCGCCTCAGGTCGCTCGCGCGGCGGGCTCGCCGGCGCCGTGGACAGCATGCGCGGTCGCGCCGAGCGGGCCATCGGGCGGGGGTTCTCGCCGTCCGAGGCGGCCCTTTTGCGCGGGATGGTCCTCGGCCAGGACGAGGCCATCGACGAGGACGTGCGCGACAGCTTCCGCGCCAGCGGCCTGGCCCATCTACTGGCGGTGAGCGGTCAGAACGTCGCGTTGCTGTGCGCGCTGGCGTTGCCGCTGGTGGCGGCGCTCGGCGCCGGGTCTGGCGTCCGCGTGGCCGCGCTGCTCGGCCTGATCGCGGTGTACGTCCCGCTGGCGGGGGCCGGGCCGTCCCTGCAGCGGGCCGGCGTCATGGGCGCGGCCGCCCTGGTGGCCATGGCGGCATCGCGGCCCGCCTCGCGAGTCTATGCGCTGCTGCTGGCGGCCGCGGCCACCCTGGCCCTCAACCCGCGGGCAACGGGCGACGTCGGTTGGCAGCTGTCGTTAGCGGCGGTGGCGGGGATCATCGTGCTGGCGCCGCAGCTGCGGCGGCGGCTGGGCCGCCTGCCCCGACCGCTGGCCGAGGGGGTGGCGGTCACGGTGGCCGCGACCCTCGCCACCGCGCCGCTCGTGGCGCACCACTTCGGCTCCTTCTCCGCCGTCAGCCTGCCGGCGAACGTGCTGGCCCTGCCCGTCGTCCCGGTGATCATGTGGGCCGGGATGCTCGCCACGGCGGCTGGCCAGCTCGCCGTCCTGGGCCCTCCCTTCGATGTCCTGGGGAACGGTGCAGCGGCCGTGCTGGGCCAGCTCGCCGCACCTCTGCTGGGCTTCCTGGCGAACCTGGCCGAGCGCTTCGCCGAGCTTCCGGGCGCTCAGCTGCCGCTGCCGCTGGGCTCGCGCGCGGCGGTGGCCGCGGCGTATCTCCTCAGCGCCTTGGGCGTTTGGGCGGCTCGGGGTGCGGCACGCAGCTTCGAGAGGAGCCTCGGCCGCCGCCTCGGCGCGAGGTGCGCCGCGGCCGAGGCCCTCTGGGGCTCCCTCTCCCGCGGCACCCGTCGCGCGCTGCTCGGCCTGCTCGGCGCCGCGGCAATCCTCCTGGGCGTCGTCGGCCTCGGACGCGACCCGCCCCCGGATGAGCCAACGGTCTCCTTCCTCGATGTCGGGCAGGGCGACGCCACGCTGATCCAGGCGCCCGACGGGTCGGCGGTCCTCTTCGACGGCGGCCCCCCCGAGGGCGGCGTGGTTCGCCGCCTGCGTCGCGCGGGGGTGCGGCGCCTGTCGCTCGTGGTGGCCACCCACCACTCGCGCGACCACCACGGCGGCCTGCCGGCGGTGCTGTCCGAGCTCCCGGTGGACCTGTTCCTGAACGGAGGCGACGGCACCGACGACCCCGCTTTTCGCGCGCTGGAGCGAACGGCGGCGCGCCGGCGCATCCGAAGTATCCCGGCACGGGCCGGGCTCGTCCTGCGCGCGGGCTCGATCGCCGTGCGGGTGCTCTCGCCGCCGCCGCGCCCGCCGGGACCGCCGCCCGAGGACCCCAACCCGCGGGCGGTGGTCGCGCTCGTCGAGGTGAGCGGGATGCGGCTGTTCCTGTCGGCCGACGCCGAGAGCGAGGCCCTGCTGCCCCTGGACCTCCCGGCGGTGGACGCGATGAAGGTCCCCCACCACGGCAGCGCCGATCCCGGCCTTCCCCAGGTACTGCGGCGGCTGCGGCCCCGCGTGGCCTCGATCCCGGTGGGCGAGAACACCTACGGGCACCCGACCTCGTCCACGCTGCGCTCCCTGCGGGCCGCCGGCGTGCGGACCTTTCGCAACGACCGCGACGGCACGGTGAAGGTGGGCCTCCACGGCGGTCGCCTCGACGCCGCGTCCGAACGCTAGGCGTCGGCGCCCGGGCCTATGCTCACCACGTGGCCGAGCTGAAGCCCGTTTACCTCGTCTGCGGCGACGACGACGCCAAGGTCGACGCCTGGCGGGCGCGGGTACGGATGCGTGCCGAAGACGAACGCGGGCCCGGAGGACTGGAGGGCTTCGACGCCCGCCAGAACCCGCCCGAGGAGGTGGCCGCGGCCCTCTCCGAGCTGACGTTCGACACCGGGACGCGCTACCTGCTGGTCGACGACGCGGGCGCCTGGAAGGCCGGCCAGCTCGAGCCGCTCGAGCGCGCGCTGGCCCGGCCCGTGCCCGACACGGTGCTCGTGCTGGTGGTCCGCGGGAAGGCCCTCAAGGGACTGACGAAGATCGTCGAGGCCGCGGGAGGGGAGAGTCGCGAGTATCCGGCGCCCAAGTCCTGGGAGTTGCCCCGCTGGACGGTCGAGCGCGCACGCGAGCTCGGGCTGACGATCGACAAGGACGCCGCCCGGGCGCTCGTCGACACCGCCGGGCCCAGCCAGCAGGCGCTCAGCCGCGAGCTCGAGAAGCTCGCCCTGGCGATCCACCCGCGGGCGGCCATCACGCCCGAGGACATCGCCGAGCACGCATCCGGAGGTGCCGCGCCCCGGGCCTACGACCTGGCCGACGCGGTGGCGGCCGGTGACGTGCGGGCGGCCCTCGCGCTGGGCGAGGAGCTCGTCGCCTCGGGCGAGCGCCCCGCCGGGCTCGTATTCCCCGTGGTCCGCTCGCTGCGGCAGGTGCACGGCGCGGTGCGCCTGCTCGACTCCGGGGCCTCGGAGAGGCAGGCCGCCGGGAAGCTCGGCATGCCGCCCTGGCTGGCCAAGAAGACACTGGCCAAGGCGCGCGGCGCCGACCGCGCCGCGCTCGAGCGCGCGCTGTGCGTGTTCGCCCAGCTCGAGGTCGGGCTGCGCGGCGACAGTCCGCTCGACGAGGAAACGGCCTTCTCGCTGGCGCTGGTCGAGGCCGCCGGCTAGAGCGCGCGACCGTCTCCTCGGGGGCGGGTTCTCAACCTCGCGCGCAGCGCCCTCGCCCGCCACTCGCTCTCCGCCTATGAGCAGCCGGGTCTCCACCGGCTGCTCGGGCTACATCGGGCTCTTGCCCCGGGCCCGACGTCCCTTGGAGGCGCTCTTGTTGGTCGCCTTTCGCGCCGACGAGAACGGCTTCTGGAGCAGGCGCCCGATGGGCCCCGGCGCCTTGCCGCCGGCGCGCTGGCCGGCGCCGAGCGTCCGGTCTACGCCTCGCTGTGGGCCTCGCGACAGGCGCGGGACCAGAAAGGCCAGGATCAACAGCAAGACACAGACTCCGATTACGACGCCGATTACCACGGTTTGGGGCTCCTCCCTTTGACTGAGGGAGACCTACCCAAATTCAGGTGGACTCAGTCGCCGCGGGCCAGGTGGGCGGCGCGGGACTTCTTGCGGGCCCCTGAGTTGCGGTGCAGGGCGCCCGCGCTGACGGCCTTGTCCACGCGCGAGGTGAGCAGCCTGTGCTCGGCCTCGACCTTCTCGGAGTCCCCGGCCTCGACGGCGTCGCGCAGGCGGCGGAACGAGGTCTTCACCTGCGAGGTGTAGCGGCGGTTCTCCTCGCGCTCGCGTTCCGTTCGGAGGATCCGCTTTTCTTGTGACGCGATGTTGGCCATTTGCGCCCGGCGAGTCTAGCGACACCCGTTGCCCTCTCAGACGCAGAGCGGCGAGGGGCGCCGCCTCGCGCGCAGCACCGCCTTCTTCTCCTTCGCCACGGGTCTCTCGCGGGTCATGGGGCTGGTCAGGGAGGTCGTCGCGGCGAGCCTGTTCGGGGTCTCCGGGGCCATGTCGGCGTTCACGATCGCCTTCCAGGTGCCGAACCTGATGCGCGCCCTCTTCGCCGACTCCGCCCTGCAGGGCGCCTTCATCCCGGTCTTCACCGAGCTGCTGGAGAAGGGCGAGCGCAAGGAGGCGTTCCGGATAGCCTCCAGCCTCTTCTTCGGGATCATGATCCTGCTCGGGGTGGTGACGGCGGTGTTCGTGCTGTTCGCCCGCCCGATCATGGGGCTGTTCGCACCGGGCTTCGACGACGACCCCGCGCTCGCCGACCTGACGGTGAGCCTGGCCCAGCTGATGTTCCCGATCGTGATGCTGCTCGCGCTGAGCGGCGTGACGGTTGGGATGCTCAACTCCTTCGAGCACTTCAGCGTCCCCGCGCTCGCGCCCATCGCGTGGAACGCGGTGATCATCGCCTCGATCCTCGGCCTGCAGCCGGTGCTCTCGGAGCAGGACGAGATCTACGCCTACGCCATCGGCGTGCTGGCGGGGACGGTCGTGCAGTTCGTGCTCCCGCTGCCGTGGCTGAGGGGCAGGGGGGGCCACATCAGCCTGACCATCGACTGGCGCGACGAGCGCGTGCGGCGCGTGCTCAAGCTGATGTTCCCGGTGACGATCGCCCTGGGGCTGATCAACCTCAGCTTGCTGATCAACTCGCTGTTCGGCACGCTCGTCTCCCAGAGCGCACCGGCCGCGATCGACAAGGCCTTCCGCATCTACCAGCTACCCCAGGGGCTGTTCTCGATCTCCATCGCGACGATCCTGTTTCCCACCCTGTCGCGGCTGGCCGCGCGCGGGGACCGCGACGGCCTGCGCCGGACGATGGGCAACGGCGTGCGCCAGATCTGCCTGCTGCTGATCCCCAGCGCGGTGCTGATGGGTGTGCTGGCCGAGCCCATCACGCGGCTGGTCTTCCAGCGCGGTGTGTTCGACGCGGAGGCCACGGACCTGGTGACTGAGGCTCTGGTCTGGTGGTCGATCTCCCTTCCCTTCCAGGGCGTGAGCCTGCTGTTCTCGCGCACCTTCTTCAGCCTGCAGAGGCCGTGGCTGACCACCGCCCTCAGCGGCGCCAACCTCGTGGTCAACGCGGCGGTGGCCGCGGCGCTGTACGCGCCGCTGGGGATCGCTGGAATCGTGCTCGGGACCGTCGCCGGCACGGTGGTCATGTGCGTGGCCCAGGGAGTTGTGCTGCGCGGCGACCTCGGCGGGGTAGAGGGCGCGCGGACGATCGGTGGCGCGGCCCTGATGCTCTTTGCCTGCTTGCCCCTGGCTGCGGTGGCGTACCTGGGCTGGCACCTCCTCGACGAGGTGCTCGGACGCTCGCTGCCCGCGCAGGTCGCATCGGTCGGAGTGGGGCTCCTGGCCGGCCTTGCCGCCTACGCGGCGTCGGTCTGGGCGCTTCGCATCCCCGAGGCGAGGCAGATCCGGGTGCTCCTGCGGCGCACGTAACGGACGAACGGCGGTGCCCCGCCGGCCGACACCCGGGCTGCGCTCCGGCGTTAGCCTCGGCGGGATGGCCTCGCCGGCTCCCAACACGCGCAACTTCTCGATCATCGCGCACATCGACCACGGCAAGTCGACCCTGGCCGACCGCATCCTCGAGGTAACCGGAGCGATCGATGCGCGCGACCACCGCCCGCAGCTGCTCGACTCGATGGAGCTCGAGCGCGAGCGCGGTATCACGATCAAGGCGCAGGCCGTGCGCGTGGAGTACACGGCTCAGGACGGCCAGCTGTACCGCCTGCACCTGGTCGACACGCCGGGCCACGTGGACTTCAGCTACGAGGTCTCGCGTTCGCTGGCCGCCTGCGACGGCGCGCTGCTGGTGGTCGACGCCTCGCAGGGCGTCGAGGCCCAGACGGTGGCCAACACCTACCTGGCCGTCGACGCCGGGCTGGAGCTCATTCCCGCGCTGAACAAGATCGACCTGCCCGGCGCCGAGCCGGAGCGCGTGGGTGCGGAGATCGCGGAGCTGCTCGGCGAGGAGGCCGACGAGGTCCTGCGCTTCTCGGCCAAGACCGGCGACGGCGTGGACGACCTGCTCGAGGCCGTGGTCCGGAGGGTTCCGCCCCCCGGGGGCGACTCCGACGCGCCGCCGCGCGCGCTGATCTTCGACTCCGAGTTCGACCAGTACCGCGGGGTGATCGCCTACATCCGGGTGGTCGACGGCGAGCTGCGCAAGGGCGAGGCGATCCGGGCCATGCAGACCGGGACCCAGGCCGACGTCGACGAGATCGGCTTCTTCGGCCCCCGCATGACGCCGGCCGACTCGCTGAAGGCGGGCGAGGTCGGCTACCTGATCACCGGCATCAAGGACGTCTCCCTGCTGCGTGTGGGCGACACCCTTACCTCCGAGCGCGAGCCGGCGGCCGAGCCGCTCCCCGGCTACCAGGAGGTCAAGCCGATGGTGTTCTGCGGGCTGTTTCCCGTCGACACCGACCAGTTCTCCGACCTTCGCGACGCCCTTGAGAAGCTCTCGCTCAACGACGCCGCGCTGTCGTACGAGCCCGAGACCAGCCAGGCGCTGGGCTTCGGCTTTCGCTGCGGGTTCCTCGGCCTGCTGCACATGGACATCGTCCGCGAGCGCCTCGAGCGCGAGTACGACCTCGAGCTGCTGGCCACCACGCCGAACGTCGAGTACGAGGTGGAGCTGACCGACGGTGAGACGATCTCCGTGCACTCGCCCAGCGAGATGCCGGTCGACCGCACGAAGATCGCCGAGATCCGCGAGCCCTACATCCGCGCGACGTTGCTCTCCCCCAAGGAGCACGTCGGCGCGGTGATGGAGCTGTGCCAGGACCGCCGCGGCGTACACGCGGGCATGACCTTCCTCTCCGAGCGGCGCGTCCAGCTCCAGTACGACCTGCCGCTGGCTGAGATCGTGCTCGACTTCTACGACCAGCTGAAGTCGCGCACCAAGGGCTATGCGTCGCTCGATTACGAGCTGATCGGCCTGCGGCCCTCAGACCTCGTGCGGCTGGACATCCTGCTCGCCGGCGACCAGGTCGACGCGCTGTCGATGGTCGTCCACCGCGACAAGGCCTATCCCGCCGGGCGCGCCCTCACCGAGCGCCTGCAGAAGCAGATCCCGCGCCAGCAGTTCGAGGTGGCCATCCAGGCCGCCATCGGCACCAAGATCATCGCCCGCGAGTCGGTCAAGCCGATGCGCAAGGACGTGATCGCCAAGTGCTACGGCGGCGACGTCTCGCGTAAGCGCAAGCTGCTGGAGAAGCAGAAGGCGGGCAAGAAGCGCATGAAGCAGGTGGGGCGCATCGAGGTTCCCCAGGAGGCCTTCCTCTCGGTGTTGCAGCTGGGCGACGACAACTAGCGCCGGGCGGCCGTGTGCCGCCCAGCGCGGCCGTTCTCTAGCTGACGCGGAAGAACCGCATGCCCACCCGGCCGTCCTCGTCGCTCACGTAGAGCGTACGGCCGTTGGGGCCCTCGGCGATGCCCTCGATGCGCTGCTCGCCGCCGCCCATGGTCTTCACGTGCTTGGCCTTGGCGACCTTGTTCTTCGAGCGGTCGTTGATCTTGAAGCGCCAGTGCTGGGACAGCGCCCCGGCGCCCTCGGGGTAGTTGTCGATGAGCATCGACTTCTTGTCGACGGCGTCGAGGTTGCCGACCACGCAGTCGTATTCGTTGTTGCCCCGGTAGGTCATGGCCCGGAAGCCGACGGGCTCGTCGGCCGAGCCCGGGCCCTCCAGCTGCCACACGCCCGCGACGACCGGGAACTTCTTGCCCTCGAACCAATCGGGCACGCCGGCCAGCTCGATGAAGACCGGCGCTCCGGTCGCTGTGACCGGGAAGCGCAGGCCCAGGAGCAGGTTCCCGTTGGGGCGAAAGGCGGCACCCTCGATGTTGAAGGCGTAATCGCCCTTCTTCAGGCGCTTGGCCCACTTCTTGCCCTTCTTGTTGCCGGCCTTGCGGGCGCCGTTGACGAAGGCCTTCTGCATCTCCTTCGACGGGCGGATCAACTCGATGTCGCTGGCCGCAAGGGCGTCGTTGATGGCGCGGTGCAGACGGAACTTGTCCCTCATCACGTGCATCTGCACGCCGCCGTTCTCGCCTGCCGAGACCGCGTCGTCCTGGCGGAAGCGAGCCATCCACTGGCGCTCGACCTGAAGCGGGCCGCGCTTCTTGCCGTAGTGGGACGCGATCACGTACGTGTAGTCGCCGTGCGTCGCCGAAGCCTCTGAGTCGTCGGTCTTGCCCGTGTCGTCGCCGCAGTCGATGGGCACGTGGCGGTGCTCCCAGCCTTCGGTGAGCTTCTTGCCCTTCTTGTGGCCGAGCAGGCCGACGGCCTCGTCGAGGTGCCCCTCGTCGAGGAAGATGAAGTAGGCGATGTCCCAGTCGTTGGCCTTGAGAACCTCTTTGGAGGTGCACGGCGCGAGGTCGGAGGCTTCGTTGCTCTCTAGTTCAAGATCGACGGATTCCACGGGTCCAAAGTATGAGAGCCGGCGCTCCTTGGCAAGGCCAGCGAAGTCTTAGGCACCATTTAGGGCACGGCCGTAGCTTGCCCGGCGTGTCCACCACCGCTGAGGCACCGGCTACCGAGCAGACCACCGACTCGCTGCAGCTGTTCCTGGACGGCATCGCCAAGACCAAGCTGCTGACGGCCGCCGACGAGGTCGCGCTGTCCAAGCGCGTGGAGCGCGGCGATCTGGCCGCCAAGGACCACATGGTGCAGGCCAACCTGCGGCTGGTGGTCTCGATCGCGAAGCGCTACCGCAACCAGGGCCTCGAGTTCATGGAGCTGATCCAGGAGGGCTCGATCGGCCTGGTCCGCGCGGTGGAGAAGTTCGACTACCGCAAGGGCTTCAAGTTCTCCACCTACGCCACCTGGTGGATCCGGCAGGCCATCTCCCGCGCGATCGCCGACAAGTCGCGCACCGTCCGCATCCCGATCCACATCAACAACGTGCTCAACAAGCTCGACGGGGTGCAGCGCCGCCTGCAGGCCGAGGGCGGGGACCGCGAGCCCACGATCGAGGAGATCGCCGCCGAGGTCGGCATCGACCCCGAGGAGGCCGACCTGATCATGCGTGCCGCCCAGGCCCCGGTCTCCTTGGAGAAGCCGGTCGGCGACGATGGCGACGCCGCCACGCTCGGCGAGCTCATCCCCGATCAGAGCGCCGGCTCGCCCTTCGACCTCGCCGCGGAGCGCCTCTCGCGCGACCGCCTGGCCGAGGCGATGGAGAACCTCTCCTACCGCGAGCGCCGCGTCATCGCGCTGCGCTGGGGGCTCGGAGGCGAGCAGCCGCGCAACCTCGACGAGGTCGGCCGGATCTTCGGGCTGACCCGCGAGCGCACCCGGCAGATCGAGGACGGCGCGCTGCGCAAGCTGGCCTCGCTGGCCGAGACGCAGGCGCTGCGCAACGCCGCCTAGCCCGTCCCGGGCGCGCGTCCTTCTGGCCTCGGCTCCGCGGGATGCCTAGAGGCGCTCCAGGCGCTTGGCGGGCTCGCCGAGGGCGCGTGCCGAAGCGGCGATGTCGGCCCACGGGTCCGCACCGCGGTCCAGCACGTTGGCGACCGTGTAGCGCCGGGCGCTGAGCTTCTCGTCCGACAGCTCCTCCCAGGGCAGCGGCGCCGCCACCGGAGCCTCGGGCTTGGCCCGAACCGAGTAGGGCGCGACGACGCTCATCCCGCGCGTGGCCCGCACGTCGATGAGGATCCGCCCGCCGCGCTTGTCCTTGTACCACTCGAGCGTCACCAGCTCGGGCTCGCGTTCGATCAGCTTCTCCGCGACGCCCCGCGCGAACGCGCGCACCGCGGGGTGCTCCTGGCGGCGCTGGAGGGCCACCACCACGTGGATGCCCTTCGAGCCGGTGGTCATAGCGTGGGGCTCCAGGCCCAGCTCGCGCAGCAGCTCGCCGAGGGCGAGCGCCGCCGAGCGCGCCGCACCGAAGTCTCCCTCGGGCGGGTCGAGGTCGAAGACCATGCGGTCGGGCTGGTCGAGGCGGTCGGCACGGCTCGGCCAGTGATGAAGCGTCACGGCGTTCTGCCCGGCCAGGTAGACCAGGGTCTCGGCCCGGTTGGCCATCACGTGTACGACGCTGCCGCCCTGCTTGGGCACCTCCACGCGGTCGACCCAGTCGGGGAAGTGGTCGGACGCGTGCTGCTGGAAGAAGCCCTTGTCCTCGATGCCCCGCGGGTAGACATTGAGGTTCAGCGGGCGGTCGCGAAGGTGCGGAAGGGCGAGCTCGGCGACCGCCGCGTAGTAATCGGCCAGACCGGCCTTGGTCAGCCCGATCTGCGGGAACAGCACCTTGTCCGAGCTGGAGATCCTGACGTCGCGGCGGCCCACCTTCATCGGCTCATAGACTGCCCGATCCATGCCGGTGGACGACAGCGCGAAGGGAAAGTCGTTCCCCCCCTTCGAGTACGAGGTGGGCAAGGAGAAGATCGCCGAGTACGCACGCGCGGTGGGCGAGGACAACCCCGTCTACTTCGAGCGCGACAAGGCAAAGGAGGCCGGCTTCCGGGACATCCCCGCGCCGCCGATGTTCGCCGTGGTCTACTCGGCGGGCGCGATGGGCCCGGCGATCACCGACCCCGAGGTGGGGATCAACCTGATGGCGATGGTGCACGGAGGCCAGGAGTTCTCCTGGGGCGAGCCGGTCTGCGCCGGGGACACCATCACCACCACGGCCGAGGTGGCCGACATCTCCGAGCAGGACGGCAAGGGCTTCTACGTCTTCGAGTCGGTGTCCAAGAACCAGGACGGCGACGAGGTCGTCCGCGGCACGTGGACCAACATCGTGAGAGGGGTCTGAGGTGAAGCAGGGCGACGAGATCCCCGAGCTGGCGGTCACGCCCGACAAGTACCTGCCGCACCGCTATGCCGGGGCGTCGGGCGACTTCAACCCGATCCACATCGACAACGAGTTCGCCCAGCAGGTCGGCCTGCCCCGCAACATCCTCCACGGCCTCTACTCGATGGCCCAGGTGGCGCGCGCCAACGCCGCCGCGGCTGGCGGCGACCCACGCTCGCTGCGGCGCCTGAAGGTGCAGTTCCGCGGCATGGGCGTGCCCGAGTCGGAGATCAAGGTGACCGGGAGGGTTCGCGAGGAGAGCGACGGCACGGTGATCGTCGACACCGAGGCCACCCAGGAGATGAACAAGATCATCCGCAACGCGGAAGCCGAGCTGCAGCCTTCCTGATAGGGGGGGTCGTCCGTCTTCCCGCCGGGCTCGGCGCCCCCCAAATAGCCTTAGTGGGCGTGGAGGTAACGCCCCGTCAGAGCTTCATCCTGCGCAAGGTCGTCGAGGTCCACGTGGACTCCGACCAGCCCGTGGGTTCGAAGGCGCTCTCCGCGCTGGACGAGATCCCCTGGGGCTCCTCGACGGTCCGCTACGAGCTCGCTCGCCTCGAGGAGGCGGGCCTGCTGGCCCACCCGTACACCTCGGCCGGCCGGGTGCCCACCGACGTCGGCTACCGCCGCTACGTCGACGACCTGATCGAGAACGGCCTGCCCGCACCGCGGCCTGTCGTCGAGCTGCGCGACGCCCGTCGCGAAGTCGACGAGGCGATGCGCTCCACGACCGAGCAGCTCTCGCAGGTGACGAACCTGTTGGCCCTGGTCTCCGCGCCGCCGATCGAGACGGCCACCGTCAAGCGCGTGGAGGTCCTCCTCCTGCAGCCCCAGGTGGCGATGGTCGTGATCATCACGTCAACGGGTGGGGTGACCAAGCGCGTGGTCTCCTACGACTCGCCCGTCGACCCCGGCCTCGTGGACTGGGCGGTCAGCTACCTCAACGAGGCCCTGGGCGGCGTCGAGGTCGGCGGCCGGCGCATGCACTCCCGGCTCAACGATCCCGACCTGCCCGGCTCCGAGCGCGAGTTCCTCGCCACACTGGCTCCTGCCTTCCTCGAGCTCGAGGAGTCTGCTGCGGACACCCTGTTCGTAGACGGCACGGCCCGGCTGCTGACCGAGCACCGCGTGCAGGAGCTGTCCCAGCTCGCCGACTTGCTGGGCGCCCTGGAGCACCGCGTGGCGCTGTTGACGGTGCTGCGCGACTCGCTGACCGAGCCCAGCGTCTACCTGCGCATCGGCCGCGAGAACCGTGCCCCCGAGCTGCAGTCGCTCTCGATGGTGGCGGCCAACTACGGAATCGCTCGTCGTAACCTCGGCGCGGTCAGCGTCATCGGGCCGACGCGCATGGACTACGGCTCGGCGATCGGCGCGGTGCGCCACGCCGCCGCGGAGCTCTCGCGCTTCGTCGAGGAGGTCTACGCCGAGTGAAGCGCGACCCCTACGAGGTGCTCGGCGTGGCGCGCGACGCCCCCGAGCGAGAGATCAAGAAGACCTTCCGCGGCCTGGCCCGCACCTTGCACCCGGACGTCAACACCGACGACCCGAACGCCGAGGAGCACTTCAAGGAGGCCGCCGAGGCCTACGAGATCCTCTCCGACCCCGAGCGGCGTCGCATCTATGACCGCTACGGCCACGAGGGGCTGCAGTCGCAGGGCTACTCCTCACAGGCCCACGGCTTCGGCTCGTTCGCGGACATCTTCGACGCCTTCTTCGGCGGCGACCCCTTCGGCGGCGCCGGCGCTCGCGGCAGCCGCGTGCAAGGCGGCGACACGGCGGTCGAGGTCGAGCTCTCGCTCGAGGAGGCGGCCCGCGGCACCGACGTCGAGGTCACCTACGAGCTTGTCGGGGCCTGCGAGCGCTGCCAGGGCAACGGGGCCGAGCCCGGCACGCCGATCGAGACCTGCGAGCGCTGCGGCGGAAGCGGGCAGCTGCGCGCGGTGTCCCAGACGGCGTTCGGGCAGCTGGTGCGCGCCACCGCCTGCGACGTCTGCAGTGGCGACGGGAAGGTCGCGCGGACCCCGTGCACGGAGTGCGGTGGCCGCGGCCGCAAGGCCCAGCGCCGCACCCTGAGCGTCGACATACCGCCGGGGATCGCCGACGAGCAGCGCATCCGCCTCGGCGGGCGCGGCCACGCCGGCGAGCGCGGCGGGGCGGCGGGCGACCTCTACGTGGTCGTCCGCGTGACCGCCGACGAGCGCTTCCTGCGCGAGGGCAACGACCTGATCACGCTCGTTGACGTGCCGGCGCCGGCCGCGGCGCTGGGGGCCACCGTCACCGTGCCCACCCTGGACGGCGACGAGGAGCTCGAGGTCGAGCCCGGGACCCAGCCAGGAACGATCGTGACCCTGCGCGGCCGGGGCATGCCGGCGGTGGGACGGGGCCGCAAGGGCGACCAGCAGGTCGTCCTCAACGTGGTCGTTCCGCGCAACCTCGAACCGCGCCAGCGCGAGCTCCTGGAGGAGCTGCGCGGCAGCCTGAGCGAGGAGAACCTCCAGCCGCCCGAGGACGAGTCGCTGTTCTCGCGCGTGCGCCGGGCGCTGCGCTGACAGGCGAGGAGCCCAGGCCGAGCGCCGGTGGGCCGAGCACCGCAGGCTCCGCGATCATCCGGCTGGCCGTCCGCGCGCCGGCCGAGGCGGCGGAAGAGGTCTTGGCCGCCTTGCTGGAGCTGGCGCCCGGCGGAGTCGAGCAGGTCGACCTGCCGAGTGGGGTCGAGTACGCCGTCTATGGCGCGCCCGGCGAGCTGCCGGCCCTGGCGGAGGGCGAGGCCGAGGTGGGCGGCGTGCTCGTGACGGTCAGCGGCACGGAGGTTGCCGGCGACTGGGCCGAGCGCTGGCGGTGCTTCCACGAGCCGGTGTTGGTGGGCGGGCGCCTGTGGGTGCGCCCACCGTGGTCGCCCCCGCCGGCCGAGGACGGCATGATCGACCTCTGCGTGGACCCGGGCCAGGCGTTCGGCACAGGCGCGCACCCCACCACCCGGCTGTCGCTGGAGCTCCTGTTGGATCTGGATCCGCAGGGCTCGTTCGCCGACCTGGGCTGCGGCTCCGGCGTACTGGCTATCGCGGCGGCGAAGCTCGGCTTCGGCCCGGTCATCGCCGTAGACCACGAACGGGCGGCGGTCGAGGCCACCGCCGAGAACGCCGCTGCCAACGGCGTGACGCTCGAGCGCGTCGAGCGCTGGGATCTCCGCCGCGAGCCCGCGCCCGCGGCCGAGGTGATGGCCGCCAACCTGACCCGCCCTCTGCTCCTGGAGGTCGCGGCGCGCATGGCTCGAGCGCCGACCGAGCTGGTCGTGTCCGGCCTCTTGGAGCACGAAGCCGATGAGGTCGCGGCGGCGTTCGCGCCGCTGCGGCCCCGCGCCCGGCTGGCCGACAGGGGCTGGGCCGCGCTGGCCCTGAGCGCCTAGCTAGCCCAGCGCCCGCTGCGACAGCACACCGGCGACCTCTTGCCACCACGCGCGCGACTCCGCACTCTGGGCGCGCGAGATGCGCTCGCGGCAGTAGCGGAACACCTGGCGCGGGCCGCCCACCGCCACGATGCCGTCACCGGTGACCGCGTAGCGCCCGTCCTCGAGCTGGACCAGCGACCCGGGCGCGCCCCGCCGGGTGCGCAGCTTGCGGCCCACCGTGGCGCCCTCGACCTTCTCCGGAGCCCCCGGGTCACCGGCGGCCTCGGGCCAGGGCAGCACGCTGAAAACGGCGCGGTGCGCGCGAACTCCCGACAGCACCGGCGCCGGGACGGCTATCGGGCCCTCGCGCCAGCGGTCGAACAGGCCCTCCACATCGTCGCGCACCTTCTGGCGAACGAGGATGTGCAGGCGGTCGCCGGACTCGATCTGGGTCGAGCCACGCGGCAGCAGCGCCTCCCCATCGCGGACGAGGACGTTGACCAGCGCGTCCCGGGGCAACCCCAGCTCGTTGACCACCCGGCCCACGATGGCGTCGTTCGCACCCACCGGGAACTCGAGCACCTCGGCGCCCAGCTCCTGGATCATCCCCACCTCGACCAGCGGTCGCGACAGCGCGGGTTCGGCGCTCGTGACCCCCAGCGCGCGGGCCAGCGGCTCGAACGTCGCCCCCTGCAGCAGCGCGGAGATCAGGACCACGAAGAAGACGAGGTTGAGAAAGCGGCCGGCCTCCGGGATGCCCTCGATGACCGGGAAGGTGGCGAACACCACCGGCAGCGCGCCGCGTAGCCCCGCCCAGCTGATGAGCGCCACGTCGCGGGGCGGGAAGCGCCCAACGCGCGTGGCGATGAAGGCCGCAATCGGCCGCGCCACCAGGAGCAGCACCGCGGTGAGGATCAACCCGTCGACCGCGACGTCGCCGAGCTCCCTGGGGAAGACGAGCAGCCCGAGCGTCAGGAACAGGGCGATCTGGGCGACCCAGGCCACCCCCGCGTGGAAGTCCTCGACCGTGCGCTTGCCGGGGATCCGCGCGCTCCCCATGACCAGCCCGGCCAGGTAGACGGCCAGGAACCCCGAGCCGTGCAGCACGTCGGCGAGCCCGAAGGCGATGCCGGCGGTCGCGATGGACGCGACCGGATAGAGGCCCGAGGTCGCGAAGGAGACACGCCTGAAGGCGGCGATGGCGGCGATCCCCACACCTGCGCCGACCACGGCGCCGATCGGCAGCTGAATGACGCCGAGCGCGACCAGGTCGACGAGCCCGAAGTCGGGCTCCTGGATCCACTCGATGAACCCGAGCACCAGGATCACCGCGACGGGGTCGTTGAGCCCCGACTCGGCCTCCAGCGTGCGCGCGAGGCGCCGTTTGAGGCTCGAGCCGCGCAGCACCGAGAAGATCGCGGCGCTGTCGGTACCGGCCACGATCGAGCCCAGCAGGAATCCCTCGAGCCAGCTGAGGCCCAGCAGCAGGTGGGCGGCGATCCCGGTGAGAACCGCCGTGACGATCGTTCCGATCGTCGCCAGGGACAGGCTCGGCGCCACCACGCTGCGGATGTCGTCCCAGCCGGCCACCAGGCCGCCCTCGAACAGGATCAGGGCCAGCGCGATGATCCCGATCGTGCGCGCGAGCTCTACGTCGGCGTCGTTGCCGCCGAAGTGGATCAGGCCGAGGCCGTCGGAGCCCAGCAGCATGCCCAGGCCCAGGAACAGCACCAGGCCCGGGACCCGCAGGCGCCCGGCGGCCAGCGCCGCGCCGATGCCGGCGGCCAGCATGACGCCGGCCGCCAGGATGAGGCCGCCATCGCTCACCTGATTGCGCCTACGCCGACGGCGGGTCGGCCTGCCGCTCGGCCAGGTCGGCGAGGCCCCACAGGTCGCGCCACTCGTGATCGGGGCGCCCGTTGCCGGGCGCCGGCTCGAGGTGGCGGTTCACCCAGGCCGTCTGCATCCCGAGCTTCTGGGCGGGGCCGATGTCGTACTTGAACCCAAAGGCGACGTGGAGCACCCGGCTGGGCGGCACCCTGATCAGGTCGAGCGCGCGGCGAAAGGGGGCGAGACCGGGCTTGTACTCCTTGACGTCCTCGGCCACGACGACCTCGTCGAACTCGATCCCGTCGAGCTGGCGCAGCGTATGGCTCATGATCGCGCGGTCGGTGTTGGAGATGATCACCACCCCGATGCCGGCCTCCTTGACCTTCTTCAGGGCGGGGACCGTGTCGGGGAAGGGCTGCCAGGAGCGCATGCTGTCGCACAGCTCGTGCCCGTGGTGCTCGTTCCAGCGGTGTCCGCGCTGGCCCGCCCACTCCGAGAGGCTGTCGGACAGCACCTCGCGGTAAGGCCGGTAGGGCCGCAGCCGCTCGAACTGCAGCTCCTCCCAGTGCTCACGCAGGACCTTCCCCGGCTCGGGATCGCTGTCGCCGCAGCGGCGCGCGAGGTCGTACAGGAACGCCGCGACGCCGCCCTCCCAGTCGACGAGGGTGCCGTAGCAATCGAAGGTGGCGACCCGGATCGGTGCACCTACACTCTGTTCGTGGCCGTTCTCCAACAGGTGCAGGATGACGCAGCCGCCGCCCTGAAGGCCGGCGACCGCGAACGCGCGGGCGCGCTGCGCCTGATCGTGTCCGAGCTCCAGAAGGCGGAGAAGGAGGGCGCCTCGGACGAGATCGCGGTGCTGCAGCGCGAGCGCAAGCGGCGCGTCGAGGCCGCCGAGGCCTACGAGAAGGCCGGCCGCGGCGACCTGGCCGAGGGCGAGCGCCGCGAGGTCGAGCTGATCGAGCCCTACCTGCCCGCACAGCTCGGCGAGGACGAGTTGGCCGCGCTCGTCGACGACGCGGTCGCGCATACCGGCGCCACCTCGCCGGCGGACATGGGCCAGGTGATGGGCACGGTGATGCCCAAGGTCGGGGGGCGCGCCGACGGCAAGCGCGTGAGCGCCGCGGTCAAGGAGCGTCTGCAGCAGTAGTGCGCACGCAGCTGGAGCTCTCCGATGAGGTCGCCACCGAGCTGGCCGGGCCCGGGGACGTCGTGATGAAGACGCTGGAGGAGCACCTCGGCTGCGAGGTCTTCCTGCGCGGCAACGTGCTCACGCTCGACGGCGAGGATTCGGCGGTCGAGGCCGGCGCCGAGGTGGTGCGCGAGATCTCCGACCTGGTGCGGCAGGGCCACGAGATTGCGCCGGGCACGATCGAGGCCGTGGCCGGCGCGCTGGATCGTCACGAGAGCCCGGGCCGCATCCTCGAGGACGTCGTGTGGCGCCATCGCTCGCTGCGTGTCGCGCCCAAGACGGTCAACCAGAAGCGCTACGTGGACGCCATCCGCGGGAACACGGTCACGGTGGGAATCGGCCCCGCGGGCACCGGCAAATCGTTCCTGGCGGTGGCGATGGCGGTGGCCGCGCTGTCGCGGCGCGAGGTCAACCGGATCGTGCTCACGCGCCCGGCGGTCGAGGCCGGCGAGCGGCTCGGCTTCCTGCCCGGCGACCTGATGCAGAAGGTCGACCCCTACCTGCGCCCGCTGTTCGACGCCCTCTACGCGATGCTCGAGCCCGAGCGCGTCAACCAGCACCTGGAGCGCGGCGTGATCGAGGTGGCCCCGCTGGCCTTCATGCGCGGCCGCAGCCTCAACGACGCCTTCGTGATCCTCGACGAGGCCCAAAACACCAGCCCCGAGCAGATGAAGATGTTCCTCACCCGGCTCGGGTTCAATTCGAAGATGGTGGTCACCGGCGACGTCACGCAGATGGACCTGCCTCGCGACCAGCGCTCGGGCCTGGTGGTGATCGGAGACATCCTCGAGACGGTCGAGGGCATCGAGTTCGTGCGCTTCGGCGGCGAGGACGTGGTGCGCCACAAGCTGGTGCAGCGCATCGTCGCGGCCTACGACGCCTACGCGCAGAGCCAGGCCCCCGGCCTGCGCCAGGCCCGCTGATCGAGCTCGAGCTCATAGACGCGCCCGAGGATCTGCGCGGGCCGGCGATGGCGGCGCTCGGAGCAGCCGGCGTGGCCGAGGGGCACCTGGCGATCGCGCTGGTCGACCCCGACCGCATCCGCGAGCTCAACCGCGAGCACCGCGGCCGCGACGCCCCGACCGACGTCCTGTCGTTCCCCATCGACCTGGGGCCGCCCGAGCTCGGCGACGTGGTGATCTGCCCCGAGCACACCGAGGACCTGACCGAGGCGACCGTTCACGGCGTGCTGCACCTGTGCGGCATGGACCACGAGTCCGACTCGGGCGAGATGCTCGAGCTCCAGGCCAAGGTTCTGACCGCCCTCGGTACGGGGTGAGCGCTCCGCGTTCACCCCTCTCGCGTACCCGCGCAGGCTTCGTGGCGCTGGCCGGCCGGCCCAACGCCGGCAAGTCGACGCTGGTCAACGCGATGGTGGGCGACAAGGTGGCGATCGTCTCCGACAAGCCGCAGACCACCCGCCGCGAGATCCGCGGCGTGGCCACCTCGCCGGACTGGCAGCTGGTGCTGGTCGACCTGCCGGGGGTCCAGCGCCCGCGCGACGTCCTGACCGAGCGCATGCAGCGCCAGGTCGAGCGAGCGCTGAGCGACGCCGACGCCGCTCTTTTCGTGCTCAACGGCGAACAGAGGACGGGCCCGGGCGACAGCTACATTGCGCGCGCCATCGCCAAGGCGGGCGTCGAGCCGGTGATCGCGGTCAACAAGGTCGACCGCCTTACCCGCGCGGAGACGCTCCAGGCGCTCGAGGCGGCCGCGGCGCTCGGGCTCAACGGTGAGATCTTCCCGGTCAGCGCCAAGACCGGCCAGGGGGTGCCCGCCCTGGCCGAGCACCTGGCCTCGCTCATGCCGGAGAGCCCGTTCCTCTACCCGCCCGAGGATCGCAGCGACCTCCCCGAGCGGGTGCGCCTCGCCGAGCTGGTGCGCGAGCAGGTCCTGCGCCGCACGCGCGAGGAGGTGCCCCATGCCGTCGAGGTGGAGGTGGACGAGATCAGCGAGCGCGAGGACGGGCTGCTCGTGATCGAGGCCCGGGTGTGGACCGAGTCCGAGTCCCAGAAGGCGATCCTGATCGGCAAGCGCGGGTCCATGGTCCGCGCGGTGGGGACCGCGGCACGCGAGGAGATCGAGTCCGCCCTGGGCCGCCGCGTGCACCTGGACCTCAGCGTGCGGGTACGCCGGGGCTGGCGCCGGGACGAGGGCCTGCTGGACAGGCTGGGCCTCGACTGACCGGCGGGTCCCCTGGCGCTGCGAAACTCGAAGGGGTGGACATCGCCTTCGACGAACAGGGGCTCGTGCCCTGCGTGGTGCAGGACTGGCGGACCGGGGAGGTGCTCACCCTCGCCTACGTGAACGAGGAGTCGCTCGCGCGCACGCGCGAGACCGGCGAGATGCACTTCTGGAGCCGCTCGCGCGGCGAGCTGTGGCACAAGGGCGAGACCTCGGGCAACGTTCAGCGGCTGAAGGGGCTGCGCATCGACTGCGACGGGGACGCCCTGGTCGCGCTTGTCGATCCCTCGGGGCCCGCGTGCCACACCGGCGAGCGCTCCTGCTTCTATCGCGGCGACATGGAGCCCGCCGTGCACGAGGCGCTACCCACGCTGGAGCGGGTGATCGACCAGCGGCGCGACGCCTCGGCGCAGGAGAGCTACACGGCCCGTCTGCTGGCCGACCCCCCGCACGTGGGGGAGAAGGTCCGCGAGGAGGCCGAGGAGGTCTCGCGCGCGGCGGCCGAGGAGTCGGACGAGCGCGTTGCCGAGGAGGCCGCCGACGTGCTCTACCACCTGTCCGTGCTGCTGGCCTCGCGCGACCTGGCTGTGGCCGACGCGCTGCGGGTTCTCAATGAGCGTCGTCGCTGAGCTCGAGCTCACCCCGACGCTCGCCGAGGCGCGCGAGCTGGCCGGTCAGGGCGACCTGGTCCCGCTGCGTCACACCTTCATCGCCGACTGCGAGACGCCGGTGTCGGCCTACCTCAAGCTGCGCGGAGAGGGCCCGTCGTTCCTGCTCGAGTCCGCCGAGCAGGGGCAGCGCTTCGGTCGCTGGTCGTTCCTCGGCTTCCGCCCTCGGGCCGTCATCCGCTGGAGCCGGGAAGACGGGGGCGATCCCTACGCGGCCGTCGAGGAGGAGCTGGTCCGGCTGAAGCTGGCGCCCGTGCAGGGGCTTCCGCCGCTTGCCGGCGGGGCGGTGGGAATGTTCGGCTACGACCTCGTCCGCAGCTTCGAGCCCAGCGTGGGGGAGGGCAACGCCG
>Ga0126307_10000481_pt1 | contig 25628 bp, 25 predicted proteins | sample Plot28_FD_89955 | JGI IMG/M metagenome (GOLD analysis project Ga0126307, IMG submission 89955) | Serpentine soil microbial communities from UC McLaughlin Reserve, CA, USA - Plot28 | ecosystem: Environmental > Terrestrial > Soil > Grasslands | place: USA: UC McLaughlin Reserve, Lake County... | reverse complement strand
TGCGCGCGATGTAGAGCCAGATCAGGAACGTGGTCGTGACGACGAAGTGCGAGTTCACGTACATCGAGTTGGCGAACCAGAGGAGCCAGTCCTGCCCCTTGGCCCACGCCTGAAGGCCGGGCTCGAAGAACAGCCCGAGTGAGCGCTCGACGTCAACGAGCGTGCGCGCGTTCTCGAAGGCGAGACCCGCCTGCCCGTCCACGATGCCGCGCACGATGCGGTACAGGTAGTAGGCGCCGGCGAAAAGAGCGAGCTGACGCAGGGCGTCGAACCAGCCGTTCGGGAGCCAGCGACCGCTCAGCCGCCAGACGCGCAGCAGCTGGCGATATATCGGATGCGTGCGCAGGGCGGCCACGGGCGCCGCCAAATTTAGCTAGGGAATCGGCCCAGCGGAATCGTCGCAACGCCGCCCGCGTTCGAAGAGGCGCTCAGGCGCGAAGCGCGTGGATAGCCTCACGAAGCCCTCGTACTTGGCGATCACGCGTGTCCAGTCGCCGTCCGGCTCGACGCAGGCGTTCGACGCGAACCAGTATGGCGTCCAGCGCACCTTGACGATCGCTTCGCCCGGCCGCTTGACGTCGAGCAAGAGCTCATCGGACTGGAACTGCTCGAGCACGATGTTCGCGTCCTTCTGCGAGATCACGAGCGGCGCGGGCAGGAGCACTTCGTAGACGCGCCAGTCGTCCGACTTCCAGCGCAGCCGCAGGTAGGGCAGGCCCTTCTCGATCAGCGCCCGCTCGCCGTAGGAGCTCTTGTCCGGCTTGGCGCTCGGCAGGGCCACGTAGCGCACGGCGTTGTCCGAGAGCCAGCTCGCGTAGGTCAGCTGGTTGAGCCCGTCGCGGTAGAAGATCGGGTGCAGCCCGGTGTCGAGCTGGCGCAGCCAGCCGCGCGCGAGCGCCTGCTCCATCGCGATCTCCGAGCCCTCCCAGTGCGAGCGGGTGAACGGGATCTCGATCCTCCGCTGGTCGGGCAGCCGGAAGAGGAACTGGCGAAGCGACTCGAAGTAGTCCGATTTCGCGGCGGGATCCTCGAGGTACTTGATCACGTCGCGCACCGCCGGAGACCATTGCCAGAAGGCGAGCGCGGCGAAGCCGACGGTCAGGATCGGCACGACCCAGACTCGCTTCGCCCACGGCCGCCCCCAGAGCGCGCACAGCATCACGGGTCCGCCGAACAGCGCGCCGAGCCGCACGGCGTTGCCGCCCATCGGAGTCTCGATCACGAGCGCGAGCGTCGATCCGAGCCCGTAGAGGAGGGCGCCCCAGCGGAGCGTGCCCTCCCCGCGCGGGAGCAGGAGCAGGCAGGCGAGCGCGAACAGCGGAATCGGCACGTAGGCCGAGTGCGGGAACGGCGCCCAGCCGCCCTCCGGGAACGCCCACGCGAGGAACACGGGCGGGATGAACGAGGCCGCGGCGATGGCGATGCCTTCCAGCCGGTTGACCCGGTTGTGCCGCTCGGCGATCGCGTAGGCCACGCCCGCCATCGCCAGGAACAGCCCGGCCACGGGGCTGCCGAGCGGGCACAGGACCGAGAGCACGATCGCCCAGCCGTAGCGATGCCGCTGCAAGGCGAGCAGCGCGGCCAGCCCAAACGCCACGCCGATCGCGAATGGCAGCCGGCTGGTGAAGAGCAGCGTCGCGGTGCCGACTCCAAACCAGATCGCGCCCCAACGGGCGCGCTCATCGCCCCAGTGGCCGCGGGCGAGCGGCGCGAAGATCCCAGCGGAGAAAACGGCGGCGAGGGCGAGCGCCACCGGCGGCGTGAGCAGCCATGCGAGCGGCGGCGAGAGGATCGAGTAGGCGGGCGTGTGGTGACCGCCGTACCACTGGCCGTTCCAGATGGTGAAGCCCTCTTCGCCGAACAGGTCGGCCCGGAATGTGTGCGCGGCGAGGTCGACCGTGCGCGGCTGCCAGATCAGGTACGCGATCGCGACGACGAGCGCGGCCGCCACCGGCGCGACCTTCCAGAGGTCGACGCGCCGGAGCCAGGAAGGCCCCCGCCCACGGTCCACGCGAGCGGGCGGCGCGGCCTCGGCCGGCAGGACGCGAGGCGGCGCCGTGACGGCGGAGAGCACGGCGCGGAGCAAGACGTCGGACACCCTAGTGGGTCTTACCCGGCGTGAGGCGGTCGCACATCACCGGCGGCGGCCGCGAGAAAGCGAGCCGGCCGCTCCACGAGCTCCCGTCGCTCGTGCCAGGTCCAGTGGCCGCCCTCGACCAGCTCGAGCTCGACGTCGCCGCCGAGCGCGTCCGCGTAGCGCTGCCCGAACTCGACGCCCAGGTACGGGTCGTTTCTCGGCCACAGGATCAGCGCGGGGCAGCGCAGCTCGCCGAGCTTCCGGCCGGCCGCCTCGAGCGCCTCGGGCGGAGAGGCGCGGTAGAGACGCAGGATCGCTCGCTGCGTTCCGTGATCGAAGTGCTCCCAGGCGTGGTCCGCCAGCTCGCGCGGCAGCTCGCGACGAAGATTGAAGCGTCGCGTGAAGCCCATGAGCAGCTCGCCGACGCCGCGCGTGCGCCAGCCGCGTGCCACGCGGTGCCACCGGTAGCCCGGCAGGAGCGGGACCGTCGAGAACATCAAGACGCGTTCGATCCGCTGCGGGAAGCGCTGCGCGAGGGCGAGCCCGACCGCGCCCCAGTCGTGCAGCACGAGCGTCAGGCGCTCGAGCCCGACCTGCGCGGTGAACGCCTCGAGGAACGCGTCGTAGCCGGCGATCGAGTAGTCGAACGATGCGGGCTTGGCCGAGCGCCCGAAGCCGGGCAGATCTGGCGCCACGCCGCCGTAGCGGCCGAGGAACGGAATCCAGTCGAATCCCGAGGTGGGGACGCCGTGCAAGTACAGGATCGGCGCGTCGCCGGCATGGCGCCAGTGCACCTCGAGGCCGGCGACCTCCGAGTGCCGCTCGACGATCTCCACGCGGTCGCGTTCATACCATCCCGGCGTGCCCGCCGACCGCCGCAGGCTGCGCGCGATCCTCGACCGGCTCCGCAAGGAGTACGGACGGCCGTTGTTGCGACCCCATCGCGCGCCCGTCGACGAGCTGATCCTGACCGTGCTCTCCCAGAACACGAACGACCGCAACCGCGACGTTGCCTACGGCCGGCTGCGCGAGCGCTTCGCCACGTGGGCGGACGTACGCGACGCGCCGGTGGAGGACGTCGAGGAGGCGATCCGGCCGGGCGGGCTCGCGCCAACGAAGGCGGTGCGGATCAGGCTCATCCTCGACGCGCTCGGCGACGACGACCTCGGCTGGCTCGCCGACGCTCCGCTGCGCGAGGCGCGCGAATACCTCTGCGAGCTGCCCGGTGTCGGGCGCAAGACGGCCGCGTGCGTGCTGCTGTTCTCGTTCGGGCGGCCGGACCCGCCGGTGGACACGCACGTCTTCCGCGTCGGCTCGCGCCTCGGCCTGTGGCGCGAGCGGGCCTCGTTCGAAGAGGCGCACGACGAGCTCCTGCGCCTGGCGGGCCGCGACGGCCAGGAGGCCTACGAGACGCACGTGCTGCTCATTCGCCACGGCCGGCGTACGTGCGTCGCGCGCAACCCGCGCTGCGCGGACTGCCCGCTGCGGCGGATCTGCCCCGAGGGCCGACGGCGGCTCGCGGCGTGACCGAGACGACGCTGCGCCGGCTCTCCGAGCTGGCGCTGATCGGCATCGCGTCCGTCTGGGGCCTGACGTTCGTGATGGTGCAGGATGCGATCGAGCTGCTGCCATCGATGGCTTTCCTCGCCTACCGGTTCATACCGGCCGCGCTGATCGTGGCGGTCGTCTTCCAGCGCCGGCTACGTGAGCTGCCGTCGGAGGGGTGGCGCGCCGGTCTCCTGATGGGCGCCCTCCTCGCCGGCGGCTACATCTTCCAGACGCTCGGCCTGGAGGCCACGAGCGTGTCGAACGCCGGTTTCATAACCGGTCTCTTCGTGGTCCTGACGCCCGTGCTGGGGGCCGTCTTCCTGCGCCAGCGCAGCTCAGGCCTGGCCTGGGCTGCCGCCGGGGCGTCGCTTCTCGGGCTGTGGCTGCTGACAGGCGGCGGCTCCGGCGGCTTCAGCCTGCGTGGCGACGGGCTCGTCCTCCTCTGCGCGTTCTCGCTCGCCGCCCACATCCTCGCCACCGCGGCGGCGGTTGCCCGCTTCGACGTAGGCGCGCTGCTGGCGGTGCAGCTGGGGGTGGTTGGCCTCTCGTGTCTCGCGATCAGCGGCGTCGCGGGCGTGCTCGAGCGCCCGGAGGGCTCAACCGTCTGGTCGGCGCTGATCGTCACCTCGTTGGTGGCGAGCGCCCTCGGCTTCTTCGTTCAGTCGTTCGCGCAGCGCCACTCGCCGCCCGCCCGCACGGCCCTGATCCTCGCCTCCGAGCCGGCGTTCGCGGGCCTGTTCGGCTGGCTTCTGAACGACGAGCGCCTGACCGCCGCCGGCTGGCTCGGTGCCGGCATCATCATGAGCGCGATCGTGGCGGTCGAGGTGATCCCGCGCTTTAGGCCGCCGCGTCCCCTGCCCGAGGAATGAGATACCCGCTCCTGCTGGCCGTGCCGTTCCTCGTGGGGATCGCCGCCCTCCAGGGCCTGACCGTCGAGATCGACACCTTCCACGGCAGCGACGCTCGCGTCTACCAGCTGCCGACAATCCTTCAGCTCGCCAACCAGCTCGACCTGTCGGACTACCCGTCGGCGCAGACGCCGCTCTATCACCTGCTCACGGCATGGTGGGGCGAGCTCGTGGGGTTCGAGCTCTGGAGGCTGCGCCTCCTGAACGTGGCGTTCTCGTACGGCATGGCACTCGCCCTGCTGCGGCTGCTGCGGCGCGCCACCCCGCTCAGCGGCTTCGAGGCGTTCGCGCTGACGCTCGTGTTCGTGCTCTCGCCCTACGTGTACGGCGCCTCCTTCACGCTCCTGACCGACAACCTGGCGCTCCTGTTCGCGTTCGTTGCGCTCGAGCGCTTGCACGCGTACTGGCGGAGCGGCTCGCCGGCGGCGTTCGGGGTGGCCTGCCTCGCGATCTCCGCGGCGCTCCTAACGCGGCAGGCCTTCATCTGGCTCGTGCCGGTGGCGGGCTTCTTCCTCGCGTGGCGGGAGCTGCGTCCCCGGCGCCGCGATCTCGGGCGGGCTGCCGCGGGCGCCGGCGCGCTCGCCGTCGCGGTCCTCCCGCTCGGCCTGCTCGCGCTCGAGTGGGGCGGCCTCGTGCCGCCGAGCGCCGACCCCGCCTCGTGCGGGCTCTGCGACGACCGCGCCGGGCTCGCACGTGAGGCGCTGACGCTGCGCACCGTCGGATTCACGGTCGCCCTCGTCGGCGGCTACGGCGCGCTCCTCTTCGGCCCGTCGCTGTGGCGGCGCCTACGCCTCCTGCGCACGCCCGCGGCCCGCTCGGCGCGCGCTGCGCTCGGCTCGCCGACGGCGCGCGCCCTGGTCGACTCGCCCGTGGCGCGGGCGCTTCGGGCCACGGGCACCGGGCAGGCGGTGGAGAGCGCGGCCCGCAGCGCGGCGCGCGAGGTCACGCTTCCGTCGCCGCGTGCGCTCGCCCTGGCAGCCGGCGCCGGCGTGGCGCTGCTGCTCGTCTCGCCGCTCCGCTACCGGGCGATCGAGCCCGGGCGCGCCGGCGACGCCGGCTACCTCTGGAAGCTCTCGGACCCCTTTCCGGACCTGCTCGGCAGCTCGCTGCTCTTCTGGGCCCTCGTGCCGCTCGGCTGCGTAGCGCTCACGGTCCTGATCCGGCGCGCGGGCGCGCTCTCGCTGCCGGCCGTCTACCTCGCGGCGTTCCTGCTCGCCGCGCTGCCGGTGCGACTCGCCTATCAGAAGTACTTCGACCCGTTCGCGCTCGTGGCGCTCGCCCTGCTCGCCCGCCCGCCTGACCTGCGGACGCGCTGGGACTACGCGGGCGCGGCGCTTCTCGCGACGGCATTCGTGGCGTACGTCGTCAGCTTCGCCGGCTGAGCTACTGCAGCTCGATCGCGTCCACGACGAACACGAGCGTCTCATTTGGCGCGATCGCCGGTGGGTAGCCCCGCGCGCCGTACGCCAGCTCGGGCGGGATCAAGAGCTTGCGCCGGCCGCCCTTGCGCATCCCGAGGAGCCCCTTCTCCCAACCCGGGATCACCTGACCGGCGCCGAGCTTGACCGGGAACGGCTGGCCCGAATCCCAGGAGGAGTCGAACTGTTGCCCGTTCGAGAAGCTCACCCCGACGTAGTGCACGACGAGGGTGTCGCCGCGCTTCGCCGCGCGGCCCTTGCCCTTGACGATGTCCTCGACCACGAGCTGGCGCGGAGGCGAGCCGGTCGGCTTCTCGATCACGGGCTTGGTGCTCGTGTCGGTCAGGTCGGGCGCGGTCTCGGTCTGGGCGCGTTGACCGCCCGAGCCGCCATCGCCGCCGGAGTCGTCGTCGTCGTCAGACCCACAGGACACAAGCGCGGCGACCGAAGCCAGGGCTGCGATCAAGATCATCATGCGGAGCACCCGACCGGTCATCGGCCGGGCAGCCTAGTGCACGGCAAGCCCCGCTCGCCGGGAGCGCCTCGACAGGCGTTGGCATGCTTAATAACATCTGCCATACTCGCACTCAGATTTCTTTCGAACCGTAGAAGCAGGCAAAGGAGCGACCAGCGGAATGGGCAAGACGATCGGCATCGATCTGGGCACGACCAACTCGTGCATGGCCGTCCTCGAGGGCGGCGAGCCCACCGTGATCGAGAACGCCGAGGGAGCCCGCACGACTCCTTCGGTTGTGGCGTTCACGGAGGGCGGCGAGCGCCTGGTAGGGGCGCCCGCGAAGCGACAGGCGGTGACCAACCCCGAGAACACGGTCTTCTCGATTAAGCGCTTCATGGGGCGCAAGGAGGCTGAGGTCAAGGAGGAGGAGAAGATCGTCCCGTTCGAGGTCATTCCCGGCCCGAACGGCGACGCGCGCGTCAAGGCCGGCGGCAAGGAGTACGCGCCGCCGGAGATCAGCGCGATGATCCTCCAGAAGCTGAAGGCGGATGCGGAGGCCTATCTCGGCGACACCGTCGACAGCGCGGTCATCACCGTCCCCGCCTACTTCAACGACGACCAGCGCCAGGCGACGAAGGACGCGGGCAAGGTCGCCGGCCTCGACGTCAAGCGGATCATCAACGAGCCGACGGCGGCCTCGCTTGCGTACGGGCTCGACAAGGAGGGCTCGGATCAGACGATCCTGGTTTTCGACCTCGGCGGCGGCACGTTCGACGTGTCGGTGCTCGAGATCGGCGACGGCGTGTTCGAGGTCAAGGCCACGGCAGGTGACAACCACCTCGGCGGCGACAACTTCGACAAGGCGATCGTCGACTGGCTCGTGGCCGAGTTCAAGAAGGCCGAGGGCGTCGACCTCTCGCAGGACAAGATGGCCCTCCAGCGGCTCTACCAGGAGGCCGAGAAGGCGAAGACCGAGCTCAGCTCGGCGCAGGAGACGCAGATCAACCTACCGTTCATCACGGCGGTCGAGTCGGTGCCGAAGCACCTCAACCAGCGCCTCACGCGCTCGAAGCTGAACGAGCTCACCGCGGAGCTGCTCGACCGGGTGGTGGCGCCAACCAAGCAGGCGCTCGAGGACTCGGGAGTCGGCAAGGACGGCATCGATCACGTGGTGCTCGTGGGCGGCATGACGCGTATGCCCGCCGTCCAGGAGAAGGTCAAGGAGCTGACCGGCAAGGATCCGCACCGTGGCGTGAACCCCGACGAGGTCGTGGGCGTGGGCGCCGCCATCCAGGCGGGCGTGCTGGCCGGCGACGTGAAGGACGTCCTGCTGCTCGACGTGACTCCGCTCACCCTCGGCATCGAGACCAAGGGCGGCGTGATGACGAAGCTGATCGAGCGCAACACGACGATCCCGACGCGCAAGTCGGAGATCTTCTCCACGGCCGAGGACAACCAGCCGAGCGTCGAGGTGCACGTGCTCCAGGGCGAGCGCGAGATGGCGGTCTACAACAAGTCGCTCGGCAAATTCCAGCTCACCGGCATCCCGCCCGCCCCGCGCGGGATCCCGCAGATCGAGGTCACGTTCGACATCGACGCGAACGGGATCCTCGCCGTAGGCGCGAAGGACCTTGGCACCGGCAAGGAGCAGAAGATCGAGATCAAGGCCGGCTCCGGTCTCTCGGACGCCGAGGTCGAGCGCATGGTGAAGGACGCCGAGTCGCACGCCGAGGACGACCGTCGCCAGCGCGAGGTGGTCGAGGCGCGGAACAGCGCCGAGAATGCCGCGTACCAGGCCGAGCGCCAGATCAAGGAGATGGGCGACTCGCTCGACTCGTCCTCGAAGGAGGAGATCGAGGCGGCGATCAAGGACGTGCGCGACAACCTCGAGTCGGACGACGCGAACCTTCTGCGCCAGAAGATGGAGGCGCTCCAGGCCTCCTTCCACAAGGTGTCCGAGCAGATGTACGCGGCCGCGCAGCAGCAGGCCGCCGCCGGCAACGGCGCCTCGGGCGACGGCGCCGCGGCGTCGGGCGAGCCCGAGGAGGAGGAGGTCGTGGACGCCGAGGTCGTCGAGGGCGACGAGAAGGCCTAGGACGATGTTCGAGGCACAGGAGCAGGGCGGGCGCGCCGACGAGAGCGCGCCCGCCACGGAGAAGGAGCCCGTCACCTCGCGCGACGAGGCCGGGGAGCCCTCCGGCGAGGAGGACCCGGCCAACGAGCAGGAGCAGCTCGACGCCAAGGAAGAGGTGGAGGCGGAGGACCCGCTCGCGCGCGCCCAGCGCGAGCGCGACGAGTACCTCGACCTCGCCCGGCGTGCGCAGGCCGATTTCGAGAACTACCGCAAGCGCGCCGCCAAGGAGGCGGCCGCGGCCGGTGATCGTGCGAAGAGCGGCCTCGTGCGCGAGCTCTTGCCGGTGGTAGACAACCTCGAGCGAGCGCTGGACTCGGCCGGTGAAGCCGAGCAGCATCTGGCCGAGGGCGTGCGGCTCGTCCACTCCGAACTGATCGCCGTGCTCGAGCGTCATGGCGTGGAGCAGTTCGACCCGAGCGGCCATCAGTTCGACCCGGCCGAGCACGAGGCGCTCTCGATGCGCGACGAGCAGGGCGCCGAGTCGGGGCTGGTCCTGGACGTCGTCGAGAAGGGCTACCGCGCGAACGGCGGCGTCTTGCGTCCGGCGCGAGTGGTGGTCTCCTCTTAGGACCGATGGCTGCCGTCAAGGACCCGTACAGGACGCTCGGCGTCGACCGGAAGGCCTCCGACGAGGAGATCAAGAAGGCCTACCGCAAGCTCGCGCGCGAGTACCACCCAGACACCAACAAGAACGCCGGGGCGGAAGACCGCTTCAAGGAGGTGCAGGAGGCCTACTCGATCCTGTCCGATCCCGAGAAGCGCAAGGCGTACGACTCCGGCGGCGGCGTGTTCGGCGGGTTCCCGGGCGGCGGCTTCCCGGGCGGCGGCTTTCCCGGCGGCAGCGCGGGCGGCGGGTTCGGCGGGTTCGGCGACATCCTCTCCGACCTCTTTGGAGGCGGCGCAGGGCGCGGAGGCCCCCGCGCGCAGCGCCCGGAGCGGGGGCGCGATCTCGAGACCGAGGTGCACGTCTCGTTCGAGCAGGCAATGGAGGGCGCGCAGGTTCCGGTGTCGGTGCCGCTCTCGGCGCCCTGCCCCACGTGCCGTGGGACGGGCGCGAAGCCCGGCACCCAGCCGACCATCTGCTCACGCTGCCAGGGTCGCGGGGTGGAGGCGGAGTCCCAGGGGCTCTTCTCGATCTCGCAGCCCTGCCGCCAGTGCGGCGGCACGGGCACGGAGATCAAGGACCCGTGCCCGACCTGCAAGGGCAGCGGGCGAACACGCCAGGTCAAGCGCTACCGCGTGAACATCCCGGCGGGCGTGCGCGAGGGCAGCCGCGTGCGCCTCGCCGGCAAGGGGGAGGCGGGCCCGCGCGGCGGGCCGGCGGGCGACCTCTACGTGATCACCCACGTGGCCGAGTCGCCGGTGTTCGAGCGAAAGGGGGACAACCTCGAGGTCGAGGTGCCGATCACGATTCCGGAGGCGATCCGCGGCGCCACGATCGAGGTGCCCACGCTCGTTGGCACCAAACGCATCCGAGTGTCGCCGGGTACCCAGCACGGGACGGTCCAGCGGCTGCGCGGCGAGGGGCCGCCGAAGCTCGGCGGACGCGGGCGCGGGGACATCCACTACCGCCTCATGATCGACGTGCCGCGCTCTCTCTCGAAGGAGCAGCGCGACGTCGTCGACGAGCTCGCGAGCGTGATCGACGGCAACCCGCGCGACGGTCTCCTCGCGCGCAGCGGGGCGAGGGGGTAGCGCGTGGCGGCAGGCACACCGGACCGGGAGCGCGGCGTCTACATGATCTCCGTGGCGGCGGAGCTCGCGGGGATGCATCCGCAGACGTTGCGGATCTATGAGTCGCGCGGCCTGATCACGCCGAAGCGCTCGGCCAAGAACACGCGGCTGTACTCGCAGGAGGACGTGGAGCGCCTGCGGCGGATCCAGGAGCTGACCACCGAGCTCGGGATGAACCTGGCCGGTGTCGAGAGGGTGTTCGAGCTGGAGCTCGAGCTCGAGCGGATGAAGCGCCGGTTGCGGAACCTCGAGCGGCACGCCGAGCGGGCCCAGCGCGAGATGCAGGCGGAGATCGAGCGGGTGCGCCGCTCGGTGAAGCGCGAGCTCGTCCTCTACGAGCCGCCGTCACAGGCGCTGATGCCGCGGGGGCGGGGAGTGCGGATCCCGATCGAGCGCCCGCAGCGCTAGCCGGCGACCCGTGCGCCGGCCGGCTCGGGCCGGGCGAGGCCGAGCCCCAGCCGGAAGACGTCGAAGAAGCGCGGGTCGGTCTGCCACGACTCCTGGAGCTCCCACTGGACGCCGATGCATGGACCGGGCGCCGACGGCACCTCGATCGCCTCCACGATGCCGTCCGGTGCCCACGCGACAGCGCGGACACCGCCGCCGAGCGAGTGGATGGCCTGGTGGTGATAGCTGTTGACGACCGCGGACGACCCGAGCGCACGCTCGAGCAGCGAGCCCGGCGCAGTACGAATCGGATGGCTCGGGTGCTCCGGGAGCGGGGCGTCGCCGAGCGCGGCCGCGCAGACCGCGTCCCAGCGCTGCCAGTCGCCCCCGGGGTGGGCGCCCGCCCGCGCGGGGTACTCGCTTCGGTCGCGATGAAGCGTGCCACCGAGCGCCACGTTGATGATCTGCATGCCGCGGCAGATGCCGAGCACCGGCAGCGCGAGTCGAAGCGCCTCGTCGATCAATCGCAGCTCGAACTCGTCGCGCCGGCGGGAGTGGCGCGTCATCGCGGGGTGAGGCTGAGCGCCGTAGCGCCACGGCTCGAGGTCGCGGCCCACGCCGAGCACGAGCGCGTCGAGGCGCTCTAGCACCACCCGGCGGGCGCGCCCTTCGAGGTAGGGCAGCACCACGGGCAGTGCTCCGAGGCGGCTCAACGGCCGGCTGTACGCGACGCCGAGGTAGTCGCCGTAGTCCGTGAAACCTGCGGAGATGCCGACGAGCGAGGATGTCCTTACCGGTGTCACTCCTGTTGCCGGTAAGCATCATATTACCGCCAAACCACGTTGTACAGGTAAGATGATCCCGTGCCAGCTGGCTTCCCGACCCGTCCGCGAATCGCGACCGCCGACGACGTAAAGCTGTTCGGCGGATCGCCGTCGCTCGACTTCGTCAACACGGTCTTGTGGCGCGGGACCTCACGCGCGCAGGACGTGCTCATCGACTATGCCGCCCTGCTGCGCTGGTCGCTGCGCGTCGGACTTGTCGACCCTCGGCACGCCGGCGCGCTCGAGAGGCTCGCCGACGCGAGCCCGCGATCGGCGGCCACGGCGCACCGCCGCGCGGTCGCCGTGCGCGAAGGCCTGCATCGCGCCTTCCGTGCCGTGATCGAGGGCCAGTCGCCCGCGCCGAGCGATCTCGACCGGCTGAAGCACGAGTTCGCCGAGAGTCTGCCGCCGGCGCGGCTGACGCCCGACGACGGGACGCTCCGGTGGACCTGGCAAGACCGCGAGCAGGCGCTCGAACGACCGCTCTGGCCGCTCGCGCACGACGCTGTCGGCCTGCTGCTCTCCGACGACGCCACCCGGCTGCGGCGCTGCGCCGCCGACGAGTGCGGCTGGCTGTTCGTCGACGACAGCAAGAACCGGAGCCGCCGCTGGTGCAGCATGGAGGGCTGCGGTAGCCGCGCGAAGATGCGCCGTCACTACGCGCGCTCGCGCGCCCGGCAGCGCTAGCGCCCCGCGCGGACGCCGGGCCTCAGCTCCCCGCGATTCGGCGACGCATGTCCGCGGCGGCCAGGCCCGCCAGGGCGGCGCGGGTTCGCTCGTAGGCCACGTAGGCGCGCCGCCACCCGAGCGCGGTGCGCGCCTCTGACAGAAGCTCGGACGCCTCCCGTCCGCGGCCGCGACGCTGGAGCGAATGGATCAGGGCCCGCGCCGAGCGGAAGCGCCGCCGCGCGATCTTCACGTGCACCCGCGCGAGCGCGAGCGCATCCACGTGCGTGCGCTCGAGCGCCTCGAAGCGTCGCTGTTCCGCCCGCCAGGCCATCAGCTGATCCCACGAGGCGACGAGCCGCCGTACGGCCGCGAAGGACGGACGGCGCCTCACTAGATAGCCGGCCGTCTCCCCGATGTGCACGAGTCCCTCGCTGGCGTACTGGCCGCTGAGGTTGTCCCGCAGCGTCACGAAGACCTGCTCCGCGCCGGCCTCGCCGAGCCCCACGATCGACTGCGTCAGGTAGGCCGCCTGCTGCGCCTCGCCGCCGCGGTAGCCCGGATCGGACTGGTAGGCCGGGTCGGCGGGGTAGCCGTGCTCGGTCACCCAGACGGGTGCGCGGAAGCCGCGACCCGCGAGCCGCGAGCGGAACTCCGCGTAGCGCGCCACGACCGCGCCGAGGGGCCCGCGCAGGTGTACGTTCGCGACGTCGAAGCTCCGGGCGGCGTCGCCCGTCGTCAGCACCCGGTCGAGCCAGGGCGAAACGTGCGGGCTCTGGACGCCGCCCATCACAACGGTGGCCGCCGGCACGCGCGCCTTGATCGCGTCGTACGCGGCGCTCAGCATGCGTGCGTACTCCTCCGGTGAGCCCTCGAACGCCCAGGCGCCGTCGGGCTCGTTCAGGATCTCCCAGTGCGTTATCCGGGTCCGAGCCCGCTCGGCAACGAGCCCGGCGAGGCGGCCGAACTCCTCCGGGTCGGCGGCCGCACAGCGGCGCGCGTCGGGCCAGCGCTCGGGACAGGTCGTGAGATACGCGGGCGGCGCGAGCAGGATGCCGAGCACCCCCAGCTGGTGGCGCCGCGCCAGGGCGACGACGCGGTCAACGCTCGCCCAGGACGGCTCCGCGCGGGGCCCGCCGCCGTAGTCCTCGAACACGCTGTCGAGCTCGAAGTCAACGCGCACGAAGCGCGCTCCGAGCGCGCGCGACTCCATGAAGATGCGCTCGGCGAGCGCGTCCGGCGTGCAGCAGGCGTGGATCATCGCGTGCGACGAGACGGGAGCCGGTGCAGCTTCCGCGGGCGCGGCGAACAGCGCGCCGACGACCAGCGCGGCGATCAGCGGGGAGTACACGCGTGATCCAGCTTGGACAACCAGGCGCAACTTCGCGAATTTGTCATGAAGGCCGCGCACAACGTCATGGCCAGGGTGTACAAAAGCGCGCGTGGCCCATGTGGGGGACTCGGCCGTGCGCCTCGACGGCGCGCGCAAGACGTACGGCGATGTCGTGGCGGTCGACCGCGTGGACCTCGAGATCCGCCCTGACGAGTTCTTCACCATGCTCGGACCGTCGGGCTCGGGCAAGACGACCTGCCTGCGGCTGATCGCCGGCTTCGAGCGTCCCGACGAAGGCAGAGTAGAGCTGGACGGCCGCGATGTCACCGAGCTGCCGCCCTATGCGCGCGACGTGAACACGGTGTTCCAGGACTACGCGCTCTTCCCGCACATGACCGTGGGCGAGAACGTGGAGTACGGGCTGCGGATCGCGAAGGTCGCCAAGGAGGAGCGCCGCCGCCGCGCGGGCGAGGCGCTCGAGATGGTGCGCCTGTCCGGCTACGAGACGCGCCGGCCCGGCCAGCTCTCGGGCGGCCAGCGCCAGCGCGTCGCGCTCGCGCGCGCGCTCGTGAACCGCCCCAAGGTGCTGCTGCTCGATGAGCCGCTCGGCGCTCTCGACCTGAAGCTTCGCCAGGAGATGCAGCACGAGCTGCGCACGATCCGCGGAGAGGTCGGCATCACGTTCATCTACGTGACCCACGACCAGGAGGAGGCGCTCACGATGAGCGACCGGCTCGCGGTGTTCAAAGACGGCCGCATCGAGCAGGTCGGCGTGCCGGCCGACGTCTACGAGCACCCCGCCAACGAGTTCGTCGCGGGATTCGTCGGCGTGTCGAACGTCCTGGAGCGCGACGGCTCGCGCTATACGGTCCGGCCCGAGAAGGTCCGGATGCTCGACTCCTCTGACAGGGCCGCTGACGGCCTGCACGTGGAGGAGGGCCTCATCCGCGACGTCTCGTACGCCGGCATGGTCACCCGCTTCCTCGTCGACCTCGATCGTGGCGGCGAGCTGCAGGTGGTGAGACAGAACCTCGAGATGTCCTCGCAGGAGGCGCTCGAGCAGCGGGGGCGGCGCGTACGGGTCGGCTGGCAGAGAGACCACGCGTATGCGCTCCCGGACTCGCACGAACCAACCCACGAGGAGGAACAGTGAACGCACACCGGTTTCGGTGGTGGACGGCCCTCGCCGTCCTCACGCTCGCGCTGGCCGCGCTCACCGCCGCCGGCTGCGGCGACGATGACGACGACGACGGCGGAGGAGGAGGAGGCGGCGACGAGAGCCAGGCCCTCCAGAAGCTCGGCAAGGGCGAGGGCGAGGTGAACCTCGTCGCCTGGGCCGGTTACGTCGAGGACGGGTCGACCGACCCGAACGCCGACTGGGTGACGGGCTTCGAGAAGGAGACCGGCTGCCAGGTCAACGTGAAGATCGGCAACACCTCCGACGAGATGGTCACGCTGATGCGGACCGGCAAGTACGACGGCGTCTCGGCCTCGGGCGACGCAACCCTGCGGCTCGTCGCGGGCGGCGACGTGGACCCGGTCAACACCGACCTGATCCCGAACTACAAGGATGTCTTCCCGGCGCTCAAGGACCAGCCGCACAACACCGTCGACGGCGTGCCCTACGGCGTCCCGCACGGCCGCGGCGCGAACCTGCTGATGTACAACAAGGACGTCGTCAAGGAGGCGCCCGATTCGTGGGACGTCGTGTGGGGCGGTGCCGAAAGCGAGCCCTACGCGGGCAAGGTGACCGCGTACGACAACCCGATCTACATCGCTGACGCCGCGCTGTTCCTGCGCGAGACGAACCCGGACCTCGGCATCGAGAACGTCTACGAGCTGGACGACAAGCAGTTCGACGCGGTCGTGGACCTGCTGAGGCAGCAGCGCGAGGTGATCGGTGAGTACTGGTCCGACTACACGAAGGAGATCTCCGCCTTCACTTCGGGCGACTCCGTCGTCGGCACGACCTGGCAGGTGATCACGAACCTCGTGCAGGCGGACAAGAAGGCCCCGCCGGTCGAGGCGATCCTGCCGAGGGAGGGCTCCACGGGCTGGTCCGACACCTGGATGATCAGCTCGGAAGCGGAGCACCCGAACTGCATGTACATGTGGATGAACCACATCGTCAGCCCCGAGGCGAACGCCGCGGTGGCGGAGTGGTACGGCGAGGCGCCCGCGAACCAGAAGTCCTGCGAGATGACCGACAACGAGGATCACTGCGAGATCTACCACGCGGACGATGAGGAGTACTTCGATCAGGTCGAGTACTGGACGACGCCGACGAAGGACTGCGGCGACGACCGGGGCGACGCCTGCAAGGACTACTCCGAGTGGGTCAAGGCCTGGACTGAGATCAAGGGCTAGCGTGGGCGCCCCTCTCCGGAGTGGACGCCTCGGCCGCAAGTCATAGGAAGCCGGCGGGCCGCGGGCTCGCTGGCTTCCTGTACCGCCGGCGCCGCCTGCGGCTGTCGCTGCTGTTGGCGGGGCCGGTGGGCTGGCTCGTCATCGCCTACCTCGGCTCGCTGGCAGTGCTGTTCATCGCCGCCTTCTGGCAGCTCGACGACTTCAGCGGCGAGATCGTCCAGGACCCGGGCTTCCAGAACTTCAAGGAGCTGATCGAGACTCCCGTCTACCGGTCGATCGTCGGACGCACCGTGCTGATCGCGGCGCTCGTGACGCTCACGGATGCGATCCTGGCGTTCCCGATCGCGTTCTACATGGCCAAGGTGGCCTCGCCGCGGGCGCGCGGCCTCCTGGTCGTCGCCGTGCTCATGCCGCTGTGGGCGAGCTACCTCGTCAAGGTCTACACCTGGCGCATCATGCTCCAGAACGACGGCGTCGTTAACTGGCTGCTCGATCCGCTCGGGATCGACGGGCCCGGCTTCGGCAACGTCGCCACCTGGCTCGTCTTCTCCTACCTCTGGCTGCCGTTCATGGTGCTGCCGATCTACGCGGGGCTAGAGCGCATCCCGAACTCGATGCTCGACGCCTCCGGCGACCTCGGAGGCCATCCGTGGATCACCTTCCGGCGCGTGGTCTTCCCGCTCGCGCTGCCGGCGGTGGTGGCCGGGTCGATCTTCACGTTCTCGCTGACGCTCGGCGACTACATAGCGCCGACGCTCGTGTCGAGCACGCAGTTCATCGGCAACGTCGTCTACTCGAACGTCGGCGTGGCGAACAACCTGCCGCTCGCGGCGGCGTTCGCAACGGTGCCGGTCCTGATCATGCTCGTCTACCTGCTGATCGCGCGGCGGATGGGCGCGTTCGAGGAGCTCTAGCGGTGCACATCTCGAACGGCATGCGCTGGGTGCTACGGGTGGGAACCGGCGTCACGCTCGCGTTCATCTACCTGCCGCTCGTCGTGATCGCGATGTACGCGTTCAACGAGTCGCGCTCGCAGGCCTGGCCGATCGATGGGGTCACGCTCGAGTGGTTCGACCGCGCCGTGAACAACCCGGGCGTGCGGGATGCGCTCTGGACGTCGGTGAAGGCCGGCCTCGGGGCGACCGCGGTCGCCCTGCTGCTCGGCACGCTCGCGGCGCTCGCAGTGGCGCGCTACCGCTTCTTCGGCCGCGAGACGATCTCGTTCCTCGTGATCCTTCCGATCGCCCTGCCCGGGATCGTGACCGGCATGGCGTTGAACGCGACCTTCAGCCAGGTGCTGAATGTCGATCTGACCCTCTTCACGGTGATCGTGGGCCACGCCACCTTCTGCATCGTGGTCGTCTACAACAACGCGATCGCGCGCCTCAGACGCACGGGCACGTCGCTCGAGGAGGCGTCGATGGACCTCGGCGCGAACGGTTGGAAGACGTTCCGCTACGTGACCTTCCCCGCGCTCCGCTCCGCGCTCGTTGCGGGCGCCCTGCTGGCCTTCGCGCTCTCGTTCGACGAGATCATCGTCACCACGTTCACGATCGGCGGCGAGCAGACTCTTCCGATCTGGATCTTCACGAACTACGCGCGGCCGAACCAGCTTCCGGTCGTGAACGTGGTCGGCCTCTGCGTGATCCTGCTCTCGATCATCCCGGTGTACATCGCGAACCGGCTCTCGCAGGACCCGGTCGGCGCGCCGGGTGCCGCTCCGGCTGCGGGCGCCGCGGGCGCGCGCGGCTAGCCGGAGGCGAGCCGGAAGACGTCCGCGTATTCGTCGAGCACCCCAGCCGGGTCCTCCCGGCCCTCGCCGCGCTGGAGGGCCGCCAGCTCACGGAACCACTCGAGCGTGCGCCCGGCCGGGGCGGTGCGCCAGACGACCACGGCCGGCTCGTCGCCGGCGTTCCACATCTGGTGGACGCGCCCCCGCGGGATCTCGAGCACGTCGCCGGCACGGATGGAGCCGTCCTGTCCGTCGATGCGCGTCTGAATCTCGCCGGCGCGCACCTCGAAGCGCTCGTCCTGGGCGGGATGGAAGTGGGCGGGCGGCGGCGCGCCGCCGGGCTCGTAGGTCGCCTCGACCTCGAGCGCGTCGTCATTGCGCTCCAGCACGCGCAGCGCGGTTCCGGGGCCTATCCTGAGCTGCTCGCTCACGCGGCCAGCCTAACTGCCGTTCCGCGCGCGCCGCCGACGTAGAATCGCCGCGTGGACTCACCCGTCGACGAGCAGATGGCGCGCCTCGCCAGCCAGCTCGAAGCGCGGACAGCGTCCGAGCGCGAGCTGCGTCGGCGCCTGAGCGAGGCGCACGCGCAGGTGGCGGCGCGCGACGAACAGCTCCAGCGGCTTGAGGGCGAGCTCGAGCGCGAGCGCGTGGAGTCGTCCCGCCTCCTGCGCGAGGCGCAGCACGCCCACGTGCTGCTCGACGAGATGCGCCGCACGCGCGTCTGGCGCGCGGGCAGGCTCTGGTGGTGGCTGCGCGACTCGCTGCTGCGCCGCGATGCCTGAGGCCGTATCGCGCTCCGTGATCATCCCCGCGCACGGCCGTGCCGCGCTCACGCGCGGCTGCCTCGAGCTTCTTCTTCGCCAACGCGGAGCTCGCGCTGCGGCTGCGCGACCGCGGCATGGAGGAGCGCTACGAGCCACGTTCCGTCGCGATCCACGAGCACCCGCTGACGCTCGAGGAGCGCACCGAGACCATGTTCATGGGCGGCCGCTCGGCCGCGATCCACGACCGGATCTACCCGCCCCCGCACCGCTACGCGACGCGCACGGACGCGTCGGCTCCTCTGCTCGGGCTGTCGTTGTCGGCGCGGCTCGCCGGCGTCCGCCACCGCCTGCGCGCCCGGGAGCAGGACGAGGTCGAGCGATATCGGGCGACGCTGCGGCGCTCCTTCCTCGCGGGCTACCGCGCGGAGGCGTGGTGACCCGGCGCGCGCGGCGACTCCTCGTCTTCAAACTGGCGAGCGCGCTCGCGTTCGCCTCGCCCGCGGGCGCCGTGCCGATACCAGATCCGATCGGGACGAGCCTGCCGCGCTACGCCGGCGCGCCCGCCGAGCCGGCGCCGGTCGGCGCGACCCGCCCCCCAAGTAACCCGTTCCTCGCCGCAGACCCGCGCTCGAACATTCATAACGACTCGTGGATGACGGACGCCTACATGCGACCTGGGCCGCTCGGCCGCTCGCCGCAGCCGCTGTCCGCCGCGATGCCTCCCGCGCTGTGCGGCTCGCTCGCGTTCCACTCGCGTGGCTTCCTCGTGAGCGTGTGCCCGTCGATCGCCGCGCCGCCACAGGCGCGCGTGATCGATCCCGAGACGCTCGAGATCCTGGCCGGCTACGACATGCCGGCCGCGCCCGATCCGCCGGGCACCCGCCAGTACCAGAACTTCGCGGGCGGCGGCTACTTCTTCCTCGACCGGCGCGACCGCGTCTGGAGCTCGACCAAGACGAGCCACATCTACGTGCTCGCAGTCTCCCGCGACGGCAGGCGGATCCGCAAGGTTCGCGACTACGACCTCAGCCGCGTGCTCACCTCCGAAGAACGGATCAGCTCGGCGCTGCCCGACTTCGGCGGGCGGATCTGGTTCGTCACGAGGCGCGGCGGCAAGGTCGGGATCCTCAACCCGCGCACGCGCCGCATCAGGCTGCTCCGACTCGGCGAGGAGATACAGAACTCGTTCGCCGTCGACCGCGATGCCGTGTACGTCGTCTCGAGCCGGCGTATGTACCGCTTCAGCGCCCAGCGCGGACGGCCGCACGTCGACTGGAGCGTGCGCTATCGCAACTCGGGCATCGTGAAGCCGGGGCAGGCCGACGCCGGCTCGGGCACGACGCCGACGGTCATGGCGGGCGGCTACGTGGCGATCACGGACAACGCCGATCCGATGAACGTGGTCGTGTACCGCCGGGCGAAGCGGCTGAACGGCCGCCGCAGGGTCGTATGCGCAGTGCCGGTCTTCGAGCCGGGGGCGAGCGCGACCGAGAACTCGCTCATCACCGCCGGCCGGTCGCTGTTCGTGGAGAACAACTACGGCTACCGAGACCCGTTTGGGCCGAGCGGCGGCGCGCTCACCGAGCCAGGCCTGGCGCGGGTCGACGTCCGGCGCGAGGGCCGCGGGTGCCGGCTCGTCTGGTCGAACCGCAGCGAGCGCGTGCCGACCGTGGTCTCGAAGCTCTCGACGCGGACCGGCCTGATCTACACGTACACCCGCGACGCGGCGCCGCCGGGTGAGCAGCCCTACTTCTGGACGGCGATCAGCGCCCGCACCGGGAAAATGGCCTTCAAGGCGTATGCCGGCAGCGGACTGTCCTTCAACAACAACTACGCCGGCCTCGCCCTGGGACCCGACGGGAGCGCCTATCTTGGCGTGATCGGTGGAGTGATCGCTCTACGCGACGGATAGCGCGGTTTCAGCGGTCGATCTGCTAGCCTCACACTGAGATTTTCTATGCAAGCCGATCGCTTCACCGTCAAGTCTCAGGAGGCGCTCGCAGCGGCCCAGTCGTTGGCTCGCGCGCGCCGCAACCCGGAGGTGGCACCGCCGCACCTGCTGCTCGTGCTGCTCGAGCAGGACGGCGGCGTCGTCGTTCCTGTGCTCCGCCGCGCCGGAGCCGACCCCGAGCGCGTTCGGCGGCGCGCGAACGAGGTGCTCGACGCCCTGCCGACCGTGAGCGGCGATGGCCGGGCGGCGCCGTCGCTCTCGCGGGAGCTGATCGAGGTCCTGAACCGGGCCGACGAGGAGGCGCGCGGCCTCGGCGACGAGTACGTCTCGACCGAGCACCTGCTGCTGTCACTCGCGGCGGAGCCGCACGTTGACGCCGGCGCGTCGCGCGACCAACTCGGCGACGCGGTCAAGGCCGTCCGCGGCCCGCACCGCGTGACCGACCAGAACCCCGAGGACAAGTACCAGGCGCTAGAGAAGTTCGGCCGCGACCTCACCGCGGCCGCCGACGAGGGCAAGCTCGATCCGGTCATCGGCCGCGACGACGAGGTGCGCCGGGTGATCCAGGTGCTTTCGCGCCGCACGAAGAACAACCCCGTGCTGATCGGCGAGCCGGGCGTAGGGAAGACGGCGATCGTCGAGGGCCTCGCTCAGCGCATCGTGTCCGGCGACGTGCCGGAGTCACTGCGCGACCGGCGCGTGATCGCGCTCGACATCGGTGCGGTGATCGCCGGCGCAAAGTACCGCGGTGAGTTCGAGGACCGGCTGAAGGCTGTGCTCAAGGAGGTCGCGGAGGGCGAGGGCCGGATCATCGTCTTCCTCGACGAGCTTCACACGATCGTGGGCGCCGGCGCCGCCGAGGGCGCCGTGGACGCCGCGAACCTGCTGAAGCCGATGCTCGCGCGCGGGGAGCTCCGTGCCGTCGGCGCGACCACGCTCGACGAGTACCGCAAGCACATCGAGAAGGACGCCGCGCTCGAGCGCCGCTTCCAGCCGGTCTTCGTCGACGAGCCGAGCGTGGAGGACACGATCGCGATCCTGCGCGGGCTGAAGGAGCGCTACGAGGTGCACCACGGCGTGCGCATCCAGGACTCCGCGATCATCGCCGCTGCCACGCTCTCGAAGCGGTACATCGCCGACCGCTTCCTGCCCGACAAGGCGATCGATCTGATCGACGAGGCGGCCTCGCGGCTGCGAATCGAGATCGACTCGCTGCCGACCGAGATTGACGAGGTCGAGCGCCGGATCATGCAGCTCGAGATCGAGCGCCAGGCGCTCGAGAAGGAGCGCGACGAGGCGTCCGTGGCGCGCCGCGAGGCGATCGAGCGCGAGCTGGCCGACCTGCGCGAGGAGTCGAGCGGGATGAAGGCGCAGTGGCAGCGCGAGAAGGAAGCGATCACCCGCGTGCGCGAGCTGAAGGAGCGGCTCGAGCAGGCGCATCGCGAGGCCGAGCGCGCCGAGCGCGAGGCCGATCTTCAGCGCGCCGCGGAGCTGCGCTACGGCGAGATCCCCGAGTTGGAGCGGGCGATCGCAGAGGGCGAGGCGGCCTCAGACGGTGGTGGCACGTACCTGAAGGAGGAGGTCGACGACGAGGACGTGGCCGAGGTGGTGGCCAAGTGGACCGGCATCCCCGTCTCCAAGCTGATGGAGAGCGAGGTCGCGAAGCTCGTGCACATGGAGGAGCGCCTCCACGAGCGCGTGATCGGCCAGGACGAGGCGGTCGAGGCGGTCTCGAACGCGCTGCGGCGGTCGCGCGCCGGGCTGCAGGACCCGAACCGCCCGATCGGCGCCTTCCTCTTCATCGGCCCGACCGGAGTCGGCAAGACCGAGCTCGCCCGGGCGCTCGCCGAGTTCATGTTCGACTCCGACCAGGCGATCGTCCGCGTCGACATGTCCGAGTACATGGAGAAGCACTCGGTTTCGCGGCTCGTGGGAGCGCCACCGGGCTACGTGGGTTACGAGGAGGGCGGACAGCTGACCGAGGCCGTGCGCCGCCGGCCCTACTCGGTGGTGCTGCTCGACGAGCTCGAGAAGGCCCATACCGACGTCTTCAACGTGCTCCTCCAGCTGATGGACGACGGGCGCCTAACCGACGGCCAGGGCCGGACGGTCGACTTCAAGAACACCGTGGTGATCATGACCTCGAACGTGCCCGGCGGTGTGGAAGGCGTGCACGCCACGTTCAAGCCGGAGTTCGTGAACCGTCTCGACGAGATCGTGGAGTTCCATGAGCTCACGCGGGAGGAGATCGGCCAGATCGTCGACCTCCAGGTGAGCAAGCTAGTGGACCGTGTCCGCGAGCGGGGCGTGGAGGTGGAGCTGACGGATGCCGCGCGCACGCTGATCGGGAACCTCGGCTACGACCCGACGTACGGCGCCCGTCCGCTGAAGCGCGTCATCCAGAAGCGGCTCGTCGACCGGTTGGCGCTGAAGCTGCTCGAGGGCGAGTTCATGCTCGGTGATCGCGTGCTGGTGGACGCCCTGGAGGGCGAGCTCACCTTCGAGAAGGCGCCGGTCGCGGAGCCGATCGAGGCGTAGGTCGCCTCCCCGGCGCGCGCGCCGTATCATCGCCCGCCATGGAGCCTCGAGACATTGCGCTGTCCGCGGCCCGCGGGCGGATCGGCTTCGGTGTGCTGTTCACGCTCCTGCCCAGTGTCGCGGGCGGGCGGCTCTGGCTCGGGCCGGAGGCGCGGCAGCCGGGTGCCAGGCTCGCGATGCGCGCGCTTGGGGGGAGGGACATCGCCCTCGGCCTCGGAGCCGTGATCGCGCTCGATCGCGGCTCGCCGGTGCGCGGCTGGCTGGAGGCAGCTGCGTTCGCCGACGCGGTCGATGCCGTGGCCACGCTGCTCGCCGGCGACTCGATTCCGCGCGGGAAGCGTCGCGGTGCCTTCCTGATCGCCGCCGGCTCGGCCGTGACGTCGGCGCTGCTGGCCCGCGCGCTCGATCCGCCGCCCGAGCGCGGCGAGGTGCACGCTCCCGAGGCCGCCGCGACCGGGCACCCGAGCGGCTAGCCACCGACCCGGCCTCATCGTCGCCTCATCCGGCGCGCGTACAAGGGCGTCATGACGATCGCCGCTCGACCACATCTCGCCATTGCCGTGCTGGGGGTCCTCGCCATCGGATGCGCGGACGCGAGCGGCAGCTCGCAGAAGCGCTCCCCGCTCCCGCGCGGCGGCGAGCGGGTCCAGCTCGACCCCGCGGACTTCACCACGCGGATCGACAACCTCTGGTGGCCGATGCGTCCGGGCGCCCGCTGGATCTACAGGGAGACCGACTCGGAGGGCGCTCGCCAGAAGGTCGTCGTGACGGTCACCGAGCACACGACGCAGATCGCCAACGGGATCAGGGCCCGCGTGGTGCATGATGTCGTGACGGAGAGCGGCGAGCCCGTCGAGGTGACCGACGACTGGTACGCACAGGACAGGCGCGGGAACGTCTGGTACCTCGGCGAGGACACGACCGAGTACGAGGACGGCAAACCGGTCAGCAGCGAGGGCTCGTTCGAGGCCGGCGTGGACGGCGCACAGGCGGGGGTGATCATGCCGGCGCGGCCGCGCGTGGGGCTGCGCTACCGGCAGGAGCACTACGCGGGCGAGGCTGAGGACCGCGCGCAGATCTTCAGCATGCGTGAGCAGGTCGAGGTCCCGTTCGGGTACTTCCGCCGCGGCCGGGTCCTCATGACGCGCGAGTGGAACCCGCTCGAGCCGAAGGTGCTCGAGTACAAGTTCTACGCCCGTGGCGTTGGGCCGGTGATGGCGGTGTCCGTCTCCGGCGGCAGCGACCGCGAGGAGCTTCTGCGTTTCCGGCGCGGGCGCTGAGGCCGGTTGCGCCGTGTACTAACCCGTAGCGGGGACAGTGGTCGCCTGAATCGGGCTAGGGCGTCCAATGGCCGTCCAGGCGCTGGCGGGAAGGCTCAAGTCGCCCTACGCTGGTTCTGTCTTGGCTTTCGGCCGCTCAATCAGCGTCGCATTGGCGTCCGGGGCCGTCTTCCTCATGGGGACTCCCGCCGTCGCCGCTGCGGGTGACCGCGAGACGCTCTCGCTGGGGCCGCTTCCGCCGGGCTCGGAGGTTGGCCACAACGACCTGCACGACACCGTCGTCGACCGCGCGGCGCCGGTGCTGCGCGCGGCGCGTACTCAGCCGACGGCCGCTCGCTACGCGACCGCTGACGGGCTGAGCGTCGAGGTCACGGTGTCTTCGGCGTACCCATACGACCCGGCCGCCGACCAGAAGCTGGTCGACTTCCTCGCCTCGCGTGAGCACGGCTACGAGCTCGGCAGCCTGCGCGTGTACGTCGGGACACCCACGGAGGTCGCCCGCCTCTGTCGCAGCGAGCATGCCGTGGCCTGCTATGCCACCGCCGAGGACCGCGTGTACGTGGCCGGTGAGACGGTTCACGGCGTGCCGGTCGAGTACGCGCTCACGCACGAGTACGGCCACCATCTGGCGAGCTGGCGGTCGAACGCACCGTGGGAGGCGCTCGATTGGGGGGCGAAGTACTGGGCCAGCGAAATGCGCGTCTGCTCGCAGGTGGCGCGCGGCCGCCTGTTCCCCGGCAATCAGGGCGCGCACTACCTCGAGGATCCGGGCGAGGCCTTCGCGGACGGTTACGCGCACCTTCACTTTCGTTCCTCGCCGTGGCAGTACACGCCGATCCTGCGTCCCGGCCGTGACGCGTACAAGGCGATTCGCCGCGACGTGCTGCGCCCCTGGACCGGGCCGCGCTCACGCACGCTGCGTGGGCGGCTCGGCCGGGGGCGCGGCGCGCGTTCCATGAGGCTGCGGCTGACGCTCGACGGCGACGTGACCGCGCGCCTCGACGCCGCGCCCGGCCTGAGGGCCGCCGTCGAGCTCGAGTCCGACCAGTTCGCGTCGGGCGAGACGCTCTCGGGCGGCCAGGCGTTCGGAGTCGAGTGGTGCCGGCGCGCCGAGCGGGAGACGGTCACGGTCAGGGTCCGCCGCCGCTCGGGCAGCGGACCCTTCGCGCTGCGGCTCAGCTATCCGGGCTGACGCTCAAAAGCTGCGCCGCCAGGTGAACGCCGAGGCCGCCGACGGGCGGAACACGCGCCGCACTGTGATCGTGTACCCGACCTTCACCGGCCGGGTCGACTTGTAGCGCCGGAACGTGTCGAACTGGACGACGTAGAGCCCCACGCCCGCGTCGCGCGGGAGCAGCTGGCGCTTCGCGACGAGGCTCCTGCACGCGCCCTTCAGTCGGCCGATCTTGATGTTCCGGACCCGGCGTCCCTTCTTGACGTGCGCCCACAGCGTCCTGCCCGTGGTGAAGCCGTCGGCGTCGATCTCGAGACGTCGGCCGGGCGCGCCGTT